>Ga0105049_10000195_pt1 | contig 62499 bp, 62 predicted proteins | sample MAT06_FD_78087 | JGI IMG/M metagenome (GOLD analysis project Ga0105049, IMG submission 78087) | Freshwater microbial communities from Lake Fryxell liftoff mats and glacier meltwater in Antarctica - MAT-06 | ecosystem: Environmental > Aquatic > Freshwater > Ice > Liftoff microbial mat | place...
ATCCCATCGTGCCCGGGTCACATCTTCCCATTCCACCACGCATCCCATTGGCTTGCCATCAGAATCCGAGACCGCGCTGACTTTCAGCGACATCCGCCGACTGCCAAGGACGATATCGGTCTGCAGCGGCAGATTGGCCGGATCGCTGACGATCTTGCGCGCCCGCGAGCCCGGCCCATGAAATACATCCATGCTCTTGCCGATCAGATCCCGGGGATCCAGATCGGCCTTTTGCGAGCGGAAGTCGACAATGTTCTGGTCGATCAGCCGGGTCAGCGCCTCGTTGGTCTGGATGATGGTGTAATTCTCGTCAATCATCATCAAGGGGGCCGACGTGCTGGCAAAGGCGGCACTCTTGTAGGCGGCCTCGCGCCAGACGACCGCTGCCCCGGACAAAGCGAGCCGCAACGCATCAGCCGCGCGGCTGATACCACCGATCTCGTCGGTGCGCGCGGTTCCGGGAACCGGCACCGCGTACTCTCCCCCTGCCAGGTCGAGCATCGAATGGCGCAATCTCCGGAGTGGCTGCGACAGGGACCGGCGCATCAGCCAGAGCGCCGCCGACACCAGCGCGAGATAGACAAGTCCGACCAGGCCTACCATTTGCGCCTTGTGGGAACTCAGCGCCTCCTGCGCAAAATCCGAATTCCACGCGCTGGCAATGGCACCGATCACCGCCTGACCATCGTCGCTGAACACCGGAATTGCGATCTCTCCGCGGACGGCGGAGGTTTCCATTTTTCCCGAGGCGATCGCCTTGGTCACAAGCTCGAACAAAGCCGATCCGGCCTCCGAAGACACCGAAGTCTGGTACACCACCGAACCAGCCGGGTCTGTGACCAGCACCGCCGCCAGATCGCCGCCGATCTGGCGCCCGATATCGCCGACGATCTTGCCGACAATCTCTGGCTTGCGGAATTTGAGTGGTGCCCGGATCAGGTCCACCATCAGGTTGGTGGTCTCGCGCGCGCGGCTGCTCAAGCCCGCCTGTTCGACGGTGGCCATCAACCGAAGACTGATGACCATGACCACAACCGCCAGAATCGCAGTGCTTGCCGCAACCAGCCCGGCAACCTTGAAGAAAATCGACTTGTGAAGCTGGAGATTGAGCGAAGGGACAGTATGGATCGTCATGGTCTCATCCTTGAATGTGGGCTTTGACAGCGCTGGCAAGCCCTGAACCGGCCAATGCGGGTTCGGGGCTGGCCGGTCAGTCCAGGAATTCGGCATTCACGCTGGAGGTGATGGCCCCGATCGGCGCGCCGTTATCGGGGTCGAGCACGACAGCGGAGACCTGCGCGCTGTAGGTCTGGGTGCTGTCGTCGAATTCCACAGCGCCGATCAGGTAGGACCCGGCACCCTTGCCGAAAGTTTCGATGAATTTCGCCTCATCCCCCTGCCAGAAATCAGAGGTCGGATCACTGGCCGCGGCGGTCAGGCCGATGGCATCCATCACGAAAACTTCGGCGATCAATCCGTTGGAGGCGACGACTTCAGCCCGCAACATCGCCGAGGCTGCCGAGGTGACGATGGGGGTGACAGTCGGCATTTCGCCCTGCCCGAGTTCGGATTTCCAGGCCTGATCGGCCGCAGCAATCTGGTCGGCGGTAAAGGCAGACGTCACCAGATTACGCTCACGGATCGCCGCAACGATTTCGGGGGAAGCGGCGATTCGGGCCAGGTCGGTCTCGATGAACTGTTTCAGGAGTGGCGCCGAATCAGCACCATACAAAACACCGGGCACGAACGCGAACAGGCTGGAAACAAGTGCAAAACCTGTGATTTTCATCAAGAGACTCCTTTGCCATTCTGGCTTTGAACGCTCGGGCAGGTTCCGCCCGACATATTTCGATATTCGCGGCAAATGCTTTCAGTGCTCCTAACGATGCTGCCAATTGCGGCCAGGTTTTCCCGCCGAGCGACATCACCCGTGGCGGTATAGGGAAATCGTCGAAATCACAGAATGCCTGGCCGGCGTAAGCCCGTGTTAACCCGGGCATGGCAAGGCTGATGCAGTGCCGGCCGGTTTTCGCCGGTCACGGCTGCCCTTCCCCTTCATCGGGAGAATTCTGTGACAACGACCTTGATGCTTGACCGAAAACTGGACTTTCGCGCGGCCTCTCCGCTGGCAGAGGCCTTGCTTGCTGCCCGTGAGGCGGATGTGGTGCTGGATGCCATCGAAACCACCCAGATCGGGACGCAATCCCTGCAGGTCATCCTGGCAGCCGCCAGAAGCGCCGCACGCGACCGGCTGAGCCTGAGGCTGGTCAACGTGGGACCGGCAGTTTCGGACCAGCTGAAAACCCTGGGCTTTCTGGTTGCCGATATCGAAGCGGGTGGCGACGCGGTTGCGAGGGCCTGGGAATGAGTTTGAATGTTCTGGCGGTCGATGACAGCCGTACCATGCGCGACATGCTGAACTACGCCCTGACGCAGGAAGGGTTCACCACCCACCTGGCCGAAGATGGCCTCCATGGGCTGGAAGTTCTGAAAGGTCTCAACCCGGATGTCATCATCACCGACATCAACATGCCCAATCTTGATGGTTTCGGCTTCATCGAGGCGGTGCGTGGCCAGAACCGGCTGCGCAACATCCCGATTCTGGTGCTGACCACCGAAAGTGCGGCGGAACTCAAGGCCCGCGCGCGGGCTGCAGGCGCCACGGGCTGGATTGTGAAACCGTTTGACGCGGCAAAGCTGGTCAAGGCTTTGCGCATGGTTGCGGGGTAAGGAAATGGCTGCTGATCCGATGGCCGAAATCAGGGCCACCTTCTTTGCCGAATGCGAAGAACTGACCGAGGCGCTGGAAGATGGCCTGACCGGGCTGAGTGATGATCCGAACGACCGGGAAACCATCAACGCGGTTTTTCGCGCCGTTCATTCGATCAAAGGCGGGGCCGGAGCCTTCGGCTTCAAAGCGCTGGTGCGATTTGCCCACCGGTTCGAAACCGCGATGGACGAACTTCGCTCAGGCCGAATCGAAGCATTGCCGGTCACAGTCGCACTGTTTTTCCGCGCTGCCGACCACCTTGCCGACCTGATCAGCAACGCCAGGGGCGGTCCCGCGCCCGATGGCCCGATCGAAGACGGCCTGCTGGAGGAGTTGGAAAAGCTGGCAGAAGGGCAACCCGCTGAAGACGACGCGCCCATCGAGTTTGAGCCGCTGGCCTTCTCGCTGGACGATTTCAGCATGGATGACGCGCCGCCAAAGCGGCGATTTTCCATCCGGTTCGCACCATTTCCAGACCTGTTCAGCTCTGGCAATGACCCGCTTTTCATCCTTTCGGCGCTGGCAGATATGGGCGAGGTTTCAATCCATTGCGACTGCACCGCCCTGCCGTGCCTGGAGGATCTGGATCTGCAGCAATGCCTGCTGTCATGGACCATCGAACTGGAAACCGAACAGGAAGAAGCCGATGTTCGTGAGGTCGCTTCATTCGTCGAAGGCCTGTGCCAATTCGATGTAACCGAACTTGTGCTCGCAGCAACCGGTCAGCCGGCCCTTGATCCGTTGCCCAGCTTTGAATCGGTGCGTGACCCGATTGCCAGCGCCGCCATCGCTTTGACGGTGCGGGATGTGCCGGACCCATCGAAACCCCGTCTTACCCTTTCCTCGCCCGATCCGCAGTCAACACCTTTGGCGGCACCGTCTGTTGCAACGGCAAATGCGGCGGCACCACCTGCGCCGGATCGTCGGGCTCCGCCGGATCGTCGGGCGAAACCCGACGACGGCAAGGGCCGCGAGGCTGCAGCCGACGGCGCGAAGGAGTCGCGCCCGACGGTCCGGGTTGACCTCGACCGGATTGACCGGCTGGTCAATCTGGTGGGAGAGCTTGTCATCAACCAGTCCATGCTCAGCCAGGAAATCTCTACCGCCGGGCTGGCAAAAAACTCAGCCGTTTCCGTGGGTTTGGAGGAGTTTCTTAATCTTTCACGCAACATTCAGGAAAGCGTGATGATGATCCGGGCCCAGCCGATCAAACCGCTGTTTTCGCGGATGGCACGGATCTTGCGCGAAACCACGGCGGAAACCGGCAAACAGGTTCGCCTCCAGACCGAGGGTGAAAACACCGAAATCGACAAGACGCTGGTCGAGCGGCTGGCCGAGCCTCTGACCCACATGATCCGCAATGCCATCGACCACGGGCTTGAATCGCCAGAGAAGCGGGCAGAATCCGGCAAGAACACCGAGGGGGTCGTCACCCTTTCCGCCACCCACCGATCGGGCCGTGTGGTGATCGAGGTATCGGATGATGGTGCCGGCATCGACCGGCCAAAGGTGGTGGCCACTGCAATCCGCAAGGGCCTGATCACCGCTGAGCAGACCCTGACCGATACGGATATCGACAACCTGCTGTTCCTTCCCGGTTTTTCCACCGCCGCCTCGGTGTCCAACCTGTCGGGTCGCGGGGTCGGCATGGATGTGGTGCGCAACGCCATTCAGGATATCGGTGGCCGCATCACCATCCTGTCGGAGCGCGGAAAAGGCACCACCTTTTCGATTTCGCTGCCCCTGACTCTTGCGGTTCTGGATGGCATGGTCGTGCAGGTGATGAATGAACGTATCGTGGTGCCGCTGAGCGCGATCATGGAAACCCTGTCGTTGGATCAGGGTGAGATTTCGGGGTTTGCCAATGGCCGCCGGGTCATCAAGGTGCGCGAAACCTTTGTGCCGCTGCTTGATCTTGGGGCCGAGCTTGGCTACCGCGCCGCGCCGGATCGCTATGAAAACGCGGTGATCCTGCTGGTGGCGCAGGACAATGGCAACCAGGTGGCGATCGTGGTCGACCGAATCGAAGAACAGCGCCAGGTCGTCATCAAGGGTATCGAAAAGAACTATGGGCGGGTGCCGGGAATTGCGGCAGCCACCATCCTTGGCGATGGCAGCATCGCCTTGATCCTTGATCCGGCGGATTTCGTCATCATGGCGTCCGGGTCATCACGCTTTTCATCGGGCACACTCGCCCTAGCCGGGTAACAGCATGCAGAACGCCACTCAAAAGGTCCAACCTTCGGTTCTTGAACTGCTCGCCTTTCGCGTAGCGGGGCAAGATTATGCCGTTGATATCATGATGGTGCGGGAAATCCGCTCGTCTACCGTTGCCACCAGCCTGCCGCGCGCACCATCTTATGTGCGGGGCGTGATCAACCTGCGCGGCATGGTGCTGCCGATCCTTGATCTCGCCCGGCGCCTTGGCATCAGCGAGGATGACGCCGAAATGGCGCGCAATGTCACCATTGTGGTTGACCATGGCGGCCGCAGTTTCGGGCTGATGGTGGATGCCGTGTCGGACATCATCACCATTCAGACCGAGTCGTTGCAGCGCCCGCCCAGCCTGACCAACGATGCCGAACAGAGTTTCGTCAACGCTCTGGCCGTAGTCGATGGCAAGATGCTGCGGATCCTGGAACTGGAAACCGTGATCCCAAGACCGTCGGAGGAGGCAGCGTGAATGAACGACCCGCCATTTCCGCCGCGCGCTACACCGCGATCAGGGATGACCTGACCGACGCATCATTCGACTGCATCGCCCGCATCGCCCACGAACAGGCCGGGCTGGTGCTGCCCCATGCCAAGAAAAACATGGTGAAATCCCGGGTTGTCCGCCGGTTGCGTGCGTTGAAGATGCAAAGCTTCGGGGACTATGTCGATCTGGTACGCGGCATCGACGGCAAGGACGAATTGCGCAATCTGATCAATGCGCTGACGACCAACGTTTCCCAGTTCTTCCGGGAAAACCACCATTTCGACCTGTTGCGCCAGACGGTCCTGCCGCTGCTGCTGCAACGTGCGGCAAAGGGGGGGAAAGTGCGCATATGGTCGGCCGGATGCTCCAACGGCCAGGAACCCTACTCGATTGCCATGGTGCTCACTGATATGGACAGCGCGGTTGCAACGCGGGATGTACGGATCCTCGCAACGGATATCGACATCGAAGTTCTGGGTTTTGCCAGCCGTGCCACCTATCCCGACACCATGCTGGAGGGGGTGCCGCCTGCGAATCTTTCAAAATATTTTCAAAAGGTTACTGGTCAAACTTCAGAATTTCAGGTTGTGGCTGCGCTGCGGAAACTGGTCTCGTTTCGCGAATTGAACCTGCACGAACGCTGGCCGATGCAGGGCCCGTTCGACCTGATCTTTTGCCGCAACGTCCTGATCTATTTCGACGCGCAGGCGCAGGAGCGGCTGCTGACACGCTTTCACGAGATGCTGGCACCGGATGGCTGGCTGTTGATTGGTCATTCCGAACGGGTTCCGGCCTCCATTGCCGCCGATTTCACCAGTGGCGGCATCACGGCGCTGCGTCGATCGGGCATTATGCAAAATCAACACCCATCCGCAGGAGGGAAACATGTCGCTTAGGGAACAACTCCGGGTCATGGTGGTTGATGATACCGCCACCAGTCGTGGCCTGATCACGGATGCATTGTCGACATTCGGCATCCAGCACGTCCGCAGTGCGAATTCCGCCACTGCGGCGCTGACCGATCTTGCCGCCCATCCGGCGCATCTGGTGATATCCGATCTGAACATGCCGGGGATGGACGGGCTGCAGTTTCTGGGCGCGCTGCGCAAGGGGCCACGTACCGCCAAGGTGGGGTTTCTGCTCATCACCGGCCGCGCCAACAATGAAATCATTGCCGAAGGGCGCAAACTGGGGATGAACAACTTTGTCACCAAACCCTTTGACCCCAAAGATTTGCTGAGAGCAGTCGAGGCTATCGTCGGGCGGATATGATGGCTTTGGCCGATCCCGCACCCCTGCCGCCGACCTGGGATGCCATCGGGCTGGGCGATCTGCTGGCGCGCGCGTCGGCGCGGCTGGATCTGACGGCGACGATGATCGCCAATGTCGAAGCCTCGCTGGGCATTCTGATCCACGATGCCCGCGGACTGTCGCCGGAACTGATCCGGGATCTGCAGGAAATTGATCTTGCGCGGCAGAACATCTGCGACATTGCCCGGGTTCTGCGGCTTGCCGCTGCCGAAAACTGCCCGACGATGATCAGTGCCTCGGCCCTCGCCACCGTCATGCAACTGCGCGAGGTTGCCGAACAGTTGTTGCGCCCAAAACAGGCTGGCAGCACCGATCCGGACCCGGAACGAGACCATATTTCGTGGTTTTGACCAGTCGGTTGCGCGTTTCCAGACAATAACCCAGCGTCACCCGCATTGTTTCACTTCATGCGCGATGAATGCCTTGGAATTGCCATATTGCATTGTTAAGAATTCATGAATAGGTGAATGGCCTGTCAATCACCGGCAGGCAAAAGATGGGTGTCCTCCACCCGGGAGTAGCAAGATGGCGCAAGCCAATGTTGATGTGTCTGTGGTTCAACGTTCCGAAATTTCAGACCAGACCGATGCAGCCAATTCCGGCGCAACCCAGCCCCAGAAATCGGGTCAGATGCGGCAAGGCGGCACTGCCGACACCGGATCCGCGCAAATGGGCTCGCCCGTCGCGCTCATCACCGACTGGGCCTCGATCTGATGGTTCGGTGATGCCCGAACGGCGGCACCGGCCCTCGTTCAGGCAGACATGACCAGCCCGCCGGAGCCCGCGCCGGTATCGTCGCTGCGCAATCTTGGCCCGGCGACGGACGCGGGTTTTGCCCGCGCCGGCGTCCATACCGCCGATGAACTGCGCGCGCTTGGCGCAGATGCCGCCTATCTGCGCCTGCTGCAATCCGGCGCGCGGCCCCATTTCATCGGCTATTATGTGCTGCACATGGCGCTGCAGAACCGCCCGTGGAACGATTGCAAGGGCGCGGAAAAACTGGCGCTGCGTCGCCGGTTCGATACGCTGAAAGCCATCGGGCATGACAAGGGCCGCTCCGAACTGGAAACGGCCCTCGATCTGATCGGTGTCGTAGAGCGCAAGAGGGCTGCGGCCCCCAGCCCGGAAAAGCGGCCTCAGCCGACCAGTTCAAGCGCCGAGAAATAAAACGATATTTCGCGTGCTGCCGAGGTGGCGCTGTCCGAGCCATGGACCGAGTTTTCGCCAACCGACAGGGCGAAATCCTTGCGGATCGTGCCGTCGGCGGCATTCGCCGGGTTGGTCGCGCCCATGACTTCGCGGTTTTTCAGGATGGCACCTTCGCCTTCCAGCACCTGCACCACCACCGGTTCCGACGCCATGAAGCTGCACAACTCGTCATAGAACCCGCGCGCCGCATGTTCGGCATAGAAAGCCCCGGCCTGCGCCTTGGACAGATGAATGCGCTTTTGCGCCACGATGCGCAGCCCCGCATCTTCGAACTTGGCATTGATCTTGCCGGTCAGGTTGCGCTTGGTGGCGTCCGGTTTGATAATCGACAGGGTGCGTTCGATGGCCATGTTGGTTCCCTTGGCTGACAAAGGCGCGCTGCAAGCGCCGCCCGGTGATGCGCCGCCTGCTATCATGCGGAAATGGGCTTGAAAAGCCGATAGGGCTGGTTTCCATGGGGCAACCAGCCAAGGATCGCACCATGTCCCTGCCCCCATTTACCCTAATCGGCCTCGATCATGTGGTGTTTCTGGTCGATGACATGCCTCGCGCGCTGCAGTTCTACCATCAGGTTCTGGGCGCGGTGCCCGGCTATTCTTACCCCGCGCTGGGGATGGAGCAGGTTTGGTGCGGCGCGGCGCTGATCGTTTTGTGGGACAATACCCACCCCGGGGCGCGGTCGGCGGTGCCACCCGTCAAGGGCGGGCGCAATGTCGACCATCTCTGCATCGCCACCTCGCCGTTTGATCCCGCCGCCCTGCGCCGCCATCTGGCCGCCCATGGTGTGACGATCGAACGCGAGGCGACCCATGGTGGCGCACGCGGCATGGGCTTTTCGGTCTATATCCGCGATCCGTTCGGCAATTTGCTGGAAATCAAGGGGCCCGCCGAATATCCGGATGGCCGCACGCAATAGCGCCTGCCGGTCATTGACCTTGGCACGGGCTTGCGGCAAGGCGTGGCGATGCTCAGCCTGACCGATATCAGCTATTCCGTCGAAGGTCGCCCGCTGCTGGAAGCGGCGTCGGCCAATATTCCAACCGGCCACAAGGTCGGTCTTGTTGGCCGCAACGGCACCGGCAAGACCACGCTGTTTCGCCTGATAAAGGGCGAACTGGCGCTGGAGGGCGGGGTGATCGGCCTGCCCAGCCGCGCCAGGATCGGCGGCGTGGCGCAGGAGGTGCCGTCGTCGGATACCTCGCTTCTCGATACCGTTCTGGAGGCCGATACCGAACGCGCCGCCCTGCTGGCAGAGGCGGACCGCGCCACCGATCCCGCCCGCATCGCTGACATCCAGCACCGGCTGTCGGATATCGACGCCTGGTCGGCCGAAGGGCGCGCCTCGTCGATCCTGCGCGGTCTGGGCTTTGACGCCGAGGCGCAGCTCAAGCCCTGTTCGGATTTTTCCGGCGGCTGGCGGATGCGGGTGGCGCTGGCAGGCGTGCTGTTCGCCCAGCCCGACCTGTTGTTGCTGGACGAACCGACCAACTACCTCGACCTTGAAGGGGCGTTGTGGCTGGAAGCGTACCTCCAGAAATATCCCCACACCGTCATCATCATCAGCCACGACCGGGGCCTGTTGAACCGCGCGGTAGGCGGCATCCTGCATCTGGAAGGTCGCAAGCTGACGTTCTATTCCGGCCCCTACGACCAGTTCGCCCGTCAGCGCGCCGAACAGCGCGCGCTGCAGGCATCGGAGGCGCGCAAGCAGTCTGATCGCCGGGCGCATCTGCAGGCGTTCGTGGACCGGTTCAAGGCCAAGGCCAGCAAGGCGAAACAGGCGCAAAGCCGGGTCAAGATGCTGGAAAAGATGACGCCGATCACTCCGCCCGAAGAAGTGCGCCAGCAGGTGTTCACCTTTCCCGAACCCGAGGAACTGTCGCCGCCGATCATCAATATGGAAGAGGTGGCGGTCGGTTACGGCGGGCCGCTGGTGCTGAAACACCTGAACCTGCGCATCGATCAGGATGACCGGATTGCTTTGCTCGGGCGCAATGGCGAGGGGAAATCGACGCTGGCAAAGCTGCTCGCGGGCAAACTGGTCCCGGCCACCGGAAAATTCGTGAAGTCGTCCAAGCTGCGCATCGGCTATTTCGCCCAGCATCAGGTGGATGAGCTTTATGTCGATGAAACCCCGCTGCAGCACCTGATGCGCCAGCGCCCTGCCGAGGGGCAGCCGAGGTTGCGCGCCCGGCTGGCCAGCTTTGGCCTGGGTGCCGATCAGGCCGAAACCGCCGTGGCCCGGCTGTCGGGCGGGCAAAAGGCGCGGCTGTCGCTGCTGCTGGCCACGCTCGATGCGCCGCATCTGCTGATTCTCGATGAACCGACCAACCATCTGGATATCGAAAGCCGCGAGGCTTTGGTGAATGCCCTGACCGACTATTCCGGTGCGGTGATCCTGGTCAGCCATGACATGCATCTGCTGTCGCTGGTGGCGGATCGGTTGTGGCTGGTCAAAGGTGGGCGGGTTGTGCCCTACGATGACGATCTGGAGGCCTATCGCCGCTTGCTGTTGCAGGGCGATGAACCGGCAAAGGACAAGCCCAAGGTCGAAAAGCCGCGCAAGGCGACGCGAGACGAGGTTGTGGCACTGAAGGCCGAGGTGCGCAAATGCGAGGACCGGCTGGCCAGGCTGAACGACATGCGCGACAAGCTGGCGAAAAAGCTGGCCGACCCGGCGCTGTATGATCCCGGCATGGGCAATCAGGCCGAAACCTGGCAAAAGAAGTATGCCGAAGTGATGGACGGGCTGGACCGTGCCGAAATTCTTTGGCTGGCGGCGCAGGAAAAGCTGGAACGGGCGGCCTGAAGCCGTGCAATTGCGCCGCCTTGCCCCCATATTGATCCGCAAGGGTTGGAGGCGTGGATGAGTGGCGACGAAATCGGGCGGCTGATCTATCTGCTGGTGCTGGTGGCGGCGGTGGGCGGCTCCTTGTTGCTCAGCTATCGCGGATCGCTGGGCAAGCTGGCGCAACAGCTTTCGGTCTGGGGCCTGATCTTCGTCGGTGTGGCGGCGGGCTATGGCCTGTGGTCGGATATCAGCAGCGGCGCGCCCCGGATGGCGGTGGTGAACGAAGCCGGCCAGATCGAGGTGCCGCAGGGGCCGGACGGGCATTATTACCTGACGTTGCAGGTCGATGGTACGCCGGTTGATTTCATGGTCGATACCGGGGCAACCGAGGTGGTCCTGTCGCAGCACGATGCCGGGCGGGTCGGCATTGATGTCAGCACGCTGAGTTTCTTTGGCGAGGCCTCCACCGCCAACGGCCCGGTCAAGATCGCGCGGGTGACGCTGCAGGATGTCGCGTTGGCCGGGGTAGACGAAGGGCCGTTGCGGGCCTATGTCAACCAGGGGGAACTCGACGTATCACTGCTGGGGATGAGCTATCTGCGGCGTTTTGCCAAAATGGAGATCGCACAGGGCTACATGGTTCTGACGCGTTAAGGGTCGACGGGCAATGACCGCAACCCAGATCGAGTACCGAAACCGGGCCAACCGGAGTTTGAAAAACTCCGGATCGAAGCCTGTACAGGCTTCGTGCCGATTTCTGCAAAGAAATCGTTCTCTTTGCCTACCTCTCCGCCATTTTCTGCCAGCCGCCGCTTTCGTCGGACCAATATTGCGCGGGCAATGTTGCGTCGGCCACCTGTTTCCACTGGCCGCGGGCCGCTGCGACGGCCTCGGGGCTGCCACCATCAAACATCACGCAAACCCTGTGCAGCGGTTCAGCCTCCGCCACATCCAGCGCCGCACCGTCGACCAGCATCAGGCAGGTCGCCCCGTTGACCAGACCCTCGCCCCTGCTCAGCAGGATCGGCTGATCGCGGTCATGCGGCCCCCCGGCCAGCCCGTGCGGCAGGAAATCTTCGGCCCCGAGCCACAATTGCTCATCCAGCCAGCCCAGCCGCTCCGCCGAGGTCCCACGCACCACAACCCGCCAACCCGCCTGCAATGACCGCCCCAGCAACATCGGCAGGGCCGCTTCCAGCGGGGTCCGGGTCAGATGATAGAAATAGACCGCGCCCATCAGCCCTCGTACCGGTCACGGATCAACCGGTCCAGCGCCCGCACCCCCCAACCGGTCGCGCCCTTGGGGGCAAAAGCGGTGTCGCTTTTGGTCAAAGCGGTGCCCGCGATGTCGAGATGCAGCCACGGCACCTCCTTTTTCACGAAGCGCTGCAGGAACTGCGCCGCCGTGATCGAGCCGCCTTCGCGCCCGCCGGTGTTCTTGATGTCGGCGATGTGGGATTTGATCATCTTGTCATAGGCGTCGCCCAGCGGCATCCGCCATGCGCCTTCGCCTTCGGCCTTGGCGGCTTTCAGGAAGGCGTCGCACAGCGCGTCATCATTGGCAAAGACCCCGGCATTTTCGTGGCCCAGCGCCACAATGATCGCACCGGTCAGGGTGGCAAGGTCGATCATGCCGCTTGGCGCGAACCGCTCCTGCGCATACCACAGCACATCGGCCAGCACCAGGCGCCCCTCGGCATCGGTGTTGATGACCTCGATCGTGTCGCCCTTCATTGACCGCACCACGTCGCCGGGGCGCTGTGCCCGGCCATCGGGCATGTTTTCCACGATACCGACCAGCCCGACCACGTTGGCGGCGGCGCCACGCAGCGCCAGCGCCTTCATCACCCCCGCCACCACCCCGGCTCCGCCCATATCCATCGTCATGTCTTCCATGCCCGCCGCCGGCTTGATGGAGATGCCACCGGTATCGAACACCACGCCCTTGCCTACCAGCGCAAAGGGCTTTTCACCCGCAGGCCCGCCAGGCCATTCCATCACCACCAGCTTGGAGGGGCTGTCCGACCCCTGCCCGACCCCCAGCAAGGCCCGCATGCCCAGGCTGGCCATATCGGCTTCTTCCAGTACCTCGACGCGCAGGCCAAGGCTGCGCAGCGCCAGCAGGCGATTGGCGAATTCGGTCGTGGTCAGCACGTTGGCGGGTTCCGAAACCAGATCGCGGGTCAGGAACAGCCCCTCGGCCACGGCGCGGCTGGCGGCAAAGGCGGCGGTTGCCGCAACCGGGTCGGCCACCATCACGCTGACTGCCCCCTGCGGCTTTCTTTCCGCCGACTTGTGGTCGGCAAAGTCATAGACCCGCATCACCAGCCCGAATGCCAGTTCCGCCACCTGCGGCAGGCCGGCCGCCAGTACCAGCAAGGCAGCGGCCCCCTTGGCCTTGCCGATGGTGGCACCGGCCTTGCGCGCCTGTGCCTGCGTCGGATTGCGTGGCAGCTTCACCAGTTGCAGCGCTTCGGCCGCCAGCCCGGCGGGCCAGGCCAGTTCCAGCGCTTCACCCGGTTCCAGCTTTCCAAAGGCGTCAGAGGTCAGCACCCGGTCGAGCGCGCCGCGTATCAGCCGGTTGGCGCGCCGCGCCAGCATATCCATCGGCCCCGCACCGGCGGCAAAGATCACCACACGCCCGGGGAAAGCGGCAATCGCATCGGGGTTTGCCGGGTCGAAAGTCAGCGCCGTCAGGGATGTCATCGTTCTGCTCCGCAAGGTTTGGCAAGTGGTAGCCTGCGCGAGTTGCCTTGACCAGCCACCTGCCTGGACCAGATTGCAGTTTTCCGCCCTGCGCTTTTGCTTTAGGGTCCGGACAGCCCAATGGGAGACCGGGATACCATGCCAAGGCTTGACCGATATATGCTGTCACAACTGATGGTGTTGTTCGGCTTTTTCTCGCTGGTATTGGTCGGGGTCTATTGGGTCAACCGTGCGGTGACGCTGTTTGACCAGCTGATCGGCGATGGCCAGAGCGCGCTGGTGTTTCTGGAGTTTACCGCCTTGACGCTGCCTTCGGTGATCCGGCTGGTCTTGCCGATCTCTGCCTTTGTCGCGGCGGTCTATGTGACCAACCGGCTGATGAGCGAAAGCGAGATGGTGGTGATGCAGGCCACCGGCTTTTCACCGTTCCGGCTGGCCCGTCCGGTGTTGTATTTCGGGCTGGTGGTGGCGCTGATGATGGCGGTTCTGATGAACCTGCTGGTGCCAGCCAGCCGCACCCAACTGGCACTGCGCAGCGCCGAGATCACCCGCAACATCACCTCGCGCTTTCTGACCGAGGGCGCCTTTCTGCATCCGTCCGATGGCATCACGCTCTATGTCCGCGAAATTACCCCGCTGGGTGAGTTGCGCGACATCTTCCTGTCCGACGCCCGCGACGGGGCGCAAAGCACCACCTACACCGCCAAGCGCGCCTTGCTGGTGCGCGGCGATATGGGGCCAAAGCTCATCATGTTCGATGGCATGGCGCAGACCTTGCGCCAGGCAAGCCGGCAACCGGGAACCAAGCGGCTTTTCACCACATCTTTCGCCGATTTCGCCTATGATATCGGCGGGTTGATTGCGGTTCAGGCCCCCGGTGTGCGCCGCGCTGCCGAGTTGGATATCCTGACGCTGCTGGCCGCGCGCCCCGCCGATCTGGACGCGGCGCGACAAAGCCGGGCGGTATTTCTGCTCGAGGCGCACAACCGGCTGGCGCAGCCGCTGTTGGCCACGGTTGCAGCGCTGATCGGCTTTGCGGCGCTGATGGTTGGCGGGTTCAGCCGGTTCGGGGTCTGGCGGCAGATCATCGGGGCGGTGGTGGCGCTGATCGTGGTGCAACTTGTCAACAACGCCGCGACCGATCTGGCGCAAAGCGATGCGCGGTTGTGGCCCGCCTGTTATCTGCCGGTGCTGTTTGGCGGTGCACTGGCGTTGCTGTTGCTCTGGCAGGGTGGCCGCAACCGGCGGCCCGGGCGCGCGCCAGCGGCTCCGATGGCAGTACCGGCATGAGACTGAGCCTGTATTTCGCGCGCAAGTTTCTGTACGCCTTTCTGGTGGTGTTCGGTGTGTTTCTGGCCATCATGCTGCTCCTTGATATGGTAGAGCAAATCCGCAAGTTTGCCGGGGCGGATGTCACCTTTGGTCAGGCGGCGGAACTTGCGGCGCTGAATATGCCGCAAAATCTGTATCGGATCCTGCCGCTGATCACCATTCTGGCGTCATTGATGCTGTTTCTGGGGCTGGCCCGGACCTCGGAACTGGTTGTCACCCGTGCTGCCGGGCGGTCGGCGCTGATGTCGCTGGTGGCACCGGTGGCGATGGCCCTGTTGATCGGGGCTGCGGCAGTGGCGGTGCTGAACCCCATCGTCGCCGCCACCACCAAGCTGTATGAGGTTCTGGCCAACCAGTATGCCCATGGCGATGCCTCGATCCTGTCAATCGGCAGCGAGGGTCTGTGGCTGCGTCAGGGCGGTGCCGTGGGGCAAACCGTGATCCACGCCACCAAAGCCAATCTGGATGGCACCAGGCTTTCGGGCGTCACGTTCATCAGCTTTGCCGCCGATGGCACCCCAGCCAGCCGGATCGAGGCCGATGAGGCCGCACTTGGTACCGGGGCGTGGCAGTTGACCGGGGTCAAGCAATGGCCGCTGAAGGATGTGGCCAACCCCGAACGCAGCGCCGCCGTGCTGGCCAGCCTGTCGGTGCCGACCGATCTGACCCGCGACCAGATCACCGACAGTTTCGGCAAGCCCGCGATCATCCCGATCTGGGCGCTGCCCGCTTTCATCGACCAACTGACCCGCGCCGGATTTTCGGCGCGCCAGCACCGGGTCTGGTTCCAGATGGAACTGGCGCTGCCCCTGATGCTGGCGGCGATGGTGCTGGTGGGGGCCGGGTTCACCATGCGCCACACCCGCTTTGGCAAGACCGGGATGATGGTGCTGTTTGCCCTTCTGGCGGGGTTTGCGATCTTTTTCCTGCGGAATTTCGCGCAAGTGCTGGGCAACAATGGCCAGATCCCGGTGGCTCTGGCGGCCTGGACCCCACCGATCGCCGCAACCCTGCTGTCGCTTGGCTTTCTGCTGCATCTGGAGGATGGCTGATGCGGCGGCTGTGGCTGGCCCTTCTGGCAATCCTGGCGCTGGCACTTCCCGGTGCGGCCCAGGACACCGGACCGGGGGCGGCAACGCTGGTGGCCGACCGGATCAGCATCGCCGCCGACACGCGGCTGCTGGCAGAGGGTCATGTCGAGGTGCTGTGGCGCGGTACCCGCCTGCGTGCCACGTCGATCAGCTTTGACCGCAGCACCGGTCTGTTGCAGATCGTGGGGCCGATCACCCTGGTTCAGGGCGATAATCTGATCCTGCTGGCCGACAGCGCCGAGTTGAGCCGGGATCTGCAGCAGGGCATCCTGCGATCTGCCCGGATGGTGCTGAACCGGCAGTTGCAGCTTGGTGCCGCCGAGATCAACCGGGTAGGTGGGCGCTATACGGCGCTGACCCGGGCCGTTGCCTCATCTTGTCAGGTCTGCGCTGCCAATCCGGTGCCGCTGTGGGAAATCCGCGCCGCCCGTGTGGTGCATGACCAGCAGGAACGGCAGCTTTATTTCGACCATGCGCAGTTTCGCGTGGCCGGGGTGCCGGTGTTCTATATCCCGCGCCTGCGGATGCCGGATCCGTCGCTGAAACGGGCGACCGGCTTTCTGATGCCGCAATTCCGCTCGACCAGCACGCTGGGCCCCGGGCTGAAGCTGCCCTATTTCATCGCCATCGGCGACAGCCGCGATCTGACCCTGACACCCTATGTGTCAACCGTCGGCACCCGGACGCTTGACCTGCGCTACCGGCAGGCGCTGCGCGGCGGAACCTTGCAGTTCGACGGCGCGCTGACGGATGATGTGCTGATCCCCGGCGAAACCCGTGGCTATCTGTTCGGTACAGTTTCGATGGCATTGCAGGGCGGCTATCAGTTGCAGTTCGATCTGCAGGCGGTATCGGACGGGGCCTATCTGCTGGATTACGGCCATGGTCAGGTTGACCGGCTCCGCTCGGCGATGGAGGTCAGGCGGACCAGCCGCACCAGCCATTTCAGCGCCGGCCTTTCCCAGTTCACCTCGATCCGGCAGGGCGAAGACAATGCGACGCTGCCGGGGCTGGTGGGCGAGGTCACGCTGCATCGCCGCTTCCGCCCGGCGGTTCTGGGTGGCGAAGGCGGGTTCTGGTTCCAGACCTATGCGCTGGCCCGCCGATCTTCCGTCGATCAGATCGGGCGCGACACTGCCCGCGCCAGCGCGCGGATTGACTGGCGGCGCAACTGGACGCTGCCGCTGGGCATCAACCTGTCAGCCATTGGGGCGCTGAGCGCCGATATCTATGCCATCGGGCAGGATAGCAGCTATCCCGCCATCATCGTGCGCTCCACGCCGATTGCCGCGGTGGAATTGCGTTGGCCATGGATCAGAACCGTTGCCAGCGGGGCGTCACAGGTGATCGAACCGGTGGTGCAGTTGATTTACAGCCCCGATGATGGGGCCGCCGTTCCCAACGAGGATTCAACCCTGGTCGAGTTTGACGAAGGCAACCTGTTCGCGCTGAACCGCTTTCCCGGCGAAGATGTGACCGAGCGCGGGCTGCGCGCCAATATCGGTGTGGGGTGGACGCGCTTTGACCCCGCCGGATGGTCTGCCAGCGCCACATTGGGTCGGGTGTTCCGCCTTGATGATCCCGGGCAGTTCTCGGCCGGGTCAGGTCTTGCCGGGGCGCAGTCTGATTGGTTGGCCGCTGTGCAACTGCGCACCGATGGCGGAATTTCGCTGACCAACCGCGCCATTTTCGACAGCGATTTCAATTTCACCAAGGATGAACTGCGGCTTGGCATCAACACTGACCGGTTGGCGCTCAGCACCAGTTACCTGTGGCTTGCCGCCGATCCCGGCGAAAACCGGCCGACAGACACGACGGAATGGGCGATGGCCGCGGACTATGCCCTTGGCAGCCAGTGGTCGGGCAGCTTCAACTGGCGCTATGACCAGCAGGCCGGCCGTGCCACCAGTGCCGGGCTTGGCCTTGCCTATCGTACCGAGTGTGTAACGCTTGATCTTTCCCTCTCGCGCCGCTTCACGTCCTCCACTAGTGTGACGCCAACCACCGATTTCGGGCTTTCGGTCGATCTGGTCGGGTTTGGTGGCAAAGCCGAGGCCGGTGCCGTCCGCAGAAGTTGCCGCCGTTGACACTGTGAGAAAGAGCCGCCCCACCATGCTTGCGACCCAGAAGATAACGAGCAGAATCCGAATGCCCCTGAAAAGTCTGATGATTGGCGCTGTATTGGTGTGGGGCGGCGCAACTGCCATGGCCCAGCAAAACCCGTTTGCCGCCCATCTGGTCATCAACGATGCCGCGATCACCAATTATGAGCTGGAGCAGCGGGCGCTGTTTCTCAAATTGCTGCGCACCCCGGGCGATGCCGTGGCCGAAGCGGAAAAACGCCTGATCGAGGACAAGCTGCACATGCAGGCGGCCAAAGCTGCCGGGATCAAGCTCACCCCCGAAGAGATCGACGCGGGCATGGCTGAATTTGCCGGTCGCGCCTCGCTGACCGTCGAGGAATTCGTCAAGGCCATCGGCGAAGCCGGGGTGGCACCGGAAACCTTCCGCGATTTCGTGGCTGCCGGTCTGGCGTGGCGCGCGCTGGTTCGGGATCGGTTCGGGCCGGATGCATCGGTGACCGAGGCCGATATCGACCGCGCGCTGGCGCTGACTTCAGAGCGCGGCGAGGTCAGGGTTTTGTTGTCGGAACTGATCCTGCCCGCCACCCCCGATGTCGCCGCGCAATCAGAGGCGCTGGCGCTGAAACTGTCGCGCGAGTTGCGCGGCGAAACCGAATTCGCCATCGCCGCGCGGCAATATTCGGTGGCACCGACCCGCGATCAGGGTGGGCGGATCGAATGGTTGCCGCTGGCCAATCTGCCGCCGCAGTTGGCACCCCTGCTGCTGGCACTGCAACCCGGCGAGGTGTCGGTGCCGGTGCCGGTCACCAATGCCATCGCCATTTTCCTGATGCGGGCAATCGACGATGGCGGTGCGCCGCCACCGTCATCGGTGTCGGTCGATTATGCCGAATTCATGATCCCCGGTGGCCGCGGCCCTGAAGCGCTGGCGCAGGCTGCGGCGTTGCGCGCCGGTGTATCCACCTGCGGCGACCTGTATCCCCTCGCCCGTGGCCTGCCCGAGGATCGACTGCAACGCCAGACCCGGACCATGGATCAGGTGCCCTCTGACATCGCACTGGAACTGGCGCGGCTGGATGAGGGCGAAAGCTCGGTCGCGCTGGAGCGCGGCGGCAATCTGGTGTTTCTGATGCTCTGCTCGCGCACCCGCGCCGCTGATCCGCCGCCAAGCCGCACTGATGTGCGCACCCGGCTGATCAATGACAAGCTGGAGGGGTTGTCGGAAGCCTATCTGGCGCAGTTGCTGGCCGATGCCCATATCACCCGGCCATGACCCGTGCCCCGATTGCCCTGACCTCGGGCGACCCCTCCGGGGTCGGGCCTGAAATCGCACTGGCGGCGCGGGCGCGGCTGGGGGCGGAACCGCCGTTCTTTCTGATCGCCGATCCGCGCCACCTGCCGCCCGGTGCCGGGGTGCAGCCGATCAGCGATCCGGCCGAGGCTGCCGGGGTTCCCGCCCACCTGTTGCCCCTGCTGCCACATCCATTTGCCGCCACTGCCCGCCCCGGCGACCCCGATCCCGCCAATGCACAGGGGGTGGTCGCGGTGATCGCCCGCGCCGTGGCGCTGGTGCAGGCAGGCAAGGCCAGTGCGCTGACCACCAACCCGATCAACAAAAAGGCGCTGAAAGACGGCGCTGGCTTTGCCTATCCCGGCCATACCGAATTTCTGGCGGCACTGGCCGGTGATGTGCCGGTGGTGATGATGCTGGCCTGTGACGCGCTGCGGGTGGTGCCTGCCACCATCCATATCGCGCTGGCCGAGGTGCCGCGCCAACTGACTGCCGGGTTGCTGGAAACCACGATCCGCATCACCTGGGCAGGCCTCATCCGCGATTTCGGCATCGCCAAGCCCCGTTTGGCGGTGGCCGGTCTGAACCCCCATGCCGGTGAAGGCGGCGCGATGGGCGGCGAAGAACTGGCGATGATTGCCCCGCTTTTGGCCCGGCTGCGCACCGAAGGGATGCAACTGGCCGGGCCATTGTCCGCCGATACCATGTTCCACCCCGCCGCCCGTGCCCGCTATGATGCCGCGATCTGCATGTACCACGATCAGGCGCTGATCCCGATCAAGACGCTGGATTTCGCCGGTGGGGTGAATGTGACGCTGGGGCTGCCGTTTGTGCGCACCTCGCCCGATCACGGTACCGCCTATGACATCGCGGGCAAGGGCATTGCCGACCCGTCCAGCCTGGTTGCCGCGCTGCGGATGGCCTGGCAGATGGCGCGCGCGCGTGGCTGAGCGGAGGCGGAGGGGCGCGCCATGGCGATGATCGACGGCCTGCCGCCGCTGCGCGAGGTGATTGCCGCCCATGGCCTCAGCGCCCGCAAGCAATTGGGCCAGAATTTCCTGCTTGATCTGAACCTGACCGCCAAGATTGCCCGCTCCGCCGGGTCGCTGGCCGATTGCGACGTGCTGGAGGTTGGCCCCGGCCCCGGCGGGTTGACGCGCGGCCTGCTGGCCGAAGGGGCGCGCCGGGTGGTGGCGGTGGAAAAGGATGCCCGCTGCCTGCCCGCGCTGCACCAGATTGCCGAAGCCTATCCCGGGCGGCTGGTGGTGCTGCACGGCGATGCGCTGGCGCTTGATCTGATGCCGCATCTGAATGGCCCGGTGCGGGTGGTGGCGAACCTGCCCTATAATGTCGGCACCGAACTGCTGATCCGCTGGCTGACCCCGGCGGAATGGCCGCCGTTCTGGCTAAGCCTGACGCTGATGTTCCAGAAAGAGGTGGCAGAGCGGATCGTGGCCAGGCCGGGCTCCAAGGCCTATGGTCGGCTGGCGCTGCTGGCGCAGTGGCGCACCCAGGCGCGGGTGGTGATGACGCTGCCACCCGAAGCCTTTACCCCGGCCCCAACGGTCCATTCCGCCGTGGTCCATCTGGCCCGCCGCGATGCGCCGCTGTATCCGGCGGATGAAAAGGTGCTGGCGCGGCTGTCTGCCGCCGGGTTCGGCCAGCGCCGCAAGATGGTGCGCGCCAGCCTGAAAGGCGTTGCCCCCGATATCGAAGCCAAACTGATTGCCGCAGGCATTGCCCCCACGGCGCGGGCCGAAGAACTATCGCTGGAGGATTTCTGCCGACTGGCGCGGGTGGTAGGAGCGGCAAGCGGTTGACCGGCGACCGGCTCCCACCCCATCCCGGCCTGTCTCCAACGGTTCACCGGCAGACTTGCCACCGAAATCAACCGTGATCGCTTTACGCCCCCCGCCCGTTGCCCTAATCAGGGCTGCAACCGCCCGGGGGAGCCATGCGCATTCTGATCACCAACGATGACGGCATCAACGCCCCGGGGCTGGAGGTGCTGCACGCCATCGCTGAAACCATCGCCGGGCCGGGTGGCGAGGTCTGGACCGTGGCCCCCGCGTTCGAGCAATCGGGGGTGGGCCATTGCATCAGCTATACCCACCCGATGATGATTGCCAAACTGGGGCCCCGCCGCTTTGCCGCCGAAGGCTCGCCGGCCGATTGCGTGCTGGCGGCGCTTTACGATGTGCTGCAGGGCGCGCGGCCCGATCTGGTGCTTTCGGGCGTCAATCGCGGCAACAATGCCGCCGAGAACGTGCTGTATTCCGGCACCATCGGCGGCGCTATGGAGGCGGCGTTGCAGGGGCTGCCAGCGATTGCAATGTCGCAGTTCCTTGGCCCGCTGACCGAAGACCTGCAGGATCCGTTCGAGGCGGCGCGCCAGCATGGCACACAGATGGTGCGGGCGCTGCTGGAGCGCGGCATCTGGACCGATCACGATTACCGGGTGTTCTACAATGTGAATTTCCCGCCCTGCCCCGCCGCTTCGGTGCGCGGCACAAGGGTGGCACCGCAGGGCTTTCGCCGCGACACCAACTTTGGTGTCGAGCCGCACATCTCGCCCTCTGGCCGCCGGTTTCTGTGGATCAAGGGCGGTCCGCAGCACACACCGACACTGGCAGGCACCGACGCTGCGGTGAACCTTGAAGGCTATGTCTCGGTCACCCCGATGCGCGCCGATCTGACGGCACATGATTTGCTGTCGGATCTGGCCGGGCGAATGGCGGACATTCCGGCATGATCGACGAGGCCGAGCGGAAGATGCGTTTTCTCTTCGCGCTCCGCTCCAAGGGGGTGACGGATGCCCGTGTCCTGTCGGCGATGGAGCGGGTGGACCGCGGGGCTTTTGTCAAAGGCCTGTTTGCCGACCGCGCCTACGAAGACATGCCGCTGCCGATCGCCTGCGGCCAGACCATCAGCCAGCCCTCGGTGGTCGGGCTGATGACGCAGGCCCTGGCCCCGACCCCGCGCGACAAGGTGCTGGAGGTCGGTACCGGCTCGGGCTATCAGGCGGCGATCCTCGCCGACCTGTCGCGCCGGGTCTATACGGTGGATCGCCACCGGCGGCTGGTGCGGGAGGCGCAGGAGATCTTTCTGGCGCTCGATCTGTCCAACGTCATCGCCCTGACTGCCGATGGCAGCTTTGGCCTGCCCGAACAGGCGCCGTTCGACCGGATACTGGTGACGGCAGCGGCGGAAGACCCGCCCGGCCCCCTCTTGGCGCAACTGCGGATCGGCGGTATCATGGTGGTGCCGGTCGGCCAATCCGATGCGGTACAAAGCCTGATAAAGGTCACGCGAACCGAAACCGGCTTTGACTATGAAGAATTGCGCCCCGTCCGCTTCGTGCCATTGGTCGAAGGGCTGGGGCAGGACTGATGCTGCTACTGATGCTGATGCCGCACCGACCATGGCCGACCCTGTGAAATGCCGGGACTACAAGGGCTGCGACCCGAGGACAGAGCAATGATGACCGATACCCTTTCCACCTTGCAGCCCCGTTGCACCTTGCGGCCCCGGGCTGCCTTGCGCTCGCTCATGCTGGGGGCTGCTGTGGCAAGCCTTGCCGCCTGCAATGGCCAGGATCTCGACTGGGATCTGCGGCAATCGGCCAACACGCTCAACACCACGGATGCGGCGCGGCAGGCCACGGCGGCACCGCCGGTTCCCGATGCGCGGGGGGTGATTTCCTATCCGACCTATCAGGTGGCGGTGGCGCAGCGTGGCGATACGGTGGCAAGCCTTGCCGCCCGCATCGGTCTCGATGCCGGGGCGGTGGCGCGCTACAACGGCCTGAACCCGGAAATCGGGCTGCGTCAGGGCGAGGTGCTGGCGCTGCCAAGCCGCGTGGCCGAACCCTTGGCCTCAACCACATCCGGCGTTTCAACCACCCCGATCACCGGAGGCGCGGCAGCGGGCAGCATCGACATCACCTCACTGGCCTCGGGGGCCATCGACCGGTCGGGCGATCCGACCTCTTCCACCGGCAAGCCGCAAGGCGTGCCCGGCCGGGAGCCGATCCGCCATCAGGTGCTGCGCGGCGAAACCGCCTTTACCATCGCCCGGCTTTACAACGTATCGGCCAAGGCGCTGGCCGACTGGAACGGGCTTGGCCCGGATCTGGCGGTGCGCGAGGGCCAGTATCTGATGATCCCGGTTCCGGGCGAAGAGGCGCTGGACGCGGCCAAAGCCACCTCTGCGGTCGACAGCGCCGCCCCGGGCACCGGTTCTGCCACGCCATTGCCGCCCTCTGCCTCCAAACCTCTGCCGGATGAAAAACCGGTGGCGGCGGCGGCGGTCGCCGGGGCACAGCCAGCCTCGCCCAACCTCGCCACCCAGCAAACCGCGGCCTCCGCCACCCGTTTCGCCTTTCCCGCCGACGGCAAGATCATCCGCGCCTATGACAAGGGCAAGAATGAGGGGATCGACATCGGGGCCGCCGCCGGATCGCCGGTGCGCGCCGCCGCCGATGGCACGGTGGCCGCCATCACCCAGGATACCGATCAGGTGCCCATTCTCGTGATCCGCCACGATGGCGGGGTGCTGACCGTCTATGCCAATATCGACGGGATCAAGGTTGCCAAAGGTGCCGCCGTCAAACGCGGCCAGACCATCGCAACGGTGCGCGCCGGATCTCCCGCCTTTCTGCATTTCGAGGTGCGTCAGGGCTTTGACAGCACCGACCCGATGCCGTTCCTGCAATAGCCCGGCTCTCTGCCCCATTTTCTGTTCGCAAGTATCCCACGGGGGAGGGTTCCGCAGCGGCCCCGGGGGTGTGACACCCCCGCGCTGTCGCGGGCAAGGCCGGCCCTGAAAGACCCGACGTACAAGAAGCGCCCGGCGCTACAGCTTCAGCCCGCGCCGCCCGGCCAGATCGGTGAAATATTGCCAGGCCACCCGCCCCGAACGGCTGCCCCGGGTGGCTTGCCACTCGATCGCTTCGGCCCGCAGGGTGGCGGCGTCGATCACCAGCCCGGAGGCATCGCAATAGCCCCGGATCATCGCCAGATAGTCATCCTGGCTGCAGGGGTGAAAGCCCAGCCACAGCCCGAACCGGTCCGACAACGAGACCTTTTCCTCGACCGCTTCGGATGGGCTGATGGCGGTTGAACGCTCGTTCTCGATCATGTCGCGTGGCATCAGGTGGCGTCGGTTGCTTGTGGCATAGAGCACCACATTGTCAGGCCGCCCTTCGATGCCGCCATCCAACACCGCTTTCAGTGATTTGTAGTGGGTATCGTCATGGCTGAAGGACAGATCGTCGCAATAGATCACGAACCGATGCGGTGCAGCGCGCAGCAGCGCCAGCAACCGCCCGATCGTGGGCAGGTCTTCGCGCTGTATCTCCACCAGCGTCACCGCCAGACCGCGCGCGACAACTTCGCCATGCACCGCCTTGACCAGGCTTGATTTTCCCATGCCGCGCGCGCCCCAGAGCAGGGCATTGTTGGCGGGCAGACCGGCAGCAAACTGCAGCGTGTTGGCCAGCAGGATGTCGCGGGCGCGGTCGATGGCCAGAAGCAACGCCAGATCGATCCGGTTGACCCGCGCCACCGGCTCCAGCCGGTCAGGGTCGGCGTGCCAGATCAGCGCCTGCGTCACGGCGAAATCCGGCAGGGCGACGGGCGGCGGGCGCAACCGCTCCAGCGCCTCGGCGATCCGGCGCAGAGCGTCGTCGCTCATGCAGCGCCGCCCTTGCCGCCGGCTTTCACCTCGTCCTCCTCTTCAAACCACAGGCCCTGCGCTTTCAGCGCAGCTTCGCGGGTGCGTTCCATCCGCCGTACCAGCAGGATCGAGATTTCATATAGCGGATAAACGGCGGCAAACAGGATCAACTGGCTCATCATGTCGGGCGGTGTCACCAGTGCTGCCAGTACCACGATGATCAGAATGGCATAGCGCCGCCCCGTCACCAGCGCCGCAGCGCTGACCAACCCGGCGCGGCCCATCAGCGTCAAGAGCACCGGCATCTGGAAACACAGGCCAAAGGCGATGATGAACTGCATCGTCAGGCTCAGATATTCCGCAACCGATCCCTGATAGGTCACCCCCGGCGTGCCCGCAGCCTGCACCACCGCACCGGCAGCGCTATCAGCGGCACCCGTGCCCAATGCGCCTTGCTGGAACTGGAGGAAGAAGATGTAGGCGTATGGAATCACAAGATAAAACGCCACTGCTGCCCCAAAGATGAACATGATCGGCGAGGCGAGCAGAAACGGCAGAAACGCCATCTTTTCGGTTTTGTAAAGGCCGGGTGCCACGAACAGCCAGACCTGCGCGGCAAGATAGGGGAATGACAGCATGAAACCCGCCATCACCGAAATGCGGATCGCGGTAAAGAAACCTTCCTGCAGCTTGACCATGATAAGCTGGCATTCCTGACCATTCCGGATCAGTGCGGCACAGATCGGCTGGGTCAGGAAATCAAAGATCGGCTGCCAGACCAGATAGGCCAGAATGACCGCGATCACAAAGACCACCAGCCCCTTTACGATGCGATTGCGCAGTTCGATCAGATGTTCGACCAGCGGGGCGGAACTGTCGTCGATATCGGTCTTGCTCATGCCTCACCGGCCTTGGAACGGGGGCGACGTATCGGTTTTGCCGGGGTTTGCGGCGCCACCGCCGGCACCGGGACAGTGGCCTTGGCGGCTTTTGGCCTGACAAGTGATCCGGGCTTGACCGCTTTGGCCGGAACTGCGGGTTCAGGTACGCGCTCAGGGGGTACGGCAGCGGCTATTGCCGTGGTTTTCGGCCGTGCCGCGGCTTTCGCCGTGGGCTTGTCTGCCGCCTTTGACGGAGCCTGCGGATTAACGGCGGGTTTGGTTACGGAAAGCGACGCGGTGGCGGCAGCGGTTCTGGCTTCGGCGCGATCCTCTGCCGCTTTGATGACGCCGACGCGCTGTTCGGCGCGTTTGGCGGCCAGTGCCGCAGTTTCGGGCCCGACCGCAGCGGCGACGACCGGCGGTTCCGCCCCGGCGGGAACGGCAGGTGCAGGCACCGCAACCGGCTTGGCGACTGCCGCTTTTTTCAGCGGATCCCACTTCTCGAACCGGGTCGCGGCATTTTGCATGGCATCAAGGCCGAGGCTGCGCGGCGATGCCACCGCCCGCAGATCCTTGGCAATGTCGCCGACACCGCTTTCCTTGGCTGCCGCTTCCATCGCCCGGGTGAATTCGCGCGACATGTTGCGCGCCTTGGCGGTGAAGCGCCCTAGCGTTCGGAACATGACCGGCAAGTCCTTGGGCCCCACCACCACCAGTGCCACAACGCCGATCACCAGAAATTCAGACCAGCCGATATCAAGCATGGGACACCCGTTCTGGCCTGCAATTCAACGGTTCAGACCTTGTCGGTGGTGGTCTTGGTCGCGATTTCCTTGGCGGCGGCATCTTCGCTTTCCAGCTCTGCCGATCCGTCGCGGATGCCTTTCTTGAACGAGGAAATACCCTTGCCGACTTCGCCCATAAGATTGCTGACCTTGCCACGGCCAAACAGTACCAGCACAACAACGGCAATCAGGATCAGACCAAAAGGCCCCGGAGCGTGAAACATCGCAGTCTCCTTTGCAGCGCACCCCTGCGCATGGCATTCGTTACATCCATTTATGGTCTTGGTGGCGGGGATTAAAGCCCTTTCTGTCGGTCAAGGTGAATCTTTGCCGCCTGAAGCATCGCGCGAAGGGTTGCGGGGTCGCGTCAGGCGGAAAAAACGAAGCAGCGGTCGCGGCGAAAGGTCAGCCACATCGGCGTGGCCGGGCGGGGCAGGAAAACCCCCGGCACCGTGGCAAGCAACTGTGATCGATCAAAATCCATGATGAATTCGACCAACGATTCCTTGCCCATGAAGCGTGCCCGTGCCACCACGCCGCGCGCCGGAACCCCGTCCTGCACGGTTTCATTGGGGCCGCGCCCGGCCCGGTCGAAATCCAGTTTCAGATGCTGCGGCCGGATCACGATATCGACATCGGTGCCGTCCGCCACCCCCGGTGCCAGAAAGGCCCCAAAGGCGGTTTCGGTCAGCGCCCCCTGCACCCGCCCGCGAATCACGTTGATATCCGAGAAGAACGCGGCGGCGGCACGGTCAACCGGGTGGTTGTAGATGGCATAGGGCGCACCCTGCTGCACGATACGCCCGGCGCGCATCAGCGCGATCTGATCGGCCATCCGCATTGCCTCATCGGGTTCATGCGTAACCAGCAGCACCGCCGCCCCTTCGTCTTTCAGCACCGCCAGCGTATCATCGCGGATCCCGTCGCGCAGGCGGTTGTCGAGGCCGGAAAACGGCTCATCCATCAGCAGGATACCCGGGCGCGGCGCCAGTGCCCGCGCCAGTGCCACCCGTTGCTGCTCGCCACCCGACAACTGGTGCGGATACTTGCCGCCATAGCCGGTCAGCAGCACCCGCTCCAGCAGGTGGCCGACCCGGAGGTCTTTGGCCGCCCGGCTGCCAGTCAGGCCAAAGGCAATGTTCTGCGCCACGCTCAGGTGGGGGAACAGCGCAAAATCCTGAAACATCAGCCCGATCCCCCGCGCCTCGGGTGGCAGGTGGCGGTGGCGATCCGACAGGACCAGACCATTGGCCGAAATCACCCCGCCATCCTGGCGATCCACCCCGGCAATCAGCCGCAAGGTGGTGGATTTGCCGCAACCCGAGGGGCCGAGCAGGCAGGTGACCTGCCCCGGATATAGCTGCAGCGACAGATCATCCACCGCCGCCACCGTCCCGAACCGGCGCAGCAAGTGCTGAACATCAAGCCGCGCTGGTGAAGGAGCGGAAACTGGCACGCCCTGACCCTTGATCCGGGGAAAACTGAGGTTTTTCTGGCAGTAGCAGGCGATTTGTCGTGCTGCAAGGGTCAGCGCCAACGCCAAAGGCAAAGGTTGCCCCCTGACATGGCGGGGGTTTCACGCCCCCGGGGCCGCGATGCGGCCCTCCCCCGCGGAATATCTTCAAACAGAAAATCGGGGAAAGGGCGCGGGTCAGGATCGGCTAGAACGTGGCATTCGTCGCCCCGCCATCCAGCAGGATATTCTGCCCGACGATGTAACCGGCATGAACCGAGCACAGAAAGGCGCACATCGCCCCGAATTCCGCCGCCGTGCCATAGCGCCGGGCCGGGATAGAGGCGGCGCGGTCTGCGGCGGCCTGTGCAAGGGGGATGCCGCGCGCCTGTGCCACGCCCTGATCCAGGCTCACGGCGCGGTCGGTGGCATGGATGCCGGGCAGCAGGTTGTTGATGGTGACACCCTGCGCCGCCACCTGCCGCGAGGTTCCGGCCACAAAGCCGGTCAACCCGGCGCGCGCAGAGTTGGAAAGGCCAAGCTGGGCAATCGGTGCCTTGACCGACTGGCTGGTGATGTTGACCACCCTGCCCCAGCCCTGCGCCATCATTCCCGGCAGCAGCGCCTGCATCAGGGCAATCGGGGTCAGCATGTTGGCATCAATCGCCCGAATGAAATCATCGCGGCTCCAGTCGGACCACATGCCGGGCGGCGGGCCGCCGGCGTTGGTGACCAGAATATCGCAGGGTCCGGCGGCCTGCAGTACCAGCGCACGGCCTTCGGGGGTGGTAATGTCGGCGGCCACGCCAACCACCTGCGCCCCGGTTGCCGCCCTGATGGCCGAAACTGTCGCCTGCAACGTTGCGGCGTCGCGGCCATTCAGCACAAGATCGACACCGGCGGCGGCCAGCGCCTCGGCGCAACCCCGGCCCAGCCCTTTGGACGAGGCGCAGATCAGTGCCCTTTTCCCCTGCAATCCCAGATCCATGGAACCTACCCCCTTTGCTGCGGCAGGCCCGATGCGCTGCCGCCCCACAGGCTTACTGCAGGCAACCCGGGTTGGAAAGGCGGGGTGGCGCGGGCCGAATCAGATTTGAGTTTTGCCTTGGCCCGGCCCCTCGCAGCATCACGGGCCCGCCTGCCACCGGCAGTAAAACCGACCGAATGACGCAAAGCCAGTGATGCCGTTGCCGCTTTGTGAACAGTATCTCGCCCTGCCTGCCACGATCAGCGCTTGCGTTGACCTTGTGTTCACTCACTTGGTAGTCTGATGGGATGAAGGTCGGGCCGACCCAGGCGGCAGACCCTGTGGTGAGTTTAGGTCAGGGCATGACAGCGGCAGAAGGCTCCATTCCACCCCCATCCGCCCCGCCTCAGGCCGGTTTTACCTGTCAGGTCTACCCGTGCGATCAGTTCCGAGTCACCTCTGGCGCCAACCTTGGCGACGCAGTCGGCCCGGTTGACCTGCTGTGCCAGGGCGACGTCTACCAGCTGGTCAAAGGTGCTGCGGCGTTGAGCCTGCGGCTGGACCAGCCGGCCGACAGGCGGCGCAAAAAGGTGACAAGTGCGGTGGTGGCAGCCGGATCGGATATCGGAACGGCGGCGGATCGGATCCGCATCGCTGCACGGCTGATGCTGATGGCCCCCGATGGCGACAAGGTGGATATGCTGGTGCTTGCGCTGGCCGACACCCACTTTGCCATGCCGCTGATGCCGATGACGGCCCGCACCGACTATACGCTGATCCGGTGCGAAGCCGACCCCGGCGATGTGCAGTTGACCGATATCGCCTGTGTGTCGTTCAGCCGGGGCACCATGATCGCGCTTGCCGACGGGCGGCAGATGCCGATCGAGGCTTTGGCGGTGGGTGACAAGATCCTGACGCGCGACCACGGCCCGCAACCCTTGCGCTGGATCGGCCGCGCCACGCTTCGCGCCATCGGCAGCTTTGCCCCGGTGGTGATTTCCAAAGGCACGCTGGGCAACGACGCCGATCTGATCGTCAGCCAGCACCACCGGGTCTTCATGTACCACCGCAACCGCCCCACCGGCCTGCGCACCGCCGAACTGCTGGTGCAGGCCAAGGATCTGGTTGACGGCGAAGGGGTGTTTCTGCGCGAAGGCGGCTTTGTCGATTACTTCAGCCTGGTGTTCGACCGGCATGAGATCATCTATGCCGAAGGCATCCCGGCCGAAAGCCTGATGGTCAGCGACGCCACACTTGCGCGCCTGCCCGAAGGGCTGGCCGCCGAGGTCGAGGCGCGGTTTCCCGGCCTGTCACAGGCGCAGCACTACGGCACCGAAGCAGACGCGGCTCTGCTGACCGAATTGGGGCCGCAGGGCCTGTTGCGCAAGGGAACCGACTGGCCAAAGCCCCCCCGTTGACCCGGAAAACTCAGGGTGGCGGGGCCGCATCCTCGCACATGTCCAGCACAAATTCGGCGAACAGCGAATTGGCCCGGGCGAACCAGGCACGGGTGGAGCGCGCGCGGTCATCCTTGTGAAAACTTTCGTGCATCAGCCCGGTTCCGCCATCCGTCGCCATCAACCGCCCCAGCAATCCCAGCTTTTCTCCCCGGTCACGCGCCGTAAGCCCCTGCATCGCCAGCGCAATCGGCCAGATATGATCCTTTGGCATATCAGGGCTGCCGATCCCGGTGGCGGCGGCCCCGCGATAGAAGAACGGGTTGGCATCGCTCAGCACAAAGGCGCGGGTTGCCCGGTACAGCGGATCGTCGGCGCGGCAAAACCCCATAAACGGCATAGCCAGCAGGCTTGGCACATTGGCGTCATCCATCTTAGTGTGATGGCCCGGCCCGGCGACTTCACAGGCATAGGTCCTGCCATGGCGCGGGTGGTCCACCAACCCGTGCGCAACGATCCCGGCCCTGATCTCCGCCGCCAACGCCTGCGCCCTTGCCGCCAGCCCCGCATCGTCCAAGGGCAACTCCGCCAGCGCTGCAACGCCAACGCCGCCATCATGTTGGCGGGAACCGGATAGTGATATAGACAGGCGTCATCGCTGGGGCGAAAGCCCGACCAGTTCTTGCCGGTGTGGCCGACCGGGCTGCCCCGGCCACTGTGGCTCAAGGTGTCGCTGGGCGGCCTCTCCAGTCGTTCAAAGACATAGGGCGAGGCGGCGTGATCCTGCTCGGCGGTGATCGTCGCCATGACAAGCCGGGCGGCCAGCCGGAAGTTCGCGCCCAGATGCCTGGTCTGACCGGTGGTGCGCCACAGGTCATGGGCCAGCATCAGCGGGGCACAAAGCGAATTCAGCTCATACTTCCGCTCCCATATCCATGGCCCCATCGCGGTCTTGTCGCGGTTGTGGCAATGGGCATTGGCGGCCTCGTTGAAGGCGTTGGCATAGGGGTCGGTCAGCACCTGCGCCACCCTGCCGCGCCACCACCCCGGCGATCAGCGCGGCGAGCGCCTCATCCTGCGCCGCCAGCCGCAGATAGGGTCGCACCTGCGCCGCCGAATCCCTGAGCCACATCGCCGGAATGTCACCGGTCAGAACAAAGGTGCTGCCATCGGGTTGCGGGCGCAGCGAGGTGGCAAAGGTGTTGGCAAAGGTAGCGGCAAACATCGCGGGCAGGCGCGGAAATTGCGGCAGACAGTCTGCCACGAGGTCCACCAGCATTTGCATTGACCGGGGCAGCATGTCTTGTCTTTCCATCGCGGCAGGTTCGGTCGCGGTACCAAATGCCGGAACAACGCGACAGGCAACCGGCCCCGCTGTTGCCCTGCCGCCGCCGATGCACTAGATCGCGGGCATCACCAGAAAGCAGCCCGATGATCCCGAACCGCCCCGCCTTGCCGCCCGAAATTGCCCGCCGCCGGACCTTTGCGATCATCTCCCACCCCGATGCCGGGAAAACCACGCTGACCGAGAAATTCCTGCTGTTCGGCGGCGCGATCCAGATGGCCGGGCAAGTGCGCGCCAAGGGCGAGGCGCGGCGCACCCGCTCGGATTTCATGCAGATGGAGAAGGACCGGGGCATCTCGGTTTCCGCCTCGGCGATGAGCTTTGATTATCGCGCCTTCCGCTTCAATCTGGTCGATACCCCCGGCCACAGCGACTTTTCCGAAGATACCTACCGCACCCTGACGGCGGTGGATGCGGCGATCATGGTGATTGATGGGGCCAAAGGGGTGGAAAGCCAGACCCGCAAGCTCTTTGAGGTGTGCCGCCTGCGCGATCTGCCGATCCTGACGTTCTGCAACAAGATGGACCGCGAAAGCCGCGATACCTTTACCATCATCGACGAAATTCAGGAAAATCTGGCGATAGATGTGACGCCCGCGAGTTGGCCGATCGGGGTCGGGCGCGACTTCATCGGTTGCTACGATATCTTGCATGACCGGCTGGAACTGATGGACCGCGCCGACCGCAACAAGGTGGCAGAATCGATCAAGATCGACGGCTTGTCAGACCCGGAACTAGCCCGCCATGTGCCGGATGATCTGTTGAAGAAACTGTTGGAAGATCTTGAAATGGCGCGCGAACTCCTGCCCGCCTTCGACCGTGATGCCTTTCTGAACGGCGCGATGACCCCGATCTGGTTCGGCTCTGCGATCAACTCGTTCGGTGTCAGGGAACTGATGGACGGCATGGGCGAATATGGCCCTGAGCCACGGGCGCAAAAGACCGATACGCGCGGAGTTGCCCCGGAGGAAACCCCGGTGACCGGCTTTGTATTCAAGGTGCAGGCCAACATGGACCCCAAACACCGCGACCGCGTCGCCTTTGTGCGCCTGGCCTCGGGCCACTTTGAGCGCGGGATGAAGATGCTGCATGTCCGTTCGAAAAAGCCGATGGCGATCACCAATCCGGTGCTGTTTCTTGCCGCCGACCGCGCCCTGACCGAAGAGGCCTGGGCGGGCGACATCATCGGGATCCCCAACCACGGCCAGTTGCGGATCGGCGATGCGCTGACCGAGGGCGAGGCGCTGCGTTTTACCGGCATTCCCTCTTTCGCGCCGGAACTGCTGCAAACCGTCCGGGCGATGGACCCGATGAAGGCCAAGCATCTCGACAAGGCGCTGATGCAGTTTGCCGAGGAAGGGGCGGCGAAAGTGTTCAAGCCGATGATCGGATCCGGCTTCATCGTCGGCGTGGTGGGTGCCCTGCAGTTCGAGGTGCTGGCCAGCCGGATCGGGGGGGAATATGGCCTGCCGGTGCGGTTCGAAGCCTCGCATTTCACCTCTGCCCGCTGGGTGTCGGGGCCGCGCGAGGCGGTGGAGGCATTTGCGGCGGTCAACAAGGGCCATATCGCCGCCGACAGCGATGGCGACACCGTGTTTCTGACCCGGTTGCAGTGGGATATCGACCGGGTCGCCCGCGATTTCCCGCTGGTGAAACTGACAGCGACCAAAGAGATGATGGCCTGACCGGCGCGGCATTTCACATCAGGATCACCGTTCAAGTAGCCTATTTCATGTGGAATTAAATCCGGCATCACATCTGCGCCACCCCACTGGCGCGGTGGTCTGGTGCTGATAGACTGGCGTCACTTAGCGGGGGCAAGGGATGTTTGCGACGATCAAGGCTGCCATCGGCCGTGCGCTGGCGCATTTTCTGCAAAAGCGGACGCCGGGTTATGTCGGCTTTGGCATCACCCCGCCTGACCGGCTGCGCGCGGCGCTGTGCCCCGGCGACGTGCTGCTGGTCGAGGGCGACCGCCGCATTTCGGTTGCGATCAAATATCTGACCCATTCGACCTGGTCGCATGCCGCCTTTTACACCGGCGACCCCGGCGCGGAACTGATCGAGGCCGAGGCCGAACACGGGGTGCATGTCACGCCGCTGACGGAATATTCTCATCTCAACACCCGCATCTGCCGCCCGGTGCAACTGTCACCCGAGGATCAGGCCCAGGTGATGGCTTTCATGCGTGCGTCGGTCGGCAAGACCTATGACCTGCAGAATGTGTTCGACCTGATCCGCTATCTGCTGCCACAACCCCCGGTTCCCGAGCGCTTTCGCCGCCGGATGCTGGCGCTTGGCTCGGGCGATCCCACCCGCGCCATCTGCTCCACCCTGATTGCGCAGGCATTCGAACAGGTGCGCTACCCGATCCTGCCCAATGTGGAATATGAACAAAGCGGCGAGGCCCGGCGCGAGATATTGCACATCCGCCATCATTCGCTGTTTACCCCGCGCGATTTCGACCTGTCACCCTATTTCAGGATTGTGAAACCGACGGTGGAGAGTGGGTTTGATTACAAGAGCTTGCGGTGGGGGGAAAGCTCCCGCCCACCGCAACAAGGCTGAACCCCCAACCGGGAAAGCCCTATTTCGCAGCCAGAAGCTCCGGCACGCTCAACAGGATGAATTCATTCATCGCTGCCGCATCCAGTTGCCGGCCAGAGGAATAGGGCAGGTTATTGTCATTGGCGACCATGATATGGGTATCATCCACTTTCATAACGTCTTCGATGGTGAAAAAGGGGAAAGTCATCTTGCCGGTCAGATCGCGGTTGGCCATCGTAGGCAGGCGGTTGATCCCTTCGGGATCGGCGATATCCATCAGGTCAATATGGCCGATCCGCTTGACAAAACCGTCGGGATCGATGGCGGCAGTGTCGATCAGAACCACGCGCTTGAGCATTGCAGGGGCCGGGAAACAATCGGGTGCCGGATCGCCGGAGCATTTCAGGCTGGGATCGCCCTCGCCGTTGTCACGCTCGATCACCAGCGCGCGGGTGTCGTCAATGAAGTTGAAATCGCCGATAGCCGTCGCACCCTCGGCCAATTGAAACTTGAAGCTGGCACCGGTCCATTCGGCTTTTGCGGGGTCAAAGGCCATCACCTGCAGAAAGTTGCCCACCGGTTCGCCGTTTTCACCAAAAAGCGGCTTTTCAGGTGCGGCCCAAAGCAAACCGCTGCCGGGTTGCAGTGCCATGCCCTCATATCCGCCAGAGCGCTGGATGGTGAAATCCTTGCCTGCAACGGCCGGGATGCGCAAGGCGGGGTTATCGGGGCTGCGCAGTTCGGTATCGCCCTGTTTGGTCGGGTAAATGGCGATGAGGGCGCCATCAAGCGCGACGTTTAGAATGAACGGGCCGAACTCTTCGCCGATCCACAGGCTGTCGCCGGAAAGCTGAATCGATTCCGGGTCGAAATCAGCGCCGGTCAGATATCGTTCGGCACTGCCTTCATAGGCGATGCGGAACGGGATCTTGCGATCCGGATCGCGCAGGAAAACGGTTTGTTTCACTGCCACGGTGCCTGCGGCAAAATCAGGCTGCATCCGATGGAAATTCAGCAGCGCATCAGCAGAGTTGTTTTTCGCGCCAAAGCCATTGTCGGTAAGCACATAGATCGAGCCATCGGTGGCCCTGTTCATGGCAAAGCCGGACAGGCCTTGCAATGGCTGCCCCTCGAACGGCAGGGAAATGCCGGTGGGCCTTTTGCCGTGCTGGCCACCGGTGTCGCCCATGACCGAACCCGGCGTGTCGTTGCGGGCCGCGCCAGTGAACTTGCCGCTGATCTTGGCGTCAACCGGTGCATTTGCCGGCGGGGCGATGAAACTGGCTGCCGGTATGGCGGCATGGCCAGCCAGCGTGGCGGGGAAGGTCTGCTCTGTCGCTTGACCAAGCGCAGGGGCAGCCATTGTCAGGGCAAGAGAAATTGCGAGCGGGCGGTTCATTGGAATGCTCCTGTGATCGAATGGATCGCAGAAGCATCCCGCACTATCGCAACGCTGAAGTGACGCGAGTTTGACGGTTTTGCAACGGGCAACAGAACGGCGGTGCTTCATCGCCCTGCGGCTGCGCCACCAATCGGAGGGGAGGCCCTGGGACGACAAGCCCGCACCATCGCCCGCCGCCGATTACCAGAAGGGCCCGGCGCGGCGCAGAGCTTTCCACGTTTCGGCGGCGCGCTGTTCTGCCCCATCGGCGGCGGTGCGAAAGGCCGCAATCGCGGCGGCGGGCAGTTCCGGATTGCTCTCCGCCTCCGACAGATCGTTCAGAACTCCAAGATTGTCCTGCAGGAGGGAAAGGCGGCTGCGAAAATTCCGGTATTTCCCGCCATTCCAGACAGACTTAAAGAATTCCATGGTGTAGCGCAGGCTTTTGATGCTCTTGCGGAACTCATGACGACTTGCCGCATCCTGGCCTGCCAGCCCGTGCCCCTTGTCACAAGCGGCCTGCCAGACACGATCCAATGTGGAGCGTGAAAATTCGCGGGCGGGTATGCGGCAAAGCGCCCTTGCCGCCTTTCCGCTGCGATGCCAGTCGTTGCCTGCCAACAGGTCGCGCAAATCCGATGTGATCTGATCGGCACCGGACTGGGTCAACATCAAGCGGGCCAGCTTGCGCAGCCGGGTGGCCCTGGCCCGCAGCCGGCCGACATCTGCCGCAGGCAGAAATTCCCGAAGCCCGATCACCAGCACATCCGCCGTACGCAAAGGGCCAAGTCTGCCAAAGGCTTCGGCAGCGCGATCACGCAACGGGTTGCAGGATTTGGCATCCATTATCGGCTTCAATGCCTTCAGCGCCGTACGCAACCGCCGAAGGGAAACCCGCACCGCATGAGGCCCATCGGGGTTGGCGCTGGACATGATCCGGCCAAATCCGGCATCAATCTCGGCAGCGCAGTCCAGCAGGATCGCGGGGCCCAATTGTCCGGCGGTCAGATCAGGTTGGCGGACGGGCTTGCCTGCTTGCTGCAACATTCGATTGCCTTTGGGGCATTGGATCGGTGCAACCTAGCAGATTGCAACGACGGAGACACGAAAAACTTTACGAACATCCTGATGGCCTACCCAGACTGCCCCCAGACCGGAATGATTTCCCGGCGTGATGGCTGATTACCCATGCTTCACCATCACATGCCGCACAAAGGTGTAATCTTCCAGCGCATAGGCGCTCAGGTCCTTGCCATAGCCCGATTGCTTGATCCCGCCGTGGGGCATTTCGCTGACCAGCATGAAATGGGTATTGATCCAGGTGCAGCCATAGCGCAGCCGCGCGGCGGTGGCCATGGCACGGCCGACATCTCTGGTCCAGACCGAAGACGCCAACCCGTAAGCACTGTCATTAGCCCAGCCAACCGCCTGATCCACATCAGAAAATGGGGTAATCGACACGACGGGGCCGAAAACTTCCCGCCGCACGATCTCATCCTCCTGCCGCGCCCCGGCAACCACCGTGGGGCGGTAATAGAAGCCCTGATCCATCGCAGACCCGCCAGCGGTGATCGAGATATGCGGCACCTCGCGGGCACGCTCGACAAAGCTTGACACCCGGTCGCGCTGGCGCAGGCTGATCAGCGGGCCGATTTCGTTGGTGCTGTCATCTTCGTTGCCAAGCGCGATGGTGGAAACTGCGGCGGACAGGTCGGCAACCAGATTGTCATAGACCTTTTTCCCGGCATAGATCCGGCAGGCGGCGGTGCAATCCTGACCGGCGTTGTAATAGCCAAAGGCGCGCAAGCCCTCGACCACCTCGGAAATATCGGCATCGTCAAACACCAGCACCGGGGCCTTGCCACCCAGTTCCAGATGGGTGCGTTTCACCGATTTGGCGGCGGCATCCAGCATCTTGCGCCCGGTCGCCACATCGCCGGTCAGCGAAATCATGTCGATGCCGGGATGGTTGATGAGGTAAGACCCCACGGTTTCGCCCCGCCCGGGCAGGATGTTCACCACACCTTCGGGCAGCACATCCGCCAGAATTTTCGCAAGTTTCAAGGCGGTTAGCGGCGTTTGTTCAGACGGTTTGAACACTACGCAATTGCCGCCGCCAATCGCCGGGGCCAACTTCCAGGCCATCATCATCAAGGGGTAATTCCACGGCGCAATCGAGGCAACCACGCCAATCGCATCGCGGCGGATCATCGAGGTATGGCCCGCCAGATATTCCCCCGCAACCGCGCCATGCTGGGTGCGCACCGCCCCGGCAAAGAAGCGGAAGCAGTCGACCACGCCGGGTATCTCGTCATTCAAAGCGGCGTTGCAGGGCTTGCCGCAGTTCAGCGCCTCCAGCGCCGCGAAGCCTTCCGCCTCGGCGGCAATCCGGTCGGCAATGGTCAGAAGTGCCGCCGAGCGCTCCGCCGGGGTGGTGCGCGACCAGTGGTCGAACGCGGCGCGTGCGGCGACCACGGCGCGATCCACCTGCGCGGTAGAGGCTTCGGGAACTGACAGGATCAACCCGCCGGTGCGCGGGTTAAGGATCGGTTCCGCCCGTTCCTCACCCGCCTCATGGCTGCCGCCGATCAGGAGTTTGGTTTCGATGTTTCTGGTTGCAATATCCATAATTTACCCTCCGAAGTTCATTTACCGGAACCGGCAGTTTCCCCGCCGGACCGGGTGAGATAATAGGCCATGAGGATCGGCACCAGCGTCACCAGCATCACCACGATCGCCACCACATTGGTCACCGGGCGCTGGCGAGGCCGCACCAACTCGTTCAGCATCCAGATCGGCAGGGTGCTTTGCTGCCCGGCGGTGAAGGTTGTGACGATAACCTCATCAAAACTCAGCGCAAAAGCCAGCATACCCCCGGCCAGCAGCGCCGACCCGAGGTTGGGCAGCACGACATGGCGAAAGGTCTGGAATGCGTTGGCCCCCAGATCCGCCGAGGCCTCGGTGATCGAGCCTGACAGGCGGCGGAACCGCGCCACGGCGTTGTTGTAGACGATCACGATACAAAAGGTGGCGTGGCCCAACACGATGGTCAGGGTGGAAAACGGGATATCCATTACCGAAAACGCCGAACGCAACGACATGCCGGTGATGATGCCGGGCAGCGCAATGGGAAGAACCACCAGTAAAGAAATGGAATCACGGCCGAAAAACCGCGCCTGCGCCATGGCGGCGGCAATCAGGGTGCCGAGGACCAGTGCCAGCAGGGTCGAGACCGACGCGACCCGCAACGACAGATACAGCGGCCCCCAGATATCGGCGCGGTTCCAGGTCACCGCGAACCATTTCAGCGTCAGGCCCGGCGGCGGAAACTGGTAACTGCGATCCTCGGCCGAAAAGGCGTAAAGAAAGATCAGCAGGATCGGGATATGCAGAAACGCCAGCGCCAGTGCGGCGGAGATCTTCAGCCCAAGCGGCGCGCGGTCAGAGCGCATCGAACGCCCCCTGCTTTCGCGCAATCGTCAGGTAAATCAGCATGATGACAATCGGCACCACCGCAAAAGCCGCTGCCAGCGGAATGTTCCCCGCCGTCCCCTGCAACTGATAGACCGCCTGCCCGATGTAAATCCGTGACGACCCGACGATCTGCGGAATGATGTAGTCGCCCATCGTCAGCGAAAAGGTAAAGATCGACCCGGCGATCACCCCGGGCAGCGCCAGCGGCAGCACAACCGTGCGGAAAGTCTGCGCCCGGCTGGCCCCAAGATCAGCCGACGCCTCCAGCATCGAGGTCGGCACCCGTTCCAGTGACGCCTGCATCGGCAGGATCATGTAGGGCAACCAGACATAAAGAAACACGGTGAAGGTGCCGATGTAGCTGGTGGAAAGCGACGTACCACCGATCACCGGCAGGGTCAGGACCGCATCGAGCAGCGGCAGCAGTCCGACGGCATCCAGAGCCCAGGTCACAATGCCCTCCTTGGCCAGGATCAGCTTCCACGCATAGACCTTGACCAGATAGGATGACCAGAGCGGCAGCATCACCCCGATGTAGAACACGGCCTTCCACCGGCCCTTGGCGTAGCGCGCGGCCATGTAGGCGATGGGAAAGGCCACCACAGCCGACGCAAGGGTGACGCAGGTGGCCATCAGCAGGGTGCGCATGATCACATCGGCATTGGCCGGGCGCAGCAGTTCGCCGTAGGTTTTCAGGGTGAACTCCCGGACAACGACCCCGGAAAATTCATCGATGGAATAGAAGCTTTGCACCAAAAGCGCGGCCAGAGACCCAACATAGACAATCCCGAGCCATAGCAGCGGCGGCGTCAGCAACAAAGCCAGCAGCAAGCGCGGATGGCGCCAGAACGCCCGCGTCAGGCGGTCGCCCAACCCGCGTTCGGGCAGGGTGATCGGGGCGGTGGTCACGCGGCCCCCATCAGATGCAGCGCCGACGCCTGCCAGTCCAGCCGGACCTCGGCCCCCGGTTCCGGCACTGTCTGGCCCGAAGCCACGATGGCACCGATTTCGCTGCCACCGATATCGACCGCAACCCGGGTCGAGGCACCAAGATAGCGGGTGCCGGTCACAAGACCGGCTATCTTGCCGGTTCCCGACAAGCGCACCGCCTCGGGCCGCAGGCTGGCCCATTGCGCCGGACCACCAAGCCGGACGGTAAGATCGGGCGGCAACACGTTGGAAGATCCGACAAAATCGGCAACGAACCGTGTAGCGGGCCGGTCGTAGATATCCGACGGTGTGCCAACCTGGGCCACCCGCCCCTCGTTGAACACCGCGACCTGATCGGCCATCGAGAGCGCTTCGCCCTGATCGTGGGTAACGAACACAAAGGTGATGCCCAGCCGTTTTTGCAGGGCCTTCAACTCATCCTGCATCGCCTCGCGCAGCTTCAGATCCAGCGCACCCAGCGGTTCATCCAGCAAGAGCACACGGGGTTCATTGATCAGTGCCCGCGCCAGCGCCACCCGCTGCCGCTGACCACCCGACAGTTGCGCCGGTTTGCGGCTGCCGTAGTCGGCAAGCTTCACCAGCGCCAGCATCTCATCGGCCCTGGCATGGCGGGCGGCGCGGGCAACGCCCTTGACCATCAGACCATAAGCCACATTGTCGCGCACCGACATGTGGGGAAACAGCGCGTAATCCTGAAACACGGTATTCACGTTGCGCCGGTTCGGCGGCACGGTACCGCTGTCGGTGCCAAAGATGCGGATGACGCCGGCAGACGGATGCTCAAAGCCGGAAATCAGCCGCAGGCAGGTGGTCTTGCCGGAACCCGACGGACCAAGCATGGCGAAGAACGAGCCTTCGGGGATCGACAGATCAACCCGGTCCACAGCATGAACGGCGCCGAAGTGCCGGGAAACGCCTGAAAATTCGACAGCAAGGGTCATGGTGGTTCCACGGTCGCCGCAAGCCCCGGCTTTCGCCGGGGCCTCGATCTTTGGCGCACAGGTTGCGATCAGCGCCCGCCGATCACGGCGATATAGTCGGACACCCAACGGTAATAGGGCACACACTCGCCCTGCGGACAGCTGGAGACCGGGGTTGTCCAGAACCGCACACGGTCGAACTGATCCAGGCCATTGGCGGTGCAGCCCGCGGCAGTCAGCATCCCCGAGCCATCGGAACAGGCGGCCGGCACCACCGGGTTGCCGCCGAACCATACCGCCAGATCGGATTGCAGGTTCGACGACAGCGTGTGTTCCATCCACATATAGGCGCAGTTCGGGTGGGCGGCATCGGCCTCGAGCATGGTGGTGTCGGCCCAGCCGGTCACCCCCTCTTCGGGAATGGTCGAGGCGATCGGCAACCCTTCGGATTGCAGCAATCCGACCTGGAATGGCCAGGAGCCCGAGGCCACGACCCCTTCGTTCTTGAAATCGTCCATCTGGATGAAGGCATCGTGCCAGTAGCGCGAAACCAGCTTGCGCTGCACCCGCAGCAGATCCAGCGCCGCCTTGTACTGAACTTCGTTCAGTTGATAAGGGTTGGTGATGCCCAGCTCCGGCTTGTGTGCCATCAGATATTGCGCCGCGTCGGCGATATGGATCGGGCCGTCATAGGCCTGCACCCGGCCCTGATTGGGTTTGCCATCGGGCAGGTCCATCGCCTCGAACACCACGTTCCACGAGGTTGGCGGCGTCTTGAACACGTCGGTATTGTACATCAGCACATTCGGCCCCCACAGATAGGGCACGCCGTAGTGGGTGCCGTCAACCGTGTGCCAAGGTGCATCCTTCAGCCGGTCATCAACCTTGGACCAACTGGGGATCAGGTCGGTATTGACCGCCTGCACCCGCTTGCCCGCCACCAGCCGCAGGCTCGCGTCGCCCGATGCCGTCACCAGATCAAAGCCACCCTCATTCATCAGCGCCACCATCTCATCGCTGGTATTGGCGGTTTTCACCGAAACCATGCAGCCGGTCGCGGCTTCGAATTTCGTGACCCAGTCAAAGGCCTTGTCGGTCTCGCCGCGCTCGATATAGCCGGGCCAGGCCACGATGCTCAGCGCGCCCTCGCCGGCCCCCAGTTCAGTCATCTGTGCCATGGCCGGGGCGGCGGCGGTGCAAAGGGCGGCGGCCAGAACGGCGGCGCTGCCCGAAAGTCGGTTCAATCTGGTCATGATGGCTCCCTGAAGCTTGGTGATCGGTCCGGCCATTCGGCCTTGGCTTATCGGAACAGCCTAGGCCCGACGGCAGAAATCGCAATATCAAAAGAAAGATGGCCATCATCGGAAAAACCGATGGCTGCGCCCCAACATCTTCTCGATGCGCCGACCGGCCATGAAACACCGAACCGCTGCGCTTCTTATTGGCCCAAATATCCCCTTTTTCTGGATGCCCGACCGACCCGCCACCTTACCGGTTGGCAATCGCACCTTGCGCAGAGCGCACGAAATTGCGGGCAGCGCTGCTGAGCGGCGCGCCTTTGCGCCAGCACAGGCCAACCTGCACCGAGGGCAGATCGCCCGACACATCGCGGATCTCGATCCGGTCGCCTTCCAGCGACCACGGGCGGTAGACCAGACTGGGCAACAGCGCCACCCCCGCCCCGGTCGCCACCAAGGAGCGCACCGCCTCGACCGAGCGGGTGCGAAAGGCGATATCGGGTTTGACCGACATCGCTGCCATCAGCGCCCGCGTGCTTTCCTCGATCTCGTCAACCGTCAGCATAATCAGCGACTCGCCCGCCAGTTGATCCAGCGTGATCGCATCGACCGCCGCCAACGGGTGGCCCAGCGGCAGCCACAGCCGATAGGGCGACACCAGCAGGCTTTCAACCTGGAGCGCCGCACGGTCGCGGATCGACGAGGTCAGCAGCACCGCAACATCCAGTTCACCACCAATCAGCAGATGCTGGAGATAGTCGGCATTGTCCTCGACCGCCGACAGGCCGACCTGCGGAAAGGCACGGCGGAACCGTGACAGGATGTCAGACAGCACATAGCCCGCCACCAGCGAGGTGACACCAAGCGACAGCTTGCCGCCGGCCTCGCCCGCCTCTTCGCGAAACGAAAGCCGCGCGCTGGACACATCGGCCAGAATCTGGCTGGCATGGCGCAGAAACAGGCTGCCCTTGTGGGTCAGTTCCAGCCCACGGGCCCGGCGGTAGAACAAAGACACACCCAGATCACCCTCCAGCGCCTTGATCGCCTCGGTCACCGCCGACTGGCTGATGGACAGTACCCGGGCGGCACCAGTGATGCTGGCCTGTTCGGCTGCGGCGACAAAGAATTGCAACTGGCGCAGGGTGAAGGCCATGGTTCTAACCGGTCCACAGGGCCGGGCGTGCCGGTCGATCTGCCATCTTGCGCTGCCTTTTCCCCGACCTTTCAACAGTTAATCAGATTTGCCCCGGCACTGTCACCGCTTTCCTTGACCCTGCCCGGCAAATGGTCTATGGCGGCGCAGCCCTGCGATTGCGCCGGGCCCTGACCGCCGACCACCGACGCGGGACGCGCGGCGCATGCGTCCCTTCACCTTGTGGCCCGATGCCGCAAAGATATGGACGCTGATGACCCAATTTACCGATCTGAAGCTGGACCCTTTGGTCCTGCAGGCTATTTCCGACTCGGGCTATACCACGCCAACCCCAATTCAGGCCGGGGCAATTCCCCCGGCACTGGAAGGGCGCGATGTGCTGGGCATTGCCCAGACCGGCACCGGCAAGACCGCCAGTTTCGTGCTGCCGATGATTACCTTGCTTGGCAAGGGCCGTGCCCGTGCCCGGATGCCGCGCTCGCTCGTGCTGGCGCCGACCCGCGAACTGGCGGCGCAGGTGGCCGAGAATTTCGACACCTATGCGAAATATACGAAGCTGACCAAGGCTTTGCTGATCGGCGGCGTGTCGTTTGGAGAACAGGACAAGCTGATTGACCGTGGCGTTGATGTGCTGATCGCCACCCCGGGGCGGCTTCTGGACCATTTCGAGCGTGGCAAGTTGCTGCTCGGCGGCGTGCAGATCATGGTGGTGGATGAGGCGGATCGGATGCTGGATATGGGCTTCATCCCCGATATCGAACGCATCTTCAAGCTGACGCCCTTTACCCGCCAGACCTTTTTCTTCAGCGCTACCATGGCACCCGAGATCGAGCGGATCACCAATGCCTTTCTGTCGAACCCGGCCAAGGTCGAAGTGGCACGGCAAGCCACCGCTTCGGAAACCATCGAACAGGCCCTGTTCCAGTTCAAACCCAGCCGGAAAGAGGCAACTTTCGCCGAAAAGCGTGATGTGCTGCGGCAGTTGATCCGGTCTGAAGGTGACGCCTGCACCAACGCCATCATCTTTTGCAACCGCAAGATTGACGTCGATGTGGTGGCCAAGTCGCTGAAACAGCACGGCTTCAACGCCCAACCGATTCACGGCGATCTGGACCAGTCGGTGCGCACCCGCACTTTGGACGGGTTTCGTGACGGCACAATTCAGTTCCTTGTCGCCTCCGATGTCGCTGCGCGCGGGCTCGATATTCCCGCAGTGTCGCACATCTTCAATTTCGACGTGCCGAGCCATCCCGAAGACTACATTCACCGCATCGGCCGCACCGGCCGGGCCGGGCTGGCGGGCAAGGCATTCACCATCGCCACGCCGCATGACGACAAATACCTAGCGGCAATCGAGCAACTGGTGAAAACCACCATTCCGCGCCGCGATGCCCCGGGGGTGCAAGTGTCAGATCGCCCGGTCCGCCCCGCCCTGCGGGACGAGGCGGAAAAGCGGCCAAGCCGGTCGCGGTCGGTTTCCCGCAAATCACCACGCGGCACCGACGCAGCGGAAGCAGTGGAAACATCGGGTGCCACTGCTTCCCAGCCGGTTGCCGCTCCTGTCGAGGTTCAGATATCCGCCAGCGGCCCGATCACCACTGGTTCCGCGCAGGATCCCCGCCGGGGTTCGGTGCAACCGCGCAGCTCTGGCCGCAGCGACCGCGGGCCGGATCGCGGGCCGGATCGCGGCACCGAGCGGCGCTATGAAAACCGCGACCATCGCCGTGACGATACTGTCGTGGGGATGGGCGACCATGTGCCCGATTTCCTGATGCGCGCCTTCAAGGAACCGGCGGCAGACTGACGGATTGTCTGGCCCCGGCACCGGGCCGCACCTGTCCCGGTTGACAGTGGACCCGGCACGCCCCTGCCGGGTCAAGCCCACAAGGTTCAAGACCTGCGCCGTCGGCGTTGTCGCCGGCATCAAACGAGCTTTCGTGGATAGCCCCGGAATTTCAGAGAAATGCCGTTGCGCCATCCACCAACAACAACGAAGGGGCAGGAAGATTCTGCTTAGTCCGCCAGCAATCGGCTGATCACCACCGTCACCTCGGGCTTTTTGCCGATTTCTTCCATCGCAACCTGCCGCACGATCCGCTTGACCGCTTCGTCCAGCTTGGCATCGTCACCGAGCAGCCTGTCGTCGGCCTTGCCGATGAACTCCGCCAGTTCCGCCTCCAGCGCATCCGACAGCGGCACGCCGTTGCGGCCGGTTTCGGGCAGGCCCATCAGTTCGGCCCACGGCTCGCCCAGCGGTTCATCGGCTTCATCAACGATCAGCGTCACCAGAACATGGCCATTCAGCGCCATCCGGATCCGGTCACGCACCACGCCGCTGAGCGCGGGGATCATCGCGGTGCCATCCAGATAGATCCGCCCGGTTTCGATATATTCCACCACCTCGGGTTTTACCCCGCTCAGGTCGATCATGGTGCCATTGGTCGCAATTTCGGCCATGATCCCCTTGGCCTCGGCCAGTTTGGCATGTTCGCGCAGGTGGCGGTGTTCGCCATGCATCGGCAGCATGATCTGCGGCTTCAACAGATCATGCACCGCCTCCAGATCGGGGCGGTTGGCGTGGCCGGATACATGGTAAAGCCCACCGTTGTCATCGACCACATCGACGCCCATTTCCGAATAGGCATTCATGATGCGGATCACGCCACGTTCATTGCCGGGGATGGTTTTGGAGGAGAACAGGAAGATGTCGCCCTCCTTCAACTGCAGCCCCAGATATTTGCCACGCGCCAGTTGCGCCGAAGCGGCGCGCCGTTCGCCCTGTGATCCGGTGACGATCAGCATCAGATTGCCGCGCGGAACTTCCGCCGCATCTTCGGGGCGCACGAGGTTGGGAAAATCGACCAGCACGCCAGAGTCGCGCCCGGCCTGCACCATCTTGTTCATCGCCCGCCCCAGTAGACAGACCGAGCGGCCCGCCGCCTTGCCGGCCTCGGCCAAAGTCTTGAGCCGCGCCACGTTGGAGGCAAAGGTGGTGGCCACCACCATACCCTTGGCCCCCTTGACCAGATCGCGCAAAGGCAGCGCCAGCGTGCTTTCCGACCGGCCCGGATGGGGGGAAAAGATGTTGGTGCTGTCACAGACCAGCACTTTCACCCCCTCTTTGGCGATGGAATGCCAGACCAGCGGGTCAAACGGCTCGCCCACCACCGGGTTGCCGTCCAGCTTGAAATCGCCGGAATGCACGATGCGGCCTGCCGGGGTATCAATCACCAAAGCCGAGCTTTCCGGGATCGAATGGCTGACCGGGATGAACTGCACCTTGAACGGCCCAGCCTCGAACCCGTCGGGCCGCGGGCCGATGATGCGCAGTGCATCCCTGGGGTGCCCGGCTTCCTCCATCTTCATCGCCGCCAGCAGGCCGGTGAAGCGGCGCAGATAAACCGGCACCTTCAACTGGCCCCAATAGTGGCCAAGCGCACCCAGATGATCCTCATGGCCATGGGTGATGACGATGGCTTCCAGCCGGGCACGGTTTGCCACCAGCCACGACAGGTCGGGCATGATCAGATCAACGCCGGGCGTGGTGTCCATATCGGGGAAGGTCACCCCCAGATCGACCAGCAACAGCCGTTCCTTGCCCTCTGGCCCATAGCCATAGACATAGGCATTCATCCCGATCTCGCCGGCACCGCCAAGCGGCAGATAGATCAGCCGGTCCTTGCTCATTCCGTTTCCAGTTCCTTGTTGTGCTGGTGGATCAGAACAAGACCGTGCATCGTCAGATCCTCTTCCACCGCGTCAAATAGATCAAATCCCTGATCGAACAGGGAAGCGAGGCCGCCGGTGGCGATCACCCGCATCGGCCGCCCGTGCTCGGCGCGAATCTGGCGCACGATGCCTTCGACCAGCCCGATGTAGCCCCAGAACACACCTGACTGCATGCAGGCAACCGTATTCGTGCCAATGGCGTGCAGCGGTTTCGTAACGTCTACATGCGGCAGCGCGGCGGCGGCCATATGCAGCGCCTCCATGCTGAGATTGACGCCGGGGGCGATGGCACCGCCGATATAGGCGCCGTCGCTGTCCACCACGTCAAAGGTCGTGGCGGTGCCGAAATCCACCAGCACCAGATCGCCGCCATGGCGGCTGAAGCCCGCCACCGTGTTGACCAGCCGGTCCGGCCCGACCGTGGTGCCCTGATCCACCCGGGGGGCCACCGGCAGGCGGCAATCGGGGCGGCCCACCACCAGCGGGCGGCACTCATAGTAGCGGCTGCACAGCACCCGCAGGTTGTAGACCACGCGCGGCACGGTGGAGGAGATCACCGCCTCGGTCACCCGCACATCCAGCTTGTTCAGCGCGATCAGGCTGGACAGCCAGACGAAATATTCATCCGCCGTGCGGCGGTGATCGGTGGCGATGCGCCAGGTCGCCAGAAAGGCGTCGCCGGTCCAGACCGAAAAGACCGTGTTGGTATTGCCGCAATCGATCGCCAGAAGCATCCCCGCCCCCTATCCGAAAAAAACGTCAGCGGCGGCGATGACCTTGCGGCCGTCTGCCGTGGCCAGCACCAAAGCGCCGCGATCGTCAATGGTTTCAAACCGCCCGTCATAGCTGGCGCTGCCGGTCCGTGCCACCAGCCGTTCACCCAGCCGCGCCGCCCGCGCTAGCCAGGCGGTGCGGACCGGGGCAAAACCGTCGGTGGCAAGGATGGCTTCCCAGCGGGCAAAGGCCGGGGCGAGCGCGGCCAGAAAATCCTCGGGCACCACCTCAACCCCGGTTTCTCCCAGCAGCGACACCGGTGCCATAGCGCCGGGTTCAAGATCGCCCGGGTCAGGCGCTGCCACCAGATTGACGCCGATCCCCACGGCCAGATGGCTGACGCCGCCGGGGCGACCGGCGCTTTCCAGCAGGATGCCGGCCAGTTTGCCGCCGTTCAGCAAGACATCATTGGGCCATTTCAGCGCGAATTTGGCGGCCTGACCGCTGAGCGCCACACAGGTATCGTAAAGCGCCAGCGCCGCCACGAATGACCGCAACGCCACCTCGGGTGGCAGTCCCGCAGGGCGCATCAACAGGGTTGCGGCGAAATTGCCCGGCGGCATCGCCCATTCGCGGCCCCGCCTCCCGCGCGCTGCAGTTTGCGCATGGGCCATGATCCAGGTCGGCTCGGTCAGGAACCGCGCCACCCGCGCGGCTTCGGCGTTGGTGCTGTCAACCGCATCCAGCACGATGCGGCCAACGCCATCTGGCCAGGGTTCACGGAACAAGCGTGCCCGCCGCCACCGCTGCCAGCGCCTCGACCCCGAACAGGTTGACGATACCCACCACCATCGCCAGCGCCGAGGCCATCAGGAACAGCCACTGCACCCCCGGCATCACACCGTTCAACCCGTCGCGTTCTTCACCGAAATACATGTAGAACACGATGCGCAGGTAATAGAACGCGCCGATGACCGAGGCCACCGCCCCGGCAACCGCCAGCCAGGTCATCCCGCCATCAACCGCCGCGCGCAGCACATAGAACTTGCCAAAGAACCCGGCAAACGGCGGCAACCCGGCAAGGCTGAACAGCAGCACCAGCATCGCCAGCGCCTTCAGGGGTTCGCGTCTGGAATACAGGTTCAGCGCGCCGATATCCGTCACCGGGCGGCCATCCTTTTCCATCGACAGGATAAAGGCAAAGGTGCCGATGTTCATGGTGACATAGATCACCATATAGATCAGCATCGCCTTGACCCCTTCGGCAGTGCCCGCTGCCAGCCCGACCAGCGCAAAGCCCATATGGGCGATCGAACTGTAGGCCATCAGCCGCTTGATATCGCGCTGGCCAATGGCAGCCACCGCGCCAAGGAACATCGAGGCCACCGCCAGCAGCGCCAGCACCTGCCCCCATTGCGCCGGGGCTGCGCCGAATGCGCCCTGCATCACCCGGGCAAATAAAGCCATCGCCGCCATCTTGGGTGCCGTGGCGAAAAAGGCGGTCACGGGTGTCGGCGAGCCTTCATAGACATCCGGTGTCCACATGTGGAACGGCACGGCGGAAACCTTGAAGGCCAGACCGGCGATCAGGAACACCAGCCCGAACGTCAGGCCCAGCGGCATATTGCCGTCGCCGATGGTGGAAATGATCCCGGAAAACAGCGTGGTTCCGGCATAGCCATAGGTCAGCGACGCACCATAGAGCAGCAGGCCCGACGACAGCGCCCCCAGCACGAAATACTTCAGCCCGGCCTCGGTTGACCGCTGACTGTCGCGCCGGATCGCGGCGATGACATAAAGCGCCAGCGACTGCAGCTCCAGGCCCATATAGAGCGCCATCAGGTCGCCGGCCGACACCATCATCATCATGCCCACCGTCGCCAGCGCCACCAGCACCGGATATTCGAACCGCAGCAGATCGCGGCGCAGCATGTAATCCTGCCCCATCGCCAGCACGGCAGCGGCCGACAACAGCACCACCACCTTGGCAAAGCGGGCAAAGGCATCATTCAGGAACATGCCGCCAAAGGCCATCCGGTCGGCCCCGCCCGCCAGCCCGATCCAGGCCGCCAGCACCACAAAGGCCGCCACCGTGGCCCAGACCAGCGGCACCGCCACCCGGTCCTTGCCGAAAAAGGCACCCGCCATCAACGCCGCCATCGAAAACAGCGCCAGAAAAATCTCTGGCATCATCGGGCCGTAGTTATCGACGGACATGGTGGCCTCTCAGTTCTGCGCCAGCTGCGAGGCCGCCGCAGCAGCCTCCAGCGCGGTATCATAGGAATGGACCAGCGCCGACACGGCGGGGCTGACGATATCGGTGACAAGGCTGGGATAGATGCCCAGCAGCACCGTCATCACCACCAGCGGCGCAAAGATCGCCTTTTCACGGGCGGTCAGGTCGGTGATGGTTTTCAGGCTTTCCTTGATCAGATCGCCAAACACCACCCGGCGGTACAGCCACAGCGCATAGGCCGCCGACAGGATCACCCCGGAAGTCGCAACAGCGGCAACCCATGTATTGGCGCGAAACGCCCCCACCAGCGTCAGGAACTCGCCGACAAAGCCCGAGGTGCCGGGCAGCCCGACGTTGGCCATGGTGAACAGCATGAACACCAGCGCATAGACCGGCATCCGGTTGACCAACCCGCCATAGGCTGCAATCTCGCGGGTGTGCATCCGGTCATAGATCACCCCGACGATCAGGAACAGCGCGCCAGACACAAAGCCGTGGCTGATCATCTGGAATATCGCGCCGTCCAGCCCCTGCTGATTGGCGCTGAAAATCCCCATCGTCACGAAGCCCATATGGGCAACCGACGAATAGGCGATCAGCTTCTTCATATCCTCCTGCATCAGCGCGACGAGGCTGGTGTAAACGATGGCGATCGCGCTCAGCCACAGCACCATGGGTGCCAGCAATTCAGACGCCACCGGGAACATCGGCAGGCTGAAGCGCAAGAAGCCGTAGCCGCCCATCTTCAGCAAGATCGCCGCCAGCACCACCGACCCTGCGGTCGGGGCCTGCACATGGGCATCCGGCAGCCAGGTATGCACCGGCCACATCGGCATTTTCACCGCAAAGCTGGCAAAGAACGCCAGCCACATCAGGGTCTGAATGCCGCCAACCACGGTAAAGCCCATGAAGGTCAGCGGGTTGCTGTCAAAGGTGAAGGCCATCAGCGTCGGAATGTCGGTGGTGCCGGCCTGGGCATACATCGCGATCATCGCCACCAGCATCAGCACCGAGCCGAGGAAGGTATAAAGAAAGAACTTGAAGGCCGCATAGATGCGGTCCTTGCCGCCCCAGATCCCGATGATGAGGAACATCGGGATCAGACCCGCCTCGAAGAACAGGTAGAACAGCACCAGATCCAGCGCCACGAACACGCCCAGCATCAGGGTTTCCAGCATCAGAAACGCGATCATGTATTCCTTGACCCGGGTCTCCACATCCCAGCAGGCGGCAATGGTCAGCGGCATCAGGAAGGTGGTCAGCATGACGAACAGCACCGAAATGCCATCAACGCCCAGCTTGTATTTCAGGCCCAGAATCCAGTCGCCCTCCTCCACGAACTGAAACCCGGGTGCAGCGGCATCGAACCCCGCCAGCAGAAACAGCGACGCGATGAAGGTGACCGTGGTGGTGCCCAGTGCCGCCCATTTCACCGCTTGCCGCGCCGCCCTGTCGTCGCCGCGCAGGAACAAAGCCAGGATCACCGCCGCCACCATCGGCAGAAAGGTGATGAGCGAAAGCAGATTGCCGTTCATCAGTTGGCCCCCCCGCTGATCGTCATCCAGGTGATCAGCCCCGCAATCCCCAGCACCATGGCAAAGGCATAATGGAACAGATACCCCGATTGTGCCCGGGCCGCGAGCCGGGTGAAAAACGGGATGATCCCCAGCGCCACGCCGTTCAGCCCGCCATCAATCACCGAGCCGTCGCCGCGTTTCCACAGGAACCGGCCCAGCCCCATCGCGGGCTTCACGAAGATCGCATCGTAGATTTCATCGAAATACCATTTGTTGAGCAGGAACAGATAGAGCGGGCGCTGCTGCGCCGCCAGTTTCCCCGGCAGGTCGGGGCGGCGGATGTAGAACAGCCACGACAGGGCAAACCCCACCAGCATCGCGATGAAGGGCGACACCTTGACCCAATCCGGCCCGTCATGGGCACGCTCGATCACATCATTCTGCGCGCTGATGAAGATGCCGCCCCTGGTCCAGCCCGCAGCAATATCGTGGCCGACTGCGGGGGCCGCTTCAGCGGAAGCTTCGGTGGCATGACCGGTGGCGGGTTCGGCGGCCTGCCCGGTGGCTTCAGCCGCCGTTTCCACCGCAACCGGTTCGGCAGCGGCTTCGGTCGCCGCTTCGGCCTGGTGGCTTTCGGGCAGGCCAAAGAAGCTGAGCACCCTTGCATGATCGCCAAAGAAGCTGTTGTACCAGATCATCCCGGCAAAGGCGGCACCCAGCGCCAGAACCCCCAGCGGGATCAGCATCGTCATCGGGCTTTCATGGGCATGGTCATGGGCATGATGATCGCCGCGCGCACGCCCGTAAAAGGTCAGGAACATCAGCCGCCACGAATAGAAGCTGGTCATGCCCGCCGCCAGCACCAGCAACCAGAAGGCATACATCGACCCACCGGCATAGGCGCTTTCAATCACCGCGTCTTTCGACAGGAACCCGGCGAAACCGATCGAGGTCAGCGGAATGCCGACGCCGGTGATCGCCAAGGTGCCGATCATCATCGCCCAGAAGGTCAGCGGGATCTTCTTGCGCAAAGCACCATAGTTGCGCATGTCCTGTTCGTGGTGCATCGCGGTAATCACCGAGCCTGCGCCAAGAAACAACATCGCCTTGAAGAACGCATGGGTGAACAGGTGGAACATCGCCACCGAATATACCCCGGAGCCGGCCGCCACGAACATGTAGCCCAACTGGCTGCAGGTCGAATAGGCGATCACCCGCTTGATGTCATTCTGCACCAGCCCGACGGTGGCGGCAAAGAAGGCGGTGGAGGCCCCGATCACCACAATGGTGGCCGCTGCGGCGGGGGCGAATTCATAAAGCGGCGACATCCGGCAGACCAGAAACACCCCTGCCGTCACCATCGTCGCGGCATGGATCAGCGCGGATACCGGGGTCGGCCCTTCCATCGCATCGGGCAGCCAGGTGTGGAGGAACAATTGCGCCGACTTGCCGCATGCCCCGATGAACAGCAGCACCCCGATCAGGTTGGCGGCATTCCAGTCGGCCCACAGGAAGCTGAGGTTGGTCTGCGCCAGTTCCGGGGCCTTGCTGAAGATCACATCCAAATCGATCGAGTCGGTCAGGAAAAACAGGGCGAAAATCCCCAGCGCAAAGCCGAAATCGCCGATGCGGTTGACCACGAAGGCCTTGATCGCCGCCGCATTGGCTGAAGCCTTGCGGTAATAGAAGCCGATCAGCAGGTATGATGCGACGCCAACGCCTTCCCAGCCAAAGAACATCTGGACCAGATTGTTGGCGGTGACCAATGCCAGCATGGCAAAGGTGAAGAACGACAGATAGGCAAAGAACCGCGCCTTGTAATGCTCATCATGGTGCCAGTTGTCGTCATGCGCCATGTAGCCGATGGAATAAAGGTGAACGAGACTGGACACGGTGTTGACCACCACCAGCATGATCGCCGTCAACCGGTCGAGCCTTATCGCCCATGAGGTATCGAGGCTGCCCGACTGGATGAAGCGGAACAGTTCGATATGCCTTGTTTCGCCGTCAAAGCCCAGAAACACCACCCAGCTGAGCACGGCGGCGAGGAACAGCAGGCCGGTGGAAATGTAGATGCCCGCCTGTTCGCCGATCAGCCGCCAGCCAAACCCGCAGATCAGCGCCCCCAGCAGCGGCGCGAAAAGGATGATGGTTTCCATGCGATCAGCCCTTCATCACATTGACGTCTTCGACAGCGATGCTGCCCTTGTTGCGGTAGAAACAGACAAGGATCGCAAGGCCGATTGCCGCCTCTGCCGCCGCCACGGTCAGCACGAACATGGTAAAGACCTGGCCGACCAGATCATGGGCAAAGCTGGAAAAGGCGACAAGGTTGATATTGACCGCGAGCAGCATCAGTTCGATCGACATCAGGATCACGATGACATTCTTGCGGTTCAGGAAAATCCCGAAAATCCCGATGACGAACAGCGCCCCCGCCACCGTCAGATAATGTTCCAAGCCTACCATCGCCTCAGTCCTTTTTCCGCGCGCGTATCACCACCAGCACGACCCCCACCAGCACGATGAGGATCAGGATTTTGGTAATCACAACCCCTGCCCCGGCTTCACGTCAATCAGTTCCATCGCCTTGGCCGGATCGCGCCACATCTGTTGCAGCACGTCCTGGCGCTTGATGTCGGTGCGGTGGCGCAGCGTCAGCACGATGGCACCGATCATCGCCACCAAAAGGATCAGACCAGCGGTCTGGAACAGGTACAGATACTGGTCGTAAAGCAGCAGCCCCAGGGCCTTGGTGTTCTGCACCTCGGCCATATCGGGGGTGATGGCCCCACGCAGATCCTGCGCGGCGGGGGCAGAGATCCAGACGCCATAGATCATGCCGAACTGCAGCAGGATGATGATGCCGATCAGGCCCGCCAGCGGCACGTATTTCGCCATTTCAGCTTTCAGTTCGGTAAAGTCGATGTCGAGCATCATCACGACAAACAGGAACAGCACCGCCACCGCGCCGACATAGACGATCAGCAGCAGCATGGCGATGAACTCTGCCCCCAACAGCACGAACAGCCCGGCTGAGGAGATGAAGGCAAGGATCAGCCACAGCACCGAATGCACCGGGTTGCGTGCCACGGTCATCATCAGACCGGCAAAGATCACCACGATGGCAAAGGCATAAAAGGCGACATCCGCGATGCCCATCTCAGGTCCCTCTCGTAAGGCCATTCGGCCCGGTGTCATCTTGGCCCCAGGTCAAGCCCGGGGCGGCGTGGTTCAGCGATACGGCGCGTCTATTTCCAGATTGCGGGCAATCGCGGCTTCCCAGCGGTCGCCATTGGCCAGCAGTCTGACCTTGTCGTAAAACAGCTCCTCGCGGGTTTCGGTGCTGAATTCGAAATTCGGCCCCAGCACGATGGCATCCACCGGGCAGGCCTCCTGGCAGAAGCCGCAATAGATGCATTTGGTCATGTCGATGTCATAGCGCGTGGTCCGGCGCGACCCGTCATCGCGCGCTTCGGCGTCAATGGTGATGGCCTGGGCCGGGCAGATCGCTTCGCACAGCTTGCAGGCGATGCAGCGTTCTTCGCCATTGGCATAGCGGCGCAGGGCAAGTTCGCCACGGAAACGGGGGCTGAGCGGACCCTTTTCATGCGGGTAGTTCAGCGTGGCCTTGGGGGCGAAAAAGTATTTCATCCCCAGCCCGAAGCCCTTGATGAAGTCGAAGAGGAGGAAGTATTTGACGGCGCGGGTGTAATCTATGTTTGCCATCCCTCAGCCCCCCATGGTCCAGCGGGCCCAGAAGCCGCCGAACACCTCGAACTTCGCCAGAAACGCCACCACCACCACCCAGCCAAGGCTCATCGGCAGGAACACTTTCCAGCCGATCCGCATCAACTGGTCATAGCGGTAGCGCGGCACGATGGCCTTGACCATGGCGAACATGAAGAAGAAAAACGCCATTTTCCCCACCATCCACAGCGCGCCATCGGGCAGGCCGGGAATCGGCGACAGCCAGCCGCCGAAGAACAGCAATGTGGTCAGGGCGCACATCAGGAAGATCGCGATATATTCGCCGGCCATGAACAACAGGTAGGGGGTCGATGAATATTCGACCATGAACCCGGCGACCAGTTCGCTTTCCGCCTCGGGCAGGTCGAACGGCGGGCGGTTGGTTTCGGCCAGGGCGCTGATGAAGAACAGGAAAACCATCGGGAAATGCGGCAGCCAGTACCAGTTCAGCAAGCCGTAAGACCCGTCCTGCGCCCGCACGATATCGCCGAAATTCATCGACCCGGTCGAGATGATGATGCCGATGATGATGAGCCCCAGCGACACCTCATACGATATCATCTGCGCCGCCGACCGCAACGAACCCAGAAACGGGTATTTCGAGTTCGAGGCCCAGCCGCCCATGATGACGCCGTAAACCTCCAGCGACGAAATCGCGAAAACGAACAGGATCGCCACATTGATGTCCGACAGCACCCAGGTATCGTTGAACGGGATCACCGCCCAGGCCAGCACCGCCAGCACAAAGCTGAGCAACGGCGCCAGAATGAACACCGCACGGTCGGCACCGGCGGGTATCACGATCTCTTTCACCACATATTTCAGCGCATCGGCGACGCTTTGCAGCAGGCCAAAGGCCCCGACCACGTTCGGCCCGCGCCGCATCTGCACCGCCGCCCAGATCTTGCGGTCGCCATAGACCAGAAACAGCAACGACAGCATCACGAAGGCCACGACCAGCAGGCCCTGCACCACCAAGAGCACGAAAGTTCCGAAGCCCGTTGCCAGAAATTCCGCCATCACGTCCCTCACACCGTCGGTATCTTTTGTTCGGCACAATCGGCCACCGTCACTTCGGCGTCGATGGTTCTGAGCCCGCGCGGCAATGCGGCCGAGATGGTGTAAACAGCATCTGCCGTCCAAATGCCACCCTGTTCGCCGACATTCGTGCGCACATGTCGGGCAAAACCGAAGCCACGGATCAGGGTATATTGTGCGGCAGCGCAAAGCGCATAGGTTTCAACCGGTTCCGGACCGGCCGGCCCTTTCATCCGCACAATGAAATTCACCAGATCACCGTCAAGCAGCCGGGTTTCCACCCCAAGATAGGCCGGACCAAACCCCGATTGGCTGGCCTGCGGTGCCGAACCGCAAGCCGCCATCAGAGCCAGAACCGGAAACACCAGCGCCATCCGCATCACTCCGCCGCCATCGCCTGCCCGGCGCGGGCTTTGACTGCCGCCGACAGTTCCGCCATCACGGCCGATGCGCGGGCAATCGGATTGGTCAGGTAGAAATCGCCCACGGCAGTGCGGAACGGCGCTTTGGCCGGGTCTGCCAAAGGCAGCGGCACCCATGCATTTTCCGGAACCGCGTCGATCTGCGCCATATGGGGCACCAAAGCCACCAGCGCCTGCCGCAGCGCCGCCAGCGTGTCATAGGGCAGCTTTGCCCCCAGTTCCGCCGACAAAGCCCGCAGGATCGCCCAGTTTTCCTTGGCTTCACCCGGGGCAAATCCGGCGCGGAACGCCAGTTGCGGGCGGCCCTCGGTGTTGACGAACAGGCCGTTTTCCTCGGTATAGGCCGCGCCCGGCAGGATCAGATCGGCGCGGTGCGCGCCCCGGTCGCCATGGCTGCCCTGATAGATGACATATGGCCCGCCTGAAACTGAAGACCGGGCGATATCCACCTCATCGGCGCCAAGGTTGTATACCACCCCGGCCCCCTCCAGCGCCGCAGGCATCCCGCCGTCGGTCACGGCGCCGATGTCCATCGCCCCAACCCGCGCTGCGGCAGTATGCAGCACCATGAATTTCGAATAGGTCAGCTCGGCAAATTTCATCGCCTGCGCCAGAACCGCCCCGCCATCGGCCTCGGTCAGGGCACCCTGCCCGACAATGACGATCGAGGCCTTGCCAATCGCATCTTCATGCGGCTTGCCGTTCATCTCGACCAGCGTGTCGCGCCCGCTGCCCAAGTGGACATAGTCATAGGTCAGGTCCGCTTTTTCGCCAACAACTCCGATCCGCGCCCCGGCCAGCCAGGCCTTGCGGATCCGGGCATTCAGCACCGGGGCTTCAAGGCGCGGGTTGCAACCGATCAGCATGATCCGCTCGGCGGTATCAATATCCTCGATCCGGGCGGTGCCGACATAGGCCGAGCGGTTGCCAGCGGGCAGCTTTGCGCCATCCACCCGGCATTCGACGGTGCCGCCCAAGCCTTCGACCAGTTGCTTCAGCGCAAAGGCGGCCTCGACCGGCACCAGATCGCCAACCAGCCCGGCGACCTTCTTGCCCTTCATCGCGGCAGCCACCGTGGCCAGCGCCTCATTCCAAGAGGCTTTGCGCAGCTTGCCGTTTTCACGGATATAGGGGGTATCCAGCCGCTGCCGGCGCAAGCCGTCCCAGATGAAGCGGGTCTTGTCGGAAATCCATTCCTCATTCACCCCGTCATGGTTGCGCGGAATGATCCGCATCACTTCGCGGCCCTTGGTATCGACCCGGATATTGCTGCCCAACGCATCCATCACGTCGATGGTTTCGGTTTTGGTCAGTTCCCACGGACGGGCGGTAAAGGCGTAAGGCTTTGAGGTCAAAGCCCCGACCGGGCACAGGTCGATGATATTGCCCTGCAGATTGCTGTCGAGTGTCTGGTTCAGATAGGAGGTGATCTCGCTGTCTTCACCGCGTCCGGTCTGCCCCATCTGGTCAATCCCCGCCACTTCGGTCGTAAACCGAACGCAGCGGGTGCACGAGATGCAGCGCGTCATCTTCGTATCAACCAAGGGGCCAAGGTTCAGGTCTTCGCTCGCCCGCTTTGGTTCGCGGTAGCGGCTGAAATCGACGCCGTAAGCCATCGCCTGATCCTGCAGATCGCATTCGCCGCCCTGATCGCAGATCGGGCAATCGAGCGGATGGTTGATCAGCAGAAACTCCATCACCCCCTCGCGGGCGCGCTTGACCATGGGTGAGTTGGTCTTGATCACCGGCGGTTCGCCATTCGGTCCGGGGCGCATGTCCTTCACCTGCATGGCGCAGCTTGCCACCGGTTTCGGCGGGCCGCCCACCACCTCGACCAGACACATCCGGCAGTTTCCGGCGATCGACAGCCGCTCATGGTAGCAAAAGCGCGGGATTTCCACCCCGGCCTGTTCGCAGGCCTGGATCAGGGTCAGGGCGGGATCAACCTCGACCTCGATTCCGTCGATGATCAGCTTGCGCAGGTTAGCCATGGGTAATTTCCTTACGTTGAAACCGCGCAGCAAGCGCTGAGGCCCAGCCCCAGAGCCCGGCAACCGGTTCTCTGTTTTCTTCTGTGTTTACAACAGACTGCCGCGTGGCCTTGAAGCTTTTCTCCAGCTCCCGAAGCCCATATTTCGGATCAAGCCCGCCCTGACACATCGCCCTACTCCGCCGCCACTTGGGTGCAACCGTGGCTTTGCCACAGCCGCGCCTGTTTCAGATAGGACCAGCCGAACGCCGCTTCGCTGTCGCCCTGTTCCTGCTTCAGCGCCAGCCGCGCCAGCGCTTCATCCAGCGTCGGGCGATGCCCGGCAGGTAGCCACCACATCACGAAATGCATCTTGCCCAGCACCTCGAACCATTCGGCCCGGCGCTCATAAAAGGTGCGGTGGACCGTGTTCCAAACGAAGGCTTCCAGCGCTTCGACGCTTTGCCAGACCGTCAGGTTGGAAACGAACTGCGCATCGCCGCCGATCTTGGCTTCGGTATTGCCGGTGCCGGGCTCACCCGACCCCTCCATCATCCAGACAAAGCCGGGCATCCGCTTGCCCAACCCGTTGATCCGGTCCAGCGCGCCCATGAATTCCGCCACACGCGGATCATCGGTGGGCACCAGCAGACGCCCGATGTTCAGTTCGGCAAGGTTGTGGCCAATCATCATGTGATCCTCGGCAAAACCGGCCATTTCACGGCCACAAGGACAATCAAAGGCACGAGTCCCAGAATCTGTCCCGCCAAGGGCACCAAGGCGAACACGCTGACCCCCGGCTTAAAAACCCCGGCCCGGAAAAGTTCGACAACAATCATCGGAAGCGCGGCCCCCAGCAGCGGCAAGAAACCCAACATCGTGCCCGCCAGCCCGAACCCGCACTTTCGCAGAACCAGCGCAAAGAGCAGGCTGGTAATCAGCGGAAAGGTCAGAAGCAGGAACTGCATGGTCACTCCGCCGCCATCGCGCCCATCCGGCCCGCCTTGCGCGCCATGATCCGGTCTTCAATCTCGCCGCGGAACTGGCGGATCACCCCCTGTATCGGCCAGGCTGCCGCATCCCCCAAAGCGCAGATCGTGTGGCCTTCGACCTGTTTGGTGACCGACAGCAGCATGTCGATCTCTTCCAGTTCGGCCTCGCCGCGCACCAGCCGGTCCATCACCCGCATCATCCAGCCGGTGCCCTCGCGGCAGGGGGTGCATTGGCCGCAGCTTTCGTGCTTGTAGAACTTCGACAGCCGCCAGATCGCCTTGATGATGTCGGTTGACTGATCCATCACGATCACCGCCGCCGTGCCAAGGCCCGAGCGCTTTTCCCGCAGCCAGTCGAAATCCATCAACGCCTCATCGCATTCCTCGGCCCGCAGCAGTTGCACCGACGAGCCGCCGGGGATCACCGCTTTCAGGTTTTTCCAGCCGCCGCGCACCCCGCCGCAATGCTTTTCCAGCAGCTCCTGCAACGGGATCGACATCGCCTCTTCCACCACGCAGGGGTTGTTGACGTGGCCCGATATGCAGAACACCTTGGTGCCGGTGTTGTTCGGCCGACCAAACCCGGCAAACCAAGTCGGGCCACGGCGCAAAATCGTCGGCACCACGGCAATCGATTCCACATTGTTCACCGTGGTCGGGCAGCCGTAAAGCCCTGAGCCTGCCGGGAAGGGCGGCTTCATCCGGGGCATGCCCTTCTTGCCCTCAAGGCTTTCCAGCAACGCGGTTTCCTCGCCGCAGATATAGGCACCGGCGCCATGATGCAGGTACAGATCATAATCATAGCCTGATCCGCAGGCGTTCTTGCCCAGATAGCCCGCGTCATAGGCCTCATCAATGGCGGTCTGCAAAGCCTCTTTTTCGCGGATATATTCGCCGCGAATGTAGATATAGCCCGCCAGCGCCCCCATGGCGAAACCGGCGATCAGACAGCCTTCGACCAGCGTGTGGGGGTCATGGCGCATGATCTCGCGGTCTTTGCAGGTGCCGGGCTCGGATTCGTCGGCATTGACCACCAGATAGCTTGGCCGCCCATCCGACTGCTTGGGCATGAACGACCATTTCAGCCCGGTCGGAAACCCGGCCCCGCCTCGGCCCCGCAACCCGCTGGCCTTGATCTCCTCGACAATCTTGTCGCGGCCCCGCGCCAAAAGCGCCGCCGTTCCATCCCAGTGGCCACGCTTTCGCGCCCCGGCAATGCTGCGATCATGCATGCCATACAGGTTGGTGAAGATCCGGTCCTTGTCCTGCAGCATCATCTTATCCTTGTTTCGACTGGCCTTGTTTCGCAGGAGGCTTGCGCCAGATCCGATAGGTCACCACCATCGCCCAGAAAAACGCCGCCAGTGCCGCCAGATCAATCAGAATGGCATAGTGGCCGGGCAGGCCAAGGCCGGGGCCAAGCCACTGCGCCAGAACCCACAGGATCGCGGCGCCGGCACAGACCAGTGATGCCGTGCGGCTTTGCGCGGCCTTGGCCCGGGCGATGGCCTCCTCGTCGGTCATGCCTCACCCATATCGCGGCGCATCGCATCTTCGGCGTCCTGTTCGCTGCCGCCCATGATCAGCACCGCCGCCTGCACCTTCCAACGATCGCGGCTGGCGCGGCCCTTGAAGTTTTCCAGGTTGGCGTCGATCCAGTTCAGTTCGGATGCACTCAGGTTCACCAACTGGTCAAAGTGGAAAAAGCCCAGCCGGTGCAGCAGCCCTTCGATCTTTGGCCCGATGCCCCACACCATCTTGAGGTCATCGGCCTTGCCGCCGCGCGGGGCATCGAGGACGGCCGGTTTGGCCAGTGCCAGCGGCTCGGGAGCGGCATTGTCCCGCGTCAGATCGGTGGCAACCGGCTTGCCGGTCGAGGTTGCCACTGCTTCCTGCACGGTGGCACCGGTCTGGTCTGCCGGGCGGTTCTGCCCGGGTTTGGGTTCGGTGGCAACACCGGTGGCGGGGGTCGCCGGGGCGGCCTTGCCCTGCCATGGGGCGCGCAGCGGCACTTCGCTGCCATCGATCCGTTTCAGGGTCTCGCCCATATCGACCGCCGCCTGCACAGAAGCATTATACTGCCGCCGCCCGCTTTCGAACCCGGTCAGGCTGGTCAGCCCGGACAGCGGCTCGGCGGCATAACGGCCATTCTGCGGCCCCGGCACCGGAACCTTGCCCGAACCCAACTCGCCCAGAATTTCCTCCAGCCGCCCGACCGTCAGATCCTCGTAGTAATCCTTGCCGATCTGGGCCACCGGCGCGTTGGAACAGGCCCCCAGACATTCGACCTCTTCCCAACTGAACCGGCCATCGGCGGACAGGGCGTGGGCCGATCTGGCGATTTTGGCTTTGCAGACCGCCACCAGATCCTCGGCCCCGGTGATCATGCAGGACAGGGTGCCGCAAATCTGGATATGGGCAACCGAACCAACTGGTTGCAACTGGAACATGAAGTAGAAGGTCGCCACTTCCAGCCCGCGGATATAGGCCAGCCCCAGCATCGCCGCCACATGTTCAATCGCCGGGCGGCTCAGCCACCCCTCCTGCTCCTGCGCCCGCCACAGCAGCGGGATGATCGCCGATGCCTGCCGACCGGCGGGATATTTGGTGATCTGCATCTCCGCCCAGGCCAGATTGGCGGGGGTAAAGGCGAACGACGCGGGTTGAGTGGCGTGAAGGCG
>Ga0105049_10000198_pt1 | contig 62017 bp, 55 predicted proteins | sample MAT06_FD_78087 | JGI IMG/M metagenome (GOLD analysis project Ga0105049, IMG submission 78087) | Freshwater microbial communities from Lake Fryxell liftoff mats and glacier meltwater in Antarctica - MAT-06 | ecosystem: Environmental > Aquatic > Freshwater > Ice > Liftoff microbial mat | place...
CATCGGCACCCGCGCGCGCAAACAGGACTGCGCTGGCAGCTCCGATCCCTCGTCCACCACCGGTGATCACCACCCGTCGCCCACGCAGATCGATCATAGCGTGGCCTCGATCAGATCACAGATGGCGTGTTCGATGTTCAGGTGCAGCTCCTGCGCGCGGTCGGTACGATCGGTGGGAATCACGACCGAATGGTCAGCGACGCCGAGCAACTCACCGCCGTCGCGCGCGGTGAACGCGAGCACGGCCACCCCTTTCACCTGCGCCGCCCGCGCTGCCAACACCACATTGGGCGAATTGCCGCTCGTGGAATGAATGATCAGCAGATCACCCGGTTTGCAGAGCGCCTGCACCTGCCGCTCAAAGATGTGATCGAAGCCAAAATCGTTTCCGGTGGCGGTGATCAGTGACGTGTCAGTCGTCAGCGCGACGGCCGGATAGGCGGCGCGATTGCGCGCGTAGCGCACGACATACTCGGTCGCCAGATGTTGGGCGTCGGCCGCACTCCCGCCGTTACCGCAGAAGAACAGCGTTCCACCGCGTGCCACGGTCTCCTGCACCATCGCGGCCGCACGATCGAGTTGGGGACCGATGCGCTCTGCCGTGCGCAACGCAGTTTCGGACAGTTCGCGCAACGCGCTCGTCAGATGGTCAACCCGCTGCATGTGCCTCTCAGGCGATTGGAGTGTTCTTCAACGACGTGCCGCGCTTGCGCCCAAGCAGCTCGCGCAGCCGCGCGAACATACCGCGCTCAACGGTCACCGGCGGCACGGGAACGAGATGCTGGTCGCTCAGGAGCGCCTCCGGATTCACGCTCGTCAACAGCTGCGACGCGTCCACCGCACCGATTTCAATCAACCACTCGTGTGCCGCCCACAGCGAGCGCTGATCACCATGATTGTCGCTGGCGAGGATATCGATCAATCCATTCGCAAGCATGCCGCGCGCCAACACTGAACGCTCGCCATCACCAAGGAGATAGGCGGTGTCGGTCTGAATGACGGCGCCTGCATCACGCCACAGGCGGACCAACTCGAGACTCGAACCGCCGTACCGCTCCGGGTGTGCGATCACCGGCAGGACGCCGCTCTGTCGCAAGCGCGCCAACTCGAGGTCAGTACCGGATGGCAGCGGACCGCGGGGGAACTCGACCAGAATCGCACGCGACGCGCCAAGTCGGAGATGAGCACCGGTGAGATCGATTCCCGGCCGATCGAGCATGATCTCCCATCCGCGCTGCAAAGTGAGGCCCACCGGTACCAGCTCACAGAGTGCAGAGTGGATGCGCGCATACCGTTCGACCGGTACATGACTCGCCTCACTCGCCGACAGATGCGGGGTGCACACCACACAGGTCACGCCCGCAGCGGCGAACCGCTGCAACACGTCGAGTGACTGCTCCTGGGTCTTCACGCCGTCATCGACGCCGGGCAGGAGATGCGTGTGGATGTCGACCATTCGACGCGTGCCGTCGCTCAGCTCGCGCGCTGATCCACGACGGCCGCAATCGCGCGCATCGCACGCGCAGCCTGCGCGTCGAGAGACGCGGGGTCGTCGGCTGCCGCTTCGAACGCGTACGTGACCAGCGCGTCAGCCGTGAGCAGGTCAAGCGCTGCATCACGCTGCGTCGATCCGCTGGCGAGAATGCTCCCCAACAGCATCTGTCCCGCATCCAGCAGCGCGGTCGATACCGGCGCGCCGGCATCGCCCTGCCCGGTACTCAGCATCGCGTCCAGGCGGGCACGCAACGCCGCTGGCGGTTGCTCAGTGTGCGCTGCCACCCATGCTCCAGCCGGGGTTTTCATTCAGCCTCCGTCAGCGTCAAGGAATTGACAGGATCATCCGCGAGCCAACGCCGTCACCACACCTTCGACAGCGCTCAGCACGGCGGCAATCGCGGCCGGCGACGGGAGACCGGCCTGCGCCATGTGGCCCTTGCCACCACCGCGGCCGCCACCGATCGCAGCGAGCTCCTTGATCAGGGCATCGGCACCGACGCCCTGCGCCCGCACATCGTCGGTCACGGTGACGACCATCGCCGCCTTCCCGTCCTCGAACGTCGCACCGAGCACACCGATTCCACTTCCAAGCTGTTCGCGCATCGCGTCACCCAACGCCAGCAACGCTTTCATGTCCGGAATACCGGAGACCTCACCGCTCGCGACCTTCACGCCGTTCATCATTACCGCCTTCGACAGCACATCGCCAAGTCCACCGCCACCGCCCTTCAACGCCTCGGCGACACGCTTCTCCAGTGAGCGACGCTCATCGAGTAGCTGCTGGACCTTTTTGGGGACCAGATCCACCGGCGACTTCATCAACTCGGCGCTCTCGAACAGCAGCGCCTCACGCGACCGCATGTGTGCAAAGGCGCCGCGCGCCGTGAGCGCTTCGACACGGCGCACGCCTGCGGCAACGCCGGTTTCATGCGCGAACACGAACACCCCGATCTCCGCCGTCGTGCGGACGTGCGTACCACCGCACAACTCCTTGGAGAAATCGCCGATCCCGACCACGCGAACGGTGTCGCCGTACTTCTCGTTGAACAGCGCGGTGGCACCGTCGGCGATTGCGTCGGCGTGGGCCATGATCCGTGTCGCCACCGGTGTGCCCTGCCAGATCTCGCGATTCACGATCGCTTCAATCTCCTGCCGCTGCGCAGGTGTCACGGGACCGTGATGCGTGAAATCAAAACGCAGCCGGTCCGCGCTCACCATCGAGCCCGCCTGATGCACATGGTCACCGAGCACCTGTCGCAGTGCGGCGTGCAGCAGATGCGTGGCGGTGTGATTGCGCTCGATGTCACGGCGCGCCGATCGCTGCACCGTCGCACGCACCTCCCCGAACGTGATGTGCCCACTCCCGACACCGACGATGACCGTCCTGCCGTCCACCTTCCTCACATCTTCCACCTGCAGCGACCAGCCGTTTCCAGTCACCGTCCCGCGATCCGATACCTGCCCACCGGACTCCGCGTAGAAAGGCGTCTCGCGCAGAATGACGGCAGTCCGTCCATCAGCCAATGCGCGGATAGCGGCCACGGAGGTCGCACAGTCGATCACGTCGTAGCCGACGAATCGCGCGTCCACCAACGCCGCTGGCTCGGTCTGCCAGGTCGTGAGATCGGCGAGTGCATCCGCGCTCACGCCGAGCTTGCGACTCTTGCGGTCTTCCTGCGACTGCGACCGCTGCACCTGCAACGCGGCGTCGAAGCCGGCGATGTCCACGAGATATCCGCGCTCGCGTGCCATCAGCTCAGTGAGGTCGATCGGGAATCCGTACGTATCGTACAGCGTAAACACATCCTGCCCACTCAACGTCCCGCGAATCGCGGTGGACCCCTGCGTGCTGCCGAGCGGTGCGAGTTCCTCGAAGCGCCCCATGCCGGCGTCGATCGTGGCGAGGAATCGAACCTCCTCAGCGCGAGTGGTATCGAGGATGTGCTTCGCCCGCGTGCGCAGCTCAGGGAAGAAGTCACCCATACTGTCGATGACCGCCTGCACGACGTGCACCAGCGTCGGTTCGCGCCGGCCGAGCAACCAGGCGTGCCGCACTCCGCGCCGAAGGATCCGGCGAAGCACGTACCCACGTCCGTCGTTCGACGGGAACACGCCGTCCGCCAGCAGAAACGCGGTCGCGCGGGCGTGGTCGGCGAGCACGCGAAAGCTCGCGGGGTCGATGGCCTTGCCATGCGCGTCGTGCGCGGTGCCGATCCCGACGCCGGGACGATACGGATACGAGATCCCGACCGCCTGCTCGACCGCGACGATCAATGGCGCAAAACCATCGGCGTGGAAGTTGTTACTCACGCCCTGCATCACCGCCGCGATACGCTCCAAACCGGCACCAGTATCGACACTCGGTGCCGGAAGTGGCCGCAGTTCGCCGTCGGCCTGACGATCGAACTGCATGAACACAAGATTCCAGATCTCGAGGAAGCGTCCCGCCTCTGCGCCTTCAACGAACGCGTCCAGCGAGTAATCGGTCAGATCGGTGCGAGTCCACTCACCCCTGGCACTGGCCGGGAACGCCCAATCCTTCGCCATGTGCGCGAGGTCGACGTAAATCTCCGTGCACGGGCCACACGGACCGGTGTCGGCCATCTGCCAGAAGTTGTCCTTCTCGCCCAGCCCGTAGATGCGACTTTCGGGCACGTTCGCAACTTCCTTCCACAGCTGCCGCGCTTCATCGTCCTCGTGGTACACAGTCACCCGCAGATGCTCGCGCGGAATCTTCAGCTCTTCAGTGATGAACTCCCACGCAAACCGGATGGCATCGCGCTTGAAGTAATCACCGAACGAGAAGTTGCCGAGCATCTCGAAGAAGGTGTGATGCCGCGCGGTGTGCCCGACCTGCTCCAGATCGTTGTGCTTGCCGCCGGCGCGTACGCACTTCTGTGAGGTGGTGGCACGCCTGCCGAAGGCGCTCTCTTCGAGCCCCAGGAAGATGCGCTTGAACTGGACCATGCCGGCGTTGGTGAACAACAGCGTCGGATCGTCGGCCGGTACAAGCGGCGACGAGGGACGGATGGCATGGTGCTGGCGCTCGAAGTAGGCCAGGAAGCGGGATCGGATCTCAGACGCGAGCATAGTCGCGAAATATACGCTCGCCCCAGCCCATCCGGCGATGCTCAGCTGATCGCCCAGCCCCTATAGATCGTCGTCACCACCACCCCCGCCATCGGCGTCCTCGGCACGACCCGCCGAACCCCAGTCAGCCAATACCCGCCTGGCCGCTGCGAAGACGAGCGCCGGGGCAAAACCTCGGCGCATCAGGAACCCTGTCAGTCGGCGCTGCGCTGTCGCCCGGTCGTAGCTGCGAAGCACCCTGACGCGCTTCTCTGCAGCCTCCTGACAGCGGAGCTCATCATCGATCCCTTCGGTCTCCACCACCGCGGCGACCGCCGACTGCGCCAGATCACCGCTCACGCCGCGCTGCCGCAAACGACGCGTGACAGCGCCACTACTCCGTGCGCCGTTCCGCAGCTGCGCGGTCGCCTCGGCCAGCGCAAACTCCGCCTCGTTGAGGAGCCCAAGCGCATCGAGCCTGCCTAGGGCATCAGCAATCACGCTCGTATCCGTTTCACGACGTCGCAACCGGAGCTCGAGATCACGTCGGCTTCGCCGCGAGGTGGACAACATCCGGAGCGCGGCGTCCTGCGCCTGCACGACGCGCGATTCCCGGAGCAGAGCAGCCCAGCTCACACTGTCGAGCACCAAACCGGCGCGGAGGTTGAACGCGTGCACCCCGCTGGCGCCGATCACCAACGTGACGGTTTCGCCCTGCGCCTGACAGCGGACGTTCGCTCGACCCTTGACCCGCGGATCGGCAGCCACACTCGTGATGCGCACCGGCGGCTGCAGTTCCACCGTCACCGTGTCGCGCTGGCCCGTACGAGCGCGCGGCCCGCGGGCACGCGTACCGTCCGATCCCGACGACGACGCCCCCGCACTCGATCGTGCAGCGCGCGGCGAACGCGACGAAGGGGCGTCGTCGGAGGTCGCAGGGTACCGGGCCCCGCGCCGCTTCGACTCCACCCCTTCGCTCTCCGAGGCTTCAGAGATTCGCATCACGACACGACCGCACGCATACACCCATCGGCGCATGCGAACACTGCGCTACTCCTCGCCGTCTGCATCCGGCACAATCACCGGCTGCTCCTGCGGCTTCATCCCCAACACCCCCTTCACCAACTCCTCGAGCTCGGCCAACATCTCGACGTTGTCCTTGAGAAACATCTTGGCGTTCTCACGCCCCTGCCCAATCCGCTGCCCCTTGTAGCTGTACCACGAGCCAGCCTTCTCGATGATGTTGCTCTCGGCAGCGATATCCAGCACCAGCGAGGCGTGGCTGATCCCTTCCGCATACATGATGTCGAACTCTGCCTGCCGGAACGGCGGCGCCACCTTGTTCTTCACCACCTTCACGCGGACGTGCGATCCCACCACATCCTCCTTGTCCTTCACCGGGCCGATGCGACGGATATCCAACCGCAGCGACGCGTAGAACTTGAGCGCCTTGCCACCGGTGGTGGTCTCAGGGCTGCCGAACATCACGCCGATCTTCTCGCGCAACTGGTTGATGAAGATCACCGACGTATTGGAGCGGGCGATGGCGCCGGTGAGCTTCCGCAGCGCCTGGCTCATCAGCCGCGCCTGCAAACCGACGAAGCTGTCACCCATGTCCCCTTCGATTTCCGCCTTCGGCACCAACGCCGCCACGGAGTCGATCACGATCACATCCACCGCACCGCTGCGCACCAGAATTTCACAGATCTCCAGCGCCTGTTCGCCGGTATCGGGCTGGCTGATCAACAGATTCTCCACGTCCACGCCAAGCTTGCGTGCATACTCGGTATCCAGCGCATGCTCCGCATCGATGAAGGCGGCGACGCCACCCGTCTTCTGCGCATTCGCCACGACGTGCAAACAGAGCGTGGTCTTGCCGCTCGATTCCGGGCCGTAGATCTCCGTCACGCGACCGCGCGGCACGCCTCCGATGCCAATCGCGGCATCGAGGTTGATCGCGCCAGTCGGAATCGCATCGACCTTGATTCGCGTGTCCATGCCAAGGCGCATGATCGAACCCTTGCCGCAGTTCTTCTCGATCTGTGCCACCGCAAGCGCCAGCGCCTTCTTCTTGTTCTCGTCTGATATCGCCATGGAAGCCATCTCGGTTCTCCTGCATGGAAGGTCGCGGCGCCACCGGGCCCGGAACCGCAATCTAGTGAATCCGGGCAAAGCAACCCGGCGCCCGAACAGAATACGAAACCGAACAAACGCCGTCAAGGGGCAATCTGTCGGCGCACCGCTCAGTGGACCGAAAAGGCGGGAAAGGCACCGGTCACATGCCGGACACCCACCCGCTCGCGACTGGCCACCACCCCTACCACATCAAACCTGTACGACACCGAACTCGGTCCGATCAACAGGCCGCGTTGGTCGATCCAAGCCATCGCCGATCGCGTCAGTTCGCGCTGCTTCCGCCAGTTCACCGCTTCAACCGGCCCACCCGACCACACACTCCGTCGCGTCTTCACCTCCACGAACGCCACCACATCGTCGCGCAACGCCACCAGATCCAGATCGCGGCGACCCGACCGCCACCGACGATCCACCACCTGCCACCCCTCGCGCACCAGCCACCGTTCAGCGATACGCTCTCCGAGCGCTCCAAGCGCCTGTGCCTTCGTCTGTGTCATGGCGCGAAGATGAGCGCGCGAGCGCCGCCGCGCACACCGCATTCACGCACGCATCATCTCGGCGGCGCAGCATGGGCCAATCGCACGAAAAATCCCGACCGGGCGCGGAACAACGGCACCGCGTACCAGCTGCGCGCAGTGCACCACATGCGCCATGCACCGCATGCGCAGTGCACCGCACGAAGGACCGAGCTACGCACCGCAGATCTCGTCCAGATCCTGAAAGCCTTTCAGCACATCGCGCGGCTTGCTGCCATCGGGTGGCCCCAGAATACCCGCATCGTGCAGCTGGTCGATGATACGCGCCGCACGGCCGTAGCCAACCTTGAGCCGGCGCTGCAACAGCGACGTACTCCCGCCCTGATGCTGAATGCACAGCTCCGCCGCTTCCCGGAACAGCTTGTCCCGATCCACCGGGTCGCCGTCGTCATCACCGCCCCCACCTGCATCAGCGGCTTCGCGGGCGCGGATCTGCTCCAGGATATCCGGTTCGAGGACGGACGGTGCCACCGCGCCGCCCGCCGTCTCGCGCTCCGCATCGGCGCGCAGTCGCTGCGCATCGTACCAGAGCATCAATCGCTCCGTCTCCTCGCTGGACAGGTAAGCACCCTGCAGTCGACCCGGTTCCGATTTACCCGGCGGCAGAAAGAGCATGTCACCGTTCCCCAGCAGCGATTCCGCGCCGGAGCCATCCAGAATTGTCCGGCTGTCGATCTGACTCGCCACCCGAAACGCAATCCGGCTCGGGAAGTTCGCCTTGATCAATCCGGTGATCACGTTCACGCTCGGCCGCTGCGTCGCCAGAATCAGATGAATGCCAATCGCGCGCGCCTTCTGCGCCAGCATCGCGATCGGTGTTTCCACTTCACCCTGCACCGTCATCATCAGATCCGCCATCTCATCGATGATGACGACGATGTATGGGAGAATTCCACCGTCGTAGGTGTTCACTTCAAACGCCACTTCGGGGTTCCGCGGCTTCTGGAGGCGCGCCCCCTCCTGTACCCGACGATTGAAATCCTGCACGTTCCGACAGCCGTTGGCGGCCAGCAGGGCGTAGCGATCCTGCATCTCGAGCACCGCCCACTTGAGCACCGCCGCCGCATCACGATTATCGGTGATCACCTTGTGCCGAAGGTGTGGCAGCGTGTTGTACACCGAGAGCTCCACCATCTTCGGATCCACCATCAGGAACCGAAGCGTCGCCGGTGTGTGGCGATAGATGAGCGACGTGATGATCGTGTTCACACACACCGACTTTCCGGAGCCCGTCGCGCCGGCGATCAGCAGGTGCGGCATCTTGGCCAGGTCGGCGATCACCGGACGGCCCTCGAGGTCCTTTCCCAGCGCCACCGGCAGCGCCGCGCGCGCCGAGTTGTATTCCGGACTCTCGACGATCTCCCGGAACGCCACCATCTCCGGGTTCGGATTCGGCACCTCGATGCCAACGGCTCCCTTGCCGGGAATCGGCGCCACGATGCGAATGCTGTTGGCCCGCATCGCCAGCGCGAGATCATTCGACAGCGAGGCAAACTGACGGACCTTCACACCCGCGGCGGGCTCCACCTCGAACTGCGTCACCGTCGGCCCTGTGGTTCGGCCCACCAGCTGCCCCTCGACGCGGAAGGTCTTCAGCGCCGCCATCAGGCGCACCCCGGAGGCGTCCAGCTCACGCCGATTGGCGTCAACGTTGCGCGGTGGCGGCTCCGTGAGGAGCGATGTCGGCGGGAGCAGCGCCGAGGCATCGTCGTCCGGGATCGCGGTCGCTTCGATCGCTGCCGTGACGCGCTCTTCACGCGACGGAGGGGCCGTCTTCAGCTTTGGCGCAATCGGAAGCACGATCGCCTCCGGTCCGTCATCGTCGTCGTCGTCACCGGTGTCGACGACGATGGTCGGCTTCTTCCCACGCCCGCCGGGCTTCAGATCGCGCGCGATCGCCGGCACCATGTAGTCATCAATGGCTGGCATCTCTTCCGGCGTGGGCGCCATCTGCAGCGCCGCCAGCGCCGCATCACGCGACGGCGTGAGCGCCGCCGCCATCCTTGGCGCCCGGTCGAAGATCGCCATCACCGGGTTCCACGCCAGCGTGCCGATCGTCAACGCCGACATCCCAGCCAGCACCGCGAGCCAGGCGCCGACGTAGCCGACAAGCTTCACGAGATAAAACGCCACCATTCCGCCCCACACACCAGCCACCAGGCTCGTCTCACGCCCCACACGCAAGCCAAGGGCAAAGGCGATCGGCGTGAGGAGCATCAGTCCACCCAGAAACCAGAGCCACGAACGATCTTCGCCGCGATTCAGGCGACCCAGCAGGCGCAAGCCGTGCACGGCCGGCAATACCGGGAGCATGACCACGCCGCTCCACCCCAGTACGACAACCAGCGGCTTCACGATCGCGGCGCCCAGCGCCCCGAACGCGCCGCGCACTTCGAGCAGTCCGCCGTCGGTGCCGACGGCGTAGGTCATGAGCAGCCCGGCGAGAAACAGCGCGACGAGCAACAACCCGACTCCACTCAACTCACGCTTCACCACCATCAGAGCTCTCGGTCCGGTACCACCACTGGCGACGGGCGCACAATGGCGCGCTCACGGTATTCCGCCAGCACCGGATACAGATCGACCGATCCACACGCGATCAGGTCGCGCTCGAACCCCGCCGCCCGCAACGCGCGACCATGCTCCGATGCGCCGAACAGCGACGCCAGATCGTCGCCGAACTGCGCTGACAACAGGGTGCACATCTGCGTCGCGTCATTCACCCGGAGATCGGGGAATGCAGCACGCAACGCCACGGCGTACCGTCCCGCGCACGCCGAATCCTCGAGCGACACGGTGCCCTCGCTGGCGGAGCAGACGATCGCGATCGACTGTCCCTGCTCCAGAGCGAGTGACAGGCGCGCAACTGTGACCGTGAAGTTCGCATAGCTGGCCACCAGCACCAGCTTCGCGCTCTCGGCCGCCAGCAGGGCGCGCGTTCCGTTGGTCGTGGTCAGCAACACCGTCTGCTGACCGACCGCTGCGGCCGTGAATTCGAGCGGACTGTTGCCGAGATCGAAGCCCGCAATCGCCTGCATTTGTCGCTCGCCCGCCAGCTTGACCTCGCCGCGCTCGTACTGCCTCCCCGTTCGGACCGCGTCCTCCGTCTCGAGACACGGGATCACCGTTCGCGCACCCGCGTGCAGCGCGGCGGCAATCGTGGTCGTGGCGCGGAGAACGTCAATGACGGCCACCACACGCCCGTCCAGCGCCGCCGGAGTGAGCTCCGACGGGGCCAGATACACATCAAGCCGCACTCCCTACTCCTTCGCGAAGAGGTCGGTTTCCCGTTCGAGGAACTTCGTATCGAAATCACCCGATTGGAACGTCGCGTTCTGCATCACCTTGGCCAGAAACGGGATCGTTGTCGTCGGCCCCTCGATGATGAAGCTTTCGAGCGCGACCTGCATGCGCTTGACCGCCTCGGCCCGTGTCGGCGCCTGCACGATCAGCTTGGCCAGCAGCGAATCGTAGTGCGGCGGCACGGTGTAGCCGGCGTAGACATGGCTGTCGATGCGCACGCCGGGCCCGCCGGGAGCATGGAAGGTGTTGATCTTCCCCGGAGATGGCTGGAAATTCCGCATCGGATCCTCCGCGTTCACCCGGCATTCGATCACATGACCGCGCAGCGGCGGCAGTTCGAGCACACGCAAGGGCAACCCCGCTGCCACACGAATCTGCTCCTGCACGAGATCCACGCCCGTCAACATCTCCGTCACCGGATGTTCGACCTGGATGCGCGTGTTCATCTCCATGAAATAGTACGAGCCGTCGGTGTCGAGCAGCATTTCAATCGTGCCGGCACCGACGTAGTCGATCGCTTTTGCACCGCGCACCGCATCGGCACCCATTCGCAATCGCAGGTCGGGTGTCATCGCCGGCGACGGCGCCTCTTCGATCAGCTTCTGGTGGCGACGCTGCACGGAGCAGTCGCGTTCGCCGAGGTGCAGGCAGTTGCCGTGCATGTCGCCAAGGATCTGGAACTCGATGTGCCGCGGCCTGAGCAGGTACTTCTCCACGTACACATCGCCATTCCCGAACGCCGACAGCGCTTCACTGCGCGCGAGACCAAAGCTGCGCGCGAAATCGTCCGCATCCTTGGCCACGCGCATCCCCTTGCCGCCGCCACCCGCCGAGGCCTTGATGATCACCGGGAATCCGATCGACTCGGCGAACGCGAGCGCCTCGTCCACGTCTTCCACCGGGCCCGGCGTGCCCGGCACGATCGGGACGCCGCATTCGGACATCGCCCTCCGCGCGGACGCCTTGTCGCCCATCACACGGATCTGATGCGCCGTCGGGCCGATGAACGTGATCCCCGAGGCGGTGCAGGTCTCGGAGAATTCGGCGTTCTCCGCCAGAAAACCGTACCCAGGGTGAATCGCATCGGCGCCGGTGATCTCGGCGGCGGCGATGATGCGGGGAATCTTGAGGTAACTGTCGCGCCCCGCCGCCGGTCCGATACACACATCGTCATCCGCGAACCGGACGTGCAGCGAATCGCGATCCGCCTCCGAGTACACCGCCACGGTCTGGATACCCAACTCCCGACAGGCGCGGATGACGCGCAGCGCGATTTCGCCGCGATTCGCGATCAATACTTTCTTGAACATGAATCCTCAGGACGGGGCATTGGCGCGGAACGCATCCCACGATGAATCGCTGGCCGATCCGACTCCCTGAATTTGCAGCGCAAACTCGCTCGGATTCGTCGCGTAAAACAGTGCCTGGTCGTAGCTGATGATGCCGCGCGTGTACCACGACATCAGGCTCTGATCGAACGTCTGCATGCCATATTGCACATTTCCGTCCTTGATCAGCTCGATGATGTCGAGCGATGCAGCAGGGTCGCGAATCTTGTCCCGCACCGCGGCCGTGTTGACCAGCACTTCGCACGCCGGAACGCGACCCTTCCCATCCTTCCGGGGCACCAGGCGCAGGGAGATGATACCCACCAGCGCGTTGGCCAGATTGAATCGCACTTCCGCCTGCTGATGCGGCGGATAAAAGCTCAAGATTCGGGCGATCGTCGATGAGGCATCGGTCGTGTGCAGCGTGGAGAACACGAGATGCCCCGTGTCCGCTGCCTTCAGCGCCGTGTCCAGGGTATCCAGATCGCGGATTTCGCCGATGAGAATCACGTCCGGATCCTGTCGTAACACACGGCGCAACGCCGATGTGAAGCTCAACGTGTCGGTACCGACCTCCCGCTGACTGACGTGGCTGCGAATATCGCGGTGCAGGAACTCCACCGGATCTTCGATCGTGATGATGTTGGCGGCGCGGTTCTGGTTGACATGATGAATCATCGCGGCCAGCGCGGTGCTTTTACCCGAACCCGTGATACCCGTGACGAGCACGAGGCCACGCGGGCGGAGCGCCAGATCTTCAACCACGGCCGGCAGATGCAGTTCGCCGACGGTGCGTGTCTGATAGGGTATACCGCGCAACGCAAAGGACACCGTGCCGCGCTGCTGATATGCATTCACGCGGAAGCGACCAATGCCGGAGACGCCGATGGCGAAGTCCGCTTCGCGCGTCTGCTGAAATTCCTTCAGGTAACGCTGCGGCATGATCTGTTCGGCGAGCGCCGAGAGATCCTCTGCCTTGAGCGCAGGGTGATCGAGTGCCACCAGCTCGCCGGCGAGGCGAATCGTCGGCGGCCTCCCGACCTTCAGGTGCAGGTCCGATCCATCGCGTTCAATCAGGGATGCCAGCCAGCTCCGAAGCTGAGCGGAGAGCTGTTTCCCCTGGCCGGTGAGCAGCTTGTCGCCGACGGTGGGGGCCGCCGGAGCGTCCGTGGGATCAGACATTCGGATCGACACGGAAGAGCACCTGTCCGTATTCAACCGCCGATGAATCCTGCACGCCAACCTCGGCGACGGTGCCCGACACCTCGCACTCGATCTCGTTCATGATCTTCATCGCTTCGATGATGCAGAGAATCTGCCCCTTCGAGACCCGTGTGCCGACGCTGACGTACGAATTTGCGCCCGGCTCCGGCTTGGAATAGAACGTCCCGACCATCGGCGACTTCACCTCCAGCAACGTGGAGACGGGTTTGGGCGCTTCCGGCGCTGCGGGGGCCGCCGAGGGGGCGGTCGCCGCGGCGGCGGTGGCAGACGCCATCGCCGGCGTCATCATCGCGGCGCTCAGCACGGCCCCACTGCGTTGGGCAGGGCTCTTCGAGGCGCGAATGCGCACGCCCTTTTCGGAGGTGAGCTCAAGGGAATCAACCGTCGATTCGTCAAGCATCTCGAGCACTTTCTTCAGGTATCGGAGGTCGATCATGGATGGGCTCTGACGACAAAGGACGCGAACAGCATGGTCAGTTCAATTCCAGAAGCTCGCGGGGGAATTCGGTTAAGCGTCGGGGTCCAGCAGCAGCCAGCAGGACATCATCCTCGATTCGGACTCCGCCCCAACCCGCACGATACACACCTGGCTCGACGGTGACTACCGCATCCAGTGGAAGAATCGCTTCGGCGGTCGAGGCGAGGCGAGGCCCCTCGTGCACTTCAAGACCGATCCCGTGTCCGAGCGAATGCCCAAACTCCTCCGCGAGACCGAGTCCGCTCAGATAATCACGTGCCACCGCATCCGCCTCCTGACCACGCATGCCGGCGCGAACCTGCGCGCACGCACGATCCTGCGCCTCCTGCACTGCACTGTACACATCCCGCTGTTCCGCCGAGGCACGACCGACGACCACGGTCCGCGTGATGTCTGAACAGTACCCCAGGTGCACGGCGCCGAAATCGATGAGGAGAAAGTCACCGAACTCTACCGAACGGTCTGAGCTGCGTGCGTGCGGAAGCGCTGATCGAGGCCCAGACGCCACGATCGTCGGGAATGGGAAGCCCTCGCTCCCCGCGTCGCGAAGCGCCTTTTCAAGAATCCCCGCGATCGCCGTCTCAGTCTGACCTGGATGAATCTGTGGAAGTGTCGCGGCCAACGCATCGGTTGCAATCCGAGCGGCGGTCTCGATCAATGCGATCTCGCCGGCATCCTTCCGTTCACGCAGTGCCTCAACCACGTCTCGTGACGGACGCCACTGCCAGCGCGCGCCCTCGGTCAGCAGCCGCTCGAAGTCACGGTGCAAAAGGTGCGCGCTCTCGAACCCAACCACTTCCAGGCTCGGCACACCCGCGAGCGAGGTCCACAACTCGGACCAGAGGCTTTGGGGAGCAATCACGACGCGCACCATCGATGCGACCTCGTCAACCACCTGCGTCTGATAGCGGAAATCGGTGAAGAGCGTCACTCCGCCACGCACCGGGACGAAGACCAGCGCGTTGCTCCCGGAGAACCCGGTGAGGTATCGCATGTTCGCGAGGCTCGCCAGAAGCAGACCGTCGAGGTGTTGTTCATTGAGAACGGCCTGCGTTGCGGCAATCCGCGCCCCGAAATCAGCACTCACGGTTGCGCCATCATCTGGTGGGCCAGCGCGCGCAGCGCCAGTTCGTAGCTGTGCGCCCCGAAGCCGCAGATCACGCCCAGTGCCGCTGACGCCAGCATCGAGTGACGTCGTTCCGCTTCGCGGGCGTAGATGTTGGTGAGGTGCACCTCGATGAATGGCACCGCGACGCCGGCCAACGCATCGCGCATCGCGAGCGAGGTGTGCGTAAACGCGCCGGCGTTCACCAGCGCACCCCGCACTCCGCCCGCCCGCCAGCCGTGGATCGTGTCGATCAGGGCCCCTTCACTGTTGGACTGAGTACACGACAGCTTCAGACCCAGCCCCGCCGCGACGCCGGCGAGATGCTCATTGATTTCGAGCAGCGTCGTACGTCCGTAAATCCCCGGCTCGCGCTCGCCAAGGAGATTGAGATTCGGGCCGTTGAGCACGGCAACGTGCAGCGGAGTATCGCCGGTCACGACAACCCTTTGAGCCAGCGGTGGAAGTCGGAAGGTGGCTCGGCATCCGTCGGTTGCGGTGCCGGCTTCGCTGCCGATTCCGGCTCAGAGTGCTCCGGTGACGGCGTAGCAGGCGATGCGATCGGCTCTCGAGCAGGCGGGGCGGTTGCCGACGCCGAATCGGTCGAAGTCAGTGAACCGATTGCCGGTGGAGTGGCGATCCACGTCGGCGGCGTCGAGGAATTCGACACCGCTGGCGTCGGTCCGACGATTGCCTGTGGAAGGACGATGTCTGGCGGCGGCGAAGACGGTGTCACTCGCTGTGGCTCACCCGGCAGACCTGAGGCAATGGGCCGTCCTGACGACGGCGACACGAACTGATCGAAGCCTGGCCACGCTGGCGGCGGGACGACCGGCACACCGCCAAAGGTGGGAGAAAGCGACGCACGCGGCGCAGTCGACATCGGCGTGCCGCTGGCCGTGGGCGTATCGATGCGCTGGCGTGAAGGCGAGCCGCTGCCGGAGAAGAAGCGATCGAACGAGAGGAGTGGCGCGCTCACATCGCTGCCGCTTTCCGATGTATCACTGGACGGAAGGTCGAGGAGATCGGGTACCGGCAGACTTGGAGTCTCCTTGGGCAACCGACAAACCAGCTCGGTCGCGAGAAGCGTCAGAAAATCCGCAGCACTCTCGTCGGAGACCGAGAAGGCCCGGGAGCCGAAGATGTTCGCTATCGGAACATTCTGAGCGAACTCTTCTGCAGGAACACCTGCATTCGAACGTTCGCCCAAACCCGGTGCGACAATCGCGCCGAATCCATCCACCAGGACGCCGAAGATGTCCTCGCCGACCACCCCGACCTCACTATCGTCGGACCGCGCCCCCGCAGAAAACCAGTCGTCGTCGGATGCGAAGTGGAGGGTCGGTGGCTCACTCTCCCACAGGTCTCCCGACGGGGAGTTGACCGCGTTCTCCCGGCTCCGGCCGTCAGACTCCGTCTTGGGCCCCGGGTGAGCAGTCCAGCTGTCATCATCACGCGATGTGCCGTCGTTCAACTCACCGAACTGCAACGCTTTATCTGCGTCCTCTTGAAGTTCCGCATCACGTACCCCATGGCCGATCGCCCCCTCAAGTTCGGCGATCTTTGCTCGCAACCTGGCGTCATCTGGAGACTGGCGAAGGAGCGCCTGATACACATCGAGCGCCTGGCGAGTGAAACCCTGTTGTGCATACAACGCTGCCATCGTCTCGGTGACGAATTCGGGGGCCGTCGGGGCGGAATCGTTGAGGCCGGGTTCGTCGAAAATGTCGAGCCCACCATCGACGCTCGTCGCATCGAGCGCTGACGGAGACGGAGCGGTCGGCAGCGGAGCCACCGGAGCCGCTGGCACGGACGACGGCGTATCGCGTGCCTGCGCTGTGCGCCAAGAGGCGAAGCTTGCCAACGCACCAAACCCAGGCCGCGAGAGCAGGTCGTCGGCGCCATCCGAGGGGAGCGCCACCGGCGACGTCGCAGGTGTCTGGACGCCCGAGGAGAAATCAGCTTCATCGATCGGCGGCAACGTTGGCCCACCAGCGATGGTGGACGCTGATGGATCGACCAGCTGGTCGAGCTCACCGTAGGTAAAGCCGACACCAGCATCGACGGTGATGACGTCCTCGACCTCAGCGGCTGCCGAATCGTCGAGAGTCGAGAGATCCATGGTGCCGAGCGTGCGCCAAGGCTCGGGCGGGAGCGCCGCTGCTGTTGAATCGTCGCCGCCGGCGTTGGCCTTCGCGGGTGCAGGATCGGTGATCGCCCGCAGCCCGGGCGGCGTCGGATCATCACCGGCGGCGGGCACATGGGCGAAGGCGTCGGGCGCGGCCGCGATCAGCGGACTCGGAGATGCGCCTGTAGGCGCGTCCGGCAGGCCCAGAGCCCGGATCAGCCGCTCGATCTCGTCGTTCTGCGGATCGGCGTCCAGTACGCGGGTGTACCAATCCCGCGCCTCGGGCAGGGCCTGGCGGGCTGCGGCGATATCGCCCAGATGTCGGAGGGCGATCAGGTTCTCGTCATCGAGCGCCACCGAGGTCAGGAAGACCTCCTGCGCCGCGGCGAGATCGCCCTTCTCGAAGTACGCTCGGCCGAGGACGATGTGGCCGCTCATGTGACCGGGCTGCGCCGGCAGATGCTCACGACAGAGCGAAATGGCCCGATCGAGGTCGTGGGCATTTCGGTACTCGTTGGCGAGCGGCACGAAATAGCGCCGCGGATTCTGCATGTACTTGGCCGTCAGATCCTGCAGCCGGGAGCCAGGTGCCATAGCGTCCTCAGAAATTTTCAGGTCGCGCGTCGGCTCTTTCCCGAGCGCGGGACGAAGAAGATAGCCGAGGTGAGAGACGAGCGTCAAATTTGGACTCACGACAGAAGTGGTGCCATCACTTGAAGTTGCCCCCCATGACGGCCTAACTTTCGCGGCTATTCTGTCCCGCAGTTCAGGTCGTTCCCTCGAGGAGTTCTGTTCAGTGCTGCAGACGTTTCGTTCGTACGGTAAATACATCTTCTGGGGCCTCGCCGTCACGTTCATCGGCGGCTTCGTCTTCTATGAATCGTCGGGACTCTTTGGTCGCGAGTCGGGCCCGACGTTAGGGACGACCGTGGTCAAGGTCGATGGCCAGGACGTGCCTTATGGTGCGTACCAGCGCGCGCTCGAGGCGGCGGTGCAGGCCGAGGAGCAGCAGCGCGGTCGCTCCCTGACCCTCGACGAGCGGGCGCAGGTCGAGAAGAAGACCTACGACGAAGTCGTGACCGAAATCCTGCTCGAGCACGAATACAAGAAGCGCGGCATCTCGGTCACGCAGGAAGAGATCGTCGAGTACGCCAAGTTCTCGCCGCCGCCGCAGTACGCGCAGCTGCCGGAGCTGCAGACCAACGGTCAGTTCGATTTTGAGAAGTACCAGCGCTTCCTGCGGAACCCGCAGGCGAGGCAGCAGGGGCTGCTGGCGCAGTTGGAAGGGTACTACCGCAGCACGATCCCGAAGCAGAAGCTGTTCGAACAGGTGGCCGCCGGCGCGTTCGTGAGCGATGCTCGCCTCTGGCAGATCTATCAGGACTCGCACGATTCGGCGCAGGTCTCCTACATCGCCATGCGTCCGGCGGCGACGACGCCAGGCGAGATAGCGGATGCGAGCATCCGCACCTACTACGAAGCCCACAGGAACGACTTCAAGCGCCCGGGTCGCGCCGCCATCTCGGTGGTCTCGATTCCGCTTGCAGTCACCGCCGCAGACAGCAGTGCGACGCGCGATTCGATCCTCAAGCTGCGTGCACAGATCGTTGCGGCGGCGGATCCGAAGGCCGTCTTCGCCGATCTCGCCACCCGCCTCTCCAACGACACTGCCTCCGCAGCCCGCGGCGGTGAGCTCGGCAAGAGCACTGGCTCCGAATACGTCCCACCGTTCACTGCGGCGGCCAAGGCGCTCGCCGTCGGTGAAGTCTCGGCACCGGTCAAGACCGACTTCGGATGGCACCTCCTTCGTCTCGACGCGAAGTCCGGCGACTCTTTGAGCCTTCGTCACATCCTGCTCAACGTGACGATGAACGAAACCGAGGCCTCGCGTGTCTCCAAGCGCGCTGACTCGCTGTCGACGATGGCAGGCAGCGCGGACGCGCCGCAGAAGTTCGATGAAGCCTCCAGGAAGCTCGGCTTGCCGGTGATGCGCGCGACTGCGTTTGAGGGTGAGCCGCTGACGGTTGCCGGACGATACGTGCCGAACGTCAGCGCATGGGCGTTCAGCGGGTCGCGCGCCGGCGAGAGCAGCGAGATGTTCGACGATGCGACCGGATACTATGTCGCGCGCCTCGACACGCTGCACGCAGAGGGAATTGCATCCCTCGATGAAGTGAAGGAAGAGATCCGGGACAAGCTGGCGCGAGAGAAGGTCATGGACGAGTTCATGACGATGGGTCGCAGCATCACACAGTCTTCAGCGGCCGGCGGGTTCGAGAACGCAGCCAGGAATCGGGCATTGGCGCTCTCCACGTCGGCGATGTTCTCGCGCACAATGCAGACCGAGGGTTTGGGCGGCTTCAACGAAGCAGTCGGCGCGGCCTTTTCGCTGCCGATTGGCGCCGTCAGCCAGCCGATCCGCACCGCCGAGGGTGTCTTCATCATACGTGTCGATCGCCGCCTGCCAGCGAATCGTCCAGAGTTCGAGAAGCAGAAGGAGCAGCAGCGCTCGCAGGTGTTGCGCGGTATGCGCGAACAGATGGTGCGCGACTATCTGGAGGGGCTGCGCAAGAGCGCGTCGATCGTGGACAACCGCAAGAAGTTGAACTCAGCGGCGCGGCGCCAGTCGACCACCTGATCTGCACCTGAGACAGCAGTACAAAAAGCGGGGCACCGACGAGATGTCGGTGCCCCGCTTCTGTATCTGCCGGTGGCGGCAGACTACATCAGACGCTTCGGCTCAGCGGTCGGATCATCCACGCGAACCGGCGGCTCAGTTTTGCGCAGCTCCGGGCGGAAACTCGTATCAGATTCGGTGACGCTCTTCTCGACGTCGCTGACGCTTCGCTTGAACTGATAGATGCCCTTCCCGATGGAGCCGGCAATCTCAGGGATGCGCTTCGCCCCAAAGAGCAACAGAATGATTACGAGGGCGATGATCATTTCACCCATGCCCAGACCGAACGGCATATGACAACTCCTAGAAAAGTGACCGCGCGATGAGGTACGCGATCAGTACCCCGAGTAAACTCAAAAGGGACACATCGAAGGCGATTGGGCCAAGTGCAAACTTGAGGATCACCAGATCAATCTGCAACGGACCAAGGCTGGGCGTAACGCCTGTCGTCAGGAACTCCTTGACACTGCCGGCTGGAAGGAAGCGACGCATGAACTGCGTCAGAAACCCACCGACGATGAAACCGACGGACAGCACGATGGCGTGAAACGCCGGCCTGTGCCGTGATGCCCCCCCTCGCGCGGGCACTACCAGCGCCGATCGAGGACGTACCCAACGAGCTCAAGCAGAGATGCACGTGCTGCTGTATCCGGCAAGGATGTGGCCACCTCTTCAGCCTCCTGAGCGAACAGCTCTCCCTTTCTCCGGGCGTACTCGATCCCATCGGCGTCAACCACGAGCGTGATCACTCGACTGATCGACGACTCACTGGGCTCACTCGCCTCGAAGAACCGCTCGACCTCACGTCGTGCGGATACTGGCATCCGACGAAGCGCGGCGATCAAAGGCAACGTGACCTTCCGCTCCCGCAGATCGGCGCCGGACGGCTTACCCGTGATCTCCTGCCCTTCCACGTAGTCGAGCAGATCGTCAGCGACCTGGAACGCCATCCCGAGCCGTTCACCGAAGAGTGTGAGCGCGCCGCGATGCGACGGTGCACCGCAGATCGCGCCGACTTCACAGGCGGCGCTCATCAGCGACGCCGTCTTGGCGTGGTTGAGCTGAAAGTACTCCTCCTCGCTGAACTGCAATCGATCCACCGCCGAAAGCTGCCAGAGTTCGCCCATCGTCATCGTCTTCGCCGCTTCGGCAATCACCCGCAGCGACTCCATGTCGCGCGTACTGACGAGGTGGCGCACTGCCTGGGAATACAGGTAGTCGCCCATGATCACACTCACCTGATGACTGAAGACGGCGTTGACCGTTGGCATCCCGCGCCGCATGACGCTGTGATCCACCGAGTCGTCGTGCACCAGTGTGGCGAGGTGAATGAGCTCGACCACCGCGGCATGATCGATCGCGAGCGAGCTCCGCGTCTCCTCAACGGCGTTCGCGAGCAACACCAAGGCTGGACGCAGGAGCTTTCCCTGCATCCCCTGCAGATGGCGATTGACCTCGCCAATGAGCGGGTTGTCGTCGGCGACGATCTCCCACATACGCGACGACACGAGTTCGAGCTCCGCGCGCACCGGGAATTGAATTCCGGCTAACGGGTTTTCGATCCCGGCCCTCGCGGGAACCGGTAAGCTCATCTAGGCAGGCTGCTGCAGGGTCTGGATACGGGCCGCAACATCTCGGAAGCGAATGTCGACAGCGTATACCCTTTGATAATAGCGAAGCCCGTCATCTCGTGCCCCAAGTGCCTCGCTGGCGAGGCCAAGGAGGTAGAGCACCCCGCGCAACGTATCGTCGCCGTGAGCGACCGTCGGGTCGTCCAGCGCCCGCAGGAGCAGCGTCCGCGCGACGGAGGGATCGTGCTTGTCGAGGAAGCAGCCGCCGAGCGCCTCGATCGATTCGACGCGCCTGAGCGGACTGCGGGTGGCGATCTGGAACTCGGCAATCGCGTCGTCAATCAGGCCCATTTCACGGAACGCGATGCCGAGATCGAAATGGCTGTCGGCGTCCTCGATCGGGATCGTTTTCTCGATCCCCTCGCGGAACTCCTGGAGGATGTGCTGGAAGTCCGCCTCGTGGTCGCCGGTCTGCTGCGGCTCTCCAATCGTCATCCGCGCCGACTTCGGCTCCTCCTCGTCGTGGAGGATATCGGCGAGGTTGACGTAGTTCGGCGTCACGCGCCTGGGACGGGGCGGCACGACAGCGGCGGACGTCTCGACGACGGAGCTCGCTCCAACCGTGGCGTTCGCCTCGACAGCCGGCAGCGGCGTGGCATCATCCAGTATCGTCTCGCTGTCACTGTACGACGGCAGTGCTGACGTCTGGCCATCGAGCGAGGAACCGAACGTCTCGAAGGTTGGGGTGAGCTCGACGGAATCGAGGTTCATGTCCGGCAAGGCGAGCCCGCTGAACGCCTGCGGCTCCGCTGGAATTACCCGGGTGTTGAGCGGGGTCAGGCGAGGCGGGGCCGGCAACGAGGGCATCGCGGCAACCGGCGCGTCCGGTCGCTCAATATCGAGAAACTCGATCGGCGCCGCGCCGGCTGGCGACACCACGTCTTCGTCGGCGGGTTCGGGCGTAATGTCGTGTTCGGCCTGCGACGGCTCGGATGTCGGCTCGTCGAAGCTGGTCGCCTCGAAACCCTCGAGCGTCCCATTGCCTGGCATGAGATCGAACTCGAGAGTGCCCGGCGCAGTGTGCTCCAACCCTTCCAGACTGGCGGTGGACGGGGGACGCGCGAGATCACCGCCGATGATCGGCGACGCTTCCAGTGCGCCAAAGTCTTCATCGCTGTCAAGCAGGATCAGCGATGGATCGGCGCGCTTCCCGCTGCGCTGCTGTTCTGATTCCGGGCGCCATTCGGCGTCGATCTCGCGTGCCACCGCCGCGACACCTTCCGCTTCCTCGGCGCGACCGGCAACGGCGTGCAACCGATGCAACACGGTGAGATGCGGCAGCGCATCGGGCTTTCGGCCGGCACGCAGGAGCTGCTCCACCACCACCGACCGCACATGCACATCATCGGGCGACAGCTCGGCGAACTCGCTCAGCGCCTTGAGCGCTTCGCTATGCTGGCCAAGCTTTTCCAGCGCCTCAGCGACCGACAGATAGTGGCGCTGCGCATCGACCACCATCCCCTTCTCAGCCGAGAACCGCGCCAGGCGACGCAGCGTCGGCACGTGGCCATGGCGTTGACGAAGGATCTTGTTGCAGAGCGCGATCGCGTTGTTGAGAAAGCCGCTCAGCGCGTACTCATCGGCGCTCTTCTCGAAGAGGGCGATCGCTTCATCGATCTGACCCACGCGCAGGTGCAGGTCGCCGACACGGTTGCGCAGCGCGACGTCGACGTCGTCCGAGCCTCCGTGTTCGGCGAGCAACTGCTGGTACAGCGCGAGCGCCTTCTCTGGCTGCTTCTTCTGCTCCAGAGCGGCGGCCTGCTGCTTCAGGACTGCGGGGGTAGAGGCCATGCGGAAAGACGACGGGGTGACAGGGGGTGGACCTGCTCCACGAATAACGATTCAAGGTAGGGCTAAGTCACAGCTGGCTCAAGCGTTACCGCGATACTGACTGACTGGACCTTGCCGTCGAATCGGGCGGCTCTGCGGAGTAAAGGCTCGCTACGCCATCACATCCCGGATCCGGTCAATCCGCAAAGGCGCCTGTGCCTCACCGCGACAGGCGTAGTAGCAGCGGTTGCAGTCGATGGGGGTGTAGCGGCGCCAGTCCTTCCAGTGAAAATCGACCGGGAAGTCCGGACAGCGCCGCACCCCACCCGTCGGGTCGATGTGGATGGTGCTGATACCGCTCTCACACGGCTCGCTCATCTCCCCGCGTGTGTAGCGGGGCAGCTGCTCCAGGTAGTGATCGGAGTTGGTGATCACCCCCCGACGCCGACGCTTGTAGGCCAACAGCTCGGCGACCAGCTCCTCGATCTCCTGCTGCTGGTTGGCCTGCAGCAGATGCTCGAGGTTCCCGTTCTTGAAGTCGGTGTAGACGCTGAAGTTCACACCGCACCCCAACTCCGCCGCCCGCGCCAGAATGGGTCGAATCTGGTCGATGTTGTCGTGCTTGATGACGGTGTTGAAACGGATGTTGTCGATGCCGCGCGCGCGCATCCCTTCCACACTGTCAAAGATTTTCTTCGTCAGCCCGGGGATGCCTCGGGCCTCGTCGTGTCGGCCGTCGAGGTAGTCGAGCGAAATACTCAGCTGATTGATTCCAGCGTCCTTCAGCGACTGACCGCGCTCAGCGGAGAGCATGCCGCCGTGCGTGATCAGCGTCATGTACTTCCAGGAGATGGCGCGGTCCACGCCCGAGACCAGGTCCTCGAGATCGCGCCGCAGCAACGGTTCACCGCCGGTGAAGCAGACCAGCATCGGGTTGAAGAACTTCGCCGCATCGGCGTAGCTCTTGAGCTCCCGTTCCTTCTCGGACGCGTCGGTCTTCCAATAGTCGCAGAAGCCGCAGCGCGCATTGCACCGGAGGGTGACCTCAAAATGCACCAGAACCGGCATCCGTCGCAGGCGCAACGATACATACTTCCGAAAGAAGCCGGGGACATGCCAGGGTTTGAATCGTGCCGAAAGCATTAACGCGTGGTTCCGTCGGGGCGCCGAAAGCTCTGCTGGTCGAAGTTGAACTTCAGATCCGGCTGCGCCTTGAGAGCGATGAAGAAGCTGAAGGCGAAGTTGCCGTTCGGCGCCTGTGTGAAGTTGAAGATCATCCGCCAGTCGTGCAGTTCCCGCTGAAGTGAAACGGTCTGCGCGGCAAACTGACTGCGCACCGCGTCATAGGTGGTGGACCACTGCGCCGCCCACTTGGGCGTAAGGTTAAAGCTGGTCTGGACCTGCAGTGATTTGACCGGCGGATTGATGATGATCGGGGAACCGGCACCGACGAAGAGCGCGTTGTTGTCCTGCCCCGTCAGGTTGCCGTTCCGATTGATGCACTCCGCCAGAACGAACGGGTTCACGTTTCCCTGCAGCAAAGTGGCGCACCGCTCTTCCACCGGCGGGAGCTGAATCAGATTCGCACCCACCGGAGGGCGCTGACGGGTGGATGAATACGAGAGATTGACCGACCACCCCTGTCCGCTCGGGATCGCACCGAACCCGGGCCGAACCTGATTGCCGTTCAGCCCGCGATTGACCCCCTGAATCGTGTTCTGATCGTTGCGCAGCTGCATGGAATCCGTCGCCGTCAGATTTGTCGCTGCCGGCCGAAACTCGCCACCGCCGAAGAATCGAGACACCCATTTCACGACGCCGGTTGACCGATCGAGCCGGAGCGAGGTGCGGATCTCTTCGCGAAACGGCTTGAAGACGGCGGTATCCGAGATCGGGTTGCCCTGAAACAGCGAGTAGCGGGTCCCGAAGTCGAAGCCGGGCAGAAAGTCGGAGCGCAAGCCGAGGCCCCATGACGAGCTGGTGAGACCGGAGAAGCGCGACACCTTCTCGGGCGTCGACGAGCGCTTCCGGATCTCCTGGTACTGCAGGAAGTTGTACGACAGCGGGTCAGACTGGATGCTCAGCGCACGGACCTTCCGGCCCGCCTCCGGCGACGAGTCGAGCGGCGCCCTGAGCTTCACCTCGATGTTCTGCGCAAGGCTCAGCGACACCATGTTCTGCGGCAGCGCACCGTTGTAGCCTCTGGAAAACTGGTTGATGGCGCGGAGGTACTCCTCGCTCACCTTGCCGCGCGGTGCAACAGACCACGCCAGCGTCGGTGAGAGCGAGTGACGCACACGGGTCACGGGACCGAGGCCTGGGAAGAACCCGAACAGCGTTGGCGCGATCGAGAGATTGATGCTCGGCCGCTTGGCCTGCGCCACGTAGCGTCCGCCGGACAGCGTCGACCGCACCCAGAAGGGTCCAGGATCGACGTTGGCGAACTGAATACTCGGCGAGACGTTCCACTTGCCGCGGCTGAACGACGGCAGGCTGAAGTTGGTCCGCCAGTCGACGCGCGTTTCGGTGAACCCATCGTAAAAGCGGATCGATTGCACCGTGTCGCGCACGCCTCCGCCGCGATCGATGATCTCTTCGATGGTCTTCTGCTGCGTTCCGGTGTTCGATGCATCGTTGATATCGAAACTGTTGTCGAGGTTGAAGCCGAAAATCTGGAGCGGCGTGTTGACCGTCAGAGTCGTCGCGCGCCGGTTGAGCGCCTGCGCAGAGCTGTCGGCACGGCCGGTGATGGCGTTCGTGAAATAGCGGAACGCCGACTGCCCACCGCCCTGCTGGTTGGTGTTCCGTGTGTCCGACGCCGAGATCGTCGGCGTCCAGGTAAGCCAGGTGCCGGCCGTGATCGGCGTCGAGTTGATGTTCAGCGTCGGCAGTGTCTGATCCACCTGCGGGCGGCCGACATACTGCGTGCGGTTGGCGCCCAACGCCACCGTGAACGGTCCGACTCCGGTGGAGTAATTGGCTGACGAACGGAAGGTGGCCAGCGCCGCAAACGGGTTGAACGCCGTGGCGCGCTGGACCAGCGTGTTGGAGACGTAGTTGATCGCCGTGTTGAAGCTGGTCCGGCGCGAGAAACGCTGCTGGTGGGAGAACTGCACATTCAGATTGGTGCTCCCATCGGTGAGCCGCTGATAGGAGGTGCCCAGACTCCCGTTCAGAAAGCGTCGAAGCCAGTTGTAGCGCCACTGCAGGTTGTAACGCGTGAAACCGAAATCGCCGACATTCTGCGGATCGACATTGGCCCCGCTGCGCCAGTCGATCCACGCCTGCACATCCTGATAGTCGTCGATGTTGTAGTAGTATCCGAGATTCTCGATCGTTCGGCGATAGAGCGGCCCGGTGCGCACGATCTCACTGAATCCCAGGCGTGGCGCGAGGATCCCGCTCCGCCGTCCGCGTCGCACATCCTGAAAGTAGAACGGGAGCCAGAAGACGGGGACGTCGTAGATGTGCAGCACACCCGGCCGGCCGACAGCCAACTTTCCCCTGACCATCTTCAGCTCGCGCGAGCTGAAGTGATAATGCGGGATTGAATCGTCGCAGGTCGTGATGGTGGCGCGACGCCCGAAGAAGGCCGCCTCGACCCCGAGGCTGTCATTCGCAAACCCTGCGCTCTGTGCGTCGACGAAATACTTCTGGCCACTTTCCACCGTGGTCCGGACGTAACCCACGGTTCCACGACGTTCGGCGGTATTGTACGTCATCGTGCCCCGCGAGACGACGTCGTCGCCCCCCCGACTCGGATCCCGCAGCACGTTCTCGGCGCCTCGCGCGCGAATCACTTTGCTCGAATCATCGTAGACGATCGTATCGCTCACGATGATCGTCCGGTCGCGACCGATGGCAGCGCGCGCACTGTCACTTCGCAGCAGCGTCAACGTCTTCGTGCGGGCATCGAAGGTGATGCTTCGTCCCTGGAAGCGGGTCGTCGTATACCCCTGCTTCGCGAGCAGCGAATCGATCACCGGATCCGACTCCGCCCACTCGACGAGCACCTTCGATGCCGAATCCCTGGCCACCGAATCACGAACGGCGCGCGTGGTATCGCGCCCTCCCACGCTTCGCAGCGTGTCACCGCGCACGGCAGCGCTGTCGCGACGGACGGGCTGCCCACCGCTCTGCGCCGCGAGGGGCGCGCCAAGCGCCATCACCATTGCTGCCAGCAGACCAGCCCGAAACATTACGCCAGAACCTCGACGTCCGACGAGGCTTTCGTCTCTGTCGCCAACCGCCGTCGCTCTTTGCGGCGGAAGATGATCGAGCTCGCCACGATACTCACTTCGTACAAGCCGTAGAGTGGAACCATCAGCATGACCGTCGTGGTGACCAGGTCACCGGGCGTGATGATGGCGGCGCCCGCGAACGACGCCACCAGCGCGTGACGACGATACACCCGCAGCTGGGTCGGCGTGATCACGCCGAGGGCAGTCAGACCTACCAGCAGGATCGGCAGCTCAAAGACCGCGCCCATGCTCAACGCCAGCGAGGTGGCAAAATCGAAGTAGTCGCGCGCCGTGATCATCGGCGTCAACGCCGCGGTCTGGAAGTCCATCAGGAACTTGAGCGCAAACGGCAGCACAAAAAAGTACGCCAGTGACGCTCCCATCATGAATAGACAGGTCGCTGAGAAAAGCAGTGGAATCACCACCTTCTTCTCGTGCTTGTAGAGCGCAGGCGACAGGAACGCCCACAACTGATACAGGAGCACAGGCGCCGCAAGTGCAAACCCGAGTCCGAACGACACCTGCATCACGATCGAGAATGAGTCTCCGGGATGCGTGAAGATCAGCTTCCGACCGTCGAGGTAAGGTAGAATCGGCCTTTCAAGCAGACCGATGAAGTCAAACTTGATGACCAGTACGAAACCGATGGCGACGCAGATGCCGACCGCGAGGACCACCTTGAGGAGTCGCCCTCGCAGTTCTTCGAGGTGGTCGAGAAATGGCATGTCGCTCATTGCGTCCCCTCGAGATTACGGCGTGGGCGCACGAAGGCGCTCGCGGGCCAGATCGTCCTCGTCGCTCCGCGGATACGTCTTCACCAGCAGATCGAGAACGTCTCGTGCACGGTCCGGCTTGCTCTGGGCCCGCAACAGCGTGGCCCGTTTGAACATCGCCGTCGGCGCCTTCTCGCTGCGCGGGAAACGCGTGTAGACGCTCAGGTATGCCGCTTCGGCATCCACTGGCTTGGTGTCGCGCTCGAGGGTCTCCGCGATGTAGTACTGCGCATCGCCGGCTCGCTCATGCTGCGGATACTGGGCCAGAAAGTCGGTGAAACCGGCGCGCGCCGCCGAGGTACTTCCGCGGCGCAGCTGATCGAGCGCCATGGTGTAGAGCTGGTTCGGCCCTGGAGCTGCCGGAATCGCTGCCGGAATCGCTGCCGGAATCGCTGCCGGAGCTGCGGCGGCAGTCGCGGTCGTGTCTCCGGGCTTTCGGATGGCAGGCGCTGATGGATTCGCCGTCGGAGCCGGCGCCAATGGAGCGGCAGGCTGAATGGCGTTCCGCTGCTCCAACTCGGCGCGGAGCTCGGTGATCCGCGACTGGCTCTGTCCCGTGAGTGCGCGAATCTCGATCAACCCATCGCGCACCTTGAACAGATCGCCGAGCACGTTGCCCTGAAACGCCGCCAGATCACCCTTCAGGCCACGCAACGAATCGTTGAGCACTACCATCCTGCGCATCACACTGTCGAACTGCGCGCGACGTGTGGAATCCCGGTACGCATACTCCGAGCGCATCACCTTCAGATCGTCTTGCAGCATCAGGATGTCCTTCCTGGTCGCCACACACCCCGAGATGAGGCACACACCGACGCACAGGGTCGCGCGCAGGGCGGCCCTCACTTCGGCGGCACCCGCAGCGACTCACCACCGCTCAGAATCTCGAACTCGGCGCGACGATTCTTCATGAATGCAGCGTCGTCCTCGCCGCTGGTCACCGGACGTTCCTCGCCGAAGGACACCACGTCGATGCGCGCGGCGGCGATGCCACGATCGGCGAGGTACTTTCGCGTCGAGGCGGCGCGCCGCAACCCGAGGGCGAGATTGTACTCGTCGCTCCCGCGGGCGTCAGTGTGACCGGAAACTCGAATGCGGACGACGGTGTTCGTTCGCAGAATCGGCAGCTTCGCGTCGAGGACAGCACGACCGGCCTCCGTCATATCGGCGGCATCGTACTCGAAGAGGATCGGGGCTTCGAGCGCTGCGCGGAGTGCCGCGGCATCGGCGGTGCCTGCAAGGGAAACCTGATTCGCCTGCACCCGCGCCAGCGAATCGCGCACTTCCTGCTCGCGTTCCCGCAGACGCCTCGCCGCCTCATCATCGATCCCAGCCACTGTGCTCGGCTTCACCGGCACCGGATCGATCGCCACCGGCTTCTTGCGACAGGCGGCGAGCGAGACAGAGAGAACCATCAAGACTGCTCCAACAATGCGACGACGCATCAAGGACTCCTTTGCCGTAGAAAAAGTGTCGAACGTTCTGATCATTTCTGTAGTCTCGGAGACCACGCTGCCAGCCGCGCCCCCGCCGACACGGTCACCTGTCGCGCTCGTGCGGTTTCGGTGTCGATCACCCACAGCTGTCGAGCCCCTGAGCGTGTTGACGACACCACGACATGGCGCGAATCCGGAGCCCAGGCCGGGTCTTCATTCGCACCGTCGTTCGTCAGCCGCGTGACACTCCGATCGCGCAACGTGATCAGCATCGCCTGAAAGCGACCGTCGAACTGGGATTGAAAGACGATCGCGCGTCCATCCGGCGACCAGTCCGGACTGGAGCGGTACGCCTGTCCTGCCGATGACAGCGCCGCCAGTTGATCGACGTTGGTGCCATCTTCATCTGCAATATACACGTCAGGCCGTCCCGATCGCCCCGACGTGAATGCAATTCGGCGGCCATCCGGACTGAAGGTGGGCGAGGTGTTGTCCGACCCGCGGCCGATGGAAATCCGTCGCGGCGTGCCACCGATTGCACCGACGACATACAGCTCGGTACCAAAATCGTCACCGTGCGCGTAGGCGATCGAGAAACCATCCGGATTGAACACGGGAGAGATGTTCAGCCCACTCGGCGGCACCACTCGCCGCCCGCCGCCGCGTAGATCGGCGATGTGGATCGCACTGCCAGCCGGCTCGAGCGCGGTGTACACCAGCGACTGGCCGTTCGGATGCCACGCCGGAGAGAGTGCGCGGCCAGCGGCGGTGACCGGAGTGGCGTTCGCGCCATCACTGTCAATGAGCCAGATCCGCCCGTCAAACACATACGCCAGCTTCGTGGACGCAATTCCGCGTTCGCCTGAAATCCACTCCTCGCACAGATCGCTCACCCCATGCACCGCCGATCGCCAGGTCAAGGCGTTGGCCACGCCAGGGAGTGCGAGTGTCTTCTGCTGCAGGACCCGCTTGCCCGCGACGTCATATAGCGTGAGCGTGGCGCCGGCACCCACGATTGCCACCTGAATGACACCATTGATTCCCAGACGGGCAGCGGCGGCGTAGTCGATCGGGGCGCGCCCGGCCGGAGAGGCAAGCGCGGTGGCCCTTGGCAACACCGTCACGCGATCACCAAAGTCGAGATCGCGCATCACGATACTCCGGATCGAATCACCCGACGGCCCGGCGATGGGGAGAACATAGATGCCCGGCCGCTTGCCCCCTTCGCCATAGATCAGACCCAGACGAACCCCTGGCTGGGCGTACAGTGAACCGGCGGCACCGAGCAGCGCACACGCAACGGCGCGACGCAGTGTGCGAATCGAAAGACCGTGGCGCGAAATACTCACCTCAAAACGGTTGGGTCGAAGCTGAAGACAACAGGCAGAACGTCGTCGCGAAATCCACTGGGCAGCGCGCCGAAGGACCGTCGCTGACCGACCGCTTCCACAGCGCCCATGCACTCGAGATCGAACGCGTAGACACCAGAACGCGACACCAGCCGAAGATCTGACACTGACCCATCGCGATGAATCAGGAAGGCGATCTCCGCGCGCAAGGCGCCGCCACCCGGTCGTGGGCGGAAGTTCAGCGCGATCTGTCGCGTCACGTTCTCCAAGTACCCAGGGAACGGGAAGGCGATCCCCTGTACCTTCACGTTGGCGACATCGCGTCCGCGACCGCCGGTTGGGCCGCCGCCGGCGGGCGCCTTGCCCTCAAACTCCCGGTCCCCGCCGCGCTTCGCCACAGCGGGCTTCGCTGGTGCGTCGGTTCGCTTTTGTGCGGGCGTCTTCGCGGCCGGCACCTTGCGCCGCGCGGGCGTCGACACGCTCGCGTCGGCGGGGCGAGGCGTCGGCGATACCGCGGGCTCAGTCCTCGCGGGCTCTGCACTCGTCCCCTTCTCCACCGCACCCAGCGAGCGCGCCCCCGGTGGCGCCGCGACCAACTCGACGCTGTACGCCGGAGGCAACGCCTGGGGTGTGGATCCGACCGTTGTAAGAACGGCAGCCGCGATCGCCGCCAGATGTGCACACAGCGACCAGACCACCGCGCGACCCACTGACCGTGGACGGCGTGCGTCCCGCGTTGCCGTGCGCTCCGCCGCTGCGCTGGCGGTGCTCATCGCGCCGGCTGAGGTTCCGCCACCAGACTCACATTCTGGAGGCCAACCTCTCGCAGCGTCGCGAGCACCTGCACCACGTCGCCATACGGCGCGCCTTCATCACCCTTGAGATAGATCGTTTGACCGCCCGCACGCGCCGCCAGCGATTCGAGCGTCGACCGCAGCGCGCTGCGCTCCACCCGTTCACTCCCGATCACGATCGATCCGTCCTTCATCACCGAAAGCACGATCGGATTCTCCACCTGCGTCGCCCGCACGTTCGCCTTCGGAAGTTTAACGTCGACTCCGCCGGTAAGCAGCGGCGCCGTGATCATGAAGATGATCATCATCAGCATCATCACGTCGATCAGGCTGACGACGTTGATCTCAGCGTTCAGCGGTGTGCGCTGGCGGGCGCGGTGGCGTCGCATCAGATACGACCGTCTTTCACCAGCAGCGCCACCACATCGGTACCAAACGCATCCAGCTCGCTGGTGAGATGATTCAACTTGTTCGCGAAAAAGTTGTAGCCGAAAACGGCAGGGATGGCGACCGTCAGCGCGAGAGCCGTTGCGACCAGCGCTTCAGCCACGCCAGGAGCGACCGCGCTGATGTTCCCGCTGCCGCTGGCGGCGACGCCGAGGAAGGCGTTGATCACACCGAGTACCGTGCCGAGCAATCCGATCAGCGGACTCACCGCACCGATCGTCGCGAGCCACGGCAGCAGCCGCTCGAGCCGGTCGCGCTCGCCGGTCGCCTCCTTGTCGAGGATCATCTGCATCGCTTCCACCTGCGGCTGCGACAGACGTGGCAGGCGCTCCGATGTTCCCGGCACCGCCGGTTTCGTCTCGCGCATGAACCGTTCCGCCCGACGCAGTACAGCCGCGACCGGCGACCCCTCTCCGAGCGCACCCACCATCACTGCCTCGTCGAACGACTGCGCCTGCCCAAGATGCTGAACCAACGGCGCGCCAGATCGCGAAACACCGCGGAACTCACGCAGTTTCATCGCCATGATCGCCCAGCTGATGGCGCTCAGCACGACCAGGAGCGCGAGGACCGCCCACGACACCGGCGTACCATGGGCCAGCAGGCCGACGATCGACCCGCTCGACGTGCCGGCGAGCTGAAACGCGGCTCCGACGTTAGTCATGCAGCGGCGCCCGCCAACTCCGCCCGAAAGAAATCCAGTGTCGCCTTGAGCCCATCCTCGATCGACACCTGCGGTGTCCAGGCGAGCAACTCGGCGCTCTTGCCATAGGCGATGCACGACTGCCGCTGCTCGCCCGGTCGCGCCAGCGCGTGCTGCAACGGAACCGAGGTTCCGGCGGCCCGCTGCAACCCTTCGGCAAGCGCCACGACCGACGTCTCCACACCGGTACCGATGTTGAAGCCGCGGTTGTCGAGACGACCCGGTGCGGGCAAAGCACACTCAGCGGCGAGGAGATTGGCGCGGGACACATCGCCTACGAACACATAATCACGAGTCTGCAGCCCGTCGCCGTACGCCGTCAGGGGCGTGCCAGCCAGAATCCGCTGGCAGAAGATGGCCACCACACCCGCCTCGCCGTGCGGGTCCTGCCGAGGACCGTAGACGTTCGCATAGCGCAGCGCAACGGTATCCAGACCGTGTACGCGCGCGAAATAACTCATGTAGTACTCGACAGCGAGCTTCGCGATGCCGTACGGCGACTGAGGATCCTTGGCCGCAGTCTCGATCGTCGGAAGCTCGACGAAGTCCCCGTATTGTGCGCCGCCACTCGATGAAAACACAAAGCGTGTCGGGTAGCCGGACTTGCGAACGGCTTCAAGCAGATTCAGCGAGCCGCCGATGTTGAGCGCAGCATCCCATGCCGGATCGTCGACGCTCTTGCGCACGTCGATCTGCGCTGCAAGGTGCAAAATGACATCAAATTGACCGCTGGCGATCAACGCGGCAGCCGCCGGCGACGCGATCGACTCGCGGACCACCGTGGCGGCGGGATTCACGTTCCGATCCTTGCCACTCGAGAAGTCGTCGAGAATCGTGACGTCGTAACCCGCGGCAACAAACCGATCAGCGACGTGCGATCCGATGAAGCCGGCACCACCCGTGACCAGCGCGCGACGAGTCACGAAGCAAACTCGCCTGAAACTGTGCCAGCAAGGTGCAAATGTTCGGGGTGCAACGGTACGTGAGTTGGCATGGCGGTGGGATGAGGTGTGAACAGAGGAATCATCAAACCCGGTGGGTCCGCGGGACGTGCCTTACCGTGCGCGAGTCCATCAGCTTGAAAACTAACCGCGCCCGCCTGCTGAGGCATCCTGAGCTCAGCGGGCGGGCGCGATTTGCATCGGACGTGCAGGTCGTTACGGCATGCGGCTGATGAGGCGCGCCCGCATCCCCGCGCGAATCGCGGGTTGCTCATGGCCCACGACGATGGCGGTGGCGCTCTCCGCCGTCACGCGAACCACGCTCACCTGCGCGACGTCGTTCGGTGGCGCCACGTCGCGGCGCCCATCGGTGAGGGGCACCCCCTCGGAATAAAGCGTGAACTGGTCGCCGACCTTGCTCGTCGCGCCCTTGGGCAACGAGATGACGACAAAGTTCTGAATGGTCGGGAGCACGACATCCCCGGCCACCCATGCTACCTCATAAACCGGCCCATTCGCCACATCCTGCGGGCGAATGGTCGTCGGCACGGGCGTCGTATCGAGTGCCATCAGCACGTCACCCTTCTTCATGTTGGCAAACAGCGAGGCCACACGAGCGCGCGCCGCGCGTCCCGAGCCGATAGCGACCAGTTCGACCGTGCCTGCCGGCTGCACCACGCGACTCCTGGTGCGCAACCCGCGCACCTCTGGCCCAAGCTGGTAGACCCCGAAGCGCTGGCCGATCGTCCCGCGCAGACCCTTGGGCAGCAGCACGTTGACTTCGTCGTAGATCTGAAATTGATCACGTGCAAGCGCAGCCGAGACGACTGTCGGATCGGCGCGTGACACCAGTTCGCCGCCGGTGGATTTGGCATTGAGCGGAACCAGAAAGGGTGCCGCTGCCGCTTCGCCGCGACGAACCGTGGGGCGCAACGCGCGGCCACTGATCGTCGCATTCTCCAGCACCGACTGGGCCTGACCGACCGTCGCCCGTCCAAGTGTCACGGCGCGTGCGGGTGGAGCGGTGTCTGCCTCTGCCGCTACCGCATCGGGGTTGAAGGTCGGTCGCCCGTCAGCGCCCATGTACAACTTCTGGCCGGGGTAGATGAGGTTCGCGTTCGCGATCTGACTGGCGTTCGCCCGAAAGAGTTCGGGCCAGCGGAACGGATTGCCAAGATACCGTCGCGCGATCTCGAACAGCGTATCGCCGGTACGCACGACGTGCAGCACCTTGGCCGCGGGCCTGGCGGCGGGCACCGTATCGCGATCTTGAGCGACCGCCAGCGTTGGCGCGGCAGCCAGAGCAGCGGTCAACAGAACGGTGCGCACGGAACGCGCGACGGACAGAATCGGAGAACGGCGCATGCTGGTAGGGAGCGCGGGGAACGTCCACGACAGGGGCGAATCGCACAGGCGATCGCACTACGGAGGGGACGTCGCAGGAGCGCATCCCCGATCAGAGACGAGTATCGGCTTCCGAGGAAACGTCTGGAGCCCCCTCCATCGTGTCGAACACGAAAAGGGAGCTCCAGGCCGCTTGTCCTGATATCGCCGACGCCGTGCTGGCGCGTCGACCGACGGCACCAGGCGACAGCGCGTTTAACGATCAGAACGGCAGATCGTCCTCTTCATCCTCGAGTGCGCCGGGGAAATCGGCGAACTCCTCGCCACCGTTCTTGGCCGCCGCTGCGGCCGGCTTCCCTGCCGGGGCCGCCGAGCGCGCCGGCCGAGCGTACGCAGCACCACCGCCCGATTCACCTTCGCCGTCGCCACGGCCACCGAGCAGGATCAACTCGCGCACGCGGATTTCAGTGGAGTAGCGGGTCTGCCCCTCCTTGTCCTGCCACTGCCGGTACTCGATTGCACCTTCGACGTACACCGGCTTCCCCTTCTTGCAATACTGCTCCACCACATCGGCGAGCTTCTGCGTCCCCTGGTTCCAGGCGATGCACTTGTGCCATTCGGTCTTCTCCTGCTTGGTCCCCGACTGATCGTTCCAGGTGCGGGAGGTCGCAAGCGAGAAGCTGGCAACCTTGCCACCTCCGGCGGTGGAACGGACCTCGGGATCGCTCCCGAGGTTCCCCATCAACATGACTTTGTTCAGGCTGCGTGACATCGGCTTCGTCTCCAGAATGGACCGTGGGGGGTGGTGGCGGTGGGAGCGGGCAAGGTGCTCGAGCGACTCGACGATCTGTTCGCCGGTCGCCACGACAGTACAGTGGACCGTCCCGCCACCGTTACTGAATTTAACGCGGATATCATCATTTCGGCGCTGCAGTCGAGTCCGACAGTGCGGTGCGGCGCAGAACGAGGGCGTCTTCGACAGGGCCGCGATAGTACCCCCGACGACGTCCAATCTCCTCGAATGTCCGACTTTCGTAGAGCCGTCGCGCAGCACTGTTGGAGACTCGAACTTCGAGCCAGACCGCCTCGCACGCATCGGCGTCGGTGGCGGCGATCGCGGCGTCGAGAAGCCGCCCACCCAGCCCCGTACCGTGGTGCGTCGGTGCCACCGCGATGTTCACGATCTCTCCCTGTCGTGCGACGATCCGCGCAATCACATATCCCGACACCACGCCATCCACCTCGATGACACGAAACCACGTGTACGGGTCGTCGAAGTCCGATGTGAAGGCGTCGGCCGACCACGGATCGGAGAAGACTCGGTGTTCGATCTGCAGAATTGCGGCGAGATCGGCAGGGCAGGCAGCACGAATAGCTGTCGCGGTCACGAGTGAATCACGACGCGGGTAATGCGCGGTTGTTCGCTGCTTCCCACTTGACCTGCGCTTCGGCGAGGCGACCATAGTCGGGTTCCCACGCATCGCGTTCGACCTCGGTGATGCCAATCATGAGCGCGGCTCGCGCGTCTGGCTGCTGCTCGACCGCAATCGGCGGGCCGACGATGTGTGCACCGAGCGACAGCGCGCGCTCACGCACCGTCTCGATCAACAGACGCTCGACGGGGCCATCCAGCGTCCATGCACCGTTGGTGTTTCTGGTGGCACCCTGCGCGAACCACTCACCGCGCAGCGCATCGAGCACCGAGATGTATCGCCCTGACGGCCGAGCGGTGTCTGCAGCCGCGATCAGCGGCAGCGACGGTACGCTGTAGAAAGAGGCGCGTGCGCCGCGCGCCAACCCCTTCGCCAGTGCAGCCGCGACGCGCAAACCGGTGAAGCTGCCGGGGCCCGCACCGACAATGACGTCGGTGATCTCACGCGCCGTACACCGCGCGCCGTTTAGCGCCGCCGCGACCGTTGGCGCCAACAGCTCCGCCGAGCCTTGGCGATCGATGCGGTGCGCCTGCACGAGCGCCCCGTCGATGAAGAGCGCCACCGACGCCGGTCCCGCACTCGCATCGAGTGCAAGTTGTACGCGACGCGTCACGAGGCCCACGTCTCGATGCACCGACGCTGCGACGGGTGATCCGACAGATGCTCGAGGGTGATCTTGAGCGTTGGGGCGCCAAGCAAAGCCTCGGCACGATCGGGCCATTCGACCAGCAGGATCACCTGCGCATCAGCGAGGTAATCGTCGAGGCCCAGCCGTGCGACGGCATCGAAGGATTCGAGTCGATAGAGATCGCAGTGCACCACCCGCACTGCGCGCGCGGCGTACTCGTGAATCAGGCCGAACGTTGGGCTGGTGACGACATCCGTCACACCCAATCCACGACAGATCGCCTGGACCATCGTTGTCTTGCCTGCGCCGAGATCGCCGCTCAGCGTGACGACAGCAGGGGCGGCGAGCGTCGCCCCGATCGCCAGGCCGCGCGCCTGCAGCCCGGGAAGCGACAGGTGCGTTTCCGTGACCGATGTTTCAGCGCCCACGCGGCTTTCTCCCACCGCTCTTACCGCTCTTGCCGCCCTGGCCGCTCTTACCACCCTGACCGCTCTTTCCACCCTGACCACGATGGCCTCGGCCGCCACCCACATCGGCTGCCAGCGACGAGACACCGCTGCGCGCGCCGGCAGCATCACCCGAGCGAACCCGGAGCTCAAAGAGCTGATCGCGCAGGCGGGCGGCCGCTTCGAAGTCCAGCTCCTTCGCAGCGACCTGCATCTCCTTCTCCAACTGCGCGATCAGCGCAGGCAGGTCGTCCGCGTTGTACGCCCCTGCCCGCTCCGCAACCTTCCGTTGTCCATACTCCGCCAGCGGTGCACCGTCAGTCGCTTCCGCCTCCTCCATGCGCGCATCAGCGACGCGGGTGCTGAAGCGGACCTGCTCGATGCTCTTGCGGACGCCACGCGGCGTGATCCCGTTGGCGGCGTTGTGTTCCACCTGGATCGCGCGTCGTCGATCCGTCTCGTCGATACAACGCTTCATCGAATCCGTGATGCGATCGGCGTAGAGGATGGCCCTGCCCTCCAGATGTCGCGCAGCACGTCCCACCGTCTGGATCAGTGAGCGGTCGCTCCGCAGGAAACCCTCCGTGTCGGCATCGAGGATTGCGACCAGCGACACTTCCGGCATGTCGAGCCCTTCTCGCAACAGGTTGATGCCGATCAGCACATCGAATTCGCCGAGTCGCAGTCCTCGGATGATCTCCATCCGTTCGATGGCGTCGATGTCGGCGTGCATGTACCGAACGCGCACGCCGACCTGCTGCAGGTAGTCGGCGAGATCCTCGGCCATTCGCTTGGTGAGCACCGTGACGAGCACCCGCTCATCCTTTCGCTCCCGAATCCGAATCTCGTGCAGGAGATCGTCGACCTGACCGCGCACGGGACGGATCTCGATGATCGGATCGACGAGCCCGGTCGGACGAATCACCTGTTCGACGACCACACCCTCGCTCAGGTTCAGCTCGATCAGACCGGGGGTGGCGGAGACGTTGAGCAGCCGTGGTGCGAGCGACAAAAACTCATCGAAGACGAGCGGACGATTGTCGAGCGCACTCGGGAGCCGGAAACCGTAGTCCACCAGCGTCAGTTTCCGCGCCCGGTCGCCGTTGTACATGCCGCGGATCTGCGGCAGCGTCACATGCGACTCATCCACCACCACCATGAAGTCGTCGGGGAAATAGTCGAAGAGACAGGCCGGGCGATCGCCGGTGGTCCGCCCCGAGAGATGGCGCGAGTAGTTCTCGATACCGGCACAGGTGCCGATCTCCGCCATCATCTCGAGATCGAAGTTGGTGCGCCCTTCGAGACGCTGCGCCTCGAGCAGCTTGCCCTCATTCCGGAGCACCAGCAGACGATCCGCGAGCTCCTCCCTGATCGCCGTCGCCGCCCGCTCCAACGACGGTCGGCTGGTGATGAAGTGCTTCGCCGGATAGACCGCCGCTCGCGTCAGGGTCGCAATCAGATCGCCCGTGATCGGATCGATCTTCGTGATGCGTTCCACTTCGTCACCCCAGAACTCCACGCGCACCGCCTGCTCCTCGTAGGCGGGGAAGATTTCGACCGTGTCGCCACGCACGCGGAACGTGCCGCGGTCAAAGGCCACGTCGTTCCGCTGATACTGAATCCCCACCAGCAGCCGCAACAGATCGTCGCGCGCGATCTTCTGGCCCTGATCGACGCTGATCATGCGCTCCTTGTACGACACCGGATCACCAAGTCCGTAGATCGCCGACACCGTCGAGACGATCACCACATCCTCGCGTTCCATGAGGCTGGATGTCGCCCGGAGGCGCAGGCGATCGATGTCCTCGTTGATCGAGGCATCCTTCTCGATATACGTATCGCTGGAGGGGACGTACGCCTCCGGCTGATAATAGTCGTAATACGAGATGAAATACTCGACGGCGTTTTTCGGGAAGAACCCTTTCAGCTCGCCGTAGAGCTGCGCGGCGAGCGTCTTGTTGTGCGAGAGGACGAGGGTCGGGCGCCCCCAGTGCGCGATCACGCTGGCAACCGTCATCGTCTTGCCGGAACCGGTGACACCGAGCAGTGTCTGGTACCGATCACCGCGCTCGAGGCCCGCCGACAGTTCGGCGATGGCGCGCGGCTGGTCCCCGGCGGGTTGATACGGGGCCTGAAGGTCGAACAGCGATCGGCTCATGCCCGAAAGATACGCTATCGGCGTTTGTTCGGGAACGCGCGCCAGGCGCGGTCGCGACGGCGAGCGCTACTCCTCGGTCGAGATACGCTCCCGGCGCGCGACGTCGCTGATCCCCTTCACCCGGCGCACCGACTTCAGGATCTGCTGGAGGTGCGCGAGGTTCTCCACCTCGACCATGATGGCGCCGATCGCCCGCCCATCGATGGCCTTGAGATCCATCTGCCGGATGTCGGTACCGGTCGAGCTCACGGCGCTCGCCACATCGGCGTAGAGCCCACGCCGGTCCGTCCCCTCCAGCGCCAATCGCACGATGAAGCGCTCGCCGAACTTCTCCTGCCAATCGATCTCCAGTCGACGCTCCGGTTCGTGCGCCAGTGGAAGCAGGTTCGGACAGTCGGCGCGATGAATGCTCACGCCACGGCCACGCGTCACGTATCCCACCACTTCGTCGCCCGGTACCGGTTGGCAACACTGTGCGTACCGCACCATGACGCCGTCGACACCCTGGATCTTCACACCGCGATCGTTGTCCTTGCCGCGCACGCGATCGACGAGCCGTTCGATCACACTCGGCTTCCCAACCTCTGCCGCCTCATCGATGGACGGGTGGAGCTGCTTGACGACCTGCAACGTCTGGATCTCGCCCTGGCCGATCGCGGCGAGGAGGTGCACGCTGTCGGTCAGACTCAACGCCTTCGCGGCCACGTTCAACTGCTCATCGGTGCTCTTGCCAAGCCGGCGACGGCGCAGCTCGCGCTCCAGAATCTCTCGACCAAGCTTCTGACTGGTCGCCTGTTCCTCTGTTCGCAGGTGCTGCCGAATCTTGGAGCGGGCGCGGCTCGTGCGCACATGGGCCAACCAGTCGCGACTCGGCTTGGCCGATGGCGACGTGAGAATCTCGATCGTCTCCGAGTTCTTCAGTGGCCGTGAGAGCGGTGTGATGCGCCCGTTGACCTTCGCGCCCTGGCAGCGCGACCCGACCGCGGTGTGCACCGCAAACGCGAAGTCGATCGGTGTCGCGCCCTTCGGGAGCTGAATGACGTCGCCCGTAGGCGTAAACACGAAAATCTCATCCTGGTAGAGATCGAGCTTCAGGAACTCGAGAAATTCATCCGGCGATTTTGTATCCAGCTGGAATTCGAGGACCTGACGAAACCAGGTCAGATGGCGATCCAGATCTCCCTGCTCCTTTGATCCTTCCTTGTACAGCCAATGCGCCGCAATGCCGTAGTCGGCCGTCTGGTGCATCTCACGTGTGCGAATCTGAATCTCGAACAGCTGGCGTCCCGGTCCGAACACGGTGGTGTGCAGCGACTGGTAACCGTTCGACTTCGGCTGCGCGATGTAATCCTTGATCCGTTCCTGCACCGGCTTCCACTTTTCATGGATCACGCCGAGTGCGTGATAGCAGGCGGGGATCGAATCGACCAGCACACGAATTGCCAGCAGGTCGAAGATCTCTTCATAGGGCTTGTTCCGTTTCTCCATCTTCTTCCAGATCGACCAGAGATGCTTCGGTCGTCCGGACACATCGGCGTTGTTCAGCCCGGCGATATCGAAACGCTCCTTGAGCGGAACCACCATTTGCGCGATCAGCTCCTCCCGTTCACCGCGGCGGGTACTCACCTGACGCGCCAGCGCCCGGTAATCGTCGGGTTCGAGATACTTGAACGCCAGATCCTCCAGCTCCCACCGCACCCGCGCCATGCCGAAGCGATGCGCGAGCGGCGCATAGATATCGCGCGTCTCCTGCGCGATGACCCGCTTCTTGTCCTCGGGCATCCAGTCGAGCGTCCGCATGTTGTGCAGACGGTCCGCAAGCTTGATGATGATCACGCGCGCATCCCGTGCGACTGACAGCAGCAGTTTGCGATAGGTCTCGGCCTGTCGCTCTTCCTTGGAGGTGAAGGGGAGGTTGCCGATCTTCGTCAGCCCATCGACGATCTGCGCGATCTCGGGGCCGAACTCGCGTTCGACATCGGGGACGGTGATGTCGGTGTCTTCCACCACGTCGTGAATCAGCCCGGCGGCAATCGTGGTCGAATCGAGTTGCAGGTCGGCGAGGATCCGGGCGACCTGCACGCAATGCACCACGTACTCCTCACCCGAGCGGCGCTTCTGTCCGGTGTGCGCGCGCGCGCTGTAGCGGTAGGCGCGCATGAGCAGCTCCCGATCGAGACGCGCCGGCAACGGGCTGCCAGCGCCCCACCCCGGAAAGACTTCGTCTGCCTGCTTCACCGCACCGTCGATAGCCACCCAGCCTCCGCAAAGCTGACGTACCGTCCCCGCCCGATCACGACGTGATCACGTACCGGGATGCCTAACAGCGTACCTGCCGCCACCAGCTGTGACGTCACCATCCGATCTTCCGCCGACGGGGTGGGGTCGCCACTCGGGTGATTGTGCACCAGAATGATCGACGCCGCACGCTCGGCGATTGCCTCCCGAAACACCTCGCGCGGGTGCACCAGCGACGAGTCCAGAATCCCCCGTGTGATCATCACGTCACGTTCCAGATGATGCTGCGCATCCAGAATGGCGACGTGAAACTCTTCAACCGACAGCGCCTCGAGATGCGGCCCGAATGCGGCCACGACATCCTGGGGCGAATGCACCGCGATCCGCTCACCGTGCGGCTCAGCGGCCGTGCGTCGTCCCAGTTCCAGCGCCGCCACGATCGCCATCGCCCGAGCCGGCCCCATTCCCGTGATCTCGCCGATGGTTGCAACCGGTCGACTGGCCAATAGCCGAAGCGATCCTCCAACCTGCGCCAGCACCTCGTGCGCAATCGCGAGCGACGACCGACCACGGTTTCCGGTACCAAGGATCACCGCCACCAATTCAGCGGCCCCAAGGGACCGTACGCCGAGGGCGCGCAGCCGCTCGCGCGGACGCTCCGCTGGCGCCAGCCTCTCCATGGGAATTAGTGCCGACAGGCCGTTGGCGGAAGTCGTCAGCGGCGGAATGTGGTTGGCGGCGCAGGGCACATGGGGAATCATAGGGCTCCGGGGATGCGGTGACGGGAGATGGGTGGCGCGTCCACAGTGTGCATCCGGTTGGGAGAAATCAGCGTACCCATCCAGCGCAGGAGGTGGCTTTCATGTGCGCGCGACGGTGTCGGGTACCCACTTCGCCCCAGAGGCAGTACCGTTCCCGACTGTGAAACCACACCACTCTTCCCGCCAACTGACCGCCATTCACCGCAAGTCGCTCGTTGTGTGTGCCTTTCTCGTGTTGCAGCCTGCGGTCGCCGGCGCGCAGCCGGCCGCGCAGCAGCCTGGGTCGGTTGAGATCGGAACGTACGGTCAGATCACGCGCGTGGATCCATCACAAGCGCGCTTCGAGTCACTGGCACCGCTGAGCCTGGGCATCCGCGGCACCGTCAACCTGCACCACCACCTCGCCGCCGAACTGGAAGCCTCGACGGGCGTGGCCGATGGCATCACGCCGCCGTTCAAGCGCCGGTACAATCAATTGGTAGCGCGCGGAACCTATACGGCGCCGTTGAGTGATTTCTCCGGACTGGTGCTTGGGGTTGGAATTGCGCGCAGCGATTACGAGGTCACGTACAACTTTGGCCCGAGCGTGTTGCTCGGGATCCGGACAGTGATCCGTGGCCGCTATGCGCTGCGGTCGGATGTGATCTTCAATCGGCTGCCAACCAGCGGAGCGAAGGAGTTCGGGATTCGGACCGGACTGCAGACGGTGCTCGGCCCGTTCGTCGGTCCGACGACGCGCGACCGGAAGCGTGGTGCGCTCACGATGCAGGAGCCGGGCAGCATTGAAGGCTCACTTTTTCTACAGCAGTGGCGGCTGAACCCCATCTGGAATCTGCAGAATGGGCAGGCCATCGGCGCGCGAGTCGGCACCTTCATCACCTCACGGTCGGCGCTCGAAGTCGAGACGACGTATGGCCGTCAGCGCGTCGCGGTTGGCGGACGGAATGGCGCGTCCGTGGGGCCGCTGGTGGCCGGCCAGACATTTCGTGTGACGACGTTCGCATTCCGATATGCGTACAACCTTCCCGTCGGAGCGCGCACCGCGCTGATCGGCGCCGTGGGTCCGGTGCGCAGTTCCTACGAGTACGTCGATCACTGGGGTGCGTCAGCGGTGGGCGGCGCCCGGTTCGCACTCACGCGCGACCTGCACGTTCGTGCCGATGTGAGCGCGAACTATCTGCCGACTGAGCGGGTGGTCGATGTCAGTGCGCGGATCGGCCTCAGCGTCCTCTCACGTCCGGGGCGATAGACGGCTGGGGCGATAGGCGGCTCATCTCTCCACGCGACAGCAGGAAAAGACACGGGGCGCCATCTCCAGGAGATCGCGCCCCGTGTTTCATCTGCAACAACGGCTACCTCTTCTTTCGATCCTTGCGGTCGCGCGGCTTCGGCTCGTCGCTCTTCGCAGGCGCCGCCAACTCTTCCGGCGGGATGTCTTCCAGAATCCCGAAGGCGTTGTAGCGCTTCGTTGGAGCCGCTCCGTTCTGCGTACCGGCGGCCAGCGCGGGGGGTGCAGAGAACGCTGCCATGTCCAGCGGCGGCTCCGGCTCGTTGAGCACCAGCTGCGCCTTCATGAATCGTTCGCTGAACGTGTGATACATATCCTGCATCAGGTCCACGAACATCGTATACGCTTCCTGCTTGTACTCCACCAGCGGATCCTTCTGCCCCCACGACCGATAGTGAATGGCGTTCCGCAACTGATCGAGATCGTAGAGGTGATCCTTCCACTTCTCGTCCAGCACGTTGAGCATCACCAGCGACAGCATGCGCCCGGAGAATCCGACACCCGATTCGTCCATCACCGAGTCCAGCTCGCTGAGTTTCTCGTCGAACGTGGCGGTTGCAGCATCGGACGCCGCGATCTGCGCCTGCGGCACATCACCAGGGCGATCGGCGGCACCGTCGACAAACGACGGAACGGGGAGCAGATACTGCATCATCAGATCCTGCTGCAACGCGGCGAGGTCCCATTGTTCCGGTGACTCGTAATCCGCGAGGCCTAGTTCGACGCGACGGCTGACGGCCTTCGCAACCATCTTCCGTGCCTCTCCGCGCAGCTCTTCGCCCCCTTCCAGCGCGAACGAGCGGAGGGAATAGATCACCTCGCGCTGCTGGTTCATGACATCGTCATACTCGAGCAGCCGCTTTCTCGCCTGAAAGTTCTGCAGCTCGACACGCTTCTGCGCCTGCTCGATGCTCCGCGTGATGAGCGGGTGCGTGAGCATCTCGCCCTCCTGCGCGCCGAGGCGGTCCATGAGCTTCGCGATCCGCTCCGAGCCGAAGAGACGCATCAGATCGTCTTCCAGCGAGAGGAAGAACTGGCTCGAGCCCGGATCACCCTGTCGTCCGGCGCGCCCACGGAGCTGCCGGTCGATGCGTCGGGATTCGTGGCGTTCGCTGCCGATGATGTGCAACCCACCGATTTCGGTGACGTCAATCAGCTTGCCGTCGGCGTCGTGCACCTGTGACGGCTTCCCCTCAGTGACGCCGCCGCCGAGTTTGATGTCGGTACCGCGGCCGGCCATGTTCGTGGCGATCGTGATCGCACCCGGCTGCCCCGCTTCGGCGACGATTTCTGCCTCGCGCTGATGGTACTTCGCGTTCAACACGTTGCACTTCATGCCGGCCCGCTGAATCAGGCGTGCAATCGTTTCCGAAACATCGACGTTGACCGTACCGACGAGGATCGGATAGCCCAGTTCGTGCAGGCGCTTCACTTCATCGACGATCGCGTTGTACTTCTCGCGACGCGTCTTGAAGACCAGGTCCTGACGATCGTCACGAATGACTGGCCGGTTGGTCGGGATGACACCGACTTCGAGCGTATAGATCTGGTGAAACTCCGTCTCCTCCGTCTCGGCGGTGCCGGTCATGCCGCCGAGCTTTTCGTACATGCGGAAGTAGTTCTGGATGGTGATCGTCGCCATGGTCTGCGTTTCACCCTTGACCTGCACGCCTTCCTTGGCTTCGACCGCCTGATGCAATCCTTCCGACCAGCGACGGCCAGGCATGGTGCGCCCGGTAAACTCGTCGACGATCAGAACCTGCGCATCCTGCACCACGTAATTCACATCCTTCTCGTAGAGCGCGTATGCACGGAGCAGCTGATGCACGATGTTCAGCCGTTCGCTGCGCGTCGCGTACTCGCGCTGCAGCACCGCACGCTGCTCGAGCCGTTCCTGCGGTTCCAGATCAGTGGCAGCATCGAGCCGGCCGATCTCAACGGAGATATCGGGGAGCAGGAAGTCCTCACCCGTCGTCTTCGTCATCAGGTCGACGCCACGATCCGTGAGATGGACGGTATGGCCGCGCTCATCCAGCACAAAGTGCAGCTCGTCCTCGATATCACTGTACTGCTGCTTCGCGGGCGGCAGCTTGCGATCGGCGAGGTGTTCGAGCTCACGCTTCTGCACCAGCTGCTTGACGCCGGTTTCGCCGAGGATCTTGAACAGTTTCTTGTTCTTCGGCCCGCCGAGTTGCGCCTTGTAGAACAGCAGGCTGGCGCCCTCGGTATCAGTCGCCATCAGACGTTCGCCGTCTGCCACGAGCTGATTGACCAGCGCATCCTGTTCCCGAATCAGCTTGGCGACCGACGAATTGTGCGCCTGGTACATCGAATCGTTGTCGTTCCCGACAGGGCCCGAAATGATCAGCGGCGTCCGCGCCTCATCGATGAGCACCGAGTCGACTTCGTCGACAATCGCGAAGTAGTGCTTGCGCTGCACGCGCTGATCCAGCGAATGGACCATGTTGTCGCGCAGATAGTCGAAGCCGAACTCGTTGTTGGTGCCGTAGGTGATGTCCGCGTTGTACGCTGCGCGCCGATCGATCGATCCGGGCTCGGTGTCATCGAGACAGGCGACCGAGAGTCCGAGCCAGCTGAAGAGGTGGCCCATCCATTGTGAGTCGCGGCGGGCGAGGTACGAGTTCACCGTCACCAGGTGCGTACCGCGCCCGGCGAGGGCGTTCAGGTACATCGGCAGCGTGGCGACCAGCGTCTTCCCTTCACCGGTGCCCATCTCCGCAATGCGGCCAAGGTGGAGCTGAATGCCGCCGGCCAGCTGCACGTCGTAGGGCACCATGTCCCACACCTGCGGGTGCCCCGTCACAGACGCAGCGCTGCCCTTGAGTCGTCGGGCGGCCTCACGGACCGTCGCGAACGCCTCGGGCAGGATCTCGTCGAGGACCTCGGCGACGATTGCACGGAGCTCGCCTTCGACACCGCTGCGCCCGTCCGCGCCGGTCAACTGATCGTCGATCTGATCGCGGGCCGCCACATCAACGGCATCGCGCTTTGCCTCCTTCAACTCAGCGACACGGGCCTCGAGCGCGCCGGTGCGCGCAGCCAGCAGGTCACGGAACCTGGCCGTCTGCGCCTGCAGCGTCACATCGTCGAGGGAGGCCAGCGCCTCCTCCTGGCGATGGATCTCGTCGATGATCGGCTTGACCCGTTTCGCTTCGCGCTTATGGCGCGTTCCAAACAACTTCCCGAGCACATCCTTGAGCATTGCTCTCCCCTATCGGTACAACGCCGTTGCGCGGATCTGCTCCGCCACCGCGTCCATGACGAAGCCTCGTAGTGAGCGTCCCTCGCTGGCGCGCCGACGGACCTCGGTGGAACTGATGTCCACCCGTCGCGTCTCCAGCACCAGCGCATCGCGCCCGATTCCCACCGGATCGAAACCAGACGCTCCGCGGGTCAAGACGACCAACTGCACGAGTTGTAGCAGGCGCTCCGGCTCGTGCCACTGAGCCAACCTCGTTGCCGCATCCGTGCCCAGCAAAAAAAACAGTTCGTCCGCAGGTCCTGACGCGCGATAGGCCGCTGCGGTGTCAACCGAGAAGGATAATCCCCCGCGATCGATTTCGATCGGATTGACGCCGAATCGGGGGTCAGCCTCCACGGTGGCGTTGAGCATTGCCAGCCGTTGGAGGGGTGTCGCGTGGTGGCTACCCCGTTTGAGGGGCTGCTGCGCGGCGGGGATGAAGTCCAGCCGATCGAGCTGCAGTGCGTCGTAGGCGTCCTGCGCGGCCAGCCAGTGGCCCAGGTGTGGGGGGTCGAAACTCCCGCCAAAAAGGCCGATGCGCACCGACGCTCAGGGCTTCCGCGGCGCGACGACGGGAGCAAGCACTGCGGCCGTGGTGTCACGCGCTGCGACCACCGGAGGACAGGTGCGCTGCACCTCGGCGTCGCTGGCGAATCGCTGTCTCACCGCCGTACAGGCTTCGGCGGCCTCTTCGACGTAGCGAATCACCCGATACGACTCGACCATCCGCAGGTAGGCGTCGCGCGACTTCTGCGATTCCGGGTACGATTTCACAACCGTCTTGAAGTAGAGGATGGCCGGATCGTAAGCCTTCCGCCGAAGGTAATACAGGCCGGCGAGATACTCCTTGGTTGCAAACATCTCGTCCAGATGCGCCAGTTCGCGCTCGGCGTCCTTCAGGCGGGGTGAATCGGGATACACCCCGACCAGCGTTCGCAGCGTCGCCTGCGCGGTGGTCCCGTACTGCGAATCCAGCTCCGGCGAGCGCCAGAGGCGCTGATACGACTGTGCACTCTCGTACATCGCATCGTCGGCGAGGGTGTCCTCCGGAAAGTTCTCGGCCACCTTGTTGAATGCCTGCGCGGCCAGCAGGTGCTCCACATTTCCAGTGCGCGCCTTCCCCAGCAGAAACTGTGCGCGTGGAAGAAGCGTGTCGCGTGCAGGGAGGTCAGTGGCAAGCTTCTCGAAGGCGAGAATGGCGTTGCCGTAATGCTTGAGCGACAGCTCCTTCACCCCAGCGGCGTAGAGCGGACCGGTCTCGCCGTTGAAACGATCCAACCGGAACCCACCGCCGCAGGCGCCCAGACCCGCCAGTGCGAGACAGGCGGTGCTGCGAACGCCCATCGTCTGGAATCGCGTCGCTCGCGCCAGGACATGGGATAATGAAACAAAAGACTGCAGTAGAAGTCGGAACATAAAATCAGAGAGTACGGCAGTCGCCCGGAGCGGGCGCGAACGACGAAAGCAGTCTGGTGGAAGCCACCGGCAGCAGTGAGACCCCGCCAGCACCCGAGGGGTTCACGATGGACGCACGACGGTGTCGGCGAGGCTCACGATTCGAGCCGCAGACGGGGTGGTGCGCCCGGTGGCGTTACGGGTGTCGACAATCAGCGCGGCGTGGTCCACGACAAACTGCCAGTCGTACACCTTATGGTCGGTGACAATGACGACCGCGTCCGCTTCTCGCAGAGCCTCGGCAGTGAGGGCCACACTGCGATACTCGTGGCCATCTTCACGGAAGCTGGCCACATGAGGATCGTGAAACGTGACGATGCCACCACGCTGCTCGAGGAGACGCATGATGTCGAGCGCCGGGCTCTCGCGCATGTCGTTGATGTCCCGCTTGTACGCCACGCCGAGGATCAACACCCGACTGCCGTGCACCGCCTTCCGATTGTCGTTCAGCGCGCGCGACACCTTCTCCACGACGAAGTCCGGCATCTTCGAGTTGATTTCGCTGGCCAGATCGATGAACCGCGTCTTGTAGTTCAGCGTGCGCATCTTCCACGCCAGGTAGTGTGGATCGAGGGGGATGCAATGTCCGCCGATGCCGGGTCCGGGCGTGAACTTCATGTAGCCGAACGGCTTCGTCGCGGCGGCGTCGATGACCTCCCACACGTTCACGCCAAGCTTGTCGCAGACGATCGCGATCTCGTTCACCAATCCGATGTTGACCGACCGGAACGTGTTCTCGAGCAGCTTCACCAACTCGGCCGTCTCCGTCGAGGACACCGGCACGACCGTGTCAATCACCGCGCCGTAGAGTGCTGTCGCAGTTTCCGTGCAGGCCGGCGTGACACCGCCCACCACCTTCGGGGTGTTCTTGGTGTGGTAGACCGGATTGCCGGGATCGACCCGCTCCGGACTGAATGCGAGGAAGACATCGGTGCCAACGCTGAATCCGGCCGCCTCGATTGCGGGAAGCAGCACCTCGCGTGTCGTACCGGGGTAGGTGGTGCTCTCCAGTACGATGAGCAAGCCGGGGTGCGCCTGAGCGACCACCGCCTGCGTGGCCGCGTGCACGTACGTCATGTCCGGATCACGCGTCTTGCCCAATGGCGTTGGCACCGCAATCGAGATCGCATCTGCGTCACGCATCCGCGCCGCATCGGTGGTGGCGACGAACTTGCCGCTCGCCACATGCCTGGCGACCAGCGCCGGCGCGATATCCTGAATGTGCGAGCCACCGCCGTTGAGCAACGCAACCACCCGCTCACTGACATCGTAGCCGATCACCCGAAAGCCCGCCTCAGCGAACTCCATGGCGAGAGGCAGACCAACGTAGCCGAGTCCGACGATTGCGACGACGGCGTCATGAGACTGGATGCGTGCGAGCAGCTGTGACTTGTACATCAGTACCTCATCAAAGGGGAAACGGCAAACGCTTGCGCTCAGCGACCGTAGAAGGACCGCACTCCAGCCACCACGCTGTCACGCTGATCAGACGTCAACTCCGGAAAGACCGGCAACGAAAGGACCTCAGCTGACGCGCGCTCCGACTCGGGGAACTGTCCGGCGCTGTACCCGAGATAGGCAAAACAGGGCTGCTGATGAAGCGGGAGCGGATAGTACACGGCACACCCGATGCCGTGCGCCTTGAGGTGCACCTGCAGTGCGTCACGCTGTTGCGCGCGAATGGTGTACTGATTGTAAATCGAGGTGTTCGCCGGTTCGATGTACGGCGTCACGATATCGGCGACATCGGCGAATGCCTGATCGTAGAAGGCCGCGTTGGCACGACGCGCAGCACTCCACGCCTCGAGATACGGGAGCTTTGCCATCAGGACTGCCGCCTGCAATGCGTCGAGGCGGCTGTTGTAACCCACAATCTCATGAAAATACGTCTTGAGCGAGCCGTGCATTCGCAGCTTCATCAGCGTCGTCGACAGTTCTTCGTCCTGCGTGACGATCATGCCGCCGTCGCCGTATCCGCCGAGGTTCTTGGACGGGAAGAAGCTGAACGTCCCGATCGTGACGGCCTCACCTGCCATCACGCTGGTGCCATCGATCACCCGGCTGGCTCCAATGGACTGCGCCGCGTCTTCGATGATCGGGATCGTTCCGACGTTGGCACGCACCTGCTCCACCGCCGCCATCTGCCCGAACAGATCCACCGGGATGACGGCCTTCGTGCGCGCTGTGACCGCCGCACCGGCGGCCGCAGGATCCAGATTGAACGTCAGCGGATCGATGTCGGCAAAGACGGGGCGGGCGCCGACGTTGTGAATGGTTCCCGCCGTCGCGAAAAAGGTGAACGGCGTGGTCACCACTTCGTCGTCGCGCCCAATCTGCAACGCACGCATCGCCAACAGGATGGCGTCGGTGCCGTTGGCACAACCAATCGCAAACCGTGTCCGCGACAGTCCCGCGACCGCGCATTCGAGGCGACCGACGATCGGTCCCAGAATGAACGCCTGCTCCTCGATCACATCGTGGAAGAGCGCCGCCACCTCCTTCCTGATGGTGGCGTGCTGCGCCTTGAGGTCAAGCAACGGGACAGGAATCAGAGACATGGCGGAGCGGGAAGAGAGATTCGACGATCCAACGTCAGGCCGGATGCACGGTACGACTGGCGGAGATCATCGCATGCCAGTCCTGCAATGGACGCACACCGACCGGCGACGTTGCAAGAGCCTCGATCGCGTCACAGGCCGCGCTGGCGGCCGACAGCGTGGTGGTGTACGCCACGCGATTGGCGATCGCCGCCTGACGAATCGTGTAATCGTCACGCTGGGCATGCTTCCCCATCGGTGTGTTGATGAGCAGCACGATTTCGCGATTGACGATCAGGTCCACCGCGTGCGGCCTGCCCTCGTGCACCTTGAACACCTTTTCCGTCGGAATACCCTGCTCCGACAGGTAGGCGGCGGTGCCATTGGTCGATATGATGCGAAAACCCATCGCATGAAAGCGTTTCACGATCGGCGCCACGGACGCCTTGTCGCGGTCGTTGACGGTGACAAAGATCGCCCCGCTGCGCGGCAACGCATTTTCGGCCGCCAACTGCGCCTTCGCGAACGCAATACCGAACGACTCCGAAATCCCCATCACCTCGCCCGTCGAGCGCATCTCGGGACCGAGGATCGGATCAAATTCACGGAACTTCTTGAACGGGAAAACAGCCTCCTTCACGCTCATGAAGGGCGGGACGATTTCCTCGGTGAAGCCGATCTGCGCCAATGTTTCACCGCACATCACGCGCGCCGCGACCGACGCGAGCGGAACGCCGATCGCCTTCGAGACGAACGGAATGGTGCGGCTCGCGCGCGGATTCACTTCCAGCACGTAGACCTCGCCATCGCGAATGGCGTACTGCACGTTGATCAGTCCAACCACGCCAAGCGCCTTCGCCAGCGCCACTGTGTGCGCCCGCATGACATCCTGATACTCCGCCGAAATCCGCACCGGGGGCAAAACACAGGCGGAATCGCCGGAGTGAATGCCGGCGTCCTCGATGTGCTGCATCACGCCGCCAATGACCACCGTCTCGCCATCCGAGATCGCATCGACATCGGCCTCGAACGCATCTTCGAGGAAACGATCGATCAGCACCGGGCGATCCTCGGAAACGCGCGCAGCGGTCTCGAAGTAGTCGCGGAGCGATGGGTCATCGTACACCACCTGCATCGCACGCCCACCCAGCACATAGCTCGGTCGCACGAGAACCGGATAGCCGATCCCCTCGGCGATCGCCACCGCCTCATCGACGCTGGTGGCGGTGCCGTTCGCGGGCTGCCTGATGCCAAGCGAGCGCGCGATCTCGTCGAACCGACGGCGGTCCTCCGCGATGTCGATGGCGTCGGGTGAGGTGCCAAGAATGCGCACGCCGGCAGCCTCGAGTCCGCGCGTCAGCTTGAGAGGCGTCTGCCCGCCAAGCTGCACGATCACGCCCATCGGCTGCTCGCGTTCGACGATCTCCAGCACGTCTTCCAGTGTCAGCGGCTCGAAGTACAGCTTGTCCGAGACATCGAAGTCGGTCGATACCGTCTCCGGGTTCGAGTTGATCATGATCGTCTCGAAGCCTCGTTCACGCAGCGCCATCGCGGCCCGCACGCAGCAGTAGTCGAACTCGACACCCTGTCCGATCCGATTGGGACCAGAGCCGAGAATGATCACGGACTTCCGACCGCTGCGAGGCGCTTCGCTCTCCTCATCGTAGCTCGAGTAGAGATACGGCGTCTGACTCGGGAACTCACCGGCACAGGTGTCGACCATCTTGTACGAGGGCCGGATCCCGAGCGCGTGACGACGCGCGCGCACGACGCTCTCGGTCTCCCCTCGCAGCGCGCCGAGCTGGCGATCGGAGAACCCCATCCGCTTCATCCGCCGCAGATGCGCCGGCGTGACGCTGGCCATTGCCGAGTACTCGAGCTCTGCATCGAGCAGCTCGCGCATCTGTCCGAGAAACCAGGGATCGATCGCCGTGATCTCGAACAGCTCGGCGTTGCTGAGCCCCGCCTGCATGCCGCGCTTGACCTGAAAGATGCGTTCGGGCGTCGGCTGGCGGAGCGCTCCCTTGAGCGTCTCCAGCGATGCGTCCGCCAGGCGATCGTCGATGAGCCGCGGTGCAATCTCCCAGCCACTACGACCAATCTCGAGGGCGCGCAACCCCTTCTGCAGCGCCTCCTTGAACGTACGACCAATCGCCATGCTTTCCCCAACGCTCTTCATCTGCGTGGTGAGGCGCGGGTCAGCGGCGGGGAATTTTTCGAACGCAAAGCGGGGACACTTCACCACCACGTAATCGAGCACCGGTTCGAAGCTCGCCGGAGTGGTCTTGGTGATGTCATTCGGTATTTCGTCCAACGTCATGCCAACCGCGAGCTTGGCCCCGATGCGCGCGATCGGAAAACCTGTGGCCTTCGATGCCAAAGCTGACGAACGCGACACCCGCGGGTTCATCTCGATCACGAACAGTTCACCGGTCGTTGGACTCACCGTGAACTGAATGTTGCACCCACCGGCTTCAACACCGATCTCACGGATGATGGCACACGCCGCGTCGCGCATCGTCTGGTACTCGCGATCGGTGAGCGTCATGGCCGGCGCGACGGTGATCGAGTCGCCGGTGTGCACTCCCATCGGATCGAGATTCTCGATCGTGCACACGATCACGACGTTGTCGGCGCAATCGCGCATCACTTCCAGCTCGAACTCCTTCCAGCCGAGCAGGCTGCGTTCGATGAGTACCTGCGAGGTCGGTGATTCGTCGAGACCGCGGCGCACGATCGTCTCGTACTCCTCGCGGTTGTACGCCACGCCGCCGCCGGATCCGCCGAGTGTGAACGAGGGACGAATGATGGCGGGGTACCCAGTCGCCTCGAGCAGCGCGTGCGCTTCATCCCAGGTACGGGCGAAGCCGCCCTTCGCGACCGCGAGGCCGATACGTCCCATCGCGGTCGCAAATTCCTGGCGGTCCTCAGCCACGCGAATCGCGCGCGCATTGGCGCCGATCAGCTGCACGCCGTACTTCTCGAGCACGCCGGTGTCGTGGAGCGTGAGCGCGACGTTAAGCGCCGTCTGCCCGCCCATCGTCGGCAACAGCGCGTCAGGACGCTCCGCCGCAATCACCTTCTCGACGAACTCCGGCGTCACCGGCTCCACATACGTCCGATCCGCCATCTCCGGATCGGTCATGATCGTGGCCGGATTCGAGTTGACGAGAATGACCTCGTATCCTTCCTCACGCAGCGCCTTGGTCGCCTGCGTTCCGGAGTAATCGAACTCGGCGGCCTGCCCAATGACGATGGGGCCGGAGCCGATGATAAGAATGCGGTGCAGGTCAGTGCGCTTCGGCATGGACGCAGAACGAACGAGACGGGAACGGCGGGCGGTCAGCCGCGAAATATAGCCAGAGAAGGCCTCATGTGGCCGGTTCCAGCGTCAGGATTTCCGGCGCGACGGAGCGAAGCGTCGACACCTGCGCATCGAGCTCACGATCGTGATGCGCCCATCGGGACCGCAAGCGTGGATCTGGCCGCGCCGAGCAGCTCATCGAGCAGCGCGGGGAACGGCGTCGTGGCCGTCCACCCGAGTTTGGCCGACGCACGAGCAGGATTCGCAATCAGGGCGGGAACGTCACCCGAGCGCGACAACGCCGCATCGAAGGTGACGTGCTCGCGCCAGTCGAGGCCCACCTGTTCGAAGGCCGCCGCACAGAACTCGGCGACGGTACGACCAACGCCGGTGCCGATGACGTAATCGTCAGGACTCGCAGCATCGGCCATTCGGATCAGTGCGTCCATGTAGTCGGCGGCGTGTCCCCAATCACGGATCACATCCAATGCGCCCAGCGTCAGTGGCGTGGCAGTGCGATCGCCGGCGGCGATGCGAACTGCACCGCGGCAAATCTTGGTCGTGACGTAGTCCGCCTGTCGTCGCGCACTCTCATGATTGAACAACAGCGCCGTGCTCGCATGCAGACCGCGTCCGTCACGGAACGATGCGATGAGCAGTGCGCCGAACGCCTTCCCGGCACCGTACGGCGTGCGTGGCGTGAACGGGGTGCGCTCATCCTGGGGCGGCTGCGAGTCGGGACCAAACACCTGACACGATCCGGCGAAAACGAAGCGTGCATCCGGAACGTGACGCATGACTGCCTCGAGCACTCGTGCCGGTGCCGTACACAGGCCATCGGTGGCGTCGGCGGGCGCTTTCCACGCGAGGTTGGGCTGCGAAGGAGCCGCGAGATGATAGATCTGGTCCGGCAGCGTCTCCGCCATCAGTGCATCGATGGCGCGCGCGTCGCGCAGGTCGAGCTCGCGCAGCTGCACCTTGGCCGACGCTGGCGACAATCTGCCACGCGCGTCGAGTGGGTCGCCGCGGGTGGTGCCCACGACCGTGTCTCCGCGCGCAAGGAGCTGCTCCGCCAAGAGCACACCATCCTGTCCGGTGACACCAGTGATCAATACGCGCGACATCGCCCTGGGCTCCGGGGTGAAAAAGAGACGGGGGAGCCCAGACTGGACTCCCCCGTCGCACAAACCATAGACAGCACGACAGTTGCGATAACCGATCAGACTACTGACAGAGCGCCACGCGGTGCGCGCTGAATCTTGCCGGCCGACATGCAGGAGGTGCAGACCTTGACCTTGATGATCTTGCCATCTTTGTCAAGAACACGCATGACCTGCAGATTGGGGCGCCAGGTGCGACGAACGCGGTTGTTGGCGTGCGACACGTTGTTGCCGAACGTGACGCCCTTGTTGCAGACGTAGCAGCGGCTGCGATTGATGGCCATGACTCAGTTCTCCACGAATTCAATGCGTGCCATTTCCGCACCATCGCCGAGGCGATGGCCGGTCTTCAGGATGCGGGTGTAGCCACCTGCACGGGTGGCGAACTTTGGCCCCCACTCCTGAAAGAGCTTGTCCGCAGCGCCACGCTTGTGAATGTGGCGACCCGCCAGGCGGCGCGCATGCACCGTGCCTGCCTTGGCCTTGGTGACGAGCTTCTCCACAAAGGGACGCAGCTCCTTCGCCTTGGCTTCGGTGGTTTCAATGGCCCCCTGCTCGATGAGCGAGGTGGCGAGGTTGCGCAACAGTGCGAGGCGCTGCTCGCTGGTGCGGCGAAGTTGACGACCGGCCTTCCGATGACGCATCTGGGATTACTCCTGCGAGGACTCGACGGGATCGTCCGGCGCGTTGGCGGCGACCTTCGACGGCGGTGTGCCCCAATCGAGCACCCGTGCGAAGTCCCCCGCTTCCTCGTACCGCATCCCAAAGTTCAAACCGCGATTCTCGAGGAGTGCTGCCACTTCCTCGAGCGACTTCTTTCCAAAGTTCTTCACCTGCAAGATCTGCGATTCCGTCTGCCGCATCAGATCACCGAGCGTGCGGACGTTGTTGTTCTTGAGCGAGTTGACCGAGCGCACCGACAGGCCGAGTGCATCGATGGCCACGGCGAGCTCGGACAGCAGGATGCCCTTGCCATCCACATCACCGAGATTCAGGCTGCCAGCAGAGCTGGTGCCGAAGCTGGCGAAGTACTGGAAGTGCGCCTGCGCCAAAGCGGCCGCGTAGCTCACCGCCTCTTCCGGTGCGATGGTTCCATCCGTCTCGACAGTCAGCGTCAGGCGGTCGTAGTCGGTGCGCTGACCGACCCGGGTTTCCGCGACGGTGAAGTTGGCGCGACGCACGGGATTGTAGATCGAGTCGATGCGGACCAGATCCACCGGCATACCGCGATCCAGTGTGTGCTGCTCGGCGTCAACGTAGCCGCGACCCACATTGACATACAGCTCAACCGTGATGTCGCGATCGTCCTGCATCGTGAAGATGTGGTGATTGGCATCGACCACGCGCACTCCCGCCGGCAAGACCAGCGCACCGGCGGTGAAAGCTCCCGCCGACTTGAGACCGACACGCAACACAGCGTGCTCGAGATCGTCATCAAGAACCAGGACGAGCGACTTGAGGTTGCCAATGATCTGATGGACGTCTTCAACGACGCCCTGAATGGTCTGGTGCTCATGCACCACGCCATCGATCCGGAAGCCCCAGACTGCCGCGCCGCGCAGCGACGACAACAGCATCCGCCGCATGGCGTTGCCGAGGGTATGCCCAAAGCCACGCTCCAACGGCTGGAGGCGGAACTCTGCAATGAACGGATTGTCCTCGCGCTTTGTCGCTTCGACAAGCTGCGGACGGACTAACCCGCGGAGATCGATCGTTGCCATAAATATGTAGTGAGCGAAAAGGAGGTCTTGTCAGGCCACCGCGGCCGACAACGCCTTGCCCCGCCTCTCATGCGCGGCAAGCTCGTATGGGAATGAGAGTCCCGACCCAACGTCCTGCGGCGATGACACTTCCGCAGTTCCAGCAACCGAAAGAAGTGGTCGCGTGCCTTGGCACGCGAGCCACACCAGCCGGTCTACTTCGAGTACAGCTCGACGACCAGCTGTTCCTGCGCCGCGACCGGAATGCTCGCGCGCTGTGGGCGCTCCAGCATCCGACCGCTGAACGACTCCGCATCAACAGCCAACCACGCCATCGCCGGGTTGCGCTTGGCCTGTTCCATCGACTCCATCACGACCGCCAACTCGCGGGACTTCTGGCGCACGCGGATCTCTTCACCCGGCTGCACCGTGTAGCTCGGGATGTCCACACGCTTGCCATTGATCTCGACATGCTGATGCCGGACCAGCTGACGGGCCGCCTTGCGGCTGGCGGCAAAGCCAAGGCGATACACCATGTTGTCGAGACGGCTTTCCAGATTCGCCAGCAAATTGTGACCGGTGATACCGGGCTGCTTGGCCACCTTCTCGAACATGTTGCGGAACTGCTTCTCGTTCATGCCATACATGCGCTTGATCTTCTGCTTCTCACGCAACTGCTTGGCATACTCGGACACCTTCTTCCGACGCCCGGTGCTCTGACCATGCTGGCCAGGCGCGTACGGGCGACGCTCCACCGGACACTTCTCGGTGAAACACTTGGTGCCCTTGAGGAAGAGCTTCGTGCCCTCACGCCGGCACTGCCGGCAGCTGGGACCTGTATAGCGGGCCATGGTCAGACCCTCCGACGCTTAGGTGGACGGCAGCCGTTGTGCGGAATCGGCGTGACATCCTTGATCGACTTGACGACGAGGCCCGTCGAGGCGAGCGCCTGGATCGCGGACTCACGTCCGCTCCCCGGGCCCTGCACCTTCACGTGCACCCGCTTCATGCCCATCGAGAGCGCTTCGCGCGCGCACTGCTCACCGGCGACGGTGGCGGCAAACGGCGTGCTCTTCTTGGAGCCCTTGAAGCCGGCCTTGCCGGCGGATCCCCACGACACCGCGTTGCCGCGGGCGTCGGTGATCGTGATCGTCGTATTGTTGAAGGTGGCGCTGACATGCGCCACGCCTTCGACATCGACGATTTTCTTGGTCTTTTTTCCGGTCGCCATCGGTTACTTGGTTACCTTCTTCTTGCCTGCGATCGCGCGGCGCGGCCCCTTCTTCGTGCGGGCGTTGGTGTGCGTACGCTGACCACGGACCGGAAGTCCGCGACGGTGGCGTGTGCCCCGATAGGACCCAATGTCCATGAGGCGCTTGATGTTCATCGCGACCTCGGTGCGCAAGGCACCTTCGACGCGATAGTCCCGCTCGATGATCTGACGGAGCTTGTTGACGTCGGCCTCGCCCAGATCCTTCACCCGCAGCTGGGCATCCACACCAGTCTTGGCGAGAATCTCGCGTGCCGTCTTGCGACCGATGCCGAAGATATACGTCAGCCCGATCTCCACCTTCTTTTCGCGCGGAAGATCCACGCCTGCAATACGCGCCATTAATCCTTAACCCTGCCGCTGCTTATGCTTGGGATTTCGACCACAGATGATGCGGAGAACGCCGTCACGCTTGACCACTTTGCAGTGCTCACAGATCGGCTTCACGCTGCTCCGGACTTTCACACGCTACTCCTGTCAAGGTCACGACTTTGGGACAAGACACCCAAGCTATGCGTGCCAGACTCGGCATACAAGGGCTGGGAGCAAGTTTTTTCCGACAGCCTCTTGACAGCGGAAAACGACTGACGTGTACGAAAATGCGCGCAAAACACAATCAACTGCTCGCATTGACGGCCTCGGCTATCGCGTCCCACGCCAACCGCGGCGACGGTGCCTCCGTGACGGCACGCCCAATGATCAGATACCGCGCCCCCTGCGACGCCGCCGCCTCGGGCGTGACGATCCGCACCTGATCGTTCGACGCAGCCCCGGCAGGACGCAGCCCGGGCACCAGAGGAGCCAGTCGCCCGCCGAATCGCTCAACCACCGCCCCCAACTCGGCACCGCTGCACACGACCCCGTGCGCCCCCGCATCGGCAGCCAGCTCCGACAGGCGCAACACCTCGCTGCGAATGTCGATCCACGGCCCCCGGCCCCACGCCGCCGCAAGCTCCGACGGCGCCAGACTGGTCAGCACAGTCACCCCAAGGATGCCACACCCCGGGCCCGCTCCGTCAACCGCCGCCGACAACATCGCTTCGCCACCCGAGGCGTGGACCGTCAGCAGACGCACATCCAACGCCGCCGCCCGACGAGCGGCCTGCCGCACCGTATTCGGAATGTCGTGGAGCTTGAGGTCGAGAAAAACATCGACACCCCGCGCCCGCAGCTCCGAAACCAGCGCGGGACCAGCCGCAGTGAAGAGCTCGAGCCCGACCTTGTAGAAATCGCAGCGCCCCTCGAACTCCTCCACCAACCTCAGTGCATCCGCCGCACTCGGCACATCGAGCGCCAGAATCAGTCGCGCAGCACGCGTCACGACGGCCACTCCAATGTCCCGCGCACGGATTCGAGAGACGTGACGCCCTCGCGTGAGCACCACCGCTCCAGGTCGCGGACAATCCGCTCCGGGGCTCGAGGATCCACCATGCCAGCCGTCCCCACACCAACCAGTGTGGCCCCAGCCATCAGGTACTGCAGGGCGTGATCGGCGCGAGACACCCCACCAAGCCCGATGATCGGCAACGACACCGCACGCGATACACGCCACGTCGCCAGGACACCCACGGGGAGGAGCGGCGGGCCACTCACGCCGCCACTGCCGAATCCGATCCGAGGGCGGCGCGACCGAGTGTCGATCACCAACCCCGGCATCGTGTTCGTCAGCGTCAGCGCGTCGGCGCCGGCATCGGCGCAAACGCCCGCCGTGCCAGCCAGATCGCCCAACGTTGGTGAGAGCTTGATTGCGATGCACTTGCGCGTCGCCGCCCGTGCGCGCTCGATCAACGCGCGCAAAACATCGCGATCTGATCCGAATTCGAGGCCGCCCGCCTTCACGTTCGGGCAACTGACGTTGAGCTCAAAACCGCTGATCCCAGGTGCGTCATCGAGCCGCGCGATGATCTCGGCGAAATCCTCGACCGCGTTCCCGACCACGTTCACCAGCACGCGCGCCGCGCGAAGGTGGGTCGCAAGCCACGGAAGTTCAACCTCCCGAACCACGTCGACCCCGGGGTTGGCGAGCCCGATCGCGTTGATCATGCCGCCCGGAAACTCAGCCACCCGCGGCGCCCTGGCACCAGGCCGAGGCGCGAGCGACACCGCTTTCGTGACCAGGCCACCAAGCCGCTCGAGATCGACGATGTCGTGCAGTTCCCGGCCGTAGGCCGCGGTTCCTGACGCGAGCACGATCGGATTCTGAAACAGCGTTCCGGCAAAGTTCACGTTCAATGCCGTCACGGTGTGCCGCCCACTCGTCGTTCATAACGCACCAGATATTCCATCGTGGCAGCGGTGATCGCCGCCGCCAGCTCGTCCTGCCTCGACGGCGTCGTCAGGTAGGTCGCTTCCTCCGGATTGGTCCCGAACCCGATCTCGACCAGAACCGCCGGCATGAACGATCCACGCAACACGGCGAAGTTCGCCTGCTTCACGCCGCGATCGGTACCGGGGTGAACGCCACGGAGACGGCGCTGCACCTCACCCGCCAGGTCGCTCGATTCACGCAGGTGTTCGTTCTGCGCCATGTCGTTGATGATGAAACTCAGCGGATCCCCGCGCGGTGCATTGGCGCCGGTCTCGAACTTCACCGCCTCATTCTCCATCCGTTCCACACGACTCTCGTCCTCGGTCTTCGCTTCGGCCAGAAAGTACGTCTCAAACCCTCGCGACCCGGACGCGTTCCGCCACCCCGGGTTCGCTGCGTTGACGTGAATCGACACGAACAGATCGGCGCGCCTGTTGTTCGCAATCCGGCCACGATCACTCAACGCAATGAGCGTGTCACGCGATCTTGTCAGATAGACCGTCACGCCGCGCGCACGGAGTGCGTCAGCGATCTTGAGCGCGACGGCGAGGGTGATGCGCTTCTCGTAGACGCGCGTGCCATCGGTGGCAACACCGCTCATGCCGTTATCCGGCCCACCGTGTCCGGCATCGATCACCACGCTGCGTTCGCGACGGCTTCCACTCGTCACCGGGGCCGGCACACGGGTTGCCGTCGAAGCGACACGTGCGCCGCCACCTCCGATGCTCACCGGGCGCGCATCGGCGTCGGGCCGCAGCACCGATGCATCGCCGTTCGCAACGCGCGTGACAGGCGCCGAGGGGTCGAGATCGACACCATCGGGGAGCGGCGCCGTCACGATCGCCGGCGCGGCGACGTTTCGCCTCGCATAGCTGGAGAAGCGACGAAGCTCCCGTTCATCCGGGTCCCAGACGATCCCGGTCCCGTAGCGCGGGAGGATCTCAGTCACGAATTCTGCGGGCACGAGCACTCCGCTGATCCCGCCGCTGGTGACTGCGACCGAGAGCTGCTCGATGCCCGCCGAGCCGAGATCGACGCTCCGCTGTCCAACCGTGAAGCGCGCCAGAACGCCGCAGGCGTCCAGCGTAACGCCCTGCGCCGTTTTGACAACGGTACCACCGAGCGCGCGCGCGACTGCCGTGAGCGGCAGGAAGCGCAC
>Ga0105049_10000201_pt1 | contig 61926 bp, 55 predicted proteins | sample MAT06_FD_78087 | JGI IMG/M metagenome (GOLD analysis project Ga0105049, IMG submission 78087) | Freshwater microbial communities from Lake Fryxell liftoff mats and glacier meltwater in Antarctica - MAT-06 | ecosystem: Environmental > Aquatic > Freshwater > Ice > Liftoff microbial mat | place...
ATTGAGCTCCGCCACGGTTTCTTCGATCGAGTCAACGCCCAGTGCGACGTGTGTGTACCCGGCGTGCTTCTCCGGAATGTCCATCAAGACGTTGGTGGCGCTATTCCCTTGATTGCCATTGCAAATCAAATTGATCTCAACACCGTTCGCGTTTTTCATCACAACGACAGGTTCGGTGCCCCCCCGAAATACTGCTTCGAACCCGAAGAGTGTATAGAATGCTTCCGAGCGGGCGGCGTCGTTAACTCGAATCCCAATGTGCTCGACGTGTCGAATACTGATCATGGGGCCGAGCTTACACCCGTTTCCGTGCGACCGCGAAGCCTCAGAGCGCCCCCCCCCTGAGACCCCTCAATACGCAATGGGCGGTTCGGCATATTGACCCGGGAAGGGCTCAGCGCGCCTACGTTGCTCCAACTCTTCCGAAGGCACACGCGCCCCAATTTCATCGAAGAAGGCCACGCCGATCACGCCTACGTTGCGGTCATCGCCCTTGCTCGCAGCATAGGATTCGCCCACTCCGCCAAAGCGAAACGCAGCCACTGCACTCTCGCTTTGACGAAAGCCGTCGATCTGGACGGTGGCCCAGGGTCCGACAAGGTAGCCGCGTTTTTCAAAGCTTCCCGACTGACCATCGATCACATCCAGGCCGTCTACCGTGGCCACTGCCTCGTAGCGGCTCCCGCTGTTGTTTTTGACCTCGATGAGATAGCGCTCCCCTTCGCGTCCCGTGACGTACAGATCTGAACCGCGACGGTAGGCGGGGAAATCGCGGCCGCGCTCGCTCACCACGCGCACGCTGAGCGTACCCCGCGCGCCGTTCCATTGGCTTTGCCCGAGCACCGAGAGCTCACGCCGATCCAACATGCCTTGGATACCTGCGGCGTTGTTGTAGAACAAGCGAGCCGTTAGAAAAGGTGAGGACTCGTTGTCGCGTTCGAACGGTGCCGATGACACGCGGCTGGTGTGCGTTTCGCCCCAACGCGTCGCCAGGCCCGGGCGATAGCTTGGCGCGGGCGCGCTCTCCCAAGCAGTTCTCGGAGCCCCGCTGGCACTGTCGGCTTCGGCTCGAGAATCACGACGCTTGCTCTCTTCCCGAGGGCTCTGAGTATTTGCAGAGCGCCTTGCGGGCGCGGCGCTTGAAGGTGGCTGTGAGCCGTAGCCTTCGCCTTTGGGAGCGTTGCCTGAGTCTTGCGGCCGTGCCCTGGGCGATTCGTGGGCAACCTCGTCCGAGTAGGCTCCCGAAGGAGCCTGTGCAAAACGAGACACACCCTCGCTACTCTGGGGGGCTTGATAGCCACCCTCCGAAGCACTCTTGTCTGCTGATCGCGGCTCAGTTTGAGCCGTACTGCAACCGCCGATACCCACTCCACACGCCACCAAAACCCAACCGCTAATATTTCGCATGATTCATTGCCTCCAGATAAGAACCCAACGGAGACAACCGAGCCCCCTTACACCTTGGGTTTCGATTTTCAGGAGGCGACGCTGATCTTATTGAGCCAGGTGCTGAGGATCCGTTGTCCTACCTCCAGATCGGGCAGGAAAGTCCATTCATTCCGCTGATGCGCCTGGCTTTGCGTGCCCGGACCGAAATTCACCGCGACCACTCCCAGCTCCGCGAAGCGCGCCACGTCTGTTCAGGCCTGCTTCGACTCCACAGCTTTCACACCACTTTCCGCTAACGCCTGAATCAACGGGTGGTGCCGATGCGGCAGCGCTGCGGGAGCAAGATCTCCGCAAGCATCTTCATCTTGGGAGCCTTGGCGATCTGAAGCTAAAATTCACGCCGAAACGTTGAAATCCCGCAAGGCTGCATTGAGCGACGTCTTTCGATCGGTGCTTTCGGTGCGTTTGCCAATAATCAGCGCACACGGCACTTGAAACTCGCCTGCGGGGAATTTCTTGGTGCGCGTGCCCGGGATCACGATGCTGCGCGCTGGGATTCGACCCCGCACATCCACAGGTTCACTTCCAGTGACATCGATAATGGCGGTTGAGGACGTGAGCGTCACGCCGGCCCCGATCACACACTCGCGCTCGATCAGCATGCCCTCCACCACAATGCAGCGGGAGCCGATGAAACAGCCATCTTCCACGATCACCGGTTGCGCTCCCGGCGGCTCCAAGACGCCGCCAATACCCACGCCGCCCGAAAGATGGCAGTCCTTCCCGATCTGCGCGCACGAGCCCACGGTGGCCCAAGTGTCCACCATCGTGCCCGCTCCAACATACGCGCCGATGTTCACAAAGCCCGGCATAATAATCGCCCCGGGCTCAATGAAAGAGCCATAACGCACCGTTCCCGGCGGCACGACGCGCACCGAGGCTTGCTCCAATCCCTGCTTCAGCGGGATCTTATCGTAGAATTCGAAGGGACCAGCGTGCAGCGTCTCCATCTTCGCTACCGCGAAATAGAGCAGCACAGCTTCTTTCACCCAGGCGTGCGTCGTCCACACACCCGGCGCCTCTTGGGTTGCTACGCGGATTTTTCCAGCATCCAAAGCAGCGATCGCTTCCAAGACACTCTCACGATAGGCCTCTTGAGAAAGCAGCGAACGGTCGCCGAAAGCTTCGCGGATCCGCGCTATTTGCACATCTTGCATTTACGTTTTTTTCCTCTGCTCCAAATCGAGAAACATTCCCTCGGTGGCCACCAAAAGCTCGGTGGTCTGCGAATGGGCTTTGAGCCAAGCTCCCCCACGCTCTGCAATCAGATCCAGCGCGTCATCGCTGCGATCCGGATCATGGTGGAACAAGGCCAAGGTGCGCGGAGAGGCGAGCACGCCGAGGCGCAGCACATCATCCACCACCGAATGCCCCCAACCGCGTTTGTAGGGCATATCCGTGGTCAAATACTGAGAATCATGAATCAAGAGATCCACGCCTTCGGAAAACTTCGCTAGCTCATCGCGCGAGATTTTCTCGTTCGAGGGTGCGCTGAGCTCATTGTCCGTCAGATAGGTGAGGGACGTTCCATCTTCATCTTCCAAGCGAAAGCCTTGAGCGCCGCCGGGATGATTCAGCTGCACGCGCTGCACCTTCGCCGATCCGATCGCCCAGATCTCTTTCTCGGGCTTGATGAACTCCACCTTGGCCGGGATATCGTTGACGCTCACGGGAAAGTGGATGTCATCGAAGATGCTGCGTTGGAAGCGAGTTTGCGCTTCGCTGGCCAGCGGATAAACCAACAGGCGATTCTTGGCGTTCCAAAGCGGACCGAAGAAAGGCAAGCCGAGCACGTGATCCCAGTGCGTGTGGGAAAGCAGCAGGTGAGCTTCGGCTGCGCGCTCCTCGCGCAACAGCACGTTGCCGAGATTCCGCATGCCGGTCCCCGCATCCAGAATAACGGTCGTTCCGTCCGCAAGACGAACCTCCACGCAGGAGGTGTTCCCTCCATATCGCACGGTTTCAGGACCCGGTGCCGGGACTGAACCGCGAACGCCGTAAAAGGTCACACGCATAAGCCGCCGACACTCTAACAACAGCTGGGAGCCTCGGTGTATGCAAAAAATGTGGCCCACGCGAAGCTTGCTGGGCGGCCGGCCTTATCCAGCCGATAAATCGCCAATTCACACGGGATTTGGGGTTGCCCCTTCCCTGCTCTCCTGGCTCGCGAACGTATGTTACCCTGGCGCGCATGTCGAAGTTGGCCCCCGGTTTGCTGCTCGCCGCGCCGCCGCTCGCTGATCCGAACTTTGACAAATCAGTGGTGCTCTTGGCCTCGCATGGCGAAGAGGGCGCATTTGGGTGGGTGTTAAACGGGCGCTCCCTCATGAGCCTGAGCGAGCTACTCACGCGCGCCGATATCACCGAGGAGGCCAGCGATGTGGCTGGGACGGTGCGTGTGGGTGGCCCCGTTTCGCAAGAGCAAGTGTGGCTGGTGTATCCCACTGAATTTCGTTTCCCAGGGATTGAAGGTCAGTTTGAGGTGCACACTGGCATCGTGGCCACTGCATCCCGGGCCGTTTTGGAATTGATTGCGGCGGGTAATATCCCTGAGAATTTGATCTGCCTCGCAGGTTACGCGGGCTGGGGTCCCGGGCAGCTTGAGGACGAAATCCGTCGCGGCTCCTGGTTACCCACAGATGTGGATTCCAAAATTGTGTTTGATGTTCCGCAAGAGCAGTGTTGGCAGCGAGCCTACGCGCGCATTGGCGCGAGCCCCATGGCTTTCACCACGCGAACGGTGGGGTTGGCTTAGTAGCGATGCTTCCCCTTAGAAACCCAAGAGCTATCTGCCAATCACGTCACCGAATTGTTGGAGCCGCGCTGCTCCTCACAGCCACGCAGGTTTTCGGCCAAGCGCTGCGCCGAGACAGCCAAGGTGAGCGGCATGTGGTTGATTTGCCGCAACTGACGGCAGGAGGGCAGGCCGGCACGGCAGCGAGCATCCCCGAAGAAACTCCGCGTCTCGCGCCGAACGGGTGCCTGATGGGCATGGTGCGTGTCAAAAGCTTTTGCGTTGACCGCTTCGAAATCAACACCGTCGACAAGACCACCCGCCAACCGCTCTCCCCGTACTATCCGCCCAACCCCACGCAACTCGCCCGCAGCTACCGGCTCTGGCTCATTCAGGCCAGAACGAGCGGTGAGCCCAGCGCTCGCAGCATGCCGCTGCCTGATCTCTCCGTGTGGCAACGCAGCCACAGATTCACCCCGAAAGCTCGTTCCCAAAAAGGCGTCGTACCCCAAGGGTACATGACGTACTTCACGGCCAAAGAAGCCTGCGGAAATGCCGAAAAACGCCTGTGCACCAAGCAAGAATGGACGCTCGCCTGTGAAGGCGAAAAGGCGACCCGTTTCCCCTATGGTGAAGATTTTCAGCGCGCCAGCTGCAACGTCTACCACTACTACCATCCCGCCTTCCTGCTGCATGGCTCGGCAGCCATAGCGCACACGGATCCGCGACTGAATCTAGTGCTTGAACGCGGGATAACGCCGGTGTTGGCCACCACCGGCGCCTATGCTAATTGCGCGAGCACCTGGAACCAGGACCGCATCTACGACATGGTGGGCAATCTCGACGAATGGGTCGAAGAGGGCTCCTTCATGGGCGGATTTTACGCGAGAAACACCACCAAAGGCTGCGAAGCCGAGGTCTCTTCCCATTCTTCTCAGTACTACGATTACTCAACGGGCACGCGCTGCTGCTCGGATGCGAAGTAGTTCCAGGTATCAACCCAACCCTAAGGACCTTCACGCACTCCCGGACCGCGCCAAGAGCCCACCTAGGCGATCAATCGCCGCCTCGAGCAAGGCATGCGCAGGGTCATCGTCTTTGGAGCGTGCGCCGCCACCCCAGCGCGACCAAGTCATCGCGATCACGCGCTCATCCTCGCTGTACGGGCTCGGGAAAGTGCGGAGTGCGAGCGTGGATTGAGCCGTATCGCCCACCGAAAGCAAGATGTCGCGCTCGGGCACGTTGGCCAGCACGCGACCTTCGATGATTTGCGCGCCATCGAGATCAAACTGATAACTGCTGCCGACAGCGCCAATGCCCTTTGTTTTCGGCGTGAGCCACACGCCGAGTGCGTCGGCATCTGTGAAGAAGGTGTGGGCGATGCGCGATGATGTCTTGGAGCGGCGAAGGAACCAAGTGGCGTGACGATTCTCATCGAAGTGGTGCGTGAGATAATGCTCCAGCATCGCGAGCGAGAGCTCCCAAGAAGAATGCGTGCCCTCGCGGGTGTCGTTGTCTTGGATGCCGCTCACCAGCACCTGCAGGCAATTCTCGGCAAACAGAAACTCGGTCGTCAGCTCTCCGTTTTGTAACAGCAGGCGCTCGGCTTCGATCAACTCTGCTACCTTGAGCTCCACCTCAACGCGCAGTGCGGGCCAGCGCAAGCCCAGCGTTTCGCCCAGGGCTACCCGACCTCGGACGACGTCGGCCTGCCAGGCCGCCATATGTTTCGGGTCCGTACAGGCCTGCCACAAAAGCTGACGCGAGGCGGGCAGGTGACGTTCAATCAAGAGCTCCGACTCGGTCATACTTCCCTAAAGGATTCCAAACTTGTGGAGCCGAGGGGGATCGAACCCCTGACCTCCGCATTGCGAACGCGGCGCTCTCCCAACTGAGCTACGGCCCCCGGGATGTTTGAGGCCCCGGAGGGTATCCAGGCGCTTTTGAGTGTCAACCACTCAGATCATTGACCCACAAAGCATCGTGATTATGTTGCGCCCTGACTTGCGGCGGCCGACGACGGCAGCTGAGTTTAAGCGGAGAACTTCAATCATGGGCAAAATCATCGGAATTGACTTGGGAACCACGAACAGCGTTGTCGCTGTGATGGACGGCAAGGAGGCCAAAGTCATCGTGAATGAGGAAGGCGCGCGCATCACGCCTTCGGTCGTGGCCTGGGACGACAAGGGCGAGGTTCTCGTGGGGACCATCGCCAAACGCCAGGCGGTGACGAACCCAGAAAATACTGTTTACTCCGCCAAGCGTTTCATGGGGCGGCGTTACTCCGAGGCCAAGAACGATTCTGGCCGCGTCCCCTATAAGTTGGTTGAAGGCAAGAACGGGGACTGCGCAATTGAGGTGCGCGGCAAAAACATATCGCCCCCGGAAGTGAGCGCTAAGGTGCTCCAGAAGCTGCGCAAGGCGGCTGAGGATTATCTGGGCGAGACGGTCACGGAAGCGGTGATCACCGTCCCTGCGTATTTCAACGACTCGCAGCGCCAAGCCACCAAAGATGCCGGCAAGATCGCCGGCCTGGATGTGAAACGCATCATCAACGAGCCCACGGCAGCCGCGCTCGCTTACGGCCTGGACAAGAAGAACAACGAAGTGATCGTGGTTTACGACTTCGGCGGAGGAACCTTCGATATTTCCGTGCTCGAAGTGGGCGATAACGTGGTCCAGGTGATCGCCACGAACGGCGACACGCACCTCGGCGGCGATGATGTCGACGACGAGATCATGAAGTGGCTCAGCGCTGAATTTAAGCGTGATACGGGCATTGATGTTTCGGCCGATAAGATGGTGATTCAGCGCCTCAAGGATGGCGCGGAGCAGGCCAAGATCGAGCTCTCCTCCAAGCAGGAGACGACCGTCAATCTGCCGTTCCTAACGGCAGATGCAAGCGGCCCCAAGCATCTGCAGAAGGTGCTCACCCGCGCTAAGCTGGAGCAGATGATTCAACCGCTCATCGACCGCACCATGGAGCCGGTTAAGAAAGCTCTGGCAGATGCGAAGAAGCAGCCTTCGGACATCGATGAAGTGGTGCTGGTGGGTGGCTCAACGCGCATCCCGCTGGTGCAATCGACGGTCACCAAGTACTTCGGCAAAGAGCCGCACAAGGGCGTGAACCCTGATGAAGTGGTCGCGATTGGCGCGGCCGTTCAGGGCGGTGTGTTGTCGGGGGATGTTCAGGATGTGGTCCTGCTCGACGTGACGCCGCTTTCACTGGGCGTCGAGACGCTGGGCGGAGTGATGACGGTCATGATCCCCCGCAACACCACCATCCCCACGCAGAAGAAAGAGGTCTACTCGACGGCTGCGGATAGCCAAACGTCCGTAGAAATCCACGTGCTTCAGGGTGAGCGCGCCGAGTCCCGTTACAATCGCACGCTCGGCAAATTCCATCTTGAGGGTCTTCCGCCGGCACCCCGTGGCGTTCCGAAGGTGGAAGTTACCTTCGATATCGATGCCAACGGCATTCTGAGCGTCGCCGCAAAAGACACGGCCACCGGCAAGGATCAGCGCATCACGATCACCGCTTCGAGCGGGCTGAACGAAACAGACATCGAAAAGATGGTCAAGGACGCCGCGCTGCACGAAGAGGAAGACAAGCAGCGTCGTGAAGCCATCGAGAAGCGAAATCGCCTCGATAACATGTGCTACACGCTCGAAAAACAGATCACTGAGAACAAGGAGAAGCTCGCAGGAGCCGATGTCTCAGGCGTTGAAGCGCTCATCAAAGAAGGGCGCGAGGCCATCGAGAAGCAAAATGATGAGAAAGTCTCCAGTGTTTTGGAGCGCTTAGAGAAAGAAGCGCACGCGATGGCGACCAAGCTCTACGAGGCTGCCGGCGCAGGCGCGGGCCCGGGCGGCGAGGGCGCGGCTCCTGAGGCCGGCGAAAAAGAGAGCAAGAAAAAGAAGCCCGATGTTATCGACGCTGAGTTCGAAGAAACGAACTGAGCCCGAGCCGCCGAGCAAGGCACGGCTGGCTTGAAAAGTTCAAGCTAACGCCGTGCTACTGGCCCGCTTTCCGACTTGATGGGCGGAGGGCTGGCAATCTCAACAAAGTCACGGCTCAGCGGAGCTCCCTGTTGATCGGAAACATCAACCCTGAGTACCCACGGACCCGCACCGGCTTGGGGCTCAATGCTGGTGCGCCAAACATTGCCAGTATGCTTCCAGGTAGCTTCAAGCGGCTTGAGCCCAAGACGCACCTTAAATGTGGGAATTGCGCTCGCGGAGGCTTCGGCGCCACGCGGATCGCTGATCTTGACGCTGATCGTGATCTTGTCGCGGGGCCAAACTGCCGTGCGCGGGGAGAGAGCGATCTCCGCGCTCAGAGCACGCGGCAGCAACTTTACGACCAGCTTGTCTCCGCTTGCTGCGTCCTTAAAGGTGACGCTCGTTTTTTGGTTGCGATACAGGCCTACGGCGCTTGGGACGTCGACGTAGTAGTCGGCTCTGCCATAAGTCATCTTGAGCCCGCTCACGTGCGACAGCTTCAGTTGCTGGCGAGCCCCCAGATAGACAGTGTCGCTTTCACCGAAGCTTGAACCCTCTGGCACCTCCGCTCCAATCACGTGCAGCGTGCGAGTGCGTGCGAGGCTCGAATCAATGCCTGCTGAATCGATGGCGTGCACACGGATTTCGTAACGGCCTGGGTTAACGCTGGGGGGGATTTCAAGCGCCGTTCCAGCAGTTCGCGAATGCACCACTTCCTTGCCGCTGCCCAAATCAACGATGGATACCGCATAGGCTTTGGCACCAGGGACTTGAGACCACCCGAGATCGCCGAGCGTCGCCTCACCTTGAAAGGCCACCTTCACCATTTTGCCGGTGATCTCTCTGGGAGCGAGGATAGTTGGCTCGTTGTCTCCGCTCCGCCGTTTCGCATCGCGCACGCGTTGGGAGCCCGCTGAGACGCTGACCCAGCCGGCGCCCACTTGGGTGAGCGACTCTCCCTCGCGGTTGACCACGACGGCGCGCACTTCCGAAGCGAACACCGAGGCTTTGCCTGCCACCACGATAGCAGTCAGCTTCTTAGGTGCCGAAACCATCAGCGCTGAAGGGATCGACTGTTTTTCGGCGACTGAAACATCCAATCTTCCGTCCCGCACAAACACGCTGTAACCACGGGTCCGCTGGCCCGGACCCAGTTGCAGACTCTGAACTGACGAGAAGACCTTGAATTCCGTGCCTGGAGCGGCGCTCACCTGAATACCGCCAGGCATCGCATACACGGCGCCGGCGTCGCCCGCGACCAGCAGGCCGAAGTGTTTCTTGATGGTGCCGGAGACGAGCTCAATCCGCTCGCTCGCCCCTGCAGGTCTCGCGGTTGTGAACAGCGCCAGCCCCAAAACTATCCGACACGCACGCCCAATCCATCCTTGATGCATAGAGCAACGAACGGTCAAAAGCGCCGGGACTTGAGGGGAAGAAGCGGGGAAAGCCTGGTGCTCAAACACCCCACCGACTAGACTGCGACCCCCTATGTCGCGTTTTTCAGCTTTCTTATTGGGTGCGTTCCTCGCTGGCTGCGCTCAAACACCAGCGGCCAAGCACTCACAAAAACCAACCCAAGTATTGGTAGCCTCGCCCGGTCCAGAAGTGGTCTCCGTGCCTACACGGGTTGCGGCCCCGAGCGATCTCGTCGGGCTCGTGCGGATCAAGAACCCCGCGCTCTTGCTCGACACGCTCACCGATTGGGCGCGCCTTCCTCTTGCTTGGAGAACATTGGCGGCGAGCCGCATGCCAGGCTTAATGGACGTGGCCGCACTCGACGCTCCGCTCGATGCGCTAGCACTGTTAGCTCCCCCGAGCGGCAAGGCTCTCGACGAACCCTTGGCGGCACTGAGCCTCGGCTTAAAATCGCTCGCACGCGCTGTCCAGTTCGCACGCGATCAGGGCCAGGACGTGGAGCGCATTCCGCCCGACATCTATCAGCTCGGCGGTATCTTCGGGCATCCCTGCGCGATGGGACCAGCCCTCGGTGCCACGCCTGCGCGTTTGGTGTGTGGCGAGGATGCTCAAGGTTTGCAGGCGCTTTTACCCTACGCAAGCCGGGGCTTGCCCCTCGAACAACTCTCGAATTCGGATATCCATCTGGAGTTGCGCGCCGAGCCCCTGCGCCGTCGTTACGGGGAGCAGCTAGAGCGCCTCTCCGCTTTGGCGCCCATGGCCATGAGCCAGCTCAGCCAAGACAACCCCATCTTTGATCGCGCGCTCGGCGACACAGTGCGCGGCATGACGGACGAGGCACTCGCGATTGTTCAAGATTTGGACAAGCTCCGGATTGACGCAACAGCAAGTTCCCAGCGTTCGACGCTTGAAGTGGAGTTTGGTATCAGCTTTCGCAGCAAATCATCGTGGCTGGCGCAAGTGGCTGAGGATGTTGTGGCTAGCCAAGGCAAGGCTCCCCCTCTTTTTTGGCGATTGCCGAAAGACGCGTCGATCGCCAGCTTTCGCTACCAGGGCTCAACTCGCGGCCGAGACGCCATCCAAGCTGCCCTCTCGGGCCTGGCGGAAGGCTTCACCGATCACCAAGGCCTGCCCGAAAGTTTGCGGAAGGATCTCGGAAGCCTCATCAAATTGGCGTTCGCTTTTGAGCCTGCCCTCACGGTCAGCGCCTCGGGAGAGCTGCCTCAGAGTTCGGGGGCGGAGTTCGGCACCGGCCCTCTGGACGCTGTTTTGCGAAACCAACAGAAGTGGTCGGTGATTGGTTTTCAAGCTCCCTCCACCCCGACCAAAGAGAGCCTCGGCCTACTTGCTCGGCTGGTTAACCACGCCGCTCTCAAAGGGCTCGCCAAGAAAAATGCGCTCGACCCCAAGTGGCTCCCCCGAGCCAAGCTGCGCCCCGCGCCGAATCTGGCGCCGGGCGCCGAGCAGTTAGAATTGCTCCTCCCGGCGGGGCTCTTGGACAAAGCAGACAGCACGCTCAAACACAAAGACTTCAGTTTATTCGTCGCGGTGGTGCCGGAGGGAGAGATCACCTGGCTCTTCAGCGGGCCTTCCGAGGCGGTGATTCGTGAACGGGCAAAAATGCTCCTCAAAGGGAGCGGAACGCTGGCTGAGCGAACCGATCTTGAGCTCCTGAAGACTGAAGAAGCCTTCTCGGGTGGCTTCCTTCAAGTGCACTCGGTGTTGGGGTCGCTCGCGCCAGATATCAGCAAGAAGGTGTTGTCTGTTCTGAACGCCACCAAACACCACGGTCAAACTCCCGCCTTCTTCTTCGCAAGCTCCACAAAGATCGGAGCGGGCGTCGAAATGCATTCCTCATTGGTGATACCCAAGGAGCTGATCCAGGACGGCGCGGCCGCCGCGGTTGCGGCAAGCTTCTAGAGGGCTCCGACCCCGTTTCCTTGGCCGGGTTTCTGCCACGTGTCTCTTGGCCGTGTTTTTGCCCGCAAGGGCCCAAGCGGAGTATGTGTATGTAGGCAAATGCACTCTACACCCCGCCGCATTGGCTCGCTTTTTTGTGTGTTACTGGCCCTAATATGGGCGAAACCGGCGCACGCTTGGGTTGAAGCCTCGGTGGAATCACAGGTTGTAACGGTTGAATTAGACCGCCAAGGCAAAGCGCAGGTGACGCACGAGCTTCTGGTCAACGTTCGCGGCGGCCCGCTCGAGAGCTACACCCTGAACGGCGTCGATAGTGATGCTGAGCCTCTGCCTGACGCCAAAGTTATCGATACCCGTTCGGGCGATGCCACGGGGATCCCTCTCTTAGCAACCCGGCTAGAGGATGGCAGCCTCAGGCTCTCGGTCACTGAAGGCAGCGGACTCCCACGTGGGTCGTACTTGTTTCGCTTCGCGTACCGCACGGATCTTCTCGGCAGAGGCCTCTTGCGCCCCCAGCTCGGACACGCAGAGCTGAGCTGGAGCGGCCCGCGGCTTTCCGACGGGGTCGATTCTGCAAAGGCAATCTTCCGCTTTCCGAGAGCAGAGCCAGCTCCGAGCCTTCCTTCTCAGGATCTCGAACGTGCCGCGCTCGGGCTCGATCCGCAGTTGGCGGGAGTGTTCATGAGCAATCTCGTGCGTGGCCAACGCAACGATGAGATCGAGGTGGTACGCCTGCACATCGCCGGGCGCGAAGCGCCTCTTTACAAGCTTCGGACCAGCCTCGATTCCTTCAACGATTTCGCGCCGGGGCCGACTGCTGCCGCCATCAATCCGAGCAAACCAACACATTCTGAGCGGCTGCCGCTGTGGCTCGCCTTAACAGCGGGTGTCGCCAGCATGCTGCTCGTCACCCTCACGTATCGGCGTTCGACGGGGCGGGCTGCAAAGCTTGGCGTGAAGCTGAAGCCTCTATTGACGCTCCCCCTGCTCGCCAGAGTCTTGCTCACGGGATTGCTGCTTGGAGCCAGCGCGTGGTGCGCTCTTTCGCTGCAGTTTGCCTGGTTGCCTCTCTTCGGAACTCTCCTTGCTTGCGCGCTCGCTCTACATCAAGTGGCAAGTCCCACTCTCCCCTTGCGCGGCCCGGGAGAATGGAAGCCACTGACGTTATCAGCGCTACAGGCTCTCTGCCACGACCCCCACCAACGGCGTTTCGATTGGGCCTCCTTGAAATACAAGGTTAGCTACGCTGCGCTCATTTTGGGTTCATGCGTTGGAATTGGATTCCTGCCACTGGGGCTCGCGGAACGCGTACTATTTGCGCTGATTTGGCTGTGTTTCGGGCTGACGCTGGGTGTCGCCCTGGGCCGGGCGCCTCGCAGCGCCGAGCGGGTAAAGCGCGTGGGAGCTCGCGAAATCATTCGATATGCTCAGAGTTTGTCGAAACAAACGGGCGTAGAGGTCCGCGTCCTCGGACGCTTCCCGCTAGGGTGCGTGACACCCGATGAAGTGCGCCTGCGGGCGCTCCCCAGCCGCGCGAAAACGGGGTTGACTGGTGTCGAACTGGGTTCAATTCTGGGCGCGGGCGAGATGCCGCAGCCCTATCTCCTAGTGCGTGTGCTCGACGGCTCGCTTGCCTATCGGGCCCTACCACGACACCTGATTTGGGTGCGCGGGCGAACACCCGAAGAGCGTGTCGCGGTTGTTTCGCCACGTGTGCCCGTGCGTGGGCTCACGTGCAGATTGCTGCTCGAGCTGCTCGATCTGATGCGCGAACCCGCAGCTCAGGAGACTAAGCTCGCCCAGAAGTCGGCCAAATCTGGCGGCAGCGGAGCGATTGCTTCAAACGCTCCCATGCGAACGTCACCCGCAAAAGCGGCATAGCTGGCGTGCAGCGCGTGGCGACTTCCGAGCGCTGGGTGGGGGCCGGCGCCGTAAATCTGGTCACCCACAATCGGATAGCCAGCATCAGCTAGATGCGCCCGGATCTGATGACGATAGGCACGTGAGACCTCAACTTCGAGCAGCGAGTAGCCAGGCCTCACTTCGAGCACGACGTAAGCTGTCTTGCGCTTCGGGTGCCCCAGCTCATCACCCGCGATAAGGACGCGACGCTTGGAGCGAGAACTTGGCAAGAGCGCGTGCTCTATAACACCTGGCTCAGAAACCACGCCCACCACGATTGCCAAATAGCGCTTCGTTAGCTTGCCGCTAGAGATGATCTCGCGCAAGGCGGCAAAGGCCTCAGGATCCCGAGCCGCGATCAGCAAGCCTGAAGTGTGCGTGTCGAGGCGGTGCACAAATCCCGCATCTCGGAGCCCGCCGACGCCACTGCACTCCGGGTAGCGAGCCATCAAGGCGTTAGCCAAGGTAGCTCCCTCGCCTGGCTGAAGGGGCACGCTCGGTTGCCCGGCTGGCTTATTGAGCACCACAAGCTGAGAATTCTCCATGACGACCGTCAGCGGGAGTGTTGGTTCCGGGACAATTCCGGCCGGTTCAAGGACTACGCTGACTTCCTGGCCAGCCGTGAGCCTGCGGGACTTTTCAGCAAAACGGCCTGCCACCTGCACTCTTCGGTCGGCCAGTAAGCGTTTGACGCCGCGACGCCCAATCTCGGGAATGCGTTCAGCCAGAAACTTATCGAGGCGTTTTCCCGTGTCCTTGGCAGCGACCACAAAAGCCTCACGCCGCTCGGGGCGAGCCTGCTCAGTGTTGCTCACCATGCGCCGTGCACACCGAGCTCCCAGGTGGTTGGACCGTGAACATCCAAACCGGGCCCGACATAGGGCGCGATGTTTGCTTGGGCACTCGTGGATTTCTTCGAATCTTCTGTCGTTAAATACGCAACCACGCCACCGGTCGCCATACCGGCCACTATACCCGACAGCCAAATGCGATTGCGAACACGGCTTTCCTTCCGGTCAACAATGAGAAGCGGGCTCAACGCGGCAGCACCGCCCAGCCCACCCAGCGCCACTCCCACGTCAACCATCAAGACTCGAGACGCGCTTAGGTTGAGCTGGGTTGCCAACGCTCCGCCGAGGACTGCGCCGGATGCTGTCCCAAAACCTATCCCACGTTGAGGCACGAAATCACTACGACCCTCCACAATGAACTCCCCCAAACTCCCCACGCCAAAACCGAATGCTGATGCGGAATGGAGAATGACCGCACCGCCGTCCTCAATAGACGAATGCGACACCGCAACCGTTCCAAGCACGAGGCCAGCCCCGGACCCGAGTAGGCCCCAAAGATAGCGATCCTTCAGGCGGGCCCGATAGCCATCCGCCAAAAATTCAGCGGCCACATTGGGCCACAGCGTGCCCGCTGCGAGGTACCAGGCCTCCGCGGCTGAGATATCCCATTCATCCGCAACGACCATCGCGGCTCCAAGCCCCACGCCAGCCCCAAGCGCTGCCAACGGATAGGTGAGGCGCAGATCCGAGGAACCACTGGCACGCTGGAGCGCAAACCCAGTATAACCGCCGAGTGCCGCACCCGTAGCTGACAGGATCGCTCGCCCCGGGGAGCGTGTTGCGGTGGCCCCTGTCGCACTGGCGCTTGCCGCAGTTGCTGACGCCGCTGCCGACGGCGGCACGAGGCTGCTTCCTCCCAACTGCTGACGACCTGCCGCAACCAAATCTCGAAGCATGACCATGACACGTACTTCAAGCTCCTCGCCACGGAGTGTCTCCGACTTGGAAAGGATGACCTGGCTGCCCGGCGGGATCACGAGCAGCGTGATTTCAAACTCGCCCGCATTGGCCTCAGCTATGACCGGTACGATCACCCAACTCGACTTGGCCCACTCGATCAGCGTTGCGTTGGAAATCGCTTCCGCGCGAACCTCCTGGCGCCCCGAAAGACCCAAGCTGAGATCGAGATCCTGAGCTCCCTCCTGCACGACTTGTTCGAGGAATCGAGCCCAGGCAGCGCGCTTTTGCCCGTAGGCAGCCTGCGACTCCACGGCGAGCGCATAACGCGCCTTACCAGCCTCGAAACTCTTCTGCTCGAGTGCGGGCACGACGCGCGCTTCGGTGGCTATTTCTGCCCTGGCCTCGCGAGCCATCAACCCGACCCAACAGCTCAGCAACCAAGCCGCCCAGAAGGAGCCTCGGGCGACACACTTTGCGAAATGAGCGCGCACTAGAGCATCAACACAACGTTGAGCCAGGCGTCGAAGCTGTGGGAACCATCAACCAGGAATCGACTCCCAGGATCATCAATGACACGGCGAAAATGCGGATTCGGCACACCCGACGCCGTGAAAGCCCCACCCGACTGGGAACGACAGGGCCCAGCCTCCGCCACGGTGTTGCTCTGACCGGTGGCGCAAGCTTGATCGTAGGTGATCAGATGCGACTGCGTCAGCTTGAGCCCGCCACCAAGATTGAATTTGACGTACTGCCCTGGCTGCCAGGTGAACTGCGAAGTGAGCTTCATCTCGGCATATTGCTGAGTGTCTGAGAGGCCCTCGCTGTAAACTTTGGTGGAGTTAGGATCGATGATCGACGGATCCGGACTAGTCCCCGGAAAGGCTGGATTCGCCATATATCCTGCAAAATTCGGATTCCTGAGGCTTGGGGCATCACTCGAACCCAGCGCATCGAAGAGCTCAGTATAATCCCGCCCTTCCGACACGTACGTACCGGTTGATCGAAAATCGAACGTCAAGCGTTGGAAGTCGCCGCGCGCTTCCCAGGGGATCACGTTGATGCCAACGATCATGGAGCCCTGAAGCGGCGGGTGATTGACCAGCACGCCCTTGAGATTGCGGGAGGCGCCATACTCGCTTGAATCATTGGCAAACTCGAAAAGCGCGGTGAACCCACCATAAGGCTCGATATATTTCACGCGCTTTGACAGATAGGTGTGCACTTCAAGCCCGGTCGTTCCACGGCTCACCCCCGGGGCACGGCCCCCAGCGAAGCTTCCTTCAAGAGGTACGGCGTTAGCAACAGCTGGCTTATCCGCAACACCATCCCGGTTAACGTCGGAAGGATTGGCGCACTTCTGTTGTTGCGAGTTGAGGTTCAGACCCTGCGTGCTCTCCTTGCAGGCGCGCATCGGCTCAGCCACATCAAAGCGGCCCTCAGCACCGAAAACCCAGGTTGGCTTGGTATAATCGCGAGCCTGATTCAGGATCCCGACGTCCAGACCCACGGCGAGATACTCGATCCCGCTCCGTGTAGGACTCTTGAAGGGCAAACTAAACAGCTGCTCCCCAGGCGCGCCGGCTAGCGTCACCGTTTGCATGGCGCCACTCCCCTTCACGCTCGCCAGCTCACGATCATTGGAAAGGATGATGGGCAGCCTCAACACGAGGGCGAGATCTTTATACAGGCCAATGTCGGCGCGTGTATTAAGCCGACTGGTGGATTCGGTGTACTCCGCCACGTTGAGCGCGCGCGACGTGAAGCCGCCGGAAGAGAGCCCATCCTGGGTGATCGATGTTTCGCGGCGGATTTGCGCCGTTTTCCAAGTCTGGACGAGGCCGGCTGTGAGCAGGAGATCGAAAGGATCGTCGCCATCTACCGCATCGGCCACCTGAGTGATCTCCGCTGGCTCGGAGAATAGAATTGGCTCGGCTACTCCGCGCGGTTCGTCAGCGGACGCGGGAGCTGCCACAGCTAGCGCGCTCACTAGCCCCGCGAGCCCCGCGAGCCCCGCGAGAAACCTAACTGGACCGAGCTTTGCCATCACCGGTTGAGCAACCTAGCGGTTTCAGCCCGAAACTGTCAATCCCACGGGCGCGCGTCCGCATCAGGGCGGGCCCGGCAGCGGGTCTCGGGTCTCGGGTCTCGGGTCTCGGACACCGCGTGTGCTTCAAATCGGAGGACTCGCTAAGGTAATGCGGCCGGTTTCTTCGTCGTCGTCGTCAAATATTTCTGCCGTAATGTCCTCAGCAGCAAGCTCCCGTTTGGCTTGCCCAAGCTCGCGACTCGTATCGGCAAGGCGGTCAGAAAGCACACCTAAGAACTGCCAAAGCAGCTTGACCGCAAGCTGGTGCTCCTTGCGCAGGATCTCGAAGAAATCGCTACGGCGAATCACCATCAATTCGCTCGCACCCTCTGACACCACGGTGGCAGAGCGTGGCTGGCTGCGCACGAGCGCCATTTCTCCAAAATGATCTCCGGGATTCAATGCAGCTATTTTGGCCTCACCCCGCACCACCTGCGCTTGCCCAGTCAACACGATGAACAGCTCATCGCCGCTCTCCCCCTCGGAAATAATCGCCTGACCATCGCCGTAGGGAACCACATCGGTGACCTGGAGAACGCGCAACAACTCTCGATCATTGAGCGGGCGAAAGAGCGGCATCCGAGCCAATATTTCGCGCTTGAGCTGCAGCTGCTTGGCACGCGTCTCGTCTTTGGCTTCCGGATCCCCCACCGTGATGACACAGGCTGTTATGTTGTCTTTGCCGCCGCGTTCATTGGCAGCATGGATCATCAGCTTCACGGCTTGCTCTTCACTCGGGTGGAGCAAGAGCTGACCCAAGCCGTCAACATTCTCCTCAAAATAGCCACTTAGGCCGTCGGAACATAGAAGAAAGCGATCACCTGGCAGCAGATCCACGACGATAGATTCGGGCTCCGCGTGCTCATAGACACCAACAGCCCGAGTGATGGCATTCTTCTGGGCCATCTTCTCGACTTGCTCCCGCGGCATCTTCTTGCGCTTGATGAGCTCGTTGTAGACGTTATGATCTTCAGTGAGCTGCTGCAAAACGCCATCGCGCAGTTGGTAGAGGCGGCTATCGCCAACGTGAATGATGAAGGCTTGGCTGCCTACGATGAGAATCGCTACCAGCGTGGTTCCCATGCCTCGCTTGCTCGGATCACGCTGTGCCTCGGCGTGCACCTTTCCAGATGCTCGATTAACGGCGAACTCAAGCATGTTCAAAAGGTCGCGCTTGCTCACCCGAGCGCCGCCCTTCTTGTCTGCCAGGTAGTCTTCCAAAAGCTCAGCCTCGCGTTTCACTTCCTCGTGAAACGTCCGCACCGCGAGCGCGCTGGCGACCTCGCCGGCTGCGTGCCCGCCCATGCCGTCGCACACGACGAACAGGCCGAGCTTCTTATCGACGAGGTAATTGTCCTCGTTGTGTTCGCGAACCTTGCCGACGTCTGTTAGAGCGGCGAAGTTGAGGTCGAGTGCCTTCATGAAGGAGCGAGAATAACCAACCAGGCAAGAAGAAGCTACACGCTGAAGGCTCCGTGGTCGAATACGGAACTTGCCCCGTTATCGGCCACAATCACGTGATCCAAGAGTGGGATACCGACCACCTTGCAGGCTTCGGCAAGCGCGCGGGTCATGACGATGTCCTCGGGGCTCGGCTCAGGATCCCCGCTCGGATGGTTGTGCACCATCAAAATTGCGCTGCCGGCGTCGCGGAGCGCCGGCCTCAGCACGTCTTTTATCGTCAGCGCACACCCGTGGAGGCCCCCGTAGGCGATACGCCGGAGACTCTTCAGGCGGTTCTTGGAATCAAGAATCAGCAGCCAGACCTCCTCGTGTTCCAGGCCGGCGAGCCGTGGGCGCGCCCACTCGACCACGAGGTCGAACCGAGTGAACGTAAAATCGCGAGGCACGGGACCGCGGAAGCTTGAGCGGCGAGCCAGCTCCAGCGCTGCCGCCACGCGCGTAGCCTTGGCTGGGCCGAGCCCCGGGGTTTCCAAAAGGGCCTGGGCCGAAACAAGCGACAAGCCATGCGAGCCGCCATAGGTTTCAAGAAGCGAAACTGCCAGTGCGAGCGCAGAGGCATCCCCCGTTCCCGTACCGAGCAGCATTGCCAAAAGCTCATGATCCCCCAAATTCTCAGTGCCGAACAGTAGCGCACGTTCGCGAACATCCGGCTTCGGAGTTCTAGGTGCAGCGGCGAACACGGGCGTAGGCGGGATGGAAACAGGCAGAGGGTGCATGAGCCTCACCGAGCACGAAGCATGCCTAGGTCGATTTGGTGAAGTGACGCCACTCCGCTAGCCAGGATGAGCTGGCCAAGCTGACCGGTGTTCGCCACGCGTTGGCCGGCTAACTCACTCGACGCGTTGGGGTTCACCCGGAGGAAGCGCGCGCAAGAAATCGCTCAGCGCCGCCTCCACGCTTTGCCGGTCATCACCGTCGATGGTCACTTTTGTTTTGTAGGTTGCATCAAACCACTTGGGGTAGGAGCCGAAATCGAGTGTGGGATAGCTCGCGACAATTCGGTCAATCAGTGGTTTGAGCTTCACCTCATCGAGCAACATATAGATCTGGCGCGTAATAATCGCCCGCGGCCCTCGAAGATGCTCGCGCACAACTGCCAACTTCATGCGAAAAAGCTCAGGAACTCCGGGCAGAACCCAGACATTCCTCATCACCACCGTCGGCCAGCGCACACCCTCCACCGTCTTCAGCGCGGCACCTTCGGGAACGAGCGCCATCCTGCGCGCGGCGGGAAGATCCTCAGGATAGAGCGGAGCCAGCAGGGCTTCGAGGTCCGGATGTACGGCAACTGGCACGCCAAACGCCGCGCCCACTGCATCGAGCGTTACGTCGTCGTGAGTCGGGCCCACACCGCCACTCGTGAAAACGACATCGTACGCGGCGCTTTGCAAGCGAATTTCCTCGGCGATCTTCGCGATCACGTCGGGCACAACGACCACGCGTTCGAGGCGGATCCCGAGCGAACGCAGTGTGCCTGCGAGGGCGAAAAGATTGGCTTCCGCGACTTTTCCACTCAGGATTTCGTTACCCACAAGGACCGCACCAGCGTGGATGGCGATCTCGGGACTCATTCCAGGTCCAGCGTCTTGACGATGGGCCGACCTTCTTCATCGATCGCGAGCAGCTGCTCCACACGTTTTTCAGCCGAATCCAGCCGTGCCTGGGAGGCTCGCGCCAACCCGACACCTTCCTCAAACAGCGCGAGCGAGGCATCGAGCGGAAGATCCCCGTCCTCAAGCTTGTCGACAATCGCCGCTAGTCGCGACAAGGAGGCCTCAAACGAAAGCTGAGCGAGCGCGGCTCCCGTTTCCGTTTCCGCCTCCGCATGCGCTACCGAAGAAGCCTGCTCGGAAGAATTCTTAACGCGTTTGCTCATGAGCCTCCGTTGCCGTTGACGGAGGCTGAACGTGGTCGAATTCTGGAGCCAGCGCAAGGCGTACGCCATAACTCCCGGTCACGGCATGCGGAACCACCACGAACCCGTCCGAATCAGGCAGCATCGGCAGTACCAACCCCGGAAAAAGCCGCACACCAACGGCTTGGAGGTGGGGATCCCCATCCACAAAAATCCAAACCGGTAACGCGCCGCTCGTGGTGGGCCAAGCTGAGTGCGAAGTGAGCGCAAGCTCGGCCGCTTGCCTGACACCCGGATCAGAATCGAGCGTTGCGACGTCAGCGAGCCAAGCCTTTGACCACGCGCGTGCTTGCAGCCCGATACCCGTCACGATCGCGTGTCGTACTTCGGGCTCCGATTCAGTGGCAAACGCCTGCGTCAAAATCCCAAACCTGAGCGGAGAATCACAGCTCGAAAGGCCAAACAAGGCAGCTGCGCGCACGTCCTTGTCAGCACTTTTAAGCAACTGCTCGGACAACGAATCCTCGGGTGCGTAACGGGAGGCCAAGACGAGCGCGGCCATGGGCGCGGCAACGCTATCTCGCAGAAGCGCCACCAGAGATTCCGAGGACACCTGCTTCCCAATATCCGGATAACGCAGACATCCAATCAGCTGCTCGTCGAGCCGACGCGAGTTGTCAGAAGAGGAGAAGGCACGCCGGCACGCCTCTTCAGAGGAGAAGCCACTCGGAACTCCCGCCTTGCCCGAGCCGTTTAACTGGTCCTCGATTTTGCCGAACCGAACGCGCCAGGCGCGCTGCCAAAGCCGTTTTTCCCAGCCTTTACTGCGTGCCAGGTTCGCCGTCAGGGTTCGACCCGAGGCGGAGCTTGTCGAGGTAGCCAAGGCATGTGCGGCCAGGGAAAGTTCGGAGCGGGTGCGCGCCAGGCTCACGAGTTTCGCTCCGGCTGATTCCACCTCGATCGCCGCCAAAATTTGCCGTGCACTTTCGGCCCGCACCGGATCCGATGTGGTTAATAAACGACCGAGACCATCGATCAAACGTGGGGCGAGAACTTGCCGCGCCAAGCGCAGTCCGAGATCGACGTTCTCATCGTGGGCCAAAAGCTCCTCCACCACGCCCGAGGCTTCGGGCGGAGCTAGCAAGGCCAAGATTTCTGCGGCCCGTGCTCGAAGCTTTGGGAGCGAACTTTTCGCCCATTCCCTAGCGAGCTCAAGCGGCTCCACATTGCCGAGCTTCGCGAGGGCGACGGCGGCCTCGACACTCACGTCCATCGGAGCTTTCTGAACCAGCTCGCGGAGCGCAGGGATCGCCCGCTTGTCACCTATTTCGCCGACCAGTGCGACGGCCGCGGGAGGTGCTCGCCTGGAACACAGCACGCGCACGTCGCGCGGCGGATGGGCCAGCAGTGCCCGCTTCGCGAACTCTGCGAGCGGCCCCGCATGCCCCAAGGCTGAGATGAGAAACGCCGTGGCTTGGGGGCCTTGCGCGCGACTGAGCGCCAGCGCCGCGGATGTCTGGATCTGGGGGGCTAACAACGCATTGTTGCCACTAGCGTCCGACACAACCCGATACAGCAGGTTCGCGACCTTGGGCTCATTCGCAAAGCGAGCGATCGCAAACACCAACGTGCGCTTCTGGTCCAAGCTGAGCTCCTCGACTCGCTCGACCAAAGACAGCAATCGTTCGCGACTCTCGCGACTGAACGGCAACGCCAGGCGTTCAATCCCGCGCCTGCGTTCCTCCCCCGCCTTGCCGCGCAACAAACTGGCTATGGCAGCCTCCCCGAAACGCTCACGCCAAGTGGAGACGGTCTCCGCTGCGTGGAGCGATACCGGGAATAAGAACAACAGCGCACCGTAGAAACGCCACCTCACGCTGCGCTCAATCATCACTACTCCAGCCAAGGCCTACGAATCCCATGGCCCGCGGATTTCCAGGGCTTGAATCAAGTGGCAGCTGAAGCCCCGTATTGATCGAAAGCGCGCTGAAGCGCCGGCTCACACCCAAACGAACCTGAGCGCCCGTAGCCCCAGACGGCGCGTCCCCAGAGAGCGCTTCTGCACCCGAGAATTCGAGGCCCATCAGTGTCGCACCCGTTGCATCCCACCCCAACAAGATAGGTCGAAACATCAAGCCTGCGTTCCATCTGAATTCATCCCCGTAGCGCACCCGGAGAAAGCTTGGCTCCGCACCACGCAGGCGCACCCCCGCGCTCGCGCGCAACTCAAACACCAGCAGATGCAGCCCCGATAGCAGTGCAAGCTCGCCCTCCGGCGAACCGCTCGAACGCAGCGCAGGACGTGAACCTGTGGGGATTTCCAGAATGCCACGGGACCCGAGCGTCATTCCTCCGAGATCCCCCGGAGTGAGCCAGGTGGTCTTGTAACCGACTTCCATATTTCCGAGGGCCGTCGCAGGGATGGGAGCGCGATCAATGGTTTCGGAGATATCGACACCCGATTCATAGGGGATCGCTCCGAGTGCGAAGGACACCTCCATCCGCGGCAGCACGCCGAGACTTAAGGCGTAATCGTTGAACACGCGATCGCGAACGATGGGGAACTCCGCTCCGCTAGAGTTACGCAACACCAGTGGCGAACGCTCATACCCGAGCCAGACGTTCGCACGGAGCGCCCCAGGCGCCAAAGCCTCCGGCGACAGCGTCCGCACCAACCCATCATTCGCAGCGGGCAGTGGGGGTGCCCCCAAATTGATCGCATCCCGATCCCCGAAGGCACTCGCCGAAACGAGTACCAACGCCAGGCACAGGGGGACCGCAGGATTGCGCATTCGGATCGGAAACCAGACTAGTCGGGCGCCCCCGGGGCTTGCAAAACTTGCCCCGACGGGCCGATCAGCGTAACCGCTTCAGGAAGAACCCATGGATGCGATTCAGGTCCGCGGCACCCGACGACTTTCAGGCACGATTCGAGTCGGGGGCGCGAAAAACGCCGCTCTCCCCATCTTGTGCGCCACCCTGCTTTCCGAAGGGGAAAGCTTGCTGCGCAATGTCCCGGCGCTGCGGGATATCCATACCACAGGAGCGTTGCTGCGCTTTCTGGGGCGGGAGGTCGATGTCACCCCGCCCACGCTCACGGTCCGGGCCGAGCGTGGCACCGTGCGTCCCGAGGCGCCCTATGAGCTGGTCCGGCAAATGCGCGCCAGCGTGCTCGTGCTCGGGCCACTCGTCGCCCGCTATGGAAAGGCCCGTGTCTCTTTGCCCGGTGGCTGCGCCATTGGGGCGCGCCCAGTCGATCAACACCTGCGCGGCTTGGAGGCGCTCGGAGCCAAAATCCGCGTCGACCACGGCTACATCGTCGCCGAATCCGGGCGACTCCGCGGCACCGAGATCGTCTTCGACATGCCTACCGTGACCGGAACGGAAAACATCATGATGGCCGCCGCGTTGGCCAAGGGGAAGTCCGTTCTAGTTAACTGCGCTCGCGAGCCTGAAGTGGAAGAGCTCGGACGGGTGCTGAATAAGATGGGGGCCAAGGTGGAAGGCGCTGGCACGAGCGTGATCCACATCGAAGGCCGCGATGCTTTGGATCCTTTTGACCATGCCGTGATTGCGGATCGCATCGAAGCCGGCACGTTCCTCGCGGCGGTGGGTGCCGCCGGCGGCGACGTGCTCCTCGAATATGCTCCCTTCGATGATCTGGAGCCGGTGATCCACCGTTTGCGCCAAGCCGGCCTCGATATCGAACGCGAAGGGGAACATGTGCGTGTGCGCCGCGAAGGCCCACTCAAACCGGGAGATCTCACCACCGCGCCCCACCCCGGATTCCCGACCGATATGCAGGCGCAATTCATGGCGCTCATGTGCTCAGCTCCCGGCACCAGCGTGCTCACCGAAACCATCTTCGAGAACCGCTTCATGCACGTTCCAGAACTCGGGCGAATGGGTGCAAACATCGTCACCCACGGAAATGTTGCCATTGTTCAGGGCGTCAAGTCGCTGTCAGGTGCGAGTGTGATGGCAACGGATCTCCGCGCGAGCGCTTCACTCGTGATCGCTGGCCTGGTTGCGGAAGGCGAAACTACCGTGCGCCGCGTCTACCACCTGGATCGCGGTTACGAACGCATTGAAGAAAAGCTAAAGGGCGTCGGCGCAGACATTGAACGCGTCAAGCTTGAGGACCACGAATCTTGAAACCGATCACGATCGCCATCCCGAAAGGCCGCGTCACCCAGGCACTGGCACCTCTCTTCCGCCACGCCGGGCTCGATACCTCCCCGCTCGATTCCGATGATCGGCGTCTGATCCGAGCTACCGACGACGAGAGCCTACGCTTCTTACTGCTAAAGCCAGACGATGTGCCAACCTACGTCGAGTACGGCGCTGTGGATCTGGGCATCAGTGGGCGCGATGTGTTGCTGGAACGGCGTTATGACCTTTACCAGCCCCTCGATCTCGGCGTGGGTAAATGCCGAATGATCGTCGCTGGTCCCAAGGGGCAAAAGGCCCCTTCCCTACCGCGTGTCGCCACCAAATTCCCGCGGATCGCCTCCGAGCATTTCGCCAAAAAAGGCATCCAGGCCGAGATCATTTTCGTCCAGGGTTCGGTGGAATTGGCACCGCTCGTGGGCCTATCCGACCTGATTGTCGACCTGGCCGAATCTGGCAAAACACTGCTAGAAAACGGCTTGGAAGAGCAAGAATACATCTGTTCGATCTCGAGCGTCTTGGTAGCGAACCGAGCTCTCTATAAGCTTCGCCATGCCACCATCGCACCGGTGGTGGAGCGCCTGCGAAAAGCCGTTGAGCTGCTGGGCTAGACCTTACGAAACGGGCGGCAGATCCAGCACCACGAGCGGTTCTATCTTACGCAACCCCTTCACGCCGATCCCACGCACGCGCAAAAGATCTGTCACTTTCCGGAAGCGACCAAGACGCGCACGCAGCTCAAGGATTGCTTGCGCGCGCTTCGCGCCTACGCCAGGGAGCTTCGTGAGATCTGCGACTTCAGCGGTGTTCAACACGATCTTTGCGGCAGCCACGCTCCCCGCGTTCGTCGCCGGGCTTGATTTCGAGTCGCTCGTAGCTGCCGCGGGACACGGCTGCACCCGCCCGCTCGCGCCCGCTGCGGGCTCCGACGGACTGTTCGGCTTCGCCGGCGCGCCGGCCGCCAGCCACCCGTTCTTGCCCCGAGCGTTAGCCTGATCGGAAGCGGCTCTCGCCTCGGCAATTGAAAGCACACTCCTCCCTTCATGCTGCATGGACCAATAGCCAAGCCCTGCGAAAGCAACGATGGCCAAACCCCCAAAACCCAGCTTGCCCAGCACCTTTGCCCAGACGCCTCGCTCGGCTGGCATGGGCAAGGCCCCCGCCGGACCAAAGGAGCAGGGAGCCCCCGTTGGAGCCCCCGCCCCTCCCATGGCGCTTGTTCCACACTTCTCCGATTGCTCTTCGATGTTCAGTTCTCGCGACATTTCCCTGCTCCTTTGGTCAAACGTGAGTGGCGTTTACGCGCTCTTGGCGAGCGTTTGGGTTTCCGGACCGACGCCAAAGCCCCGGGCTGATGCCCCTTGGAATTCGTCGCGGGCAACGAAATCTCGAATGTGCAGCTCACCGGTGATCGGCAATGCTTCCAACCGCACATTGAGGGAGCCATCGCGATTGACGAATGCGACCCCCACCCGATTCCAGTACTTGTTTTCGTTGCGCTCAGTGATCACGTAAACGGCCTTCATTTTGCTCTGTTCCATCTCAACTATTTTCCTAACTATTTCTCTGATTGCTATGCTTTGAAAAGCGCATCCGGCGAACCTTCAGTGCTTCGAGACAGGACATTGCGAACAGCGTGCCAAGCCCAAAACGCAACAAACACTGCGCTGACTGAAACCGCTCGGCGTTACCCGTCTGTCCAGGTTGTCGAATTGGACGGCCACCCCCCAATTCAGACCGCGACACCTGACATCCTTTGCAGACTGGGGCATATTCAGCAGGTGCCACGCAGAAACCCTCGGCAGTCGACGCTGAAATGGGGAGCCATTTGTCTAGCGGTCGCGGCTGAGGCCTGTTCCACCTTGCCGCGGCAACCGCCCGGAAACCCCCCAACGCCACTGTCGGTCACGGTCGCTTCCCCAGGCGGTGACGCGAATGATCCGCACCAAGCCGCGCTCGCGCGCCTACTCACCGAAAGCTGGGGCTCCGGTTACGATAAGGATGAGCATCTCTACGTACCCCTGCCCGATGGAGCCCATTGGCGGCGTGTTCGCTTTTTTGGCGTGGAGCATTTCTTAGGCTTTCGCTACGGCGACGAACATCATGTGGTGTCCGTGGTCTCACTCCTTGATGCCCCCGATGAACCCAAGCCCACCAGCGAGACGTGCATGCAACGCTTTGAGGCCTGGGCGCGCCCGCAAACGCGCGGCTATGACGTCGCGTTGGGACCCATCTCGGAAACGCACATCACCTGGCGCGGTACGCCAATCCTCGTTCATACCCTCGACGGCCATATTGACCTGGCGTTTTCTCGCCGCAAGTTCTCGGCGGCATGGGCCAGCTACGCGGCCTACCCCAAAAGCTGCCTGATCTACGCTATGGCGGCGCCCTGGGGGAAAAGTGAGGCTCTCGCCAAGAGCGTACGCCAACGTTGGGTGCAGGAAGCCTTCAGCCAGGTGAATCCGGTGACCATGGAACGCCCCTACCGAAAGTAGTGGCCGCGCAAAACACCCAGAAGCAGATACACAAGTAGGCCAGTGACCCAGACGAGCGCAGCCACGCGCCGCTCTGCGCGCCAGCCAAAATAAGGCGCCAAGGGAGGGATCAGGAGCGACATCAAGAGTGGCTGGCGTGACGCCCCAAACCAAAAGCCCCACAACAAAGCGACATGGGCCGTGACCACACTGGCCACCGCCGCTGCGAGCACCCCTAATTCAAGCCATTCCACGCTGCCGCCTGCCTAATGCCCTTCCTCCGGAGCCGCAACTCTCGACCCGTGTGAAGCCCTCTTCCACTGGCGTCCCGAACGGCCCGAGGTGCTAGACTCGTCCTGCCTTGCGCTTCTCAAACCTCCTCCTACTCGCCGCGCTCTCTGGCCTCGCCCTTCCACTGCCGCTCACCCTTGGGGCAGCGCACGCAGACGGCATCGCGGATCGCCGAGATGTCCTGTCCGTGAAGGATATTCGACCTGGCATGAAGGGCTACGGCCTGACGGTGTTTTCGGGCATGAAGCCTGAGCGCTTCGATGTGGAGGTGATCGGCATTCTGGATAATTTCCTACCACGCCAAGATCTGATCCTCGTGAAGACGAAGCATCCTCGCCTGGAGGTCGCCAAGGTGGTGGCTGGCATGAGCGGGAGCCCGATATTCATCAACGGGAAAATGGTCGGCGCCTATTCTTATGGCTGGAGTTTCGGATCGGAGCCTGTCGCCGGCGTAACACCGATTCGGAACATGTTGGACGATCTGGCGATTCCGCTTCCTAAGTCTATTTTTGGCTGGCCGCTTAAGCCCCTGCCGGGAACTCCACGGGGCCCCAAGCAGGCCACACTCGCAACTCCAGGCCAACGCTTTGCGGGCAATCTGATGCACTACGACCCGCTCGCGCATTCCGAGCAGATCCGAAGTGCTCTCGGTATGCAGGGTCCAGAGGCTGCGCTCCACCCCGTAGCAACGCCCCTCTTAGTCGGCGGGATGTCCCAAGCGGGCGTGAGCCTAATTGGGAAACTCTTTGCACCACTCGGCCTGGAACCCCTGCAAGCGGGCGGTGGCGGTGCACCTGATCCCACGGCGCCCACGCGCTTCGAGGATGGAGGCGCGATTGGTGTCACGCTCATCAGCGGCGATATGAGCGCGATGGGTCTCGGAACGGTGACTCGGGTTGAAGGCGATAAGCTGGTGGCGTTTGGGCATCCGATGATGCAAAGCGGGATCACATCAATACCGACGTCATTGGCCAAAGTATTATGGTTTCTGGCAAGCGATCAGCGGTCTTTCAAGTTGGGTGCCGCCGTGCGTCCGCTCGGTGCTCTGGTGAACGACCGCCAAGCATCGATTGTTGTGGACCAGTCGGCCAAGGCGCCCACCATCGCCGTCCATTTCGAGCTCCGGGGCGCATCGGGTACGCCTTCCTCTAAATGGCAGTTCACAGTGGCGCACGAAAAATTCATGGCGCCGTCCTTGCTGGCCACGGCTCTCGGTAGCGCCTTTCAGTCGACGAGCTCGGAGCGCCAAGACGTGAGTTGGTCGGCCAAGGGCAGCGTGCGTGTCAAAGGCTACGGTGAGATCGAGGTCGAGGATTTTGGCGTTGCGATGGGTGGGACACCGGAGCCCATGGAGCTCATGGGTACTAATTTGGTGCGCACCGTGGGCGCCCTCCTCAACAATCCTTGGGAACCCGCCTTGGTCGAAGCGGTCAGCTTGCAGGTAGATATCCGCTATGCTCGGGATGTGCTGCGGTTGCGCGGCATCGAGAACCTGACGCCCGAGGTCTCAAGCGGCGGAACAGCGAAATTGCGCCTCACGTTATTGCCCTACGCCGGACCAACCGTGACCCAGACGCTCAGCGTGCCTATCCCTAAGTATTTGGCTGGGCAAACGGTCACGCTCTCCGTCGCTCCCGGACACCAAGTGGCTCGCGACGCTCCCTACCCTGAGAACCTCAAGGAGCTCGTCGCCAACCTGCGCATCCCGATCTATCCGCCCAAGTCCCTGATCGTCTCGTATGAAGCCGCGGGCGCCGGGGTGAGTTATCGCAGTCACCTGGCCGAGGATCTTCCCCCAGGTGCACTCGATCTTTTGCAGCCCCAGTCCACCTCGGTCGGCCCGGGCCGTCATCAGCCTTTCGTGCGCCAAATCATCCCGCTCAAGGATTACGTGGTCGGCCAAGAGAGCGTTTCGCTCCGCGTCAAAGAGGTGCTTCGATGAGCCGCCAAGTTATTTCACCCCACTCGCGTCCAGTGACCTCCCACATGCACATCACGCAAAAATCATCCCTCCCCATACTTGCCTTTCTCCTGGCTAGCTTAATCGCCAGCGCGGGACAAGCCGTGGGCACCCGTCATTTTAGCCTTCAAACGGGCGAGGATTTTGAGGGTGGCGACTTGAAGGGAGTCGCCGTGGATTCGGCCGGAGCCGTACGTGCCGGCTTCAACCTTGGAGCCATCCCGCTCACCAAAGCCACCACGGTGTGGGACGCGCTCCGCATACCGGATGGCTCGCTCTTGCTGGCCACGGGCAACGAGGGCGCACTCCTCCAACTGCGGGGGCAGATCGTGAGCATCGCCGGCGAAACCAAGTCACTCGCCATCACCTCTCTGGCCTCCCTGAAGTCTGGTGGCATCGCCCTCGGCACCTTGCCCGACGGAAAGATCATGAAGTTCGAGGGTGGAAAAATTAGCGACTGGGTAACGCTCAAAGATACTCAACATGTTTGGGATCTGGCGTTTGACCCAAAAACCAACTCGCTTTTTGCCGCCACGGGCCCCGAAGGAAAGCTCTACCGAATCGATGCCGCTGGCAAGGCCAGCGTCTATTTCGATGCCGAAGAGCAGCACCTCATGAGCGTCGCCGTTGGTAAGGACGGCACCGTGTATGCGGGAGCAAGCGACAAGTCCAAGCTTTACGCCATCACAGGTCCCGGTCGCGCAAGAGTGTTGCAGGATTTTGGCTCCACCGAGGTACGAGCCATTGTTACCGGCGACAACGGCGACGTTTTCGCGATCGCCAACGATCTTAAAGTGCCGCGCGCCATACCCAAGCGGCCGAGCGCTGGGGAGGAAGGCTCAGCCCCGAGCGGTTCGTCTTCGCCAGCTTCCGGCAAGGGTGTTTTGTATCGGTTCGACAAAAGTGGCACACCCGAAATGCTGCTTTCGAATGATAAGGATTACTTCGTCAGCCTCGCCTTGGATGCTTCCGGCACACCCTACGTCGGCACGGGCGCCGAGGGCCGCATCTACACCGTCGATGCCGAGCGCAATTCGGTGTTGATCGCAGACAGCGAACAGCGCCAGATTGGCGCGCTGCTGTTGGACGGGGCGAACCGCTTCGCCGTTGCGAGCGATCCTGCTGTCGTCTTGCCTGTTCGCGGTGTCGGCGGCCCAGATGCGATTTGGACGAGCAAGGTCTTGGACGCTGGGCTCCGCGCGACCTTCGGGAGGTTGGATTGGGAATCCAACGGATCTCTTGAATTTTCAACGCGCAGCGGTGGAACCGAGAAACCTGACACCACGTGGAGCGATTGGAGTGCCCCGCTCACCGCGCCCGGCATCGTGAAAAGCCCGGCAGGCCGCTTTGTTCAGCTGCGAGCGCGCTTCGCAACCGACCCGAACGCCATTCTCAAGTCGCTCGATTTGTCGTTCGTTACGGATAATCTGCGAGCGTACGTCACGCAGATCAGCGTGAAAAATCGCACGCCTGGCAGCAAGACCTCACTTGAGGCTTCCGGGAGCCCGATCTCCGCGAGTCCGAGCGCGAACGTTGAGCTCAGCTGGAAAGTCACCAACCCCGATGAAGACACGCTGCGCTATCGCCTACTTTACCAAATGATTGGTACGAAAGATTGGTTCGACATTCTGCCGCCGCAGGAAACACTCACTAAGGATAACTACACGTGGAATACTCAAGATTTGCCCGAAGGCAGATACCGAGTGCGCGTGATGGCTTCCGACGAGCTCGCCAATCCGCCTACCAAAGCCAAACAGCACGCGCTCGAGAGCAACATCATCTTGGTGGACAACACACCGCCCGTCGTTGAGCGCTTGACCGTAACCGGGCGCCGCATTCAAGGTGTCGCAACAGATGGCGTAGGGCCCATCTCCCGGATTGAACTTGCGGTGAGCGGCACTAATCGTTGGTTGCCCTTTTTCCCGACGGATGGAATTTTTGATCAGAATCGCGAAGCGTTTGATCTCGAAGTCGCAAGCCTCGGGACGACCCTGCCCGTGATGCTCACGCTGCGCGTGTACGATGCCGCCAATAACGCCACTCTGCGCTACATCACCCTGAAGTAACGCCGAACGTCGCTCCCGCACGGGCCCAGGCTGGGCGGATAACGCGACCCTTGGTCCTTTTGCCACCTGGGTGCTAGCTTCATGTGACTTACTTTGAACCGGGTAGCCGGCCCCCCATTTGGGAGTCCTGAGCCCCGAATCTAGCCATGAAATTTGCGCGCTTTGTGACCCTTTCTTTCCTGCTGACGGCTGGCTGGGCTTTCAGCTGCGCCAGTGGAATGGATGCCTCAAATAGGGGTGCTAGTGGTCCCGCCCCGGCATCCACGACACCGCGTGATCCGACCGTAGACGCGGTATCCCTGGGAGGAAAAGCAGGCGGGCCCGCGAGCAACCTCAATCCACTTTGCGGCGCGGTCGTTCAATGCAATCCAGATTCCCTCACCGCGTGTGACGCGTTCATGCCGCCAACTGGGAGCGGCGGTGTTGCCTCTTCCACGGGAGGTGCACCCTCCGCGCTTGGCGGTGCGCCCGCTTCGACCGGAGGAGCCGGCGCAAGCGCAGGGTATCTCTCAAGCGGCGGCACTCAAACAGGAAGAGCTGGCGCTGCAGGTCAGGCGGGAGCCGCCGAGGCTGGCGCGGCTGGCTTCGAATCGCAAGCTGGGAGTACGAGCATGTCCGGCGGTGCCATTTCAAACGCTGCTTCGAGTCTCAGTGGAGGCAGTGGGCAGGTCGTTCCACCGACCTTTGATGGCACACCAACCACTCCGAGCTACGCCTGCCGAGTGAGTTCGGCGAACGGGAGCGGGAACGGTGTGGTTGCCGCCTGTGGTCTCGCGGGAAGCGGTGTGGTCGATGATCCGTGCAGTGGCTCACGCGATTGCGCTCCAGGGCTCGGCTGCGTCGGCGAGGGTGTCCTAGCCCGTTGCCGGCCCTTCTGCTGCGCTGGCAACGAGCTGTGCGCTCCGGGCAGCTACTGCGCGACGCGCCCACTCCGCGAACCGACAGCAGGCGTGGCGCCAGCTCTTTTGGTGCCTGTTTGCGTTTCTGCAGACAACTGTGATCTCGGCGAGCCCTCCCCTTGCCCCGCAACCAGGACTTGTACCTGCGCTGCCGGGACCTCGTGCAGCGTGGTGCGTGCGGATGGGACTACTTCGTGTGTCGTTCCTGGCAAAGGCCTCGCTTCAGACGCTTGTCCCTGCGCGGCGGGGTACCTGTGTTCGCAAGGGAGTGGCACCTGCCTCAAGCTTTGCCGCACCACCGATTTAAACGCTGGCTGCGGCCTCGGTCGTTGCCAATCCTCCGCCGGTTTGCCGGCAAACTACGGCGTGTGTGTCGGCTTACCCACGGGAGGCGGAGGCGCCGCCGGCAACGCGGGAGTCATGAACCTGTGATTCATTTTCAGCGTACGTTAGAAGTACCGACGCAAGGACAAGGCTTTATCGACCTTAGCTCTCGGCTCCAAGGTGTGGTGCGGGAAAGCGGGGCCAGGCTGGGCCTATGCACGGTCTTTGTGCAACACACCTCCGCGAGTCTGGTCATCCAAGAGAACGCCGATCCGGCTGTGCTCCGGGACTTGGCAAGCTTCATGTCCGAGCTTGCTAGCGAAGGGCGCCGTTGGGAACACGACGACGAAGGGCCGGACGATATGCCCGCCCACGTGCGCTCGGCTCTCACCAAGAGCTCGGAGAATATCCCGATCTCACTTGGCCGCCTGGCACTCGGAACTTGGCAAGCCGTTTACCTCTGGGAGCACCGGAGGGATCCCCACGCGCGGCGCGTTGTCGTGCACATCAGCGGAGAAGAGTGAATGTTTAATCTGAGAAGCGCCACCAGCCCGGCCTGGCTTGAGGTTGTTTTTGGGGACTTTAATAGCTTTCTTGTGGACCACGCAGCTTGCGAACGCAAAGCCTCGGCGACGGGTATGGCGTTCGTGGTCAAGTACCCTGATCGAACGGAGCTTTTGGAGCCCATGATCGAGTTCGCCAAGGAAGAGCTCGAACACTTCCACATCGTGTTCAAGCTCTTAACTGAGCGTGGCCTACGCCTGCTCCCCGACTACAAAGATGAGTACGTGAACGGTCTGCGCTCCCAAATGCGCCCTGGCTCTGATGAATTGTTGCTCGATCGTTTGCTTGTGGCGGGCGTCGTCGAGGCCCGCGGCTGTGAAAGACTGAAACTGATTGCCGATCATCTTCCGAGCTCTTTGGCAGCGCTTGGGCCCGTGTACGAAGAGTTGGCGCGTGCGGAGTCGCGCCATCACGCGCTCTTCTTCAGGCTAGCCCGCCGCTATTTCGACGCCAAAACAGTGCAAGATCGCACGGATTATCTCCTGGATTACGAAGCCGCATTGCTCGAACGCCTGCCTCACACGGCGCGCGTCCACTGACCCGTGCACGGCCACAACCGTGAATCACCGACAGACCATAAAAGACTACCTTGAAACCTACGCCGTTCCAGAAGCGCGAGTTTCTTACCCACTTAGCAAACGGTACGATCACGTGCTCGTCGTACCTGCGCACGACGAAGCGCCGAGCTTGCTTCAAGGCTTCGAAGTCGCGTTCCGCGAGGTTGGCGGCACGGCGCTGCTCATCTTAGTAGTGAACGCAGCCGTTGATAGCCCCGAGCCCGTGCTATGGCGCACGCAAGCCTTGGTAGCTCAGCTACTTTTGGAGAGCAGCAACATCCGACGCCTCAGCTCGCAGCCAGCTGCGTACGAGCTCGGCATCCGTGGGCTAGACATTCTTCTCATCGACCGGGCCAGTGCTGATTCCCTACTGGAAGCTAAACAAGGTGTGGGCCTTGCGCGGCGAATCGGCTGTGACGTGGCACTCCGCTTGATGCTGGATGGCACTGTCAATTCGGAATTTATTGGCTCAAGCGACGCGGATGTCGAGCTGCCCTGCGATTACTTTCAAAGAATCGCGCGGGCAACACCGGGAAGCTCGGCGCTCATCTTTCCATACACGCACTCCATGCTGATGAGCGAACCCCGAGCGCCGCAAGCTTCCGAGATCCTTGAAGCAACACTCCTTTTTGAATGCTCGCTCCGCTACTTGGTGCTGGGATTGAGCGCGGCTGGTTCACCCTACGCTTTCCATACCATTGGCAGCACGCTGGGGCTCTCTGCCAAGGCCTACGCCGAAGCGCGCGGTTTTCCAAAACGGCTCGCGGGTGAAGACTTTCACCTACTGAACAAGCTGGCCAAGCTGGCTCCCGTCCTGCGCCTCGGGGGCACACCCATCTCAATTCAAAGCCGCCTCTCACAACGCACGCCCTTTGGCACCGGCCCGAGCGTGACAGACTTACTTCGGCAGTCCGCTGATCATCCTGCACAGAAGCTGCAACCGAGAGCTTGCTACCACCCGGACGCTTTTAGCGCGCTCAAGTCTTGGCATCAGGCCCTTCATACCTTTGCCGCCGATCCCCAAAACTTTCGCTCTCACTTGGACCTTGACGACAGTTTACCCACTGAATTGAAAGCACACGCCCAACTCCTTTTCTCCGACGAAGCCCTCCAATTTGGCCTTCGCACCGCCATCCAACAACGCAAGACCCCTGAACAGCGACTCCAACATCTCTTCGGTTGGTTCGACGCGCTCGCTACCCAGCGTTTACTGCGCCAACTGAACGCCTCGTGTCCGGCCATTGGCTGGCGTGAAGCGCTCAGCCAAGCTCCCTTTATCGAAGGGCATTCCGACGCACTCAGCGTGAACCACGTGCTGGATCACCTGATTGCCCAAGAAGGCCAGCTTCCGCCAAGGATCGGCCCCACCTGCCTCCACAAGATGGGTTAAGCTCGGCCAGCGAAATGAGCGCCCCCACACCCAACTTTCGACGCCAGTGGCTCATCCCGATTCTCGCCATCGCCCTCGCCACCACTGCGCTGGCAGTTTTTGCTGGCTTCTACGCGTTCGATAATTTCCTTTCGCCCAACACGGCGCAGCTCCCAGCGTTGCAACGCTACCTTGCGTTCGATCCTCTAGCGTTAACCGACGCCGTGAGTTCGCTGGCCGGAATGGTAGCGGCTGTTCTCGGCATCGTGATCACGGTCGTCAGCATCATCGTACAGCTATCTGCAGATCGCTACCAAGGCGTCACCCGCATGTTCCTGCGCGATCGCGTGAACATTTCGACGATGGCCTTTTACGTGGTGGCCTGTGTATGCGGAGTCTGGCTAAGTGTTTCTTTGAAGCATGATTATGTGCCTAGAAGCACGCTTTTCTTCATGCTGGTTACAACAACGTTGGGGCTCGTGCTCATGGCACCGTACTTTGGGTACGTGTTTTGGTTTGTGGATCCGATGAACATCATCGTTCGGATCCGGCACGATGCTTTGAAGGCTGCTGTTTCTGGAACCCAAAATGCCAATTTGGAACGGATGGCGTGCGCGCAAGCCAAAGTATTGTCGGCCATGGAGGAGCTCACGGACATCACGAGCAGCTCCGTTTCCAACAAGGATAAGATCATCGCCAGCGGGGCCGTGGACGCGCTGAAGGATCTGGCGCTGGGCTACCTCGACCATAAGGCTCACGCCACCCGGGGCTGGTTCGAAATTGGCCCGGAGATCCGGAGCAATCCCGATTTCGTAGCGATGGATCCCGAATCCCTGGCTGACCTCGAAAACCGCCGCACCTGGGTTGAATGGAAGGTGATGCGACAATATTTAGGGATCTACAATGAAGCGCTCGGGAGTATGCGCGACATCAACTATCTGATCGCCATCGACACACGCTACCTTGGCGAAGCCGCCTCCAAGCAGGGAGATCGCGAACTGGTGGCGCTGGTTTTTCGCTTCATGAACTCCTATCTGCGAGCCACGCTGAATGCCCGTGATGTGCGCACGGCTTACAACGTCCTCAATCAATACCGTTTGCTCGTGGAGTCCATGATCCGCTTTGGGCATGGGGCAAGCGCCATCGAAGGCGTGCGGCACATGATCTATTACGGGCATGTCAGCTACGACATGAAGCTCACCTTCGTGACCGAAACGGTGGCTTACGACATCTCATCACTTTGCCAATTGGCCCACGATCTTGGCTCGGAGTGCGAAGCGACAACGCTTGGCCTGTTTTTGGAGTTGGATCGCCCCTTGCGCAATCGCAGCCAGGAAGCTGCGCTCCTCGGCGTGCGCAAAGCTCAGGTCAAGCTCGCCGCCTACTACCTCTGGCGGGGGCACCTGGAGAATGCTCGGATTATCTACAAGGACATGGCAGAAGAGCCGGATGAGCGTCTGAACACCATCCGTGAAACCTTGAGTGCCGTTGTGAGTAAGGATTTTTGGGAAATCATCGATCGCGGCAGGAACTTTGAATACATGCCGGATGAGCAACGAGAAAAGCTCGCAGTGTTCTTCGAGTGGTTCAAACAGGATCGCGCGTTAGCGCCCGCGATGGCATGAGTTCCTCCGTTAACTCAAAGACAGGCAACAAGCTACTTTTCGCTGGGCAATTTCGGCGCCAACGTGGTGCGCTGCATGGGGAACTGAGACTGGCGCTCGCGGAACACCGCGAGCAGACCGTCAAGCAGGGTTTCGTCGCGGCGCAGGATCGCAATCCGCAACAAGCCGGCTTGAGGGTGGGAAACGGGGAGCGACGCAAGGAATATCCGGGCGTTGGCCAACTTGCGCGTTACGCGATCGGCATGCTGCCCAAGCTCTTCAACGTCACTCCGATGCGTGGGGGGCAACGAGCCCTCGGTGCGACGCACCCGAACCCGCGTCGCGTCCGTTCCGTCGCCAGCATCGCGCGGCTCGATCACTGCGGGCACTTGGGGTGGAGGAGGGGTCGAGGGGCGTGCGTTCGTCATGATGGCTTACCAACTTCCGGGCTCAGGCGCTCTTGGCACAATAACACTTCCCCCGTAAGATTCATTCCAACTCAAACTATTTCCGATAATATTCGCACAGAACCGGTGAAATCAGTCTTGAGTGGGCTTCGACCTGAACCCGTGCCGAGCTCGACAATGTCGCAGATTCTCGCCCACCACCCTGCATCACCAGACACTCGCGAGCTTCGGACGAGCGCGACTCGAAGCGCCCATATCATGGCTAACCTGCAACTGTGAATAAACCAATTCAACATGCCTGCTGACGCAATGCCAACGCTGCCACTTTGGAAGATTGAACGGCTCGTTCCGGGGGGCCGTGGGCTCGCCCACTTGTCTGACGGACGCATCGGGTTCGCGGGCGGAGTGGTGCCAGGGGACAGCATTAGGGTCCTCCAATCCAAGAACCATCGGCAATTTGTGGAGGCACTGGCCTGGGAGCTCACGGAGCCGGCGAAGCAGCGGTCACAGCCTGAATGCCCGCACTTTGAGCGCTGCGGCGGTTGCGATTGGATGCAGCTAAGTCGGAGCGCGGAGCTAGAAGCCAAGCGGGGGTTGCTAACAGACGCTCTTACACGCGTTGGCAAGCTCACAGCGCTGCCAGAGATTCAGCTTGTCGCGCAGTCGGAGAGCCAAGCCCTGGGCTACAGGAACCGACAGCGCTTTCATGTCAGCGAAGCTGGAACGATCGGGCTCTTTGCCGAAAACTCCCACACCCTTGTCGAAGTGGCTGAATGTCCCGTTTCGCACCGAGAAGTCGTCCGCGGGCTGCGCTTCTTGCGCGAAGCACTGACAAACCACCCCGAAGTTGGCAAGTGGCTCTCCGAGGCGGAAGTTCGATACTCCCCGTTGGCACCGAGTCTCGCCGTTCGCTTGGTGCTGCGTCGGTCAGGCTTCAAGCCGGAATTGACCCGCGGCTTCGTGCGGCTGTTGGAGAAGGAGTTTGCTCTTGTCACGCTGGGTAAATATCGCGCGGCCGAAGCGCAGCGCTGGCCGCTCAGCGCGGAGCTTGAGGTGTTGGTTCCACCAGCCGCTTTTGTGCAGGTCAACCCGAGTATCAACCAAAAGCTCGTGGCAGCTATCGTGGCGGGCGCGCAAGCGCGTGGAGCTCAACGCTTTTTGGATCTGTACGCGGGCGCGGGGAATTTTGCGATCCCTCTATGCGCTTCGGGATTATCGGGGGTTGCGTTGGAACACTCTGCGCCGGCGATCGCCGCTGCAGTGCGACAGGCAGCCGAGCTCAAGCTGGATACACGCCTCGCATTCATTCCCGGGGATGTGGCGCTGAGCCTCGAGGCCATGAATCGAAAGCCAAAACCCAAATGCGATGGTGGCGGAACTACTCCGGCGTTCGATCTGGTCGTCCTGGACCCGCCACGCGAAGGGGCCAAGGCAATTCTGCCAACACTCGTGAACCTGGCCTGTGAGCACATCGCGTACTTGGCGTGCGATCCGGTAGCCTTGGCGCGGGATCTGAAAACCCTAACGGCTTCAGGTTATCAACTAACAGACCTCGCGATCTTTGACATGTTTCCGCGTACTCATCATTTCGAATCGTTAGCGTGGTTGGCGCGTGTTCCAAGCCCACGCCTGTCTGAAGCTCGCTCCTGATTTCGATGCAAAGCGCTGCGCAGGCTTCGCTGCACGCGTTGCAAAGCCAGCCCAAATTTCGCCTGCTCCTTGGGGGTCAACAGCTTGCCCAGCTCAGCCACCTCTTCGCGCCGAAGACGGTGGATCTCTTCCCAGGCCTTTTGGATCTCAGAAAGGCCCTGCTGATAGGCCGCTTGATCCTGGCTATCCTCCGCCAAGAGCTGGCGAATTCGGTCCTGATTCGTGTGAATGCGCCGTGTGATCTCGGATTTCCTAGTATTAAATTTCAGCAGGACTTTCTCGACCAAATCCTTGCGTGCCCCGTCTAAACCCACTTGTTCACTGAGGAGCTGCCGGCGCATTCTCGCCAACCGCTCATCGAGAGCGCGGCGGCGTTCTTGCCGATTGGTATGCACGCGCTGCTGCTTCGCAGCCTTTCTCTCCGACTGCTGTTGCGACTGTTCCGAGCCGGCAGAGCTTTGCCCGTGCGCCAACGTCGAGGCGCCCAAAAGCAGCGCACAGGCCAGGCACAGGACACCCAAACGCCCTAAACTCCTCAGCATTTTCATCATTTTTCTCCCAGCAAATCGTTTGTTGCCAGCATCCACGCATCAACATCTGAATCCAGTGCTGGACCGAAAAGATCCTCAGCGTTGAATTCTCGCAAGCCATCCGTATCCTCAAAGAATTCGCTCACGGCGAGCACGCTCGGCTCGGCATCCGCTGCTTCCAGACTCGCGTCGGATGCTGACTCCGCTTCCTCGGAGCCCTCTTCTGCGAGAGTGCTTGGCTCTACCGAATTCCGCAGCAGCGCACGCGGGCCTTCAACATTTTTGGCAGCCACGTGCTGGGGTACCGCTCGAGCCGCGATGGCGACGTCAGCGCCTCGCCCTTCGCCTCTGGTCTCAATCAGCCAAAATCCCAGAGTGGCGGCCACTGCCGAAACGCCGAGCGGCAACCACCACTTCCAGGCGGTGCGTTTTCCAACGCTTGCAGGGATATCTTGAGCCCTCGCCGCTAGGCGCGTGATCTCGGGGCCACTCGGAGCCTCTGCCGTTTGATCGAACAAGCCGCCTAGCCCGCCCTGTTCGTTGAAATCATCTTGGATCTTCATACAGTCCCTTTTCTATTCATCGATCAAAAGATCGGCGAGCTTCTCCCGAAGCTCTTTCACAGCAAGGTGCACCAGCACCCGCGCCGAACCTTCGGTGGTGCCCGTGGCCACGGCTATCTCAAGATAAGACATATGGGCGTCGAGCCTGAGGAGCGCGACCTCTTGGCGCTTTTTTGGCATACCAGCCAGCGCCAGGCGAATTCGCTCCGCAAGTCGCTTCGCCGTTAACTCTTCGACAGGAGTCACCGCATCGACGGGGGCTGCTGACTTCTCTTCGCGCCACTGACGCCGACGTTCGGAGCGCAGCAGCGTCAGTGCCTGGCGTGCCGCAATCGCGCCAAGGAATGCCTTGAGCGAGGTTCCGGGCTCATAGTGACCGAGCTTTCTGAACGCAATCGTGAGGGTTTCTTGGACCGCATCCTCGGCGAGCGCTGAGCTTCTGCAGGCACGATGCGCAATTCTGTAAAGCAACGGCAGATGCGGACTAACGAGGCTGGAAAAAGCGCTCCCCTCTCCGCGGAGAGAGCGCGAAACGAGCTCAGCTTCGACCGACACCGCTTGAGGAGCGTGCGCCTTCGCTTCGGAAAAAGCTAGTGTGCGAGGCGGAGCTATCATGATCTGCATCGAAATCTGCCATGGAATGCCTAGCTGACCGGTTCTGTTAAATGAGGCCCTTTTCTGACCCACAAACCCTGAAACATGGCGGAGCTTGAAGTCGCCCGGCGGCGCATCATTTGAGTTGCTGACCACCCGCTTTGACGCAGTACCGTGTCACGAATACCCGGACCGCGCTAAGGACGCTTGCTTCCACCTTGTCAAGCGTGGTGCCACTCTGCGTGAGCCGAGTCTTTGAAACCTGGAGCGAATGGTCACCCGAATCGACGCTGTAGAGCTCGTTGGGTGCCGTCATCTGGTCTCGAACTTGGGCCAGCAACTCCGGAGGACACAGTGGATCGCGCGTGCCTTGAATGAACAGCACGGGGGTTCGCAGTTCTTTCAGCACTTCATCTCGAACTTTTCTTACCTTGCCTGAACTGAGCAGCGGGTAACCAAAACAGATCAGGCAAGTCGGCTCAGTTTTCAGTGCCAGGTGGCACCCAATGCGGCCTCCCATGCTCTTGCCCACCAAAACAACTGGCCCCGGGTGGCGAACGGTCGCGGCAGTGAGCGCTGCCTGATGCGCGGCGATCAAGAGTGGAAGCGGATCGGGACGCCGCTGACCTTGCTGCATGTATGGGTAGTCGAATGCGCTGACCTTGCCGAGAGCGCCTAGGCGACCTGCCCAACGTTGCATCCACTCGGAACTGGAAGGCGCCCCGGCCCCAGGCGCAAAAAGAAGAAGGGGCTTCATTCCCGCTGCGTGTAGCGCAATGGGCAGAAAGAAGAAGCCGGACTAAAGCTTTCACGCCCTAGCCCGGCCTCAGGAGCGTTGCGACACGCATCCAACAAAACGTCCTCGCGACCGAACACTTAACACCTGGAGCACGAACTCGCAGGGTTTCCAGCGTTTACGGGGCCCCAGAAAAAAACAGCGGCTCAGAGTGAGGGGGGATACTCTGAGCCGCTGAGGAGTTAGCGACGGCTGCCCAAGCGGAGGGGGGGATCGCCAAGGCGGCCGTCCGAGATTGTTTATAGCAAGCTTCATGCCAACCGGTAGCCCTTCGAAACTGCGGGTATTCCCTTAGTCCGCTTCGACGATACCTTGCATTTCTGCAAGTGATATTTCTGTTTCGAAGTCTGGTCCGAAACAGTCGCCTTCGGACTCTTCAAGGGCGGCTGCGCTTTCCACGCTGGCAACAATCGACCAAGATGAGCGAGCCGAGCGTGCGGCGCCTATGGGAAATGAAAAACCTAGCTACCCGGAAGTCGAGATTGAGGATCCGGAAGCAGTGAGCGCTGCCCTGATCAGTGGTGCCACTTCTTGGAAAGAGGGCAACGAGCGAGAAGCTTTGCGTTGGCTCCAGCGCGCAACTCTAGCGGCCACACGGGCCAATCTTACAAAGCGCGCCGGCGTTTTGGCGCAAACTGTGGCGAGAATTTCAACCGCGCTCGGTGGCCAGCTGCTCAAGGTGCCGCAGCTCTCGAAACTAAGCTCCAGCGGAGCCACATTGGAAACAGACTTCTCCGATACAACGGTGGTCGATGGCTCCCCCGAGACCATACCGATCACCAAGGCTAAAATCGTTGACGATTCCCTTCAGAAGCCAAGGCAGGCGCTGCGGGTTGCCGTCGAGCCCGCTCCAGGTGAGCCCAACATTCTGCGTATTCAGCTCCTTGAGGATGGGCGCGCGCCCGCACCAGGCGCCCACGAGGCTTTCCTGGTGCCCGTGGAGGCGGGTGTGGACTTTACGCGCCGCCGAGAATCCTGAGGCGCGCCGAGCCGAAAATATCCTGAGCGGAGCGGCTACAGGAAATCTTTGAGCATTCGGCAGCGTTTGGGATTTTTCAGCTTCCGCAGAGCTTTGGCCTCGATCTGACGAATGCGCTCGCGGGTGACCTCGAAATCTTGCCCAACTTCTTCGAGCGTGTGTTCGCTCTTTTCCTCGATACCGAAGCGCATCCGCAGCACCTTTTCTTCGCGCGGAGTGAGCGTCTTTAGGGCACGGCCTGTTTGCTCACTCAGGCTGCTTTCAATGGCTGCCTCAACCGGGCTCACCGCGCCTGCGTCCTCAATGAAATCTCCCAGGCAGCTATCACCTTCCTCCCCGAAAGGCGTTTCCAGGCTGAGCGGCTCCTTCACGAGCTTCAACACCTTATTGAGCTCTGTGGGCGAGATCTCTAACTCTTTCGCAATCTCTTCGGGCGTTGGCTCACGACCGAGCTCGTGCATCAGGAAGCGTGCCGTGCGAAACACCTTGTTGGTGGTCTCCAGCATGTGCACAGGAATGCGAATCGTGCGTGATTGATCGGCGATCGCGCGCGTGATGGCTTGGCGAATCCACCAGGTGCCGTACGTTGAGAACTTGTAGCCGCGCCGATAATCAAATTTCTCGACCGCACGCATCAGGCCAATATTGCCCTCTTGAACGAGGTCCAGGAACTGAAGGCCGTGGTTGGTGTATTTCTTTGCGATCGACACCACGAGCCTCAGATTGGCTTCCACGAGCTCCGCCTTGGCACGCTCGGTGAGGCGCTCGCTTCTACAAATCTGGTCGTAGGTTGCTTGGGCCGCCAGCGTCGCGCTTGAGGAGAGCTGCTTTTCCTGCATCTGCTGCAAGTGCGCCGTCTTCTGGTGCTTGATCAATTTCTGAATCAGCTTACCGCTGAGCTGCATCTGCTTCAGGATCTCGATGCACTTGCCGCGCATCTCCCGAATGCCGAGAGTGGCTTCCTTCTTCTTTTCTGCGTTGGCGCCTTTGCTCTCTTCGAGCACCTGCGCAATTTGCTTCTCGAACTTCTTGACCTTTTCGATCAGCCCGAGGAAGCGCTGCACCGACTCTTCTTCAGATCGGTTCTCGATGTCTTCGAGATCTCCCAACAAGGTGTTGGCCCGAATCTTACCCAGGCGCAGTTGCTCAGCGAGACGCATGAGCTCCTCCATTGCCCAAGGGCTACTGAAGAGCGCTTCAAGGATCTGGACTTGGCCTTCCTCAATGCGTTTCGCTATCTCAATTTCGCGCTCACGGGTTAACAGCGCAGTCCGCGCCATCTTAGTGAGATAGGCTCTTACGCCATCACTCTCTAGACCCGAAGCATCACCCGATCTCTGAGTTGTCTTTTTCAAGCGCCCTGTCCTAGCACCTTTCCGGAAAAAGGGTGGTCCTTCGAGCGTTTTCCGTCACTCGGAGGAATTTGGTGGCTGGGACACCGCGAAGCGCGCTTCCCAAAGCATCGGAAATTGGGGTCATACCCCGAATTTCGAGGGATTTGTGCATTATGCTTGGCAGCCCACGGATGACCTGATAGTCGGCCGCATGGCTAACCCGGCTCTGACTGCCCAAACTGACCGCGTCGTCACCATCCACTATGTCCTCACGCTCGGCGAAGGCAAGGAAGTCGACCGATCCGGCGATGAACCCCTCGTTTATCTGCACGGCCACGAGAACATCGTACCTGGCTTAGAGCGCAAGCTTGAGGGCAAAGGCATCGGCGACAAACTCAAGGTCACGGTGGCACCAGTCGACGGCTACGGCGAGGCAGATGCTGATTCCACCAAAACGATGCCAAAAGCCGCGTTTCCCCTCGGCGTCGAAGTCGGCATGCAGCTCGCCATGGAAGATGAAGAGGGCGACGAGATGCCGCTCTGGGTCAAGGAAGTCACTCAGGATAGTGTCGTCATCGATTTCAACCACCCCTTAGCGGGCGAAACGTTGCACTTCGACGTCGAGGTGGTGGACGTGCGCGCCGCGACAGAAGAAGAGCTCGCACACGGTCACGTGCATTCTGCCGACCACCACCATGACCATTCCGACGACGATCACCACCACCACTGATCAGACGTCACTCGTCGGGTAGCGGTGGCGGAACGATAAACTCGTAGCGCGTGGTCCAGATTTTTTCTGCACCTGGGGGGAGCTGGATCTTAATGAACACTTCCGGGCAGAAGACCTCGCGCAGCGCCCAGATCGAGAACTTTTCTGGCCCAAAATCCCCCGAGATTCGGACCTTTGACCCTACTTGAGTGTTCTCAACGGTGAAAGAAAAACTGTCTACGCTCGGCTCCAACGTGAGATTTCCAAAAAGTGATTCTCGCGCCAGCAGCGGCGCTACAACCTGCACCACGTTGCCCGTTCGCTCGACGAGGCGAGCCGGCTGGATCTCACCGCTCACAGGGGAGTCGAACGTCACGCGGTAGCTGGGTCCGATCATTTGCCCATCCAGGCGCAAGAAATTATGCGCGTAGTGGTTCGTGATGATCGGCACTATTCCCGTATTTTTTAGCCAGTGTTGGATGCTCAGCGTGCGCCCATCGGGCTCGAGCGTGAGCTGCTTCTTGTATTGATACCCGTAACCGCGTGTGAGCGGCAACTCCTGCGAAAAGCCGGCGCTCGTTCGGTTGTGTTGCACCCGCCATGGAAGCGCACGCACCACAGGATACTCTTCACCAAAGAAGTACGGCTCCTGATTGATGCGGCGCAGCTCCCCGACACCGATCTTGATGAAGGTTGCTCCCGGTGCCGCACTGTCGTAGCCAAGCGGCGTCTCAATTCCGAACTCCTCGGCTGGCCCATTCACCGCGTCAGGAACGACTGGGTCGTGTTTTTTTTGCCAATTCTGCACAAAGGTATGCGAACCCACGCGTATGGCGCCAACCATGCCCGACCAATCAAAGCGCGGCCCGCGATAGTGCCCAATGGCTGGATCCGGCGGATAGATCAGCACTTGCAGCTCCCCCTGCTCAAGGACGAACTCGGGAAACTCCGTGTGCGCGCGCGCTCCTGACGTGGCCGGAGCTGCTGGCGGGCAGGCGCCCGACGGCGAACAGGCAGAGAGCAGGCTTCCTACGAGAACGAGGCTGAAACCTTTAGTGAAAGGGCTGGCTAGCCGTCTCGGGCGCTCTAGGTGCATGCGCCGCACTATAGGCTGAGATTTGCGACTTAGAAAAGCGTACCCCGCACCACCAAAACACCGATACCCATGCCGAGCGAACTGCCGATGAGCGCGCACAGTACAAATAGAAACACCCCCCTGATGATCGAGCGGCGGGCGCTCAGGCGAGGCCGGCGCTGCCGCTTGCCTAACGCGACAAACTGCGGATAATCTGCAATCGCTGGTAACTCTCGGGTCGGAATATCTAGCTCGGGATCTTGGTGAATGGCCGGGAGCGCCAACGTTGGCTCATCCTCGGCCTCAAGCGCCAGGTGCAGCTGCCGAGGCACTGCGATTCCTAGCGGCAATGTGGGCATTTCAAACGCGGACGCAGGGGCCGTGCCACGGCGCACTGGGACTCCGGAAAAGTTGGGAATAGGGCGCATAGAAGTGTGCCCCCCCTTCGGCCATCTCCGTGCCTGGTTGCGAGTCTTTATCTCGCCTGTCTGGGACAACTCTCCCCGGAAATACCGCGTCATTACGAACACGCGGCCGGGGACTGAGCCGCCCGAGCGAGCCAACGACACCCTGAACCCTTGAATGGTCCCAGTGTAATCCAAGGAAGGGACGCCACAGCTCGTGCTAAAAAGCGTGGCCGCCCAACGGATCTCACCTGCAGCGTGCACGCTGGCAACGCACCGTCGCTCCTCATCAATAAGGCCGCCTCTCATGCTCCGCCACCCCGCACCGAACTCGTCCGACCGTCGCCAGCCCAGGAACTCCGCTTGGAGGTTCGCCACTGCGTGGTTAACCTGTAGTCTATTAATGCTCGCGGCATTTTCGGCACCAAGCTGCGCCCGCACTGAGCTGTGCGACACCCTCGCAGGCGATTGTCCGAAGGTCGGCGCGAGCGGCAGCGGTGGTTCGAATGGGACCGGCGGCACCGGCGGCACGTTGCTCTGCACGACCGGCACAGCCTGCAATGGCCTATGTGTAGAACTGACGAGCGATGCCAAGAATTGTGGTGTTTGCGGTAAGAGTTGTGGCGCGGGCCTGGTGTGCCAAGCAGGCGTCTGCACCGGGACGTGCAACCCTGGCCTAGCGCAGTGCGGCGATACGTGCGCCAAGCTTGACAGCGATTCAGCCAACTGCGGGGCCTGTGGCACCGTCTGCTCCACAGCTCAAAGCTGCTCACAAGGTAGCTGCTCGTGTCCGATCGGTAGTGAGCTTTGCAACGGTACCTGTCGTCCGCTCACGAACGATCCCAACAATTGCGGCAAGTGTGGCAACATTTGCGGCAAAGGCGCCCCATTCTGCCAAGCCAACGCCTGCGTTTCCCAATGCCAAGCGCCGTTTTCAGCTTGCGGGCTCAGCTGCGTGGATCGCCTGAATGATCCGCTCAATTGTGGCGCCTGCGGCTTCACTTGTGGTGGCGGGAAGACCTGCTCCGGGGGCGCCTGCGTGTGCCCCACTGGTTTCCAGAATTGCAACGGCCAGTGCGTAGACCTCAACGCGGATGGCGGGAATTGCGGCGCCTGCGGCCTCACCTGTGACGCCTCCTCGAAATGCTTGAATGCCAAGTGTGAATGCGCCATCGGCGGCAGCCGCTGCAACAACACCTGCACCCTCACCGATAGTGATCCCAGTAATTGCGGCGCCTGCGGCAACATCTGCGGGAACGGGAAAGTCTGCGCCAACGGAGCCTGCCAAGACACGTGCCCTATGCCGCTCAGCTCCTGCAACGGAGCCTGTCTCGATCTTTCCAAGGATCCCGTGAATTGCGGCGCCTGCGGCACCAGTTGTGCAACCAACCAAACCTGCCAAGGAGGCAGCTGCCGCTGCTCTGGCAACCAACTTGCGTGCGGGAATGTTTGTAAAGACGTCACCACCGATCCGAATAATTGTGGCGCTTGCGGCACGGTTTGCGGCGCGCGTCAGACCTGCTCGGGAGCAGCGTGTCAATGTGATGCAACCGCCACGGACTGCAACGGCACCTGCGTGAACACCAGCGCCGATGCGGCCAACTGTGGGGCCTGTGGGAAAGCTTGCCCAGGCGGTCAAGTTTGCCAGGCTGGCCAATGCGCCGTGAGCTGTACGGCTCCGCTTAAGAACTGCAACGGCGGGTGCGTCGACGTGAGCACTGACAGTCAAAATTGCAGCGCTTGTGGCCTGGCATGTGCGAACGGGCAAGATTGTTCGGGCGGAAAGTGCGGCTGTCCGAATGGCACCTCCGCTTGCAACGGGCAGTGCGTGAGCACGCTCATCGATCCGAATAATTGTGGTGGCTGCGGGTTCACCTGCTCGGGTGGCAAGAGTTGCAGTGGCGGGCTGTGCGTATGCCCCGCCGGGGCAAGCAACTGCGGTGGTGTGTGCGCATTTACTGCTACCGACAACGCCAACTGCGGAACCTGCGGACTCACCTGTGGTGCCGCGCAAGCCTGCAACGCTGGCATGTGTTCGTGCCCGAATAACCAAACGGCCTGTGGCGGAGCTTGTGTCGATGCCCTCACGGATACCGCCAATTGCGGTGGTTGTGGCCGCGCCTGCGGTGCATCCCAAGACTGCATTTCGGGCGCCTGCCGCTGCGATGCTCGAACCACCTTTTGCAACGGAACCTGCGCGAACACGCGCAGCGACCACGAAAACTGCGGAGCCTGCGGCAATGCGTGCGGCGCCAATCAAGTGTGCAGCAACGGCCGTTGCCAGGCCATGTGCTCTGGGAACTCCGTGCAATGCCAAGCCAATTCCTGTGTAAGCCTCCAAAGCGATCCGAACAACTGTGGCGCGTGTGATCAAGCCTGCGGCAGTGGGCAGAGCTGTTTTGGCGGAACCTGCAGATGCCGACGCGGTCTGCAGAGCTGCAATGGGAAATGCACCGATCCACTCAATGATCCCAAGAATTGCGGCGCCTGCGGAAAGGCTTGCGGTCAGGGTGCGGTTTGCAACGGCGGTACCTGTGGTTGCCCCGGCGGCTCACTCAGCTGCGGGAGCGCATGTGCCAACCCGCTGACAGACCCTGCCAACTGCGGCAAGTGCGGCAACGCTTGCCCAGCGGGCTCTTCGTGCTTGAACGGAGCCTGCGGCTGCGCGGGTGAGACCAACCTCTGCAACGGCGCGTGCGTGAATGTGTTACTGGATCCGCAGAATTGTGGCGGGTGTAGCAAGGCGTGCCTGCCCGGTCAGAGCTGTACCAACGGGTCGTGTCAGCAAATCGGACCCGGGGCGCCCAATGCGCCCTGATCCCTCGGCGAATCCGCCCCTACTAAAGTGGCGCGGGTTGCGTCCGTTGGACGCGTGTGGCTCCTCACGAGCACCTGCACTTCATGGAAAGGCAAACCTGGCTCGAACTTCGACGACCCTGGACGGGGGTGCGCGCTGCTTGCATGGCGTTGGGATTGAGCGTTTCGTGCGGCAAGCTCGAGCGCGAAGGGCCACAGATCCTTTCCGTGGACCCAATCCGTTTCGAGTTCGGCCCGCAACAGGCGCTCCGCATTGAGGGGAACAATTTTTACGTCCACGCCAACGTGCGCCTCAGCGACTCGAACGTCGTAAAGATTCGGAGTACGTTCCGCGTGCTGATCGACACTACGGAGGTGGCTGCAGCCGATATTGTAGCTGTCGATTCAACTGTGCTCACAGCCTTGGCACCGGCCGGGTTAGCCGTCGGCAGCCACTCGGTCACCGTTGTCACTCCGGAAGGCCTCTCAGATACGCTGAACGCCGCCTTCACCGTACTCCCCGGTGGTTCGGGCGGGCTCGGAGGCACGAATGGACTCGGGGGCTTCTCGACCGCCCTCGGGGGCATGCTGAACGCCTCAGGTTCCGCAACTCAGCAGGGCGGGGCTCCGACTGCGGGCGGGCCGACAACAGGTTTCGGAGGAGCCGTTGGCACAATAGGGGGCTCCATTGGCGCGCTGGGAGGTGCCCCAGGCTCAGGCGGCGCGGGGATGTCGCTCTGCGGTTCTACCTGCAACGTTGACGAAACCTGTTGCGGCTCATCCTGCGTGAATTTCTCGCGGGATATTCAAAACTGCGGTTCATGCGGCAGCGCCTGTGGTGTGTCAGAATTCTGCGCCACCGCAACCAGTGTGAGTTGCCTCCTCGTCTCGCTTCAGAGCGTCTGCCAGAACGCCGGAGTCACCAGCGTCTACGACGGCGTTCCTAGCGACGACGACGCGAGCAATGTTATCCGAAATGCGCTCAGCTCCGGCTGCGCACCGTCTCCAATACCGCGTACCGTGAGCCAAACGGATAGCGCCACGATTGAGCAAGCCACGGGCAAAACTCTCGTAGGTCCGGGGGAGCTTCTCGTCTTGGCCGGCGGCGACGCCGTGAGCACTCCCGTCAACTACGTCAACACCGCGCGGATCGCTCCTATATACAGCATTGGCAACGAACTACGACGCAGCGCGGATGACAGCCTCGTCACGAAAGTTAGCGGCTTGAGCGCCGACCATGATTTCATTGTCATTCAGGTGGTACGCGAACCGACCAACGGCAGCTTGCTACTCGTCGCCTACGGCTATTCCGGATTGGGTACCACCGCAGGCAGCTGGTACTTCGCCAATGTGATGATGCCAGCCATCTCGAACTACACGGATCTTTGGTACATCTACGAGTGGAAAGACACCATCAACGACAACAAGCCCACCAACGCCAGTGAATTCGCATTGGTTCAATCCGGGCGCTGAGCCGCCGCTGATCCTGCCAGTGCCTGAGCTTGGAGCAGCTCGGGGACGATGGCCTGGAGATGCCGGGCCAAACGCTCTGCCCAAATGGTTTGCCCAGCGTCATCGCTGATCAAATCTTGGCGGATCTCAAGCTCAACGTGTGGGAGTTGGCGCCCCTCACCGTACACAATGGCGCCATAATCGCTGTCATCGCTGACCCAATAGGGCTCATTGTCCCCAATCACTAGGCCCGGCTCGGTACGCAGCGCTGAAAGCAAAGCCTGGCCCAGCCTTCGATCTCGCTGATACAACACGCCAGCATGCCAGGGCCGGCTCACTCCATGATACACGGGCGTGAAGCTGTGCACCAGAAGGAGCACCGTGGGTGCGTTACGGGCTTTCCGTTCGTCAAGTTCCAAACCAATGCGTTCGTGATACGGATTGAAGATCTCGCGCGCCCGGAGCTCCGCGTCTTCAGAGCTGATAGCCTGATTTCCAGGGATTCCGGTGCCTTCGCTGCGCGCTGCGATCGAGCCCTCGTGAATCAACGGGCGATTGCAATCAATGGCGAGGCGCGAATAAGGTTGCAAGACGAGGGTTGCCTCAAGCGCCACCGCTAGCTTTCTCGACAATCCCGCAGCTCCAATATCCCAGGCAATATGCCGTTCGAGATCGGCCTGGCTCAGCCCGAGTGTGCCCAAAACCCGCGGTAAACGCTGGCTGGCGTGATCACACGTGATGAAATAGGGCGAAGCCGGCGACCCCGCAAGGAACTCGAAAGCAACGGGCTCGTCAGGGAAAAGCAGGTGACGTTCCATCAGGAGCTGCCGTTCGCCTATAAGGCGCCCAGAATGCGATTGAAGGTGGGGCTAGGCCGAAGAGCTGCGAAGGCCTTGGCATCGTCGGGGTGATAATACCCACCAACATCCACAGGCTTGCCTTGCACCGCCGCGAGCTCAGCGACGATGGTTTGCTCGTTGGCAGTGAGTTGCTCTGCAATAGCCGTGAAACGCGCCTTCAGAGTGGGGTCCGTGGATTGCGCGGCCAAGGCCTGGGCCCAGTAGAGAGCCAAGTAAAAGTGGCTACCACGGTTGTCGATGCCGCCGACTTTGCGCGACGGTGAACGATCAAATTCAAGAAACTTTCCTGTGGCAGCGTCAAGCGTATCCGCTAAAACTTTCGCCTTGGGATTCTTGAAGGTGTCGGAGAGGTGTTCCAGCGAAACGGCTAGTGCTAGAAACTCACCCAAGGAATCCCAGCGCAGATAATTCTCTTGGAGGAACTGCTCAACGTGTTTGGGGGCTGACCCACCAGCGCCGGTTTCAAACAGACCGCCACCTTTCATCAATGGCACAATCGAGAGCATCTTGGCGCTCGTCCCGAGCTCCAGAATCGGGAACAAGTCCGTGAGGTAATCGCGCAGCACATTGCCAGTCACAGAAATCGTGTCTTTGCCTTGGATGATGCGCTCCAACGTGAACTGGGTGGCGGCGGCTGGCGGTAGAATCCGGATGTCCAAGCCTGACGTGTCGTGATCCTTCAGGTAGGTCGTCACCTTCGCGATGATCTGTGCGTCGTGAGCACGTTTTTGATCCAGCCAAAACACCGCAGGAGTGAGGCTAGCCCGCGCACGCGTGACCGCGAGCTTCACCCAGTCTTGAATCGGCGCATCTTTAGCCTGGCAAGCGCGCCAGATGTCTCCTTCTTCTACGTTGTGCTCCAGGAGCACCTTGCCTTGACCGTCCGTCACGCGCACCACGCCACGCGCAGGGATCTGAAACGTTTTGTCGTGGGATCCGTATTCTTCGGCAGCCTGGGCCATGAGCCCAACATTCGGGACCGAGCCCATGCTGGTTGGATTGAAGGCGCCGTGGGTTTTGCAGAAGTCGATCGTCGTCTGATAGACACCCGCGTAACTGCTGTCCGGGATCACCGCCAGCGTATCTTGCTGTTTACCTGCTGCGTCCCACATCTGACCTGATGTGCGAATCATGGCTGGCATCGAAGCATCCACGATGACGTCACTCGGCACGTGCAGGTTGGTGATGCCTTTTTCGGAATTCACGTACGCCAGACCAGGGCCCTTAGCGTACGCCGCCTGAATATCAGCCTCAATTTCAGTTCGTTTTTCCGCCGGTAACGACTGGATCTTCGCCACCAGATCACCCAACCCGTTGTTGAAATCCACCCCCAACTCACGGATGAGCACAGCGTGCTTGGCAATCAGCTCCTTAAAAAACACCTGCACAGCGAGGCCAAACATAATCGGATCAGAGACCTTCATCATGGTGGCCTTCAAGTGCAGAGAAAAGAGCACACCATCGCTCTTGGCCCTGGCGATTTGTTGCTCCAAGAAGGCTACTAACGCCTGCTTCTGCATCACGGTGGCGTCCAAAATTTCTCCCGCCAAGAGCGGCGTCTTCTCCTTCAGAACATTGACCGTGCCATCTTCCGTGGTGAGCGATATCGTCACCGCGGTTCCCGCTGGAACAGTCACTGATTTCTCATTCGAAAAGAAATCGCCGGCCTTCATCGTAGCCACGCTAGTCTTGGAAGTCGGCGTCCACTTTCCCATGGGGTGCGGATGCTTCCGCGCATACTCCTTGACAGCCTTGGGCGCGCGCCGGTCAGAATTGCCCTCTCGTAATACCGGATTCACAGCGCTGCCCTTGAGCTTATCGTAACGCGCTTTGGCGTCTTTTTCCGCGGGCGTCTTGGGAACTTCCGGATAATCCGGCAGCTTGTAGCCTTGAGCTTGCAGCTCGCTCACGCACGCCTTCAGCTGCGGCACCGAGGCGCTGATGTTGGGCAGCTTGATAATGTTAGCTTCTGGCTGCAAAGTGAGGGTGCCGAGTTCGGCCAAGTCATCCGCTATGCGCTGTGACTCATTCACCGCTTCGGGGAAAGTCGCTATGATGCGACCTGCGAGCGAGATATCTCGCACCTCCACGGTGACATCCGCTGCTTTGGTGAAGGCCTGAACAATCGGGAGCAACGAGTAGGTGGCCAGGGCGGGAGCTTCGTCGGTCTTGGTGTAGATGATCGTGGGAGTTTTGGTCATGGGAATTCGAGGGCAGGCTAGTCGATTGCCCTGAAGTTCCTATTGTAAAATCGGGAATGGCCAAAGCTTGAGCTGGCACAGCCAAAACACGCCACTCAGGCGTGATTGCCTGGAATCAGCCGCGGGCGAGTCCGCCTCGAGTCGGCTGTTCTCACCGGGTGTCCCCTTCCGCTAGGCTGCGGGAATGCAGCGCAGGGATCTACTCGTGGGAAGTGCACTAGGGCTCGTGAGCCTGACCTTCTCCAGGCTCGCCGCTGCCTGGGAAGAGATCGATGTCGCCCAAGGCGTTCGCGTTTTTCGACGAGATGTCGCTGGCTCACCTTTGGTGGCGTTTAAGGGCATGGGGTATGTCAACGCGCCGATAGCCAAACTTTGCTGGGTGCTCGCCGATAACCAGCACCGTACTGATTGGGTGGATCGGCTGAAGAAAACTACGGTGCTGGAACGACAAAGCGATTTCGACTTTATACTCTACCAGCATTTCGGGCTGCCCGTGCTGCTCAGTGATCGCGACTACGTGTACCGGGCCAAGGGCTCGCGCGACGCCAAAACGGGAATCGTAACGCTCCGCATGCACTCCGTGAAGCATCCGAAGGCGCCGCCCACAGTGGGTGTCCGCGCGCAGCTCGTAGGAAGTTCCTACACACTGATCCCGAAGGGGAAGCAAACGCTCGTGATAGTGGAGATCCAGACCGATCCAAAAGGTGCCCTTCCGGCATGGCTCGTCAATCTCATTCAGAAGAGCTGGCCCTCCAATACTATTTTGGCGCTCCGCCGACAGGTCAAGAAAAGTTTCGTAAAAGAGCTCGAATTCAAGTGAGGCTCCCCTTCGTTGCGGCAGGCGCGCTGGCGCTGGCACTCTTTTCACCACTCACCCTGCACGCCGAAGCCAGAGCCCCCGAGGTGAAGCTTCCGGAACTCATCGCACCCTTGGCTCCAGAATATCCTTCCAATGGCACGCGCAATCAGCGCGTCGTTCTGCGCGTGACGCTCGACACCGAAGGTAAGGTCACCGGCGTCGACGTCACGACAGGCGATGAGCCTTACGCCTCAGCAGCAGTACGTGCGGCGCAGAATGGCAGATTCACTCCCGCCGAACGCGCTGGAGTGTTCATTCCCGCCACCATCCTGGTTGCGGTGGATTTTACGTACTCGGCGCCCACCGCTAAGCCGGTGAGTCAGAGGCGGCCGCCATCTCGATCAAGCGCGAAAACAGCCAAAAAGTAGCTCAGCCGGCGCTCCAAGTGGTCTATGGCGAACCGCTCGATATTGTGGTCACAGCCCCGCGCGTAGACGACACCGAGCGCGCTATTCAGCGCGCAGAAGCTCGACTGATGGCCGGCACATTCAGCGATCCCTTGCGCGCCGTAGAGCTTTTGCCGGGCATCACTCCGCTGATATCTGGAGTGCCGTATTTTTTCGTGCGTGGGGCCCCCGCGGGTAGCGTGAGCTTCTACATTGATGATGCGAAGGTCCCTGAACTCTATCATGTGGGGCCCGGGTCTTCGATTCTGCATCCACTCTTCGTCGAAGCCGTGGCACTCGGCTCGGGGCCTTACCGAGCACGCTACGGCGATGCGACAAGCGGTGTTATTACGGCACGCGTCGTGCGCCGTTCCTGAAGCTACTGGCGAAGTCGAAGCGAAAGCCTTCGAATCCTCGGCGTATGCCGGCATGCCCCTCGCCAATGGGCAGGCCAGCGTCGCGATTGGCGGGAAAACCAGCCATTTGGAGCCACTTTTAAAGCTCATCAATCCCGACCTTCACATGCGGTATTGGGACTATCAAGCGCTCGCCAGCTACCGGATAACTCCGCGCGATCAGCTCAGCCTGCTCTTCCTTGGAGCCGGTGACTTTGTGAGCCAAGATGATGCCGGCCAAACTGACGTCAAGATCGATAGTGGCTTTCAGCGCATCAAGGCAAGCTACAGTCGAAACCTCGCACACGGCGTGGACCTCGAGAATTACCTGAGCGTGGGTGCCGAAAGAGCCCGCTTCAATACCAGCAACGAAAGCTTCAAGACTCATTCCATCGGCGCTGGCAGTGCGTTAACCTACGTGGCTTCGGAGCATTGGAAGTGGGCCAGCGGGCTCGCCCTGGATGCCACGGACTACGACACGTCGGGTGCGCCCGCGTTCATTGGAGAGCCCAACAACATTGCCGTTAGCCGCACCGACTACCAGTCTGCTTGGTGGACAGAGGGGCGACTATCGCCTCAGGAACGGGTCGATTTTGACGCTGGCTTGCGTTTTTCTGGCTATCAGTCGCGGGAAGCCAAAGCTCTGAGCATCGAATCCCGAATCTCGTCGACCCTCGATCTCAGCCAATATTGGAAAGCGATCTTGGCGGTCGGCTACAGCACCCAAGCCCCCACGGCTGTCGTCCCAACTCCCGCCGTGCGCCCCGCCGAACTGCGTGGTGGCGTGCAACAGGCGCTCGCACGCGCGGCAACACTCCGCTACACGATACCCCAAGTCGTCACCGCCGAAGCAACGGGCTTCTACAATGAGTACTTAGATCTCTCCGATCCGCTCTCCCTCTCCACGGCTCCCGATCCGCTTCAAAACGGCAGCACGCCCGAAGGAGCTCAACCTCCCCAAGAGGATTTCAATTTCACGCTGCACCCCAAAGGTCGAGCTTTTGGTCTAGAACTGATGCTGCGCCGGCCATGCTCAAACAGGCTCTCGGGCACACTCGCGTACACGCTCTCTCGTTCCACACGCCACATCGGTGGTCTCGATGTGCCTTCCAGCTTTGATCGCACGCACGTTCTGAACACCACGTTGGGCTACAACCTGGGCCATGGCTACTACGCGAGCACGCGTTTCCTCACCTATTCCGGGCTTCCCGTCCGTCGTTTCGGCGATACGGGAGGGCGCACTGGCGATCGCAGCAAGGCATTTGTGCGCTGGGATTTGCGCTTCTCCAAATCCTTCAAGACGAGCTGGAGCGATCTGATGCTGATCGTGGAAATGCTGAACACCACCTTTCAAGACGAGGTCTTAGGTGTGTCTTGCTTTCCGGAGGGCTGCGTTACAGCCACTTTCGGCCCCGTGAGTCTGCCGTTGATCGGGCTGCGGGGCACTTTTGGAGGCGGGCGTTCGGATGCCACTGCACAAGGGCAGTTTGAGTAGATAGAGTGTTCGGTTTAGACGCTCTCTTCTGGTAAGCTTGAATTCGTGGTCCGTATCGGGGTTTCTTTTGGTGTTTTGCTGGGATGTGCGCTGGAAGCCGTGGCGTGCGGCGGGAAAGCGCTGCTAACTTCTGACGATGGCGACATCGGTGGCGCCAGTATGGGAGAAACGGGAGGGCGAGTTTCTGGCAGTGCAGGCACAGGAGGCCGAGTTGGCGGTATCGGCGGGAAAGGAAGCGGTGTGGCTAGCGGGGGGCGTCAATCCGGCACCGAGTGCAGCATACCCAGGAACGACGCCGGCTGGTCGCTCTTGGTTAGAATCAACAACAAAACGAATCAGCCAATTTACGTAGGTCAAGACGCCTTCACGTGCGGCATTGAGCTCCCGTTCCAACTGAGGGATGCGAACGGCAAACTGCTGCCGAGCCCAGGGGCGTGCACGCAGTCGTGCGAGGCCTTGGCGAGCATGGGGGCGACAGGCTGCCCAGGGATTTGTTACCTGCCCTCCACGACGAGGCTGGAACCCGGCGCTGCGACTCAGATCCGGTACGACGGCCTTTACCTAGAGCAACTGGAGCTCCCCGTGGAGTGTTTGGTTGATCCGAAAGGGGGCCGACTATGCGCTCGAGCGCGGCATTTGGATGTTGGCAGCATCATCACTTTCACGGCACGCGCGGGCACTATTCCGGACTGTTCACAGACCCCCGGTGGAGCCTGTGCCGCCTGCACGCCGAATCCCGACGGCGGTTGCAACATCGGAGCCTCAATTTCTGCAGGCACGATCTATTCGGCCAATCTCACGCTCAAACTCGACGCCGCGTATGGTCTCGGCGCGACTGGCCCGAATGGTGCGCCGCTTCCGATCGAGCTTTATGTTACGGAATAGAGAGCGGTGTGGTGGGACGCCGTGGGATGGCACCACCACTAAGGCAACCCAAGTGAAGTCGCAAATTGAGATACTGTCTTAAAGAACGCCGGATCGACCTGGTAAGCATCGGCGTGCCCGCCCTGGACCATCGCAAACTGCCGCGGCGCCTGCGCTAGCTCAAACAAGCGGCGCCCATGCGCAATCGGCACGGCTTCATCGTGTCGAGCGTGAACAAAAAGCTTGGGCAATGTAACGTGGGCGATCTTGTCGACCGAAGCGAATTGATTGCGTGCGAGCCAAGCCACCGGCAGCCAGGGATACAACTCGGCGCCGCGGATCGGCACCGAAAGCAACGCTCCTTCGACGATGAGTCCCCTTGCCCGTACACGCGCTGCGAGATCGATAGCCACGGCAGAGCCGAGCGAATATCCGTAGATCAGAATCCGATCTTCAGGCACCGTCAAATCACGCTTCAGGTAAGCATAAGCCGCATCGGCAGCGCGATAGCAACCAGCTTCCGACGGCTCCCCTGCGCTTCGGCCATAGCCTGGGTAGTCGACGGCAAAGACGCCAAAGCCTAGCTGATGAAAGCGCGCCCAAGCTTGGTTGTATCCAGGCGTGCCCACATTCCCGGAGGCTCCGTGAAAGTAGAGAAGCCAGCCTGCGTTGCTTCGGGGCACACCCTCCACAGTGGGCGGGGGTATGACACGTGCCGATAGCTCAAGCCCGTCCACACCGTGCAAGCTAACGTCGCGGTAGGGCAACGCGAGAGCCGCTGCGGGAGGCTCAAGGGCGCCCTTGACCGGAGCGAACAGAAGCGAGTTCTCGTTCGCACGGAACCACAACAACACGGCCGCATAGGCGACGAGCAGCCCAACAACGAACACCCAACCTACGCGTAGCCACATGGGGCGGCATGCTACTCGACACTGTGCTTGGCTCAATCAGGCTACAGCCGCAGCAATCACTTTGCCGGATGTCATCGATGATTCTATGACGTCGTTCGGCACTCCGAGCAACGCGTTGAATGTCTTCCCAGTCGAAGCGAGGGTTTGCTCGGGGGGAATGTCGCCGGTGGCAGAGAGCATGCCCGTTGTGGAGTCGATACCACCCGCAATGTAGTCGTCATTGGCTATCGTCGGCACCAAGCCACCAATCACGCCAGCTTTCACGTTCTTGCCGATCATGACCGTGACATGATGGCCCGCCCAGTGGTCCCTGCCCTCAGTACCCTTCTTCTTCAGAGTGCGTCCAAACACGTTCATCATCGCGAACGTGACCTTGTCCTCAAGGCCATTGTCCTTGAGCGCTTGCATCAGCGTGGCAATGTAGCCCACCCCCGCCGTTTGCTCGGGCACCTCGCGTTCCATGAGCAAGTTATCCGTGTGATTGTCGCCGCCAAAGGCAAAGCGGACCAGCATGGCAGGGGCCACATTCATCTTGATCAACGCTACTGCCGCAGTGATTTGACCAGGCTCTTTGTCAGTGGTGATTTGAGCCAGCATAGCCAGAAGATCTTGCGATATCGAACGAGCTTGTGTGCGCGACTGCACCAGATTGTCGAGGTATGAGAGCTGGGCGCGAGTGCCGTTCGTCTTGAGCACGCCGTAGATTTGATCGACTGCAGAATCTCTCAACGTCTGCAAGCCTCCCAGCGCTGACGTATCATTCGCGAGCAAGTCCCGGAGAGCGGTGGGTAGGAGATTGGGCAAATTCCGACCCGAATAGGTGAAGGTTGTGCCCGCACCGACCGAAACCGGCGCTTGCTGAACTGTTTGAAAACAGCCAGAAAGGTGCTTTGCCGCAATAGATGCGATCATTTCGGAGCGCACCGTGGCACCCATCATACGCATGACCTTCGGAAGATTGGGGTGATTGTTCGTGAGCGTGCTGTGGTGGATGAAGGCCGTTCTATCCAGCACCGTTTGAGGCAACGTGCTCCAGATCTTGGCGCCCGTTACACTGTTCCCACCGAGCATCATCGGCGTGACGGCCATCGAGGGATCCGCCGCATGCACGATATCCGGGAAAGCGTAACTGCCGGGCACGTTGGCATTCACAGCATCACCGTTACCGGAAATACTCATGATCAGGTACTGACCCTTCGTTGCATCACACGCTGCCTGCCCCTTCACAGGAGCTAGTGGGCGCAAGAGAAAGGAAGCCGGCAAACCGGTCGCAAGTGCCGTCAGTCCTACGCCGCTGGCACCAAACAATAACTTGAGAGCATCTCGACGTTCCATAAATTCCTCAGAGTCCGGAAGACACACCCAATGGAGATGAACACGCCACCACGAAGGTGGAGCGCAGCGCATCTGTGTCCTTGGCCTTCGCCGCGATGGCCTGGTCGTAATGTGAAGACAGCACACCGAGGAGCGGAGTGAATCTGGGGTCTGATGAGGGTACACCCATGACAATGCTGACAAAGTCGTTGAACGCGGCATCCTTCTGAGTCGGGGCCCACTTGGGCGTCGCAGAGCCAATCAGACCGCTAGAAATTGACGAACAGATCTTCTCTGTGCCGTTCGAGAAAAAGAGATTGGGGTCGCGAGGCAGGATGGCGCGCGGCTCACCTCGAGCGAAGCCCGCATTCGGAACGCCGAGCGCAAGCTTAGTGACTGCCTTGGCTATCGAAGTGCCCAGCGAATTTTGACCCACCATGTTGCAGGCATCCGCAATCCCCAGGCGCTCAGTCAAACGCGCACAGAAAACTTCGCGGCGCGCAATCCCGACGGCAGGCCCATAGTCAGTTGAAGTCTTGGTGGTCTGAGCAAAGGTGACGACCGGCGACGAAAACGTCTCAATAATCAGATCTTTCAGCCGATAGCCACCGGCTTTGAAGGCATCGCCGATCCGGGTGAGCTCCGGATCTTCTGGCGAGCAATCACCGGAATTGGCGTACTCACAGAACTTCTGAGCCCAAGCCGTCGCGTAGCCAGGGTGTTGGATAATGCCATTGGCGAGGTCCGAAATGCCGTTCCCGGGGAGCGCTGGGCTGTTGAAAACCGTGAAGACGCTCGTAGGAGGCACCGGCTTTCCAAGCTTGGTGTCCATTGAGAGCCGTCGCGAATAATAGACCGAGTAGCTCTGATGGAAGAACTCGCGTGCCGGATCCAAGGTGACGTGGCAGGCATAACAGGGAGTGCCGGGTGCAGCGTGTTCGCCCTGGAGGTTGGAATCATCGAGTGGGATGGCCGTGCCAATCGGCTCAATGCTTCTTCCCAGCGCAACGATGAGCGATTGGTTCACAGTGACGCGAAACATATTGCTGTCGTTGGTGGCCCAGCGCCCAAAGAACGCGGGGGTGGTCATGAATCCGACCCGATCGGTATCGAGCACCAGCTCGCTGGCACCGCGAAGAACAGAGGGGTCCCAAAACGCCGTCTTCTTCTCGGCCGTGTTGGGGCGACGAATGGTAACGAGCGTGTACGTGGACCAATCGGCGTCGCTGAACGGGGTTACCACCTTACAGTTCACCACGGGCCCAAATCCCATCATCATCTGAAAGGCGCTCACCAAGATGGCAGGCCCCTTCTTCGTCGCGGGTCCACACGGACTTCCCGCGACGGGCGTGTAGGTCCACTTCATGTAGTTCGGAGACTGTGGATTGAGCGTGTCGGAAAGTGGGATGGCTGCATTGCCATCTGCGGTGCTGAGAAACTGTGCCACTTGCGTATTGCTCGACAGCAGCCACGGAACCTCGACCGAGTTGGTCTTCACGTCAGAGACCGGAGCCGCATCGATGTACGAGAGCGCGATCATGAGCGGCAGGTTCAACATGAAGCTGCGTGTGGTCACAGTCTGCGTAAATGGCTGATCCCCGGCCACCACGAGCTCCCACGCCGTGCGCGCAAAGCTTTGAGAGAGGCTCTTAAGGAACAAATCCCGGGCTGGCCAACCTTGAATGTTCACGCCGCCGTATTGATCATTGAGATCAGTAATTTCGGCACCATCCTGCTGAAACGCCTGCGTGAAGAACTCGAGCATCTTGGTCTTGAAGCTAGGCAGCGTCATCCACTCATTGATCAGCGCCTTCAACGCCGAGGGATCGGCTTTCACGCGCAGGTACTCGGCATCCGTGAGTGGCAAGCCGGTGAGGACATCCTTCACTTTGGTTGCGTAAACCTGCGGAGTGAACGCGTCGAACGGCTCGACGGGAACAATCGGTGCGCTGGGATCTGTCACAACCGGAGTTGTCGCTGAGCCGGTGGGCACTCCAGGTATTCCAGGATCAGTCATTAGGCCGGGCGCTCCTGGCAATCCCGAATCACTTGAGCCCGTGCCAGACGGCCTCTTCGCGGAGGTACTGCAGCCCGAAAGACCCCCCGCAACCAGCCCTGCGGCAAGGACGAGTCCGACAGACACACGTCGCGGAATTCTATTCATAGCTCTCTATGTCCTTGCGGTTCTTGGCAGTTCTTAGCCTGCAGCCACGCTTGCTCTCAGCATCCGGACACCCATGGTACAGCGCGGTATCGTCACCCGGCGCGTGTAAGTTAAATGGGTTTGAAAATAGAGTTGAAGCCGAGAGCGAATTTTCTGTTGACAGCGCGTTTGGCTCACCAAGCTTCAATACCAAACGCGCATACCCAGCCATTGGACCGCAGAAACCCACCGTTTCGAAAGCCAAAAGGTCATCACATCCACCGAACAGCTCCACGAGGTTGAGCGTTGCTCCCAGCGTGGCGCTGGCACGCTGGACTCGCCCACTCGAGAC
>Ga0105049_10000202_pt1 | contig 61868 bp, 32 predicted proteins | sample MAT06_FD_78087 | JGI IMG/M metagenome (GOLD analysis project Ga0105049, IMG submission 78087) | Freshwater microbial communities from Lake Fryxell liftoff mats and glacier meltwater in Antarctica - MAT-06 | ecosystem: Environmental > Aquatic > Freshwater > Ice > Liftoff microbial mat | place...
CGCGTTTTCCGCCGATGGCAAGACACTCGCCTCCGCTGGGGATGACGGCACGGTGCGGCTGTGGGACTACGCAAATGGCGTGTTGGTGAGAACGACGCTGATACGTGCAGATGGTTACGCGGTGATAAAAGACAACATCATCATCATGGCAACCGGCGACACTTGGCGCGATCTTGGTTGGCAAACCATTGGGGCTGATGGCCGCGGTGAAATATTGCCCGCCGAAACGTTTGGGGCGTTGCCGTTGCCTGAATCGATTGCGGCGTAGTTGGGTAACAAATGGTGAAGTGCGGTGTGATGGGCGACGAACCCGGCGGCGCTGCGCTCGGCCGGGCTACCGCTTGTGTTTGCAGGTGTTTGCAGGTGCATGGCGGTTAAAATTTTATAACCCTATTATTGGCGGGCGTTTTCGAGCTAATTACCTTGGAAAGCCGCTACAGATATAGTGATTCTAATTTTTCTTAAGCCTTCGTTTTTCAAACGCTTGCGCCGCTTCATCTAGGAATGAGGTTTCGCGGTTATCAGCCAAGGGTTTTTCGAGGCGCATGAGCATGTCGGTGTAGTTACGGATATTTTCGACAAACTGCACCGCTTCATTGCCACGGCAGTAGCCATGTTTGAGCGTTTCAAATATTTCTGGCTCGGTCAGTTTGGGATAAGCCTTTCGCACGTCGAGCCATGTATCGGCATTCAAGCCCATCCGTGCGGTGAGTATTCGTGCATCTTCTAGGTGTCCGTAGCCTTGGTTGTAGGCGGCAAGCGCCAACCATGTGCGATCTGGCTCCACGATACGTTGCGGCACGGTATCGCGCAGCAGCGCAATATATTGAGCGCCACCGATGATCGATTCGCGTGCATCGAGCCGATTTTTAACCTTCATCCGATCTGCGGTGTCTTCGGTCAACATCATGAGTCCGCGCACGCCGGTAGGAGAGGTGGCGAGTGGGTCCCAATGCGACTCTTGGTAGCCCACTGCGGCGATGATGCGCCAGTCAATACCGGTTAAACGTTGGGCTTCATGAAAATGGTCGCGAAATTTTGGCAGCTCTTTTCGTATATTTTCGAACATGGCCACGGTATCAATCGGTTGTATTCGATTCACATGGCCGTAGTAGCGGTCTATCAGCCGATTAAGCACGCCGTTAGCGCGAATTTTTTCGAAAAAGCGCACGCTTGATTGTTGCAAATCATAATCCGCTGCATTCGAAAACGCCCACGCTACTTTTGACTCGCGCCCGACGTTAAATGCAGAACTTAAATCAGGATGCAGTCTGCGGCTAATCGCAAATGCGTTCGCATCAATGAGTGCTACGTCAGCACGTTTAGCGTCAAGGGCGGTGAGCAAGTCATCCGCCGTGGCTTCATGCGGTAGTACTTCCAGCGCTAGCGTCGGATTATTGCCCGTTAAATCACGCGCGATGTCGTGCGCGGGCGTTTCGGCAATTACCGCCATCTTGCGGTCGCCAAGTAGGGCGCTATTTTTCGGACGCGACTCTTTTGTACGATAGATAAGCTGATATTGAATCGTTTTGTAGGACGGCCCGAACGCAAATTGTTGGCGCAATTGCGGGGAGGGCGATAAGCCGGCGGCGGCAATGTGCGCACGATTGGCATTCAACAACTGAAGCAACGTGGTGTAGCTCGATACCACTTTGAAATTTAGCGTGACGCCTAATTCTTTGGCGAAAAGGGTAGCCAGATCATACTCAAAACCGGTCTTGATATCGTCTTCGGTTGCGCTTGATTTTGGTAATGTTTGTGCGGTGGTTGGGCCACGTACGGTAAGCACCATGATCTCACCCGACACGCGTGGCGCACCGATTGGCGCGGCCAGCCAATTCGGTGCGAAATCGGTTTTGCGAACGCCTAACCCCACAAATAATAATGTGGCGATAAGGGCTATCGCAATGAAGATGGCAACGCGCGCGTTCATACGCCCAAGTTTATCGCATGGTTTAGTTGATTCGGTTAAACGTATTCATAAAGCCCGGTGCGATAATGTTTCCTGTAAAAATATTAATCAACAAATAAATGACTGAAATTGCTTTCGCCAAAGACAAAATAGTCGCGATCATCCCGGCCGCCGGCAGCGGGTCGCGGATGGGTGAGGCTTACCCTAAACAGTACCTTGAAATTAACGGCGTGCCGATGATTTTTCATACGCTCAACGCCTTTGCTTGCGTCAAGCGCATTCAGCAAATTGTCGTGGTTATTTCCCATGATGACCCGCATTGGGACGGGTTATATGAAAATTTTGGCGCTGATCTCGGCGCAAGTGTGAACGTACATCGCGTTGGCGGTGCAACTCGCGCACTCAGCGTGCTCAATGGTTTACAGGCGTTGTCAGACAACTACACCGCCGACGATTGGGCGCTGGTACACGATGCGGCGCGACCTTGCATCAGCGTCGCGTTGATTGAACAATTTTTAGATGCGCTTGAAATTGAAAAAGCTGGCGGATGTGGTGGACTATTAGCGCTGCCGGTGGCGGACACCATTAAGCTCGGCAATAGTGATAATGAAGTCGAGCGCACTGTCTCGCGCAACAATCTCTGGCGCGCGCAAACCCCGCAAATGTTTCGCTACCATTTACTCATCGCGGCACTCGCCCAAATGCCAAATGCCACCGATGAAAGCCAAGCCATAGAAGCGTTAGGCCACAAGCCAAAACTGGTAATGGGCGATAGCGCCAACTTAAAAGTAACCTACGCCACCGATTTGAAAATAGCGGCGGCATTGTTAGCAAATAATGTTGGCAAATAATGTAGCCGGTGATGCGAATACTTAATGATGAAGACCATGACACCAAAAATTAAAATCGGCCACGGATTTGATGTTCACCAATTAGTTGCGGGGCGACGCTTAATTATCGGCGGGGTGGATATCCCTTTTGATCGTGGCCTACTCGGACACTCGGATGCGGACGTGTTGCTACATGCTATTGCCGATGCGTTATTAGGGGCGGCTGCCTTAGGAGATATTGGCAAACATTTTCCGGATACGGACGCGCGTTACAAAGGCATCGATAGCCGCGAATTGCTGCGGCATGTGGTGTCCTTACTAACGGCAAATGGGTTTGCGATTGGCAATATTGACGCCACCATCATCGCCCAAGCGCCGCGCATGGCACCGCATATTGCGGCGATGCGTGCCAACATTGCTGCGGATACTAGCTTGGCGCTAGATGATGTCAACGTAAAAGCGACCACTACCGAGGAGCTTGGGTTTAGCGGGCGCGGCGAAGGCATTGCGAGTGAGGCGGTGTGTTTGATTTATCGCGCTTGATAAAGCTTGTTTAACAAATCAAGAAATAACAACGGCCCGTCATTGCTGACGAGCCGTTTTTTTTGAAGCCTAAAACTCGTAGAGCTCTTTTTACGCCGTCACTTAAAACTTATAGCGTAGTCTTGAGACTGGTAATGCGGCCTTAAAACCGATACCGCAGCGTGATGAAATACTGGCGCCCGGACACATCTAGCTTTTGCTGTTCATCTTCTGAATAGCGATATTGCGCGCGGGTAGGATTTAGTAAATTAGTCACATCAAAGGCAATACGTAGGTCTTTTAAGATGCTGTAATTCATCGATAGCGCAATGTTGGACACTGGCGCCGCCCAGGTTAACGCGGTGGGTTGCACAACACCTAGAATGGTGCTGGTTGCTTGGCTGTTGGTGGTTGGCGCAGGCGCGGTGGTGCTAGCCACATAGCGGTCACGGTAGTTATAAACCACGCGGGTGCTGAAGTTATTGTTCTCAAAATAAACGCCGAGATTCATCGCTTTGTTAGATGCGCCAATCATCGGGCGACCATCTTCTACCTTGGTTTTAGCCATACTAAAGTTGCTTGTCATGCCAAAACCCCATGCAATCGGCCGTTCAAAAATAACTTCCACGCCTCTTATTTTTGCACCTTGTTGCGAGGAGGAGTTGATGAAAAATGGCTTTAAGATATTGTCAGCAGGGTCAACGAAATCAATGGTTTCGCCCTGACGAATCGCACCGGTTTTGATGTAGCCATCAATGTTGGATTGAAAATAATTGACTGACGCTACAGAACGTCGTGCGAAATACCAAGCGAGTGATAAATCCACATTCTTGGCATACAGCGGTTTTAAGTTTGGGTTAGGACCGGTCACGGTACAGCCTGACGCGTTGCAGCTCGGTAACCCAAAGCCTGACCCAAGCACATTGTAGTTTTGACGACCAATGGTCTTACTCGCACCAAAGCGGGCGATGACATTTTTAGCCAGTACAAAACGTAAATTGATGCTCGGCAATACATCGTTGAACACGCGCTCGGTCGGTATCTTGTAATAAATAACGCCCGCAAGTGGGTTAAATGGCACGTTGTCATAGAACAACAGTGGCGAACTTGCGGCAGTGTTGATCGCGGTTGGAAACGCTACGCACGGCACCACCGGCTGATCTGGTGCAATGAGTTGACACCTGCCTGCGGGTACTGGGTTCACGATTTCAGCGTTGGTCTTTGACTGCACGAAACGCAGCCCGATATTGCCCGACCATTTATCGCCCTCCATGTTTTGCATCAGGTAGAACGCGGTCTGACGCTCGCGCATGTCAATTTCATTAACTACCCGTCGCTCAAAGGCCTCATTGGTGGGCTTTAATTGTGATGCGATTAAATCGCGCAACGTCTGCTGCGACAGAAAAAAACCAGTGGTGTCAAAATTGCCGTTAAATCCATTGCCGAAATTGCTCGGGAAATTTTCAAAGCCCGTGGGCGGGGTTGGCAATGCAGCGTTGCGGCGCATAGGGCTATAGCGGGCAGAGAAGCGCTCATGGTCAGCAAATCGATAGCCTGCTTCAAGTGTTGTAAAGAACAATCTTGACACGTTGTAGGTGGCATCTAACGCGATGCTGGATTCCTTGTCGGTTGTGGTCACGCCAGATGCGCCTAAGCTGACTAAGCGATAGCCTGAACCATCCGGGTTAATGCCGGGCACATTGCTGCCCGAATTGATGTAGCGCATAAACGGCGCATCTCGTAACGCACCCAGCCGGTACGATAAGCCGGTGCCAAAGCGGGCGAAGGTGGCGCCTTGGTCGAGCTTAGTTTCGCCCACGCCTTTGGTGGTGCTAAAGAGCGCTTTAATCGTTAAATCTTCATTGACACGCCATTTAGCATCAACATCCGTAAAACCACTGGTGGCCGATGCGCCATCGCGGTAAAAACCTTCTGAGTTACCCACATACTGCGGCGAGGTGCCGTCTGGAAATACAATGTCGGCACTTTGCAGCACGCGTAACGGAAAGCCGTAATTGCTGACGGTGTTGATGATGACTGGATTACGTATTTGCGCGAATACTTGGCGACCACCGGATAACGTGGTCGGCACCGCGCCACCAGTGGTGCCGCCGAAACCTAACAACATGCTATAGATGGCGCCTGAGGTGAGCCGCCCATAATTATTAGCATTCATTTTCGAAGAGAAAGACGTAACGGTCACGTCAATATCGCGAGTCGGGCGAAATTGTGCAGCGAACATGCCGCCCTTACGGTCACGTACGCTTTCTACAAATTCTGTACTCAAGCTGCCCGGCATCCGCACGCCATTTAAGTCGGCGGCGGTGAATCCACTACCGGCGAGTGAAGCATCGGTGATGCCGCGCATGGTAGTGGTGTTAATCACATCCCAGCCAGAATTAACGCCGTAAGCAAAGCGTGATACTGAATCGCGGCGCATAAAGCGCTTCTCAGCAAACACTTGGCCGATGAAACCCAAGGTGTTTGCGTCATTTTTCCAGTTTAGGCTGGCATTGAGTTGATGCGACCATTTGCCGGGCAAGTCTGAATACACACCACCTGCATTCACCACGCCGCCAAAGCCTTTTTTCTCGTTCAATGGCTTACGGGTGGTGACGTTGATCGTCCCCGCCAAACCACCGTCAACAATATTGGCTTGGGAGGTTTTATAAACCTGTGCTTGGTTCAAAACTGAGGAGGGCATTAAGCTCAAACTGGTACTGCGGCTGCTAGAGTTTTGGTCCGCGATAAACCAATCACCGCCACTAACCGTGTGGCCGTTAAACAATATCAAGCTCATATCAGGGTTGGTTCCGCGAATGGAGACTTTTTCCGCCTCATCGTAATCGGTTCGTACCGCCACGCCAGCTAGGCGCTGGAGCGAATCGGCTAAATTTTTGTCGGGCATTTTGCCGACATCTTCCGCCGTAATCACCTCCACGTTGGCACTCGAATCACGCTTGACATCGAGAGAGCGTTCAAGCGAAGCGCGAATACCAGTGACAATAATGGTTTCAAGCTCAGGGGCTTTGGCCTTTTTCGCGTCTTCGACCTTTTTTTCATCGGCCTTGGTTGGCGCGGTAGGTGCAGCTGGCGTGGTTGGTGTGGTTGGTGTGGTTTGTGCTGTGGCGCTTGAGAGTGCTAGGGCGTTCAAGGCAATCGCGATTGCCGCGACCAGTGGCTTAACGTGATGTTGCATTTGGTTTCTCCAAGTGGTTTTTTAAATTGCACTAATGAGTGAAAGCTTGAAAGTGCGTTAAGACCAGTTTACTACCAGTTACAAAATAGTTGGGTTCAAATTAAGCATGGTGTCGCACAAATACGACGTTCCTAAAGCAACTAGGAATTTTTGAAACACAATTAAAGACGGGCGTTTACAAGCATATATGCCTGAAAAAACCCGCCAATAATAGTGTTTATTTTATGAGAACTTCTAGAAACCCTAGCGAGCGGGCGAAATTCGTCTTGAGGAGCGGAGTCGTACCCATATGCGGTGCCGAGTTTGGCAAATGCGGGAGAGGTGAAGTTCGTCCGCGCAGTAGGTTTATAGAAGTTCCCTTATTGCTGTTTAACCTGCGCTAGAACTTCGGAGGTCCACGCTAGGCGCTCGATCAACGTTTTGAGGAATACCCGGTTAAAGCGTAGCTGGCAAGCATCGGATAATTGTTCAAGCTGTACGTCTTGAATTTTCAGTAGCTGAACCTCTGACACCGCCGTGATTGAGGCAGTACGGCGTGCTTTATCCCCCGACAAGTAGGCCATCTCACCGAAACAATCGCCTTCTTTCAGCACGTTAAGTAACTTGCCGTCTTTCATCACTTTCACTTGACCGGCGACGATGATAAAAAACGCGTGACCGACATCGCCCTCAAGCAGTAAATGGTCTTCACGTCCATGGTTTTCCCACATCGCGCCGCGCAACACTTCCCATAATTCTGAGTCACGAAAGTCCTTGAAAAACTCCAACTTTCTAAGCGCATTGAATTTTTCAGCAGAGGATATTTCAAATGAATATTTTTCAAGCTGTGGAAAGGTATCGGCCAAATCACGTGCCATCGCGTACCACGCGGGATAGCGCTTTGCCGGATCACGCGCCATTGCCATACCAACGATTTTGACTAATTCAGCAGGCAAATCAGGGCGAATTAATTCAATCGGTATTGGGTCTTCATTCAAGATTTTGTTAATCATTGAGACCGAATTTGCAGCTTGAAACGGCAGCCGTCCCGCGAGCAGCTCATACATGGTGACGCCGAGCGAATAAATGTCAGTCTGTACGGAGGGTGGCTCTTCGTTAATTTGCTCCGGCGCCATATAGGCGGGGGAGCCAACAAAGCCATCGATTTGAGTATGGGTGGCTTGCGAAATTTGAGCAGTGCCGAAATCGGAAATTTTGATGTCATCTCTATCAGACAGCAAAATGTTGGCAGCTTTGATATCGCGGTGAATAACGCCATTTTGAAACGCGTAATCGAGCGCGCGGCAAGCTTTGAAAATGAGCAGAACGGCTTGGCGTACTGGCAGCAGATTGGTTTCTGTGCAGAATTTTTTTAAGCAGCCGCCGCTAACGTATTCCATGACGATATATTGCTGCTCACCTTCCACCACGGCGTCATAAACGGCGACAATATTGGGGTGCGACAGCTTGCCCACCAGCGCGGCTTCATTCAAAAATAATTTTTCAAATCGACGCGCTTCTTCTGGCCCGGCGGATTCATCCTTGACCTGCACTTTAATGGCGACTTTACGGTCATTAAATACGTCCTCGCCGAGGTACACGACGGCGGTCGCACCGCGTCCTAACTCAGACAATATCTCGTATTTGCCAATCCTAGTGGGACGACCGCTCATCATGCTATGTTCCTGTTTTTGTTCTAACCGACATCAATACAATTGATACATTTAAGGAATTAATGTACGGATTATTATGTTTTTTGATAGTGGTATTTTTATTTCAGCATCCACGAATTTAGCAATCTTTTCATGAGTTTAGCCCAAACTGTTAAAGGAAAATAGACTTTTTTATGCGGATTCAGTTGCGCTATCCCGCTGCCTTATTTACGCTAAAAATTGTGCCGCTGCATTTTCAAACCCATCAACATTAATCGTCCTCAATGTCACCGTTTTGGCGCTAGCCAAGTGTTGATAATTTCGAAACATTGATTTGCTGTAAGCAGGGTCGTAATGCGCGATGAGCAAATCACTTATAAGCGCATCAAAATCGCCGCGATTGACGGCGTCATGCCAAGACCGAATCTTATCTGCCGAATGTAGTCGGGCCAGACAATCGAGTTTGTAATGCAGCACTGCCGGGTTGGCGATTAGGTGGGCGTACTCTTCGCGTAGTAGCGGCAGGCGTAATCCATTGTTAGTGTCGAGCACCAAGCATTGCCCAGCCCACATTTGCGTCATGAGGGCATCGGGCAACTGTAGGCGGCCAATTTTTTTACTTTCCGCTTCGACATAGATAGGTTTGGTTGCATCAAAGTTCGTGAGCGCATGCCATATTAGCGATTCAAACATTTTTTGCGACGGCTGCGGCACGTCAGGATTGTCGCCCAAGACCGAGCCTTTGTGTTCAGCCAGTGCTTCAAGGTCAAGTGTTTGCGCGCCGTTTGCGGCGATTGCTTGCAGCAATCGGCTTTTACCTGAGCCTGTTTTGCCGCAAATGGCAATAAATTGAAATCGACTTGATAGTTCCGTGAGCGACTTAACTACGCTCGACCGCCAATACTTGTAGCCGCCATCAAGTTGTAACGCGTCCCAACCGACTTGCCGGAAAATATGCGTCATTGCACCAGAGCGCGCACCACCGCGCCAGCAGTAAATAAGTGGCGCCCAATTTTTAGGTTTATCTTGAAATTTTGTTTCCAGCATCGCGGCAATATTTTTAGCCACCATCGCCGCGCCGACTTTCTTGGCGTCAAAGCTAGTAGTTTGTTTGTAAAGTGTGCCGACGATGACACGCTCTTCATTCGTTAACACTGAGCAATTGATAGCGCCTGGAATATGGTCAAGCGCGAACTCCAGTGGGGTGCGGACGTCGATGATGGTGTCGAATTGTTGCAAATTCATGTCTTGCAAGGCGTGTTTACCAATATTGAGCCTGAATGGCGCGGCTATTTGTTCATCATGCATATTCAATTATTTTTTCGCCATTGCATTCGTTGGGCTAGCGAGTGCACGTTCTACCACGGGCAGCACATTGGCCAATATGCGCGGTTGCACGGCAGCAGTTGGGTGCAGTCGGTCGGGCTGAAAGTTATCTAAACTTTCGGCGATACCGTCGAGCAAAAACGGCACTAACGGCAGCCTATTTTCGGTCGCAAGATTGGCGAATGTGTTCTTAAATTTAACGGCGTAATCAATCCCGTAATTGGGCGGAATTTGTATGCCGACGACGATGGCGCGTGCATTGACACGTTTTATTTCGGCAAGCATCTTGACCAAATTTTTCCGAATTTCCACAATGGGCAGGCCGCGTAACCCGTCGTTCGCCCCCAGCGCAAGTATTACAATATTTGGTTTATGCCGTGCCAAATCGGTCTTAATGCGACTCGCGCCGCCCGTCGTGGTTTCGCCCGAAATGCTGGCATTGATCATGTTCACATTTTTATCGACGAGCTTGGCTTCCATCAGACTTACCCAACCTTGGGCTGGGTTAATGCCATAGGCAGCGGACAGGCTATCGCCGTAAACCATTATTTTTGTAACGGCTTTTGTTTCCACGGCTAAGGCCGGGAACGCAAACGCAAAAGCGGTTGTCACAATCGCTAACGTGTTTAGCAAACACATAGGTAAATTCACAAAATCATCCTTTAACTTAACTTGAACCCATAATGTTGGCTATTTCGTGATACCGAGATACCGCTACACCACGCCAATCATCAATTGAAATACACATGACCAATACTCATTCGAGCAATATTGAACGCACACAGTTCAACCTTAACCCTAACGACCATAACAACGAAATCGACGACCACAATAACCCTCAAACGCAAACCGCAACCGCAGACACCGCATTATCGCGTGATGTTATCCGCGTTACCAATATCACTAAACGCGTGATTACCACAGATGGCACACTCACCATTGTGAATAACGCCAATTTTACGGTGCACGCTGGTGAGGCCGTCGCAGTCGTAGGCGCTTCAGGGTCTGGCAAATCGACCTTGCTCGGCATTATGGCGGGGCTTGATACGCCGTCTGAGGGGGACGTCGCCATTAACGGGGAAAGTCTATTCACGCTCACTGAAGACGGTCGCGCGAAATTACGCGGGCGCTTAGTGGGATTCGTGTTTCAATCATTTCAGTTATTACCCTCATTGACCGCACTTGAAAACGTAATGTTGCCCTTAGAGCTCGCGGGCGTTGCCGATGCGCGGGAGCGTGCGCTGAAAATTTTAGAACGCGTTGGGCTTGAAGCGCGGGTAAAACATTATCCGAAGCAACTATCCGGCGGCGAGCAGCAGCGGGTAGCAATCGCGCGCGCTTTTGTGACCGAACCGAAACTGTTATTTGCGGACGAGCCCACCGGAAATTTAGACGCCAAAACAGGCCGCGCGATGATTGATTTACTGTTCACGTTAAATCGTGAGCGCGGCACTACATTAATTTTGGTCACCCATGATTTGTCGTTGGCCGATCGTTGCGGGCGACGCCTGACCATTGATGAGGGTGTGGTCACTGAATGATGCTATTCCACCAGACGCTGCTTCACTTTCAATATAACCATTCTTAGCCGCAAAATTTAAACCCTATTATCTACGGCCATTTTGAAGCATAAGTGTCTTAAATACCCCGCCAATAAACAACTTTCATATGAATAAACTCACTCTTGCGCTAAAGTTATTGCGCCGTAATGCTAACGCCATTGAGGCGCGGGTATTGCTGATGGCCTTGTTAATTGCGGTGGCGAGCGTGACGACGGTCGCGTTTTTTGCCGACAGGGTGGAGTCCGCGCTCAATCGCCAAGCCAATGAATTGATTGCTGCCGACGCGTTGGTATCAAGCAGTAAACCAATCGACCTGCGCTTCAAAAATGAAGCGACGCGCTTAAACCTAACAACGGCTGAGACGGTATCGTTTCCGAGCATGGTGTCTGCTGATACGGTGGACGCGGAAGCGGTGAGCTTGGCGGATTTGAAGGCCGTCACTGAGGGCTTTCCGCTACGCGGCAAATTACGCATTGCCGATGGCCCAGAGTTGCCGGATCGTGATGCAACGGGCGTCCCAAATGCGGGTAGTGTGTGGGTGGCAGCACCGCTTTTATCGCGTATCAATGTAAATGTTGGCGACAAACTCAAAGTAGGGGCAGCATCGTTCACCATTGATCACATTATCACCAAAGAGCCAGATAACGTATTAGATTATTTTGGCCTGGCGCCTAGGGTGATGCTTAATCAACGCGACCTCGCGGCAACACAGTTATTGCAAGTCGGTAGCCGCGTGACTTATACCTATTTAGTGGCGGGCGAGCGCGCAAATGCAGATGCATTTGTAGCGACATTTAAGGGCAAATTACAGAGAGGCGAGCGCTTGGAGACGGTGCGTGACGCGCGTAGTGAAGTGCGGGTAGCGCTGGAGCGCGCGCAACGCTTTTTAGGCTTAGCCGCCTTACTCTCTGTGGTGTTAGCCTCGGTGGCAGTAGCGTTAGCCGCACGCAGGTTCTCGATTCGTCAATTAGATAGCGCTGCGATGATGCGCTGCCTTGGTGCGTCGCAAGCCGATATATTTATGCTCAATTTTTGGCAATTTATGATGCTCGGCTTATTCGCGTGTGTGTTGGGCACTGCCGCAGGCTATTTGGCGCAAGCCGGGTTAACTGCGTTGTTGACAAGCTTCTTTACTGTGGCGTTACCCATGCCGACCCTTATGCCAGCGCTACAAGGCTTGGCCATTGGCATGGTGCTGCTATTGGGCTTTACGCTACCGCCATTGTTGTCATTGCGTAGCGTCTCGACTTTACGGGTATTACGTCGCGATGTAGATCCATTTGATGGTGTGGCAACATTCGCGTACTTACTGGGTTTTGTTACGCTTGCGGCACTTATTATTTGGCGATCAGGCGATCTTAAGTTAGGTGCAATCGCGGTTGGTGGATTTGTCATTGCCTTGGGGGTGGCGTTAGTCGCAGGCTGGGTGCTGATTCAATTTGCCGCAAGCTTGCGCGGGGCAGCCACCGGCTCGTGGCGCTACGGTATCGCGAATATGAAACGTCGCACCGGGGCAAGCTTGGTGCAAATTATGGCGTTGGGCTTAGGCATTATGGCGATGCTGCTATTAACGTTGGTTCGTACCGATTTGATTTCACGTTGGCAAGGCTCGGTCAGTGAAACCATGCCCAATCGATTTGTGATTAATATTCAGGGTGATCAACTCGCCGCTGTGCGCGCTTATTTTGCCGAGCGCGAAATGGCAACGCCTGATTTGTATCCGATGATTCGCGGTCGCCTAGTCGCCATCGGTGATAAATCAGTGGCGGCATTAGGCTTTACGGAAGAGCGTGCAAAACGCTTGGCGGAGCGTGAATTTAATTTGTCATGGACGGAAACCATTCAGGCAGACAACAAGATTGTTGCCGGCAAATTTTGGGATGCGGCTGATACCACGCCACAATTTTCAGTCGAAGAGGGTATCGCTAAAACACTCAACATCAAGCTCGGCGATACGCTCACATATGACGTGGCAGGCTCACGCTTTAGCGCTAAAGTCACCAGTCTGCGTAAAGTCGAGTGGGATTCGTTCAAAGCCAATTTCTTCGTCATTGCCAACCGTGGCGTCATTGATGGCTACCCTGCCAGCTATATCACTAGCTTTCATCTCAATCCTGGCAATGATGCGGTGGTTAATGGCCTAGTGCGTCAATTTCCTAATCTCTCGGTTATTGATTTAACCGCCATCATGAATCAGGTGCGAACTATTACCAACCAAGTCGCCAATGCCGTTTCGTTCGTATTTTTATTTGCCTTAGCTGCTGGCCTAGTAGTCCTCTACGCCGCCATTGCCACCACCCAAGATGAGCGCGTATTCGATGCTGCTGTGATGCGAACACTGGGCGCGAACCGACGCCAAATGGTGGTGTTACAACTCGCTGAATTTCTAGCAATTGGCCTCCTCGCAGGGCTCATCGCCACCATCGGGGCCATGAGTTTAGCGGCGGTATTATCTGACCGCGTACTCAACGTGCCGTATGTCATTAACTGGTGGATACCGGTCATTGGTATTTTCGGTGGCGGACTTGGCATTGCGGTGGCAGGCTTGATTGGTACTCGTAAAGCCGTAGATTCGCCGCCGCTGGCGACGATTCGGGGGTTGGCTTAATTTGATGAGCTGATCGGCTGATGCCCCTGCGGTTATGCATTCAAATTGTTAAAGTGCGTTCAAATCATGTCTTTTAGGGATGTCGCGATGGCAATGTTGACTGTACGAAATTTGCCCGACGATGTGCACCGAGCAATGCGAATGCAGGCCATACAGCATGGACGCAGTACTGAGGCCGAGGTTCGTGAAATTCTAGCCGGTATTGTTAAGCCTGAGTCGCTCGCTCGCCTAGGTGAGGCTCTCGCGGCACTGAGCCGCGATATTGGACTCACCAACGAGGATTTTGTCGTTTTTGAACGAGTGCGCGACCAAACTGCGGCAGTGCCATTAGGCTTTGAATGAGCGTTGAACCGAGATTTTCCATTAGGCGTCCTTTTGGGACTGTTTAAGTGCTAACGGACTATTTTTGGCGTCTTTCCTGATTCTTCCTCTTGAATAACTCGTTATTCATTCGTCAGTCAACAGAAAATACTCGCAAAAATAGCCTCGTTATCATCTCAAACCCTAATGGAAAATCTCGGTTGAATGATCGTCCTCGATACCAACGTGGTTTCTGAGGCAATGAAACCTGAACCATACCCGTCTGTGAGGGCTTGGCTGAATAATCAAGTTGCTGAAACGCTTTACGTGTCCAACGTAACATTGGCCGAGCTACTGTTTGGTATTGCCTCACTTCCAACTGGAAGGCGTCGGGATATGCTGGCGCAGTCGCCCGACGGCCTGATGGGACTATTCAAGGATCGCGTACTGCCATTCGACACCGATGTGGCGCGACACTATGCAGTGCTTGCAACTAAGGCCACGACCGGCGGACGCGGCTTTCCTACGCCAGACGGCTATATTGCGGCCATTGCCGCCTCGCGCGGTTACATGGTGGCGTCACGCGATACAGCTCCCTTCGCCGCCGCCAGTGTCCCGGTCATCAACCCGTGGGAAATGTAGCGAGGCTGAGTTCTTCGTTAATCGCTTATAGCGCGTACGTAAGCGCCGCGCTTGATGCTCACCCCGCGAAGGGCTCTTTACTTCCTATGTTGTTGTTTCGCTTTTATCCGCTCAAGGTTACTCTGCGCGCGCATTTTTAAAATCTTGCACTTAAGTTGCGCTGGTTTGCACTGTCTCTCGCGTAATTGCTTTTGACGCCAACACCACCGGAATTAAACCGACCAGCACAATTGCTAGTGCCGCGACTGCGGCTTCGGCTAAACGCTCATCTTTGGCAAAAATGTAGGTGCGCACGGCGAGCGTGTCGAAATTGAATGGTCGCATGACTAACGTGGCGGGCAGTTCTTTCATTACATCTACAAACACCATCAACCCTGCGGTAATGAGGCTCGTTTTTAACAGCGGTGCATGTACGCGAGTGACGACGTGGCGGTTATTTAGCCCAAGGGATCGTGCGGCGTCATCCATGCTGTGGGTGATTTTGCTAAAGCCCGCGTCGATTGTTTGTAGGCTAATTGCCATAAATCGAATTAAATAGGCATAGATTAAAACCAGCACGCCGCCAGTCAATATCAAGCCGGTATCACGACCTGTAAGCGCAGACAATGCGTCGGCTAATTTGTGATCAAGCAGGGTAACGGGTATCAACACACCAACGGCAATAACCGTACCGGGCACCGCGTAACCCAGACCTACCGCGCGGTTGGCGAGGCGTATCGGCCAAGCGCTATCGCCACGCTTGGCGTAAGCAAGCAGCAAACTTACCATGACGGCGAATAGGGCGGTAACGCTTGCAAGTGAAAAGCTATTCCACGCGAGCGTGGCAAAATCCCCGACGCGCGTAAAGGCGATTAGCGCGTCAATATCTTGAAAGGCGAGTTTGCAGGTTAGGACTAGCGGCAAAAAAAATCCGCCAATGACAGGGATTGTACAAATTAGCATCGCCAGCCATGCATGACGGCCATTGAGTTGCAATCGTGCTGCTTGTTTGCCGCGCGTTTCCGTAAATTTCTGACGCCGTCGGGCCCAGTTTTCAATAGTCAGTACGATTGCTACAAACATCAGCAACATGCTGGCGAGTTTCGCGGCGGCAATCCGATCGCCTTGCGCAAACCATGCGGAAAAGATGCCTGTGGTGAAGGTATTGACACCAAAGTATGAAACTGTGCCGTAATCAGCTAACGTCTCCATCATGGCTAACGCAATGCCCGCAACAATGGCGGGCCGTGCGAGTGGTAGCGTGACGCGCCAAAACAGTTGTGCTCGTCCATAACCAAACGTTCGACCAACTTCTAGGAGAGAAGCTGACTGTTCTAAAAACGCGACGCGTGCGAGCAAATATACATACGGATAGAGCGCAAACGACAGTATGGTGGCAGCCCCACCGAGGGATCGAATTTCAAAAAACCAATAGTCCGAATTTGACTGCCACTCAAAAAAATCGCGCAGCGTTGTTTGCACTGGCCCCGCGTATTGCAGCAAATCGGTGTAAGCATAAGCCATTACATAAGCGGGCATGGCAAGTGGTAGGACGAGAAGCCACTCAAGTTGACGGCGCGCAACAAAATCAAAGCGCGCTGTTATCCACGCGGTGAGTGTGCCAATAATTCCCACGCCTAGGGCAACTGTTACCGTCAACAAAAGTGAGTCGCCAATGAGCGCGGGGAGAGTTGTTGAACGGATATGCGCCCAAGCGCCACCATCTGCTTGAAAAAGAGAGGCGACAATAACCAATATCGGCATCGCAAATGCGAGTGCTAACAGCGTTGCAAAGACGGAGAGTCTAGAGAATCGAGGAAAACGAGGGGTGAACATGCTTGATATGAGCAAAGGCAGTACGGCGCGCAAGATAGCGAACGGAGTTTAACAAGAATCATTCGCGTTATGGCGCAAAATGGCGTGGAGCCGCGCTAGTTACGTCCCAATTGCCTCGTTGTAGCGCAAAAAGATTGGCATAAAACACTAGTATCCATGGTTATTCTCAGCACAAATTGCTTCAAATAGGCCGCCAATAGGCTACTGATTCAACTTCAAAATCAAAAGTGCAATATTTTTTTATTACCAACCGCAAAACGTTGTCATTCCGACAGAGTAAGGCTTTATCTTGCGACAAGGAATCTTATCCGTTGTACAGCAACGCAACGCGGGTAAGATTCCTCACAAAAGCGTTCGGAATGACAATTTAATATTTTTATACTTTTTTAAAATAGATGTCTTTTTGATTTGGAAATGGAATTAGCAAGTTGACTTTAACAACGCCAGAAAATCTGTTGCATTGCACGGTTTGGCAAATAGGTAGCCTTGATACATATTGCAGCCCATCCGTTTGAGCATTTCGCGTTGGTCGATGGTTTCAACACCTTCCGCCACAACGTTAATTTCTAGCGCATGGGCTAGGGCAATGACGGCGGAGACAATTGCTCGATCATCGGCATCTGTGAGCAAATCGGCGACAAAGGATCGATCAATTTTTAGCGTGTCAATCGGGAACCGTTTTAAGTGTGACAAGCTCGAATAACCCGTACCAAAGTCATCAATTGCAATGCTGATGCCCATTTTACGTAGCGCATTGAGGGTGACGCCTACGCCTTCAGGGTCGCGAATTAAGCCAGTTTCAGTGATTTCAACTTCCAACAGATTTGCCGCAACTGCCGCTCGGCTCGCCGTTTGGCTAATAAGCTCTGCAAACTTCTCGGCCAAGTTAGCCGCGCGAAATTGACCAGCAGCCAAATTGATGGCAATTTTTATCGTTATGGCGTGGTCTTCCTGCCACTGACCCATTTGCGTTAGCGCATTCTCCAGCACCCACAAACCGATGTCGTGCACCAGTCCAGTCTCTTCGGCTAAGTGGATAAATTCATTTGGCAGCACAAGGCCGCGGGTAGGGTGCTGCCAGCGCAATAGCGCCTCCGCACCGACGATGCGGTTTGTCGTCATTTCTACCTTTGGCTGGTAGTACAGCACCAATTCGTTACGGGCAATCGCATGGCGCAGCGCGTTTTCGAGTAGGCGCATCTTACCGCTGTGCTCCGCCATATCTTTACTAAAGGCTTGATACGTATTTTTGCCGCTTTCTTTGGCGCGATACATCGCCATATCGGCGTTTTTTAATAGCGTATCAACGTCATCGGCATCATCGGGGAAAAGGCTAATGCCAATTGAGCCTGCCACATAAATTTCATTGCCTTCGATAATCGTCGCGGTACGCATTTCCTCTAGTAACTTTACGGCCACGATAGCGGGCGCGTCCGGCTCTGAAAATTGCTCCAAGATCACCATAAACTCATCGCCAGAAAGTCTCACCAATAGGTCACTTTCGCGAATTACCTCCTTCAAGCGACGCGCCATTTCGCGAAGTAATTGATCGCCAATGCGATGCCCCAGTGTGTCATTGACATCCTTGAATCGATCTAGGTCGATAAAAAGTGCGGCGACCTTGTCACCACTACGGCGCGCGCGAATAATCGCCTGGCTCACGCGTTCGTGTAGCAGTGTACGGTTAGGTAAACCCGTTAAATTATCGTGCGTGGCTTGATGCTGCAAGCGCTCTTCGGCAAGTATTCTGTCAGTCACGTCTTGGGCAAGTGAAAAAAACGATGTTGCATTGGCTTTATTGGTACTCAAGCTGGAGTTGTACCATTCCACCCAAATTACGCTCCCGTCTTTACGATAATTACGATTGACAGTGGTCGCGCGAGCCATACTGATGGTGCGAAGTTGCTCGATAGCTTCGTTGACTGCGGCGAGGTCCTCTTCATAAACAAACGGCCATTCGCTAAAATGTTTGCCAATAACTTCTTGCTCTGTCCAGCCAAATATTTTTTCAGCTTGCGCAGTCCAGCGACGCACGCGTAATTCAGAATCCCACTCGATAGCAGCCAACGGCGTATTTTCGAAGTGCGAGGTCAACAGCCAATTGGCGTGGCGCAGCTCGGCTTTATCGATGTTAAGCTGGTGTTGCGCAATCTTTACATCGTGTATGTCAATGCCCACCACATAGATGCCTTGCACCTCATTGGCGGCTGAAAAATCGGGCACAGCACGTATTCGATACCAATGTGCATCGCCGTCTGGCAAGGTGACTAAACGTTCATAGACAACCGTCTCGCCGGCAAAAGCACGCTCAACGTATTGGGTAGTAAAGTCAGCCGCGGCGATGCCAAGAACTTCAAAAGAATCTTTGCCGATAATTTCATCTCGCGGCACGCCACGAATACGGACAAACGTATTGTTCACAAATTTATAGCGACGCGACGTATCTAAATAGACCACCGCTTCGGGAATGTTATCGGTGAATAACTGTAGCTGTCGTTCTCGCTCAATGAGTTTTTGGCGTCGCCTAAAATCATCATCAACATCAATAGCAGAAATAAAAACACCCGTAATATCGTTGCTGGCGCGGCGATCAGGGATGACGGTGAATTTAATCTGGCGCGGCTCGCCAACGCGATCTTTCGATGCCGCCTCTGCGCTAGTCGTTTCGCCCTGAAATGCGCGTAACACCATCGGCTCATAAAATTGAAAAGCGGATGCGCTAAAAACGTCGTTCGCATGATGACCAATAACGTCAGCGTCGGCTTTATTGATCCAATCCAGCAATGGTTGATTGGCAAATCGGACGATGAATGCTTGATCAAGATACAAAATAGGGCTGCCAGCGGAGTTTGATAGCTGTCTTAACAGCCGCTCACGCTCAATCGTGTCGCTATTCTCTTGGCTCAGATAATGCTTTTCAATCGCAAATGCGCTAAAACCGAGTACCAATCCGGCGTCATCTAAATGCGGTAGATACTGAAAATCTACCCAGATTTTTGTGCCGTCGGTGGCGTGCCATTCACGGCCAAACGACACCGCGCGCTTACTAGCAATGGCACGCGCAATGGTAGGTTGAACGATGTCGTAAGAATCTGCATCATTAACTTCCACCAAACGTTTGCCAATAACGTCCGATGCTTGCTTGCCGGTTTTTGCGCAATAGGCGGCGTTTACATAAAGAAATGTTTCATCCGCAGCAATGACGCAAGCAGCTGAAGCCAATTTGGCAATGCCCGGCACAATATCGGCTGCCCATTCGGGAAGCGAAAGCAGGTCTGATGGAGAGTAGGGAGTACGGTTATTGGTCACGACATAAACATTCTTATTGTTAACCCCAATTTTGCATGGTTTTTGCACGGTTGTTGCACGTAATATTTTTTCGGCTATAATTTCTTCTTCGCGGGAATAGCTCAGTTGGTAGAGCGCAACCTTGCCAAGGTTGAGGTCGAGAGTTCGAGACTCTTTTCCCGCTCCAAATGATAAAAAAGGGGAGGCGTTTGCTTCCCCTTTTTTAATTTTGCGTTTCGGTTAATGTAAAAACGCAGCGGCATGTTTGAAAAAGCGGCGGGTTAGCAAAGTGGTTATGCAGCGGATTGCAAATCCGTCTACGTCGGTTCGATTCCGGCACCCGCCTCCAGTGTTGTTGATGAATTTCGCATAGACTGCATTCCACCGCCCGGGTGGTGAAATAGGTAGACACAACGGACTTAAAATCCGTCGAGGCTAATCCCCTCGTACCGGTTCGATTCCGGTCCCGGGCACCATGTTTTCTGTTTTTTTATCGGCCTCCCACCACATCTTGAATCATCTTGATCGACTCGAAGCTGAAGCGATTCATATCATGCGTGAAGTGGTGGCTGAATGCGCATCCCCAGCGCTGTTGTTCTCAGGCGGCAAAGACTCAATTTGTTTATTGCGCTTAGCCGAGAAAGCGTTTCGACCTGATGCCTTTCCCTTTCCGCTTGTCCACATTGATACCGGACATAACTTCCCTGAAGTCATCATATTTCGTGACAAGAAGGTGGCGGCCCTTAATGAGCGGCTCATCGTCGGGTCAGTTGAAGCGTCAATCGCGGCCGGTCGTGTGGTATTAAATGATGCTGCTGAAAGTCGCAATCCGCATCAAAGTATTACGTTGCTTGATACTATCGCGCTGCATAATTTTGATGCGCTATTTGGTGGCGCGAGGCGTGACGAAGAAAAGTCACGCGCTAAAGAACGCATTTTTTCACACCGCGACCGGTGGGGACAGTGGGATCCTAAAAATCAGCGTCCCGAACTATGGAACATCTACAACGCGCGTCTAAAACCTAACGAGCATCTGCGTATTTTTCCGATTTCTAACTGGACAGAGTTAGACGTCTGGCAATACATTGCACGTGAAAAACTTGACGTGCCGTCTATTTATTTTGCTCACCCGCGCGCTGTGATTCATCGTAATGGGCTACTAGTACCATTGACACCCGTCACGCCACTTATGCCAGGTGAGACGGCAGTGGAGAATACGGTTCGCTTTCGCACCGTGGGGGACATGACCTGCACCTGCCCGGTGTTGTCAGATGCCAAAACACTCGATGAAATCATTCGTGAAACCGCCACCGCCACGGTAACTGAACGCGGTGCCACGCGCATGGATGATAAAACCGCAGAAGCGTCAATGGAACTACGCAAAAAAGAGGGCTATTTTTAATGTCTGAGATAGATACCTTGCGTTTTTCGACCGCCGGCTCGGTCGACGACGGCAAAAGCACGCTAATTGGACGCCTACTTTATGAAGCACACGGCATTTTCGCCGATCAATTGTTGAGCTTGGAAAGTGCAACCACGCGCCACGGTCATGTAGACGAGAACGACGCAATCGATTTTTCATTACTCACCGACGGCCTGATTGCCGAGCGCGAGCAGGGCATTACCATTGATGTTGCTTACCGGTATTTCGCCACGCCCAAGCGACGCTTCATTATTGCGGACACGCCTGGACATGAGCAATACACTCGCAACATGGTCACGGGTGCATCCTCCGCAGATTTGACGATAGTGCTGCTGGATGCCAAACGCGGCGTGACCATGCAAACACACCGTCATGCGGTAATAGCCTCACTATTGGGTATCCCACATCTGGTGGTGGCGATAAATAAGATGGATTTGGTCAGTTATAACGAGGCTACTTTTACGGCATTAAAAAATAGCGTTGCCGTCTTTTTTGGCAAGCTAAATTTCGCACAGATTAGCTTCGTGCCGATTTCGGCCTTACGTGGCGATATGCTCACCGCGCATGGTAGCAACATGCCTTGGTATCAGGGGCCAACAATACTGGAGACACTAGAATCCTCTAGCGCACATCAGCGGCGCGATGAAACATCATCACTCTATTTTCCGGTGCAGCGAGTGGCGAAGGCAAAGTTTGGTGCTAATCGCGACCTGCGCGGTTACCAAGGTCAATTGGTGGCGGGACAACTCAATGTGGGCGATAGCCTCACTATTTTGCCGGCGCGCGTTAAGGCGAAGGTCACGGCCATCTTAACGATGGCGCCTGCCGCGAATGAAGTGACCGCCATTGATGAGGCCCGTCCCGGTCAAGCCGTTACAGTTGTGCTTGATCGTCAACTCGATATTTCGCGTGGCGATGTATTTGCTAATAGTAGTTATAGAGAACCCTATGTAGGGTGCGCTTTTTCAGCTAGTTTATGCTGGTTTGACTCGTCAATTATAGACTTTCAAAAACGTTACTGGTTGAAACATGTCAGCAAAACAGTACGTGCGGTGGTTGAACGGGTTGATTTTCGATTAAATGTTGAATCATTAGCGCATGAAGAAACAGAGACGGTGGCGATGAATGACATCGTTCGCGTTTCAATAACGACATCGCAGCCATTGGTATTTGACCGTTACGAAAACTGTCGCAAAATCGGCGCGTTTATTTTGATTGATGACACCACCAATCGTACGGTGGCAGGTGGCATGATCGTCGCCCCACTGAACGATCCTTGAAAATGATTCCCGCAAAATACACACCGCTTGTTTTTGCATTTTTTATGTCGATGATGATGGCCTTCGTTATGTCTGGCGTGCTGACATTAGCTAATCTTGGCTTTCCGTCGGATTTCTTCAGCCGCTGGATGCGTGCATTTGCGATTGCATGGGCGTGTGCGTTTCTAGCCGTCTTACTCATCGCCCCCGTGGCAAGAAAAATTGTGACAACACTAGTTCAACCCTTGGAAAAAAAATGAACACAATTCACCAGCTTTGTATTTGTACCGTACTTTTTTTAGCAACCTTCGCGATCAATCGAGCCGAAGCCCATGTTGGCGAATGTGCAAAAAAGGAAGGTATGGAGCAACTGCGCTGTGAACGTCATGAGGAGATGGCGAAAAAATGCGGCCCCGTTAAAGGCGAGGCGCATTTCATTTGTGACCGCGAATTTTTGTTAGCGAACCCAATTGGATGCAAGGCACTTACAGGCAAGGTGCTTAGTGCCTGTGCAGCCGAGCAAAAAGCGTTCAAAACTTGCGAGCCAAATATGAGCCGCGAATTCATGAAGTGCGTAATAAAATCCACTGGTGAAAGTCCGATGGGTCATTAATTTAATAATATAAATCAATAAATTAAACGTGATATCTAATGTGATTTATAAAGTATGACGCGCGCTCGAAATGGCGCACCTTTAGTTATTTTAGGCCTATCCGTTTTAGTGGTATCGACGGCAGCAGTTATGATCCGTTTTGCCCAGCAGGCTGGCGTGCCGTCTTTGGCCATCGCGTTTTGGCGGCTTGGCTTTGCGGCATTGGTGTTATCAGTCGTGGTATTTTCCAAGCCAGAATCGAGGCAGGTATTAGGCGAATTACCCAAATCGACATGGATTGCCATTGCTTTTTCAGGCTTCTTCTTAGCGCTTCATTTTGCGTCGTGGATAACGTCGCTCGCCTACACATCCGTTGCCAGTAGCGCGGCGCTAGTGACAACAAATCCTATTTGGATTGCGCTTATCTCGTGGCTCATTTTTAAACAGCGCATCGGCGGCTGGTTGGCACTCGGCATCACCACTGCAATGCTCGGTAGTCTCATGATATTTTTGTCAGATGCGACCAATACAAGCCTTGGTGGATCAAACCCCATGCTCGGCAATATTTTGGCCTTAATAGGGTCATTCACTGTTTGCGGCTATTTACTTATCGGTCAGGCAATAGGCAACAAAATATCACTGTGGCTCTATGTCACGCTCGTTTACGCCATCGGTGCTGGTTTTTTGGGCGTGTTCGCGTTGCTGAGTAACACCCCGTTACTCGGTTTTGCAAGCCTTGGTTGGCTATGTTTGGTCGGCTTGGCCGTCGGCCCACAACTTATCGGCCACACCGGCATCAACTACGCCCTCAAACATTTGACGCCAGCAGTCGTGGCCGTTGCAATCTTAGCGGAGCCTATCGGCTCGGCGCTGATGGCCTGGCTACTTTTTGATGAGCAATTTGCGCCACTACAATTAGCGGGATTTGGGCTGCTGCTCGCGGGTATATTTTTAGCCACAAGACGGGCAGTGACCGCATAAATAGCGACTGTTAAAGCCCCCTATAATCATTCCTTTCACGCGCCAACTTTCTTCCCAAATGTCACCCATCCACGTCATTATTCCGGTCTATCGCGGCTTCAACGCCACCCAACGCGCTATTGAGAGCGTCTTAAACGCCAAGGTAGACGCGGTGTTTCAGCTTATTGTGGTTGATGATGCAACACCTGAGCCGGCGATATCGCAGTATCTGGATGCGTTGTTGGCTCAACACAAAGCGACCAACAAAATTAGCTTAATTCGTAATTTAGTGAACGTAGGATTTGTGGTGTCTTGTAATCGCGCGCTGGACAGCACGACCGCTGGCGATGTGGTGTTACTTAATAGCGATACCGAGGTGAGTGACGGCTGGCTCGACAAGCTCATTAAGGCGGCAAATGCCGCAAGCAACGTCGCTAGCGTATCGCCGTTTTCCAATAATGCGAGCATCGTTAGTTATCCCAAATTTGGGCGCGCTAATTTGTTGCCTCGCGGCGAGACGGTCGCGTCAATGGCTGAAAAATTTGCGGAAATCAACAGCGCGCGTACGATGGAAATTCCAACTGCTGTTGGCTTTTGCATGTTTATGACACGACCAGCACTCGACGCCGTCGGCATACTGGACGACGCGGCGTTTGGTCGTGGCTACGGCGAGGAAAATGATTGGTGTCTGCGCGCTTCCCGCTTAGGCTTTCACCATCTTTTGTGTGCAGATGCATTTGTGTATCACGAGGGCGAAGTCTCATTTGGGCTCGATGCTAACCGTGGACGCGACCAAGCAAAAGTAGTGATCGACGAGCGCTATCCGCAATATCACGAGCTTATCGGGCAATTTGTCGCGCGTGATCCTTTGCGCCCGCTACGCCGCGCAATCGATTGGCGGCGATTAACAAGCTCCGCAAAGCCGCGGGTGCTGATGGTGACACACGATATGGGCGGCGGGGTGGAACGACACATTCATGATCTCGTCGCCTTGATGGATTCTGATGCCGAAGTCTTAATACTGCGCCCCGCTGGCAAAAACGCAGTAAAGCTCGAATGGGCTACTGATGGCGAGGAATGGTCAGCATGGTTTAGCGTATCGCAGCATTGGACTGAGCTAGTCACTACGTTGAAATCACTGAACGTCGTGCGTGTACATATTCACCACATTCACGGCCTGCCTGACAAAATTCGCACCCTAGCATCAGACATCGGCACGCCATTCGATGTGACCTTGCATGATCACTGGCCGCTTACACCCAACTATCATTTAGGCTTCGGTGGGGTAATCGAAGATGCAGAATTGACGACGCAATGGCGACTTGCTGCACGTGAATTTCTAGCAAATGCAGCACGCATTTTTGTGCCGTCACGTTATTTAGAAGGTGAAGTTAGGGCGATTCACCCCCGATTGGCGATGACACAATGGCCACATCCGGTGGCAGTAGCACCTAAGCCCGCCGAGACAATTAAAGTCGCCGTCATTGGCCGCATGTCGCCTAGCAAAGGGCTTAATGTAGTTGTTGATTGTGCGCGATATGTTGAAGCGAATGCAGTTGACGTAAACGTGGCTGTAGAAAATGCGCTACCGATTTTTTTCCAAATCATTGGGCCCACGACTGAGGTAATTCCAACGTTTCCAGCCCTGCCAGTTAAAGTTAGTGGCAGCTATGATGATGCTGAGTTGCACCGCATTATTAATATTGTGCGCCCTGATGTTATTTTGTTTCCCGCGCAGGTACCGGAGAGTTTTTCGTTTACATTAGGTGCCGCGATTGAGAGCGGTTTACCGATTGTGGCCTCGAATCTTGGGGCCTTTATCGAGCGCCTTGAAGATATCAATAACGCGCAACTAGTGGCTTGGAACGCCGCGCCAGATGTGTGGTGCGATGCCATTGTCAAGGCCGCTGCAACGCGACGTTTTCTATCTCCATCGCCAACGATGCCGGCTGCCACTGTCAATGCAACTGACAATGGCTATACAGACTACATTGCAGAAATTAGGTGTCAGTCTGCCACGCACGTAGAGGTGATTGCCCCACGTGCCAGTGCCTATTATCCCGTTAAGCTTTTGGGTGAAAATAATGAACTGCTGATGGCAGATTTGTTTCGCTACGGGGTGGATTGCGGACAAGACGAGGCTCGAGTCGAGTTGAAACGCCGCAGCCGCGACGCCGATATTGTGTTGGGCGCAGCCGAGGCTCGGCGGATTATAGTCGAAGGTGAATTACGTGATGCGATGCATGCGCTCAATCACGAGACCGCAATGACGCGCGAATTGAGTGCAATGACGCGCGAATTAGGTGAGCACATCACAAGGCTTGATCGCGAAATTGCCGAAAACCAAGCGGAATTCGCACACGCGTTGGACATCACTCGGGACACACTCGAACATGAGCGCGACCAAGCGCGAACAGCCTACGCCGACATGTCATCTTCCACATCTTGGAAATTAACTGCTCCATTACGCATCATCGTCCAAGCGATTAAACATGCATTAAACCTTGGAAAAAGTGCGGCGAACAATAGCCGCGTATTGCCGCACCAGATGGCGGTCGCCAAGCAAATATTGCGGGAAGAGGGCGCGATTGCGTTGGGTAAACGCGTGCATGAAAAATTTTCACGCCGCGCAGATGAGCCAACCGCTATCGTTGCCGATTACAAGCAAGAATTAAGTATTCAGCCGCTCGCAATTAACGCCGCTTCTCAGCCACAAGTCTCCATCATCATCCCGGTGTACGGCCAACATCTGATGACCTACACTTGTCTGAAAAGTATTGCCGAGACTTGCGCGAACGAATCGATTGAAATCATTGTGATTGACGATTGTTCACCCGTTCCTGCGAGTGAGGCGCTTAGCGATGTTACGGGCATTCGCGTGGTGCGAAATGACGTTAACGTAGGCTTCTTAAAAAATTGCAATAAAGCGGCGGCACTCGCATCAGGTGAGTTTGTTTTACTACTCAATAACGACATTATCGTTACGCCAGGCTGGTTAGCCGCGCTCAAAGATGTGTGGTCAGTGAGAGACAATGTTGGCATGGTGGGCGCGAAGCTAATCTACCCTGATGGCCGCCTGCAAGAAGCCGGTGGTATTGTCTGGCGCGACGGATCGGCATGGAATTGGGGGCGAAATCAAGATGCCGCAAAGCCCGCCTACAATTATTTACGCGAGGTGGATTACACTTCTGGCGCATGTTTAATACTCAAGCGTGATTTTTGGGTACAGCTCGGCGGCTTTGATGAGCGCTACGTGCCTGCTTATTATGAGGATACCGATATTGCGTTTCGCATCCGCGAATTGGGAAAAAAAGTGTACTACCAGCCGCGGGCAGTGGTCGTACATTTCGAAGGGCAAAGTTCGGGCACAGACGTGACCCAAGGGGTAAAAAAACATCAAGTCACGAATCAACAAATATTTCTAGCGCGCTGGCGGCAGGTGTTGGCCAAGCATCGCATCAATGGCTTAATGCCGCAGTTAGAGCGAGACCGTTATGCCAAGCGCCGTGTATTGGTAGTCGATGCTTGTATGCTCACGCCGGATCAAGATTCCGGTAGCTTACGCATGTTTGAACTGCTCGGCGTGATGGCAAGGTTAGGCGCGAAGGTGACGTTTGTGGCGGACAATTTAGAGTACCGCCAACCGTATGTAACAAATATTCAAACGTTAGGGGTCGAGGTAATTTATCACCCCGTTGAATCAAACATTACGCGTTTTTTACAGCGGCACGCCGCCGAATACGAGGTGATTTTCCTTTCTCGCGCCACCGTTGCGATAAAGCATGTTGACACCATAAAAGAGTCTGCACCACGCGCAAAGTTGATTTTTGACACCGTTGACCTGCATTTTTTACGCCAAGAGCGCGAAGCGGAACTCGCCAACGATGGTGTCATGCGCGCATCAGCCGCAAGGATGAAAACTCAAGAGCTAAGCTTAATGGCAAAGTCGGATACGACCTTGGTGGTGAGTCCTGTTGAAGAAAAATTACTTGCCGATATTGCACCGGAAATACGCGTGTTAATCGTGTCGAATATCCACGTTAATATGCCAGCACCGACCAGCTTTCGTGAGCGTCAAGGCGTGCTGTTTATCGGCGGATTTCGACATCCGCCAAATCTCGATGCGGTCACGTGGTATGTGGAAAATGTATTGCCGATTTTGCGCGCGAAAAACGCGAATGTTGTTACTACCGTTATCGGCAGCAATGCACCTGCCTCACTACAACAATACGCAGCCGCTGACTTCGTAATCGCAGGCTTTGTGCCTGATGTGGCGCCTTACTATGACAGTGCACGGTTATCTATTTCACCATTGCGTTACGGCGCAGGGGTGAAGGGTAAGGTAAATATAGCAATGCAGTACGGTGTACCAGTGGTGGCAACTTCACCGTCTGTAGAGGGCATGTACTTGCGTGATGAACTTGACGTATTGCGTGCGGATAGTGCCGACGCATTTGCCAATGCCATCATCCGTGCAAATACCGATGAAACGCTTTGGAATCAGCTCCGAGAAAACGGGCATAGAAATATTGAAACCTACTTTTCACGAACAATTGCTCGGCAAACACTGGCAGGTTTATTGGAAATTGAGGTTGACTGCTAGCCACGATTGCTGCACTGCGGCGTTACTCACTAAATAACAACACGTAAACTTAGCTCTTAATTTTTGATTGGGCATCCCATCAACACTGGATGAGCCCTCATGGATGATCTAGGTTAAATAACGATATAAATAGGAGAAAAGTATATGTCCGCAATTCAACGTATCGCACTAGTCACAGGTGGCATGGGCGGCTTAGGAGAAGCTATTTGCATGAAGCTTGCGCGGATGGGCATTAAAGTTATCGTGACGTATTCGCCATCAAACACTAAATCCGCAGACTGGATAAAAGAGATGGCAACGCACGATTATCATTTTCATGCGTACGCGGTGGATGTATCTAACTTCGATTCGTGTACGGCTAGCATTGAGAGAATTCAAAACGAAATCGGCCCCATTGATATTCTGATCAACAATGCCGGCATTACCAGAGACATGACCTTCAAAAAAATGACCAAGGTCGATTGGGATGCGGTAATCGGCACCAATCTAGATAGCGTTTTCAATATGACGAAGCCTGTCGTTGACGGCATGGTCGAGCGCGGTTGGGGGCGAGTCATCAATGTATCTTCCGTCAATGGCCAAAAAGGCGCATTCGGGCAGACCAACTACTCAGCGGCTAAAGCTGGTATGCATGGTTTTAGTAAAGCATTAGCGCTTGAAGTTGCCAAAAAAGGCGTAACGGTTAACACAATATCGCCTGGCTATATCGGTACGGCAATGGTGCGGGCAATCCCCGAGGACGTACTAAACAGCAAAATCATTCCGCAAATACCGCTGGGTCGTTTAGGCAAACCAGAAGAAGTCGCCGGCCTGTGTGCGTATTTAGCTTCCGATGAAGCGGCATTTATTACGGGGGCAAATATTGCCATCAATGGCGGTCAGCACATGCAGTAAGACCGTCAACGCTTGGCTTACTTTTCTCAATCCGCTGGATTATAAGCGCGCATGTAAGTATGTGAAGATCGCAGCGCAATACTGCGAGCACTAGAGATAGTCGTCCTACCCGGAATACCCTATAGCGCTTGGTCGTCCCCCCAATTGGGAATTTCCGCAAATACTACTAGATGCATCCAGCAAAAAACGGCAATTGGACGGGTGTGTCCCGAAGGGATACCGTCCCCGTTGAGGACATAAGTGTGCGTTTTTCGGACTTTCTGGCAGGGCCTTATTTGGCAAACTTGGACGACTGAGGCCTTATTCTGTTAGGAGAAGCAACACGGCCGAACAGCCTACCAGAGAGTTTGAAAAACGGGCAATCACACCCGTAGCCGAGTTAGCAAAATAAGTCACCATATCGATGGCCGATGTGAACCACTAAACTCTTTACTGGGCGTGCACTTTTGCGCATCGCAAGCGGTCAACTGTCGGTTCTAGGATCAAGCAAACATCGTCAATTACGCTCAGAAATAGTAGGGGGAGTAATTTTTTACAAGTTTTGATCATTTCTGCATCGCGTTTGTTTGAAATTCAGTTATATTTGCACCCTAGATTAGGGGATGCACCTACGTAAATTCTTGACCGTTTATGGTGGGTTTTGTTTCAGTTTTATGACAACAATAAGTTGATTTGTCGTAGATCGCTTCAAAATGATGTGTTTAAAAGTAAACATCAATCATTTTATTTAATTGGTTCAAATCAGGGAATTACATGAATAGCTACTCGCACACTTTGAGCGCAAGCTCGGATCGCCTGCGCACTTCACTTCAATATATTCGCGGTGTATTCGCCAGCTATTTCGTGAAGGTAATGCCGAATCCTTTGCGAAAAGTTGCCCCACATCAGGCAAGAAAGTTGCCTACGCCACGCCTGCGCACAGTGCTAAGTAGTCTTAGTTTTTTAGCGTTGTCTTTAGGGTCTGTCCATGCGCAAGCGCAAGATTTTGGCGTAACTAATTTCACCACCATTCCGACTATTTTTGGTGTGGGTGCGCCAGGCAATATCACTGTGGATGTCGTGCGCACCACCGGTAGTGGGTCAGTCGTTGTAACCATACCGCTTGGCACGTTGCTTGAACTTAACACCCTGCCGATGGGCTGTACCGTATTACCTCTGCTGCCGCCGAATCAAGTACTCTCCTGTACGGTTACCCCGACCACTAATTTAGTAGATCAAACGTTAACAATTCCGGTCAGAGGCTTAGCAGTTGGTGCGCTCGGCATAACCATCAGCGTGCCCACCGATGGGAATGCCGGTAATAACAATGCAACAGGAACTGTCACCGTGCAAGCTGGCGGGGATCTTCGCGTCAATAAAGTCGCACACCTTACGTCTGCTGCTGCACCTGTCTCATGGTTAGGCACAGTAGATATTCCTTCCGCCAGCCTTGTTACCTACACGCTGCGACCGGAGATTTTCGGGTCAGCGCCGCTAAATAATTACCCGGCAGGCCAAACCATAACCGTAACCGATACTTTACCCTCGGCGGCGTCATTTCAATTCCTCAACACCACCGGCAGCGCCCCGTGGACATGCATGCAGACTGGCCTCACCGTTTCTTGCACACTCTCTGGACCGCGTACCGCTGGGTCATTACCTGAAATTAGAATTAACGGGCGCTTAGTTGCCACGGTCACCGGAACGATCGACAATCAAGCCGCCATTACCACCACTGCTGGTTATACCGATTCAAACGGCGCCAATAATACCCAAAATCAATCAGGCACGCCCGTCAGAATTAACATTACTCCAGGAGCAGATTTACGCGCGACGGTTGGCTTATTTTCGCCTTCCCCCGTGAGTAACAGACTCGCTACAACAGATACCCCAGTAGTACGCATTACTGGCATAAATAACGGATTTTTTGATGCGCCGGGCTCGCTGATACGCACGGCTATTCCAGCAGGCTTCACCATTGGCGTCTTACCTGCAGGCTGCGTGAATTCGGGCGCTGGTACGGTCAACGCAGTATCCGGCACAGTTGTCACTTGTACAGCGGCAAGCTTGAATTCAGGTGGTAACTCAGCTTTTGACATACCAATTTCTAAGGCTAATACCGCCGCTCAAGCACTAGCAGTGGTGTTTCCCGTTGAGGTTGTGCCGCCAAGCGGCGTGCCAGATACAAATCTAGCGAACAACGTGAACACCACTACCGTTGATTGGGTGCTGCCATTTGCGGATTTAACCCTCTCGAAAGCGGCGATTGCAGGGCCAGTGGCTAACGGCTCGCCATATCCGGTATCAATTAGCGCCTCTAATTCAGGCGCCTCAACTGCAAGCTTTGGCGCAGCAGGATCGGCAACTGCTTTTGTGGTGACCGACAGCGTACGCAATGATGTAACGGCCATCTCTGGTGTTTCGGCAGGGTGGACCTGTACATTGGGCTCTGCCGGCTCAGCCGGCGCTGGACGACGTCTAATCACCTGTGAGCGCACTGCCGCAGGCACTTTGGCGGTGAGCGCCACGTTGCCTCTAACATTTAATTTAACCGCATCCGGCGGGGTAGTAGAACTAGATAACACCGCCTGTACCGGTTCAACTGCGTTAGTTACTTTATCGCGCAATCCTGTCACTGACGGCCCGCAACCAGCAGATCCCGGCGTGGGGCCTGAGGCGAATGATTGTGCGAGTTCAGGTGGTGGCGTATTCACGACCAACATCAGCGCACCGGTGACCGCGATAAAAGACGTTATCAACCCCGCGACCGGCGTGTTCGTTGCAGCAGATACTGCCGGTGCTGCGGCAACTATCCGTGCAAGTACCGCTAATTTTGACAATACCATTACCTACCGTTTGAGCGGCACCAACAACAGTGCTACTAACGCAATCGATACGCTTGTTATTTCGGATGATGTCGCCAATATTTTCCTAAATGGTGGATCCGGCGGCCCCACTGGAATTAATGCCGCCGTTACCGGCGGAACCGGCTCCTGTACAGTGACAGGCAGCGCTATACGCTGTGAGTTTCCAACGGTCGCTATTGCTGCCACGGCGGAAGTCACCGTTACGCTTACCCGGCCGTTTAGAACGGGAACCGGTCTGCAAAACGAAGTGGTGCTTTCCTCACCTCGAACCACGATTACCGCTAATACCGCTGGTAGCGATAGAAATCGTGCATTTATCAATGTTGATGGCGTGTCGGACATTCGCGTTAACAGTAAATCATTAAGCCCTAGCCCAGTCGCAGTTGGTCAGCTTGCAACCTTCGTTATTGAAGTGGCTAACGGAGGGCCGAATGAGGCTGCAGGCGTTACCGTGGTAGATGATTTTAACGACACCAACTACACCATAATTGGCACGCCGACAATCGGCGGCGGCAGTTGTACAACAACACCGAATACGCCAGCCGCCGGTTTTACCCGAGTACTCTGCACGCGAGCAGGCACATTAGCGCGCAATGCCACTACCACTGTAAACATTCAGGTACGCCCTAGATTACGTGTCGCTCTGCCGCCTTACATCGGCGAAACTAACTTGGCCATCGCGAACACCACGACCTGTGAGCGCAGAGCTGCTTCTACTGCCTGTGACGACGGCGCGCTAGGCAACTTGGTCGGCAACTTATCGAAAGATAACAACGCCCAACTAGCAACTTTTAACATCACCGCCGTAAACGTCGATGTGTTTAACGCTAAGAATAATGTGGGCGGGGCAATATTTGGATTCGGCAATCAAGTTTCGTATTTATTGCGGATGCAAAACGGCGGTGCGGGAACCTCGCGCGCCGAAAGAATGCGCATGATTGATGTGCTGTCACCAGCGGCAGGCTACACGATGACACTCGCCAGCTTAACGGGCGTGAACGCTGCGGCGGCCAATCCCGCCACGCCAAACCTAGTCAACCGTACCCCAGTTTGTACGCAGCGCGCGGGCATTGCAGTTGATATTTGCGGCGTGAACGCGGCGAGCCTGCAGGTTGTGGAGTGTCGTGTTGGCGGTGCAAATTCTAACGACCCATTAAATTTCCTTGACCCAAACGAGGAAACAAATTTTGTATTAAATTTCAACGTGGACAGTACGCCCATTCTAGGCGTTCCCCCAATTGGCCCGCAATCGGTTGGAAATACGGCGACTATCTGTGTAGATCCTAGCTACGGCGTCGACATTCAGCCGGGCAACAACACTGCGAGTGCGAACTCGACCATGCTGGCGCTGACTGATTTGGCGGTGACCAAAACGACTGTTACCCCGCAGCCTGCTGATATTAACCAGCCGATTCAATACAATTTAGTATTGAGAAATAACGGGCCCGCCGGCACGCCGCAAATGCGCGTATCTGATGTATTGCCGCCTAACTTTGAATTTTTCGCGACTGGCCCGAATGCACCGACGGTGACCGTCGGCTCGTTTGTTACAACTTCAGGTTTAACCGCACAAACCGTTACCTGTACGGCAACCCCGCCCGCGCCGATTACGGTGGGGCAGCAGCAAACTGTCTCATGTATCGTAAATGCTACTGCTGGCACACCGCTTCTTTTCCCCGGTAGCACTGACGTGAACAACACCGTAACCGTGAGCATTCGTGCGCGTGCGGTAGAAAATTTATTCACCACGCCGTATTTGACCAATCTTGCCAATAACGCGACGGTATCTCCCGGTAGGGACGTCGGCAATAACGATATTTCGCTGGATCAAACACCGGGTAATAACACCGCCACCTCTAACTCGCAAATTCGCAATGCCTCTATTAATGGGCGAGTCTTCCGCGACAGAAATAATAACGGCACTCAAGATGGCACCGCTGCGGGCCAAGACGAAGGTATCGGCCTTGTCACGGTTACCTTGACGGGAACCGACCTATACGGCAACGCAATTAACAGAGTCGTTACCACGCTAAATACAGTGGGCGTGACGCGCGGTGATTACCTCTTCAGCAATTTGCCGCCATCAAACGCGTCGGGTTATATGATTGTTGAAACCCAGCCATCAGGCTTTGTAAACGGAATAAACACCGTAGGTATAGGGCAGGGCGGTACTGCTGGTGTGCCGACAAATAATGCACAGTTGAGCAGCACTTTCCCGGCAGTAGTTCTAAACGGCGGCGCTACCGGCACTGGCTTTAACTTTGCCGAAATTCCACCGGCGATGATTTCGGGCTTTGTGTACGAGGACCGTAATAACAACGGTCAAAGAGATCCGGGTGAGCCGGGAATAGCTGGTGTATCAATGCAGCTCACTGGAAATGATAGCTTGGGCAGCCCACAGGCGCCGCCAAATGTTTTAACAGACGCAAACGGGTTTTACACGTTCACGGTGCCGCCATCTAGCGTTGCTGGTTACACGGTGCGTCAAGTAGGTCAACCGGCTGGATTTTTTGATGGTAAAGACATACTTGGCCAAATCGCCGTTGGTAGCCCACCTCCAGGCAATATTGTCTTAAACTCTAGCAATAGCGCGGGTGCAGCTAATTACACCGCTCTCGGTGTTGCCCCCGGCACGCCTGCTTCAAATCCCACTGGTACTAACGATACCCTGACAGGAATTGTGGTCAGTGGTGACGAACATCATGATAATAATTTTGGTGAGATACGACCGGCATCCATCAGCGGCACAGTGTATTTTGACCGCAACACCAATGTAAGTAGAGACGGTGCGGAAACCACTGGCCTACCTGGCGTTACGATGACTGTGACCGGCACTGATATCAACGGTAATGCGGTTTCGCGCACGACCGTCACTGATATGTCGGGCAACTACACTTTTGCCGATTTGTTGCCGGGCACTTATTCGGTTACTCAGGGCACCACAAACTTTAGCAATACTGGTTCATCCGTACAGGGAACTTTAGGCACCATGGGTGCTAACCATGCCACTCGTGCTGGTGCAGCAGTGACTACTGCGCTAGGTTTAGCAGCGGGCGGCACAATTGCCCCTGTGATTAACACTATTGTGATTGGCCCAAGTGGCATCTCGCCTGCCAATAATTTTGGGGTAATCGGTAGCACGATTGGCGGCAGCGTGTGTATTGATGAAGGCGCTGGTGCGTTGGGTAACGACGGCAGGTGCGATGCGACAGAAACGCCAATAGCTGGGGTGGGTCTAGTCCTGACTGGTCTCGCCTCAGATGGCACAACAATTGTGAACATACCGGCCACCACAAATGCGCTCGGCCAATATTTATTCGCAGATGTGCCATTACCGAGTGCTGCTGGTTACACCATTGCCGAAACCCAACCTGCTACTTTCTTTGATGGCAGGCAAACGGCGGGGTTACTTGCGCCAAACGTAGGTGCTGTCGTCGGTACGGCATCTACCGCCGTAAATAGCGACACCATTTCCGGTATTTTCTTTAATCGCCCGACCACAGGCACCGCCTACGACTTCGGCGAATTACGCCTGGCCGTCGTACGTGGATTTGTGTTTGAGGACAACAACAATAACGGCCAAAGAGATGCGGCTGAAGCACCAATAGTTAACCTGCAAATGCGTCTAACAGGCACAGACGTATTTGGCGTAGCGCAAAGCGTTGTTGTTAACACCGACCCCACCACCGGTGAATATGTATTTAACGTGCCGCCATCAGACGCTACCGGTTATACGGTTGAGCAAGTCGTACAGCCTGCCGGCTATTTCGACGGCAAAGAAGCAAGGGGCCAAATTGGCGTAGGCATACCAACTACGATTGCAAACTCTAGCAACGGCGCGGGTGCGCAGACATATTCAGCTACTAGCGTAGCGCCAGGTACAACCAATGCGCTGACCGATCGGATTACAGGCATTGTAGTTGGCAGCAACCAAACACATCAAGACAATAATTTTGGTGAGACGCGGCCTGCGCAAATTTCCGGTATCGTCTATCTTGATCCAAATGGCAACGGCTTGAGAGACCCGGCGGAAACGACTGGGATTCCGAATATTGCCGTCACCATCACCGGCACGGATTTGAATGGCAACGCGGTGACTCGGAGCGTGAATACGGATGGCTCCGGTAATTACAGCTTCACCAATCTGCTGCCGGGAACGTACGTCGTCACCGAGGGAGTAGTTGTAGCCTACACCCATACCGGTGCCGCTGTGCAGGGTGCTAACGCGATGGGTGTTAATTTTTCGAATCGCACTGGCATGACCACGACAACGGCGGCGGCGGGTACGCCAACCGGAACGGTTATTACCCCTGCTGTGAGCGCCATCAGCATTGGTGCGGGCGGTAATTCACAAGGCAATAATTTTGGTGAACGCGGCTCGGTGCTGTCGGGGCGCGTGTGCGTTGACAATGGTGCGGGTGGCGGCACGTCAAATAATGGTCGCTGTGAAGCGGGTGAGACTGGTATTGCCGGTGTAACTGTTACCCTTACCGGTACAGCGACCGATGGTTCAATCATCAATATTCAGGTCATCACCAGCAGCACTGGTACCTACACTTTCTCTGATTTGAAGCTACCGAATGCGGCTGGCTACACGATCACAGAAACACAACCAGCAACATTTGCCGATGGTCGCCAAGCAGCAGGCACGTTGGCGCCATTTGCAGGTATTGATCCAAGCCCTGTTGCAGGCGCAACGACAAGTGTTGTGGGTAACGATGCAATTACTGGCATTCGGTTTACAGTCGCCACTAATGCGTCAGGGTATGACTTTGGTGAATTCCGCGCGTCAAGCATATCCGGTTTTGTATATGCGGACGCCAATGGCAATAGCACCCGTGATATGACGGATCCACCGTTGGCGGGCGTGGTTGTCACCTTGATTGGTACGGATATTGACGGCAACGTTATCAACATCCCCACCATGACTGACGTGAATGGCCGATACGCATTTTCTAATCTTCGCCCCGGTAGCTACCGTGTGGTGGAGACTCAACCTTTATTTGCTTCGCAAGGCGCGAATAACATCGGTACTGGTGTGGCTGGCGCAGTCACTAACACGCCGCTCGATACGTTTAACATTTTGCTGGCGGAAAACGAAAATGCGGTTAACTTTAACTTTGGCGAATTAACTACCTCAATATCTGGCGCGGTTTATGAAGACCTGAATGGCAATGGCATTCGCGATGCAGGCGAGCCTGGTATTGCCGGGGTGCCAATTCAGCTCACGGGAACCGACATCAATTTGGTGGCTGTGACGCGTAATGTGGTGACGGACGTGAACGGGAACTACAGTTTTGTGGGCCTAATTGCAAGCAACCCGGCTGGCTATGTAGTACGGGAAGTAACACAACCGGCAGGCTTTTTTGATGGAAGCGAATCCATTGGCACTATTGGCGGGATGCCGCGCGGTAACGCCAATACCAATGATCAATTTGCAGCCATAGTCCTTGGCCCTGCCGACGCGGGTATTAACTACAACTTTGGCGAGATACGTCCAGCTTCTATTGCAGGTGGTGTGTATGTTGACCTCAATAATGATGGTGTTCGCGATCCTAGCGACACACCTATTTCAGGGGTGCTCATTACCTTAACCGGCACCGACTTTAACGGCGCGCCTGTTAATAGAACGGTGACGACAGATGCACAGGGTAATTACTCCTTTACTGGGCTTAGCCCAGGCAGTTACACACTGACCGAAACACAGCCTACCGGCTTTGGCGAAGGCGCAACCACGGCTGGCAATGCGGGAGGCACAGCGACTACCAATAGCATTACAACAATTTCACTTAGCGCTGGTCAGAATGCCGTTGGCTACAATTTTGGCGAGCGCTTATTTGGCTTGTCTGGCAATGTGTATGAAGACAGAAATAATGACGGCCAGCAAGGTGCGGATGAACCAGGTATTCCCGGTACAACCATTACCTTGACGGGCAGAGACATCAACGGCAACACCATCAATTTAGTGGTGGTGACAGACGCGCAGGGCAAATATGTGTTCCCTAATTTGCCGCCATCGGATGCCGCAGGTTACACAATCACCGAGACCCAGCCCGCGAGCTTTAACGAGGGTCGTGCCACGGTTGGCAACGGCGGTGGGTCAGTTAACCCGAATGGCAACATCATCACTGGTGTAGTCGTTGGCGGCATGGGTGGCACGGGCCTCAGTGGGCTGGTGAACTACAATTTTGGTGAAATAAGGCCTGCCTCTATTGCTGGCACCGTTTACGACGACCGTAACAATAACGGTGTGCGTGATACCGGGGAGCCACCTATTGCGGGCGTCACCATTGCGCTCACCGGCACGGATGATCGTGGCGCTGCAGTGAGCCGCACGGTAATAACTGACGCTGCGGGCAACTATACATTTGGTAATTTACGTCCTGGAACTTATGCGCTAGTTGAGTCACAGCCTATGAATTTCTCAGATGGCCGTGAAACTATCGGCTCCTTAGGCGGCATGAATGCCACCAATGACCGTATTGACGCGATCACGGTGCGATCAGGTGACACCGGCGTTAACTATAACTTCGGTGAATTAAGCGGCGGCATTTCTGGGCAAGTCTATGTTGATGTCAACAATAATGGTGTGAGAGACCCAGGCGAAGTGCCGATTGCCGGCGTAACGATTACGCTGACAGGGCTTGATCTAAACGGCAATCCTGTCACCCGCACGGCCATCACGGACGCCAACGGGCAGTATCAAATCATTGGTTTGCCACCGTCTAACGCGGCTGGTTACACCATTACCCAGACTCAACCGCCGGCCTATGCGGATGGCTTAGCCCGCGCGGGTGGAGCCGGGGGTACGGCTACACCGAATCGCGTATCGAATATTGTGTTCCCCGGTGGCAGTATTGTGCCGGGCTATGATTTCGGTGAACGCGGTGCGTCCATTGGCGGCATCGTCTATGTTGATACCAACGACAACGGCGCACGCGACGGCAATGAGCTACCGATTGCGGGTGTCACAATTACCCTCACCGGAGTTGATATCAATGGCTTAACGGTAACACGTACCACCACGACATTAGCCGATGGTAGCTACCGTTTTGACGGGCTGGCATTACCGGGCCCCGCTGGTTATAACATCACCGAAACCCAACCTGCGGGCTTCCTCGATGGTCGTGAAACGGTTGGTTCACTCGGTGGCACTACAACTAACGATAGCTTTAATGTGCGCTTCACGACACCAGGTGCTAATGGCACAGGGTATAACTTCGGTGAGCGCATCCAAAGTCCAGGTGCAATTACCGGTCAAGTGTATCTCGACTCAAACGGTGACCGCGCGAACAACGATGGCGCAAATTCTGGCCAAACCAATTGGATTGTTGAGTTAACGATCATCGGCCTAGACGGTCGGCCAGTAGTTATCGCCACTACGCGCACGGATGCAAACGGTAACTATCGCTTCGATAATCTGCCGCCGGGTAATTACAGCATCGTCTTCCGTAACCCGTCCAACAATATCACTGCGGGCAGGCTACTAAACATTGTAGTGACGATGGGTGTCACTATCACTCGCCAAGATTTCCCAATTGATCCTGCCGGCGTGATTTTTGACAATTGTACCGGTCGTCCTATCGCTGGTGTACAAGTGTTTATTGCGGGGCCAGCCGGGTTTGATTCGAACATTCATTTGACTGACCCGCAAATGCAGGGCCAGATTGTCGGTGCGGATGGCTTCTATCAGATATTTTTAACGCCGAACGCACCTGGAGGCGTCTATACGTTGTCCGTGATCACACCTCCGGGCTACACCACAATTGGTCAAACGCCTCCACAGGCATCGATATTGAACGCGACAACTTGTCCGATTGATCCAAGTCCTGGCACACCGTGCTTGGTGAACCCGACCGCCCGACCAGTTATATCTGGCGTGTGTCCGAACCCGAATAATCCAATACAAACGCCATTGTTAGGGCCAACATTTTTCAATCAAATCTTGATCGTTCCGGGCGGCATGCCGGGCCCGCAAGATGTGTTGAACAACCATTTCGGCTTAACACCGTTGCCGGTGGGTAACCAGATACTGCTGCGTAAATCTGCTGCCCGGTTAAATGTAGTGCGGGGCGAACTTATCCCGTACACCATTACGGCTACTAATGTGTCAATGACAACCTTGAACAATACGTTTGTCATTGATTCAATGCCGCCAGGCTTCCGTTATGTACCGAATTCGGCGCGAATCTCAGGACCAGCGACCAGCGCCAGTACAACCCCCCCGACAACGCCAATTACGCCATTGGTCAATGGCGTTGACTTGGCCTTCCCGATTGCACGTTTTGCACCACGCGATGTGTTTACGATTAGCTTACTGCTCTCACCGAATGTGGGCGTAAGCGAGGGGGATTATGTCAATAGCGCCTTGGTGCGTACCGACATTCGTGGTGGTGCACTATCAAACCTTGCGCAAGCAACGGTCAAAATTGTGGCAGATCCATTATTTGACTGCACCGATATCATCGGCAAAGTCTATGATGATCGTAATAAAAATGGCGTGCAGGATGAGGGCGAGCCAGGCTTGAAGGGTGTACGTATCGTATCGGCTCGCGGTATTACCGCTACCACCGATAGTCAAGGCCGGTATCACATTGCGTGCGCGGCGATTCCACAGCAAGACTTGGGCTCAAACTTTGTCTTGAAACTAGACGAGCGTTCATTGCCATCTGGCTATCGCATCACAACCGATAACCCATTGGTTGAGCGCTTAACGCGCGGCAAGCTGGTTAAAATGAACTTTGGCGCCACTATTCACCGCGTGGTCAGGCTTGATATTACTGAGGCTGCATTTGAGGCAGGTAAAGCAGATTTGAAACCGGAATTTGCAACGCGCCTTGACGAAGTTATCAGTGCATTGCGAGATTCGCCATCTATCCTACGGGTCGGCTACTTAGTTGGCGCAGATACAGCGAAGGCGCTAATTGATGGGCGCGTTAAAGCGGTTAAACAACAAGTGGCTGAACGCTGGTCGAAGGCGCGAAAAAAGCCAACGTCGAAGGGTGACAACGAAAATATCGCGCAATACCCACTAGATGTCGAAGTAGAAGTTGTTCGTGATCCTGCTGCATTACAAGGCACCGTGAATTCCAGCAATGCCGGAGGTGTGAAATGAATCAGCACAACACAACAAACAATAACGACTTCAGTGGGAATACAGTGATGACATCAACTCGACCAAATAAAGGCTTGCTAACGAGGGCAACTATTAGGGCAAGAAAGCCTGAAATGCAGCCAGTCGCCTGCGCGGTAATAGCCGCTTTGGTGTTATCGACCAATGCGTTCGCACAACAGAAGGACGATAGCTTGCGCGATGAAGCCCGTGGCCGCATCACGGATTCATCACAAATAGATATGCGTGCAGTTGAAATCAACAATGAGAATACGCTGCCGGCAGCATCCGAGCGTATGCTCCCGCTGCCGCGCGAAACCTATATTCTGCGTGGGCTGCCTCGTGAATTAGATAGCAAGGAAGTTGTGAAAACAACGCCGGGTGTGGTGACTCCTGGTAGCACGAACCTTGGCAATTTCACTTCTACGCCAAGGTTTGAATCCGGCGAAGATATTTTGACGCCTGACTATCGTGCGCAGCTAGACGAGATTATTAGCAAAGTCAAAGGCCGCGCGAATTTACGTTTCAATCTCATCGGCCACACCGATGTGCAGCGCATCAAAAAAGAACTGTTGCCGCGTTTTCCGGACAATATGGCGCTGGGTTTGTCTCGCGCAAAAATTGTTGGTGGTTATTTGAAAGAAAAGTTAGGCCTTGCCGATAGCGCATTTACTTACGACACGCGTGGCCCAGATGAACCTGTTGCTACGCCGCGTGAGGATATCAAAAATTGGCCGATGAATAGGCGCGTGGTGGTTGAAGTTTTCTACAGCGATGTTGTCGCGGCTACATCAACCCCCGATAAAATAGAGCGTAGCGTAACGCTAACTGATTCAACAGTTTGTCGGACGTTAACGTCCCCTGAACCTGCGCTAGCGGGCTCGCCATTTAGGCTCAGCGTTGACGGCGTGCCGGTTGAAGCCAAGCGCGATCAACATGAAGCCGACAAAGAGCGTTGCATTGACGTCGCACTGGACCGCGCTAATTTGCGGCTGCAATATGACAATTTACGTTATCATCGGTCGCTAAATATCACCCCTTGGCCACAGGCAGTCATTGCGGGCGAAGCGGTCACCTTTACCGGCTGGAGTAACTATCGTTATTTCATCAAAAAAGCGGAAGTGCATATATTTGCCATCAACGCGGTTAGGCAAGCCGAACCCATTGCGGTAGTACCACTTGCTGGAAATTTTGAAGGAACCTGGACGCCTCCCAAAGGTATGCCAGACGTGGTTCATTACAAACTGCGCGTTTATGATGCTGCGGGTAATTTTGATGAAACACTTGTGATGCCGCTCGCGGTAGTGAAGGAACGGCAGCCCACTGCGGATACGTTATCTGCCCTGAAAGAACGCGTTGCAGGTTACGGGGAAAACCGAATTGAAAGAGAAAATATTACGATTTCAGGCGGCACCTTAACCGTCCACGGTGGTGGTATTGCCAAGGGCGAACGTGTTGTCGCACTTGGCCTCGACACCCCGGTAGATGACAAAGGCAACTTTGTAATGGAGCAAATCGTTCCACGTGGCTTTAATACCGCAGAGATTGCGGTCACGGGCGCGGACAATAAATCGCGGGTGTATCGTCGTAATCTTGAATTGCCAAAAGATGATTGGTTTTTTGTCGGCATCGGCGACTTAACGGTTGGGCGCAATAGCGTTACTGGACCTGCGGCGTTACTCACAGGCGATACGCAGCATTATGACGGTGACACCTACACCGATGGCCGCATTGCCTTTTTCGCAAAAGGTAAGATAAGTGATAAGTGGACTTTCACTGGCGCGCTAGATACGTTTAACCAACCCATTCGCGATATCTTCAAAAATTTCGATTACAAGGACACGCGCAGCTTATTTAACCGCATCGATCCGCGTGAAACTTGGCCGGTATTTGGTGATGACTCCACCATCACTTATGATGCACCGACTCAAGGCAAAGTGTTTGTTCGTATTGATGACGGCAAATCGCACGTGATGTGGGGCAACTTTAAGGAGTCGCTAGGGGAAACGCAGCTGATGCAATTTAATCGTGGACTTTATGGCGCGAATGCACGTTATCAGTCAGAGGCAACGACTAGTTTTGGGCAGCGTCAAATTAAAGTTGAAGGTTTTGCTGCCGATCCAGGTACCGTGGCTGCACGCGAGGATTTTCGAGGTACCGGTGGCTCGCTTTATTATTTGCAGCGCCAAGATGTAACGCGCGGCTCAGAGCGGGTGCGTATTGAGATTCGCGACCGTGATTCAAACTTTGTATTGGCAACGCGTCCGCTCTCAGGCGGAATAGATTACGCGGTAGATTATTTGCAGGGCAGGGTGCTTTTGACGAGCCCGCTGGCCTCCTTAGCTGACGATTCACAGCTTATTCGCGCGGGCGGATTGGCGGGAAACCCGGCATTTATAGTAGTGGATTATGAGTACACGCCGCTACGCTTATCAAGTGATAGCGCCGTTTACGGAGGCAGGGCGTCAACTTGGGTAAATCACAATATCAAACTCGGATTAACGGCCACTAAGCAGCAATTGGTCGGTGGCGACCAGCGTGTTGATGGCATTGACGTTACGCTGCGCCAATCTGAAGGAACGTTTGTAAAAATCGAGCACGGTAGAAGCCAAGGTGCAGGCGTTGGCAACACTAACTCACTCGATGGCGGCTTTAACTTTACAGCGCAGCCACAAATCAGCTCGCCAAATGTGAAAGCCAATGCGTCGCGCATAGAGGGGCAAGCAGCTCTAGCTGATTTTGGTCTGAGTAATGGTCGGGTAGCGGCGTATTTTCAATCGCGCGATGCTGGATATTCAGCACCTGGTCAATTAACAGACCGCAAAGTAAATCAATACGGCTTGAATTCGTTGATACCTGTGACGGATGAAGTCGGCATCAAGCTAAAGCTAGATTCGCGAAACGAAACTAACGGTACTGATACGCGCGCCGCTGCCGTTGATATTGATTTCAAAATAAATGCGCGTTGGTCACTCGCGGTGGGTGCTAGAGAAGACAAGCGAACCCAAGATGCGTTAACAGCTCCGTTAACGCCGACAACTTTTACGTCGACATCAGGCCTAGGTAGCCGCACAGATGTTGGTGCTCGCCTTGAGTACACCGCAGAAAAAGACTGGGCCGCATATTTGTTTGGCCAAGTCACCGCTAGCAAAACCGGCAGCAGACTCGATAACGACCGTTTTGGCATAGGCGGCAAGTACCGCGTTAATGATAAAACCGACATACTAGGCGAATATTCAGGCGGCGACGGCGGGGGCGCAGGCAAATTGGGCGTTCAATATTTGATGTCTGATCGCACCTCAACTTACATTAACTATCAAATGAACACCGACCGTGCCGATGATGGATTTGGCGCACGCAACGGCGCTTTGGTCGTTGGCGGTAAATCGCAGTTCACTGATTCGCTATCAATGTTTACGGAGCACAAGTATTCGGTAGGGTCGACTGGCGGGTTAACCCATGTATACGGGGTGAATCTCGTTCCGCGAGATAAATGGACCTTCGGCGCAACGTTAGAAAATGGTTACATCGGGCGCGAAAGTCAGACGCAAATTGATCGCAAAGCAGTCGGCTTTAAACTAAATTACTCAGATGAAGCCACTAAATTTGGATCAGTCTTAGAGTGGCGAAGCGACGATTCCATAACTGAGGAACGACGAACCATTTTGTGGCGGAACAATTTAAGCCATAAGACGAGTGAAGACTGGCGCTTACTGGGCAGGATGGATATTTCCGACAGTAACAGCAATAGAGGTGCTGCTTTCGCCGCCGACTTCCGCGACATTATGGTGGGTTTTGCTTACCGACCGGCAAAAAATGATCGTTGGAATACGCTGGTTAAATTGCAATATTTGTATGATTTAACCTCCTCCGCACAATTGTCATCGTCTGCTGTGGCGGTTGAATTCGCGCAAAAGAGCAAAGTTTTCGCCATCGACACAACCTATGATTTGACCCAGCGCTGGACAATAGGCGGCAAGTTTGCATTGCGCTCAGGTGAACTACGTCAATCACGCGATGAATCCCAGCCTTGGTTCAAGAGCCAAGCGACATTAATCGCCTTGCGCGTGGACTATAAGATTATCCGCAATTGGGATTTCCTCGTTGAAGGCCGTCAGCTTCGGGCTGATGAGTCAGGACGACGTACTGGCTATTTGGGCGCGCTTTATTACCACATCAATGAAAATGTGAAATTTGGCGGTGGTTATAACTTTGCGGACTTTACCGATGATGTGACTAATTTGTCCTATCGTTCCCGCGGGCCGTTTTTGAACTTGGTTGGCAAGTGGTAATCATTTGGGGCTGTAAGAGATACTAAGCTAGCGTAAGTGACTAACAAAAAAGGGACAAAGGAAAAGCCGACGTTGTTTAGTCCGGCTTTTGCTTTTTCTCAAGCGTTATTGCCATTTGACGCTGATTGCCATTCGATTTTTAACGCATGTGATCGCCACCGTATCGATAGGAAAGCGAAACCTCTATGATTTTGGTTGGGGGGAAGTGATAGTTTCGTAATTCTTGGAGGCTTCACTGGTTGACATAATGTAAATATGCCGCAATTTATTCGCGTTAAATTGCGACGCAATAGTTAGCGAAACTCCAATAAGTACGCTTGTTTTCAGCTAGTATTGCTTGAAAATACCTGCCAATATAAGTGACTTCATCTCGCTCTAACGATAATGAAAAAAGCACCGCAACACGTTCCATAATGAACGAGTGCAAACTAAACGCGGTCGAACCGGTTGTATATTTCTGTAACGACTCGCCAAACAAAAATACTCACATACCCTAACGTAAATGAAAACATCGCATGGATAACGCAAAAACGCCTGATGACACGGACCTTGGTATCCCGATGTCGGTCGCCATTCGTGATCGCATTAAACAAGCCTCTAAACGCTTTCACGCTAATGACAACATCGCCGACTTTATCGAGCCTGGCGATTTGGGACGTCTGCAGGACGAAGTACAGGCAAAAATGCAAGGCGTTTTAGAAAGCTTAGTCATCGATACCGCCAGCGATCACAACACGAACGAAACCGCACGGCGTGTCGCGAAAATGTTTATTCATGAAGTGTTTCACGGTCGCTATGTCCAAGCGCCCGCCACGACAGAATTTCCCAATATTTCGCATTTGAATGAGCTCATGATTGTAGGTCCCATCACCGTGCGTAGCGCTTGTTCACACCATCTTTGTCCGATTATGGGACGCGTATGGGTGGGCGTCATGCCAAATGAGCACTCCAATTTGATTGGCTTATCAAAATATAGTCGGTTAATTAACTGGATTATGAGTCGTCCGCAGATTCAAGAAGAGGCGGTGTCGCAAGTCGCCGAATTGCTGCAAACAAAGATTCAGCCAGATGGGCTAGCTATTGTGATGGAAGCGGATCATTTTTGTATGCACTGGCGCGGCGTCAAAGATACTGAGGCCAAGATGATCAATAGCGTAATGCGTGGCTCCTTCCTAAAAGACCCAAATTTGCGCCGCGAATTTTTATCCCTCATTAACAATAAAAAAGGTTAACCCCGTGCTCATTCGCCTACTCTATGCCAGCCGCGCTAACGACAACAACCGCGCTGCAATGACGGATTCGATCATGCAACAATCAAAGTTACACAATCCAGATCGCGGCATCACTGGCATCCTTTGTTATGGTGGTGATATTTTTATGCAAGTGCTCGAAGGTGGCCGCACAGAAGTCAACGAACTCTACGGCCACATCGTGCGTGACATGCGTCACCGCGATGTGGTAATTTTGCGTTATGAGGAGATTACCGAGCGCCGCTTTTCTGGGTGGACAATGGGTCAAGTGAATCTAGATAAGATTAACCCAGCGATATTACTCAAATACTCAGCGCGCCCTACTCTTGATCCGTATTCAGTTTCAGGCGATGTATCGATGGCGTTACTGGAAGAGTTGATTTCAACGGCCTCAATTATTGGGCGGGTGTAGTTGTATTTACGGATAAGCGTTTCTGCTCAAAGGTGTTAACTTTTTTACGCAAAAATTTGTAATACATTAATTTCGTACCAACCGCTGGTTTTCAATTTTTACCCGATCCCCAATACGCATACCTTGGTCGGCGTCTGACTTAATGGTTTGAAATGTGCCATCCTCGAGGCGCACGCGTATGCTAAAGGATTGGGTTGATTTGTTCGACTTTTCAATGGTGTTGCCTAGCACTGCCCCGCCAACTGCGCCCGCCACTGTGGCAACATCACGTCCCCTGCCACCGCCAACTTGATTGCCTAATACGCCGCCAAGCACTCCACCAATAACAGCACCCGCGCCGCTGCCTTGGCCTTGCTGAACATTGGTCGTCATGCTTTCAATCGTTCCGCAATTGCTGCATATCGCAGGGCTAGTAGCAACAACTGTGCGCTCAGAATTGCTACTTGGCGTCGACGTTGTTGATTGGACGTTCGCTTGGGAATTTACCTGATATGTAGGCACAGGCTCACTCACCGCACTTGGGACTGGCTTCTTAATCGGTGTCGTCGGTGTAGGATTGGCGCGTGCTTCATTTCGCGCTAGAGGTTGGCCAATGCTTGGCTTATCGATAGGTTTTAGTGTGCTCGACGTTGATTGTGTTGACGGCGGTGCGTCATCCATGAACGTACCTAACGGCGTCTGTGCAGCACCGGCGGCGGCTAATACTGGCGGCAAACTTGATTGAATGGTGGGTTGAGGATTACTGTTTAACGCGCCTGCGCTGGGAATAATGCCAGTTAAGACGCCCACGCCAACAGCACACAAAATAGTGACCGCCCCGGCGGCAATAATAATGGCAGGGTGAGTTTTGTTTGGCATTGTATTTTGCATAGTTGCTCCTGATGGTGGTCGGGTGATATTGCGGCTAATTTCACGGGGTGCATCTTCAAGGTTGGACATATTTGTCTCCTATTTGCGACGACTGGTACACGCCCAAGTGCGTGTACAGAAAACGCGATTAGGCTTTGTGACGTTGACGATGTCGCGTGATTATTTCGTTATCACGTATGTTTGGGATAATGGCTAAATTAATTTAACGAGAACAAAAATATGGCCGGTTCAAGTCTCCTTCTCCTCATTGATGATATCGCCGCAATTCTTGATGACGTCGCCGTGATGGCAAAAGTAGCGGCTAAGAAAACAGCGGGCGTGCTGGGCGATGACTTGGCGTTGAATGCCCAGCAGGTTGCCGGCGTTTCGGCGGAACGGGAGTTACCCGTTGTGTGGGCGGTGGCAAAGGGATCAATGTGGAATAAGCTGATACTCGTTCCTACCGCGTTAGCCATTAGCGCCTTTGCACCTTGGGCGATTACGCCGCTACTCATGATTGGCGGCGCTTACTTATGCTACGAGGGCGTAGAAAAACTCGCGCACAAATTTTTGCATCGTGAGGAAGACAATAAGCGCTTGCAAGAATTAGCCGCGGCGGTGGCAAACCCGGCAATTGATTTAGTCGCGATGGAAAAAGAAAAAATCAAGGGCGCGATTCGCACTGATTTTATTTTGTCAGCCGAAATTATTGTTATTGCGCTGGGCACCGTCGCCGCGGCGTCGTTTGGCAAACAAGTCGCCGTACTCTCAGTAGTCGCAATTGCGATGACTATCGGCGTGTATGGCTTTGTGGCAGGCATCGTAAAGCTTGATGACGCAGGGTTGCATTTGATGCGTCAACACGTCACCGGTTTTTTGCATCAGCTTGGACGTTTTTTAATAGCACTTGCGCCCAAGCTCATGAAGTTTTTATCAATTGCCGGCACGGCGGCGATGTTTCTTGTTGGCGGCGGCATCTTGGTTCATGGCATACCGCCGCTCAATCACCTAATTAGCGGCGTTGCACTCTTATCGAGCGGCGTGCCGATGATAGGACTTGCACTTGATGCGACATTGCCGACCGTGCTCGACGGGATATTTGGCGTCATCGCGGGGGCGATATGTTTGGCAGTCGTCCTAGGCGTGAAGCGAATAGTTGCGAGTAAAAAATGAAAATCGCCTATCGGCGGGTGTTTCCGAGCATATATACTTGGAACTGCCCGCCAATAAGCGTGCTTGATAAATAAGAGGTTCTATAAACCTACTACGCGGACGAACTTTGCCTCTCGCGCATTTGCCTAACTCGTCGCCGTCAATGGGTACTTCTCCGCACCTCAAGCCGAATTTCGCCCGCTCGCTACGGTTTCTAGAAGTTCCGAAATTTAGCCGTTAAAAATACGCCTCTTCCATCGCCAATACACTCGACGCACCATTGACAACGGCTTCTGCATAGCCATCCGCGAAAGGCAAAATATGATCCGCAAAAAAGCGAGCGGTAATAATTTTGGCGTTGAGAAAAGCGGCGTCACCCTCGCCTGCCAATAACTGTGAGGCAGCCACGTTAGCCGAGCGCGCCATCAGCCAAGCACCGCATACGGTACCGGCCAACATGAGATATTGCACCGCACCGGCATTGACTGCACCTGGATTATCTTTAAACGTAAGTGCAATCCACTCCGTGGCGCGTTTAAAGTCTGCCGCGCCGCGCGCCAGACGCTTACCGATAGCGAGCAAATTAACATCAGACGCGCTGCCAAGCGTAGCTGACGTTTTTTCGATCTCCGCAATTAGCGCAAACGCAGTCTGACCGCCTTCACGCCCCACTTTACGACCCACCAAATCATTCGCTTGAATGCCGGTAGTACCTTCATAAATAGTTGAGATACGTGCATCACGATAGTACTGTGCGGCACCGGTTTCTTCGACAAAACCCATACCACCGTGAATTTGGATGCCGAGTGAAGCCGATTGAATTCCAACCTCCGTTGACCAACCTTTGACAATCGGGATCATCAAATCAACGAGCGCTTGGTTCATGTTTTTTTCATTAGCGTCTATTGAGCGCTCGGCCACGTCTAAACACTTTGCAGTCCAGTAGCTCATCACGCGCGCGGCTTCGGTGTAGGCCCGCATGGTGAGTAACATGCGTTTGATGTCAGGGTGATAAATAATTGGCACTGATTTTGGCTTGTCCCCTAACGACGCCGGGACCGGTGTCGATGGCCTACCCTGCACACGTTCGCGCGCCCAGACTAATGCGTGTTGATAGGCGCGTTCCGAAATGGAGACGCCCTCGAGGGCGACGCCTAATCGCGCAGAATTCATCATGACAAACATGTATTCGAGGCCGCGATTGACCTCCCCCACTGGGTATCCAATCGCGCCGCCATCGTCTTCACCAAACAGCATTACGCACGTTGGGCTGGCGTGAATGCCGAGCTTGTGCTCGATAGAAGCGCACTTCACATCATTGCGTCGGCCGATGACGCCATCGGCATTGACTAAAAATTTTGGGACAACAAATAGCGAAATACCTTTAACGCCCTCAGGTGCGCCCTCAACTCTAGCCAGCACTAGATGAATAATATTTTCCGTGTAATCGTGTTCGCCATAGGTGATAAATATTTTCTGGCCGGATAATTTATACGAGCCATCACCAACCGGTACGGCCTTGGTGCGGACAAGCGCTAAGTCAGAGCCCGCTTGTGGCTCAGTGAGGTTCATGGTGCCCGTCCACTTGCCAGTGCACATATTGGGCAGATAAATACGTTTTAACATCTCAGAGGCATGTTGATCGAGGGCGTGTACTGCAGCGAGCGTTAAAAATGGACAGAGCTTGAACGCCATATTGGCGCTACCTAACATTTCTGCCACTGGCGTTGCCACCACATGTGGCAAGCCTTGACCGCCAAATTCGGTGGGCACTTCAAGGCCGCACCAGCCGCCCTCGGTATATTTACCATAGGCCGCCTTGAAGCCCGTCGGCGTTGTGACAACACCGTTGACAATTTTGGCACCTTCAACATCGCCCGAACGGTTTAATGGCGCTAATACTTCCGCCGAAAATTTTCCCGCTTCTGAAAAAATAGCGTCTACTAAATCGTCAGTCACATCTTCACAACCACGTAGTTTAGCCACGTCGCCAAGGCCAATAACATGTTTGAGGACAAAGGAAATATCGTTAAGGGGGGCAGTGTATTGCGACATGAGTTTGCTCAAGGTTCGATGTTAAAAGGAGAGGGAAATTACATTAAATTAAATCGCTGCTGTTAATTCGGGTACGAGGGTGAATAAATCACCGACCAACCCATAATCAGCCACCTGAAAAATCGGCGCATCAGGGTCTTTGTTGATGGCAACAATCACTTTGCTATCTTTCATGCCGGCTAAGTGCTGAATCGCGCCGGAAATGCCGATGGCAATATAGAGCTCAGGCGCAACCACTTTGCCGGTTTGTCCGACTTGATAATCGTTGGGCACAAAACCCGCATCGACGGCGGCGCGTGACGCACCCAATGCCGCACCGAGCTTGTCTGCTAGCGGCTCTAAAAATTGACGGTACTTATCGCCATCGCCCATGCCGCGTCCGCCAGAGACAATTCGTTTTGCCGCCACCAATTCAGGTCGATCTGATTTGGTTAGCTCTTGCTTAGTCACTTTCGATAGCCCGGTGTCAGCTGTTGCATCCATACTTTCGATAACAGCAGTCCCGCCAGTGGCCGCGACGGCATCAAAGCCAGTCGCCCGTACGGTGATAACTTTTACGGCGTCTACTGATTGCACGGTTGCAAACGCACTACCTGCATAAATGGGGCGCACAAATGTGTCCGCAGATTCAACCGCGACGACGTCCGACAACTGTGCAACATCGAGCATCGCCGCCACCCGTGGCGCCGTGTTCTTACCCGACGCGGATGCCGGAAACAAAATATGTGAATAGTTTTTGGCTAGGCTTACGACGAGCGGGGCTAGATTTTCGGCTACAGGCTGCGCAAATTGTTGAGCGTCAGCAACAATAATTTTTGCCACACCGGTGACCGCGGCGGCGGCGGCGCCAGCGCGTGCGCAATCGTGCCCGGCCACCAATATATGAATATCGCCACCAATTTTTTGCGCGCAGGCAACGGCTTGGGTTACGCCGGATTTCAAATGTTGATTGTCGTGATCTGCAATGATGAGGGTAGTCATATGAAACCTTAGATATAGAAATTAGACGTTATCTGATTGGCACACTAAATTCCGGCCTCAACCAGAATTTTTTAGGCTTAGTTGTAGTTTTGGTGTTTGCGCGGCAAAGACTAAATCACTTTCGCTTCGTTTTTTAATTTATCAACCAGTGCCGCAACATCGGCCACCATCACCCCACCTTTACGCTTCGCCGGCTCAACCACTTTGAGTATTTTCAAACGCGGCGACACATCGAGCCCGAGGCTTTCTGGCGTGAAGACATCAAGCTGCTTTTTCTTCGCCTTCATAATATTTGGCAAGGTCGCGTAGCGCGGCGTATTCAAACGCAAATCGCTAGTGATAACCGCAGGTAATTTCACCTCCACAGTCTCAAGCCCTCCGTCAACTTCGCGAGTGATTTCGGCTGTATTCGCGGTCGCGCCAGTAACAACGACCTTCGAGGCAAACGTGGCCTGCGACCAACCAAGTAGTGCCGCCAGCATTTGCCCGGTTTGATTTGAGTCATCGTCGATGGCTTGTTTACCAAGCAAAATAATTTGCGGCGTTTCTTTATCAGCAATCGCTTTCAAGACTTTCGCCACCCCAAGTGGTTGCACCTCCACCGCCGTCTCAACCAATATTGCGCGATCAGCACCCATGGCGAGCGCCGTACGTAACGTCTCTTGGCACTGCGCCACGCCGATAGAGACAGCAATAATTTCTGTTGCAACCCCTGCCTCTTTAAGCTTTACGGCCTCTTCGACCGCGATTTCGTCAAACGGATTCATTGACATCTTGACATTCGCCAACTCAACGCCAGATTGATCCGCCTTCACGCGAACCTTGACGTTGTAATCCACCACACGTTTTACAGGGACTAAAATTTTCATAGGATTTTTACAAAAAAAGAAGGTTGTGAGAACAGCTAAATTATAGAGGACGTGGTGAGCGTTGGGCGCTGAGTGCTTCGTTTTGAATGAAATTAATAGCGTAATTGGTGCTTAATACTCGTCTATTGGCGGGCATCTTCAGGCAATATTGCCTGTATTAACCCGCCGTTACTTGCGTTTCATATTTATTCAAAAATCGCATTGCTGAATCTAGAAATATCTGCCGCCCTAGTGCAACTCCAGACCACCAGCGGCATGATGCCGCGCACTATAATGGCGCATCAAAATACTTCGTTTGGAATGTGCCATGTCTCGCAATCATCACAGGAATCAACATGCGGCGTTTGTTGAAGTAAAAAATATTATTGAAACGAGCGCTAGCGCGGCGCGGCGCGAGATAGCGCTGGTGCTGTTGGAAAAGTATTTTTCCGATATTGATGAGGATGATTTTGGTGCACGCGGCGCACATGATTGGGCGACGATTTTGCAAAATCACTTGGCATTTGCCGACGATTTTCAAACAGGTGCGCCTAAATTACGTTTATACACGCCAAAGTTGGCCGAACACGGTTGGGCCGCGAATGCTACCGTCATTGAATTTGTCAATGACGATATGCCGTTTTTGGTTGATTCGATTGCGATGGAGATTAACCGCCAAGGTATCGCTATTCAGCAAATCGCCCACCCGCTGTTTGCCACCACGCGCGATATCGATGGCAGCTTAACGACCGTCGCAAGCGCGTCTGAGGGACAAAAATTAGAATCGTGGATTCATATCGAAATTGAGCGCTTGACGGATTCCGTGCGGATCAAACAGCTAGGCGATGGCTTGGTGAGTGTGCTCAATGACGTCCGCACTGCGGTTCAAGATTGGCCAAAAATGCACGCCAAGATCGTCGATATTATCGGTAGTCTCGACGCTGCCGCGAACGTGGTGCCACCGGCTGAATTAGATGAAGCACGCGCATTTTTATCATGGGTGGCGGATAGTCACTTCACGTTTTTAGGCTATCGCGATTACGCTCTCAACAGTGTTAACAACACTGATACGCTCAATATCATTGCCAACTCCGGCTTAGGCGTGTTGCGCGAGCCAAGGTTAGGCGGCGTCTCCGCAACCTTTAACGAATTACCCGATGCGCTAAAAAAGCTCGCGCGTGAGCCACAACTGCTGGTACTCACTAAGGCTAATACGCGTGCCACGGTGCATCGCCCTGGCTATCTAGATTACATCGGCATTAAACGCTTTAACGCCAGTGGGGTGGTGGTGGGTGAGCGGCGTTTTATCGGTCTTTATACCTCGAGTAGCTATCACGCTGACCCCGCCGATATTCCCTTGCTTAGGCAAAAAACGTCGAATGTGATGATACGCGCTGGCTACCCGCCCGCAAGTCACGCGGGTAAAAATTTGTTATCAATTTTGGACGGCTTACCGCGCGATGAGTTGTTTCAAATGACCGAGGACGCGCTTTATGAAACCGCACTTGGCGTGCTTCATTTAGGCGAACGCGCGCGCACTAAATTATTTATTCGCCGCGATTTATATGCACGCTTTTACTCCTGTTTGATTTATCTACCGCGTGAAAATTACAACACCGATATCCGCGTCAAGCTGCAAGATTTGCTCAAAGACAAATTAAACGGTACCTCGGCTGAATTTAACGTGCAGCTAACCGAGTCAGTGCTAGCGCGCATTCACATGCTGGTGCGCACCAACCCCGCAAGCGTGATTGACATCGATAGCAAAGCGCTGGAGGCCGATATTGTTGCCCTCACACGGCGCTGGGAAGATGGCGTATTCGCAGAAGTCAGCACCACCATGGGCGAGGACGCGGCCAATTTAGCGCGTCGTGAATTTGTACAGCCTTTCCCGGTTGGCTATCGTGAAGACGTAGACGCCAAGCAAGCGATTGATGACTTTGCGGCCTCGCGCTGGCTTTCAGTCGAGCAGCCGCTATCGGTTTCACTTTATGAACACGGTGAAGACGGCAATAAACTACGCATCCGTGCGTATCACTTAGGGTCAGCAGTGACGTTATCGCGCGCCTTGCCAATGTTAGAAAACATGGGGGTGAAGGTAGAAAGCGAACGCGCTTATAAAATTGAGCGTCACAATGCGGCGGCGATTTACATTCATGATTACAGCCTTACCCATGCATTCGGTGCATTTGATTTTGCCAACATAAAAACAAAATTTGAAGCGACCTTCACCCGCGCTTGGAATAAAGACATCGATAACGATGGCTTTAATCGGCTGACGCTGGCGGCCAATTTGGCATTTGACGAAGTCACAGTGTTAAGAGCCTATGCAAAATATTTGAAGCAAACAGGCTTTACCTTTAGCCAAAGCTACATCGAACAAACGCTGGCCGCCCACAGCAGGATTACCGCTTCACTAGTGTCACTGTTCCACACCCGGTTTGATCCCGTAAAGGATGCCAATCGCAACGACGCCACTGCGACAATTGAGGCTGATATTAACTTGCAACTTGATAACGTTGCCAATGCCGATGAAGACCGCATATTGCGCCGATTCTTAGCGGTGATATTGGCGAGTCTCAGGACTAATTTTTACCAGCGTAAAGCGTATCTATCGATCAAGCTTGACTGTGCGAAGGTGCCCGAGTTACCAGAGCCGCGCCCACTGTTTGAGATATTTGTTTACAGCCCGCGGATGGAAGGCATTCATTTACGCGGCGGCAAAGTGGCCCGTGGGGGTTTACGTTGGTCTGATCGACAAGAGGATTTCCGTACTGAAGTATTGGGCTTAGTCAAAGCGCAGATGGTCAAAAATGCGGTGATCGTGCCAGTCGGCTCTAAGGGCGGATTCGTATTAAAAGCCGCACCCCCGCCATCAGACCGTGACGCGTATTTAAAAGAAGGCGTTGCCTGCTACAAAAATTTCCTGCGCGGCTTACTTGATGTAACGGATAACTTAATCAAGGGCAGCGTGGTAGCTCCACCAAATGTGGTGCGCCATGACGCCGATGATCCTTATTTAGTGGTCGCAGCGGATAAGGGCACCGCCACATTTTCAGACTACGCCAATGCTATTTCAGCCGAGTATGGTCATTGGCTAGGCGATGCGTTTGCATCAGGCGGCTCAGTCGGCTACGACCATAAAAAAATGGGCATCACCGCCAAGGGCGCATGGGAAAGTGTCAAACGGCATTTTCGTGAATTCAGCGATGTGGGGCATAACACCCAGACCACCGACTTTACGGTGGCCGGTGTGGGCGACATGTCAGGCGACGTATTTGGCAATGGCATGTTGCTCTCACAGCACATTCGTTTGGTCGCGGCATTTGATCATCGGCATATTTTTATCGACCCAAGCCCCGATGCGGCGGCGAGCCATGTTGAACGGGCGCGACTATTCGCGCTCCCCCGTTCATCATGGGAGGATTATGAAAAATCGCTAATCTCCAAAGGCGGCGGCGTATTTGCACGCGGTGCTAAATCTATTGCGCTGACTGATGAAGCAAAGCAAGCCCTAGGTATTGATGCAGCGGTAGCCGCCATGGCACCTGTTGAGCTCATGCGCGCAATCCTCTCGGCACCGGTTGATCTCTTTTATAACGGTGGTATCGGCACCTACATCAAGGCAAGCACGCAATCACACCTCGACGTCGGCGATAAAGCCAACGACGCCATTCGCATTAACGGTAATCAACTACGTGCCAAGGTGGTGGCCGAAGGCGGGAACCTTGGTGCGACACAGCTGGGCCGAATTGAGGCGGCACAAAACGGTGTGCGACTATTTACCGACGCCATTGATAATTCAGCAGGCGTGGATTGCTCAGATCACGAAGTGAATATCAAAATTTTGCTGGGTGCGGCCATTGATAAAGGGTTGCTCGCCGCCGCTGATCGCGACGCACTACTGGCCACCATGACCGATGAAGTCGGCGCACTAGTGCTTGAAGATAATTACAACCAAACCAAATCGCTATCTGTGTCCGGCGTTAGCGCCGAAAAATCACTCGATGCGCAAGCGCGCTTTATCCGGCACTTAGAAAAAGCCGGACGACTCAATCGTGGCGTTGAGTATTTGCCAACGGACGACGACATCAATCAACGCCGCGAAGAAAAGCGCGGACTGACCGCACCAGAACGTGCGGTGCTACTCGCCTATAGCAAGATGGCGTTGTACGACGAGCTACTACTCACCGATTTAATCGATGATGCGTACGTTGCCCAAGCGCTTTTGACCTACTTCCCCAAGGCGCTACAAACACGCTTCAACCAGATCATGCCTGCGCATCCGCTAAAGCGCGAAATTATCGCCACCGTGATCGCTAACAGCACCATCAATCGTACCGGTAGCGTGTTTATTCATCGCCTCTGCGAAGAGACCGGAGCGAGTGCCACTGAAATTGTGCGTTGCTACATTCTCACGCGCGATGTGTTTGGTGTGACGCCTATCTGGGATGCGATTGATAAGCTTGACAACATCGCCTCGGCCAAAATGCAAAACGAGATGCTGATTGAAATCGGTCGTTTGGTTTTACGCGCCACACTTTGGTTCGTGCGCCGTCGAAGCGAGCAGATGCCGATTGCCGATGTGATTACATTCTTTAGTGAAGATGTCGCCAGCATACAAGCCGCGTTGCCCGATTTGCTATCCGCTGACGATCGCCAATCCCAGCAGCAACGTGAAGCGCGTTTAATCAGTCATCACGTGCCTGAACCACTTGCCCGCCGCGTTGCCAGATGCGATGAGATGTACGCCGCGCTTGATATTGTCGAAATCTCGAAAATGAAATCACGCACAACAGCTTTAACGGCCGCTATTTACTTCGCACTAGCAGGCAAGCTCTCGTTACGCTGGGTAAGCGCACAAGTCAGTGCGTTGCCCACCGATACTCACTGGCAATCAATGGCGCGCGCGGCGATGCGCGACGACGTAGCGAACTTGCAACGTCAATTAACGGAGAGCGTGTTAGCGTTATCGCCAACGGCTAAAAACGTCAGCGATGCGAATGCCGCGATTGCCACTTGGGAAGCGCACCAAGATAAAGCCGTTGCCCGGATGCGCGAAGTGATGAAAGATTTAGCGGCAGCACGGGAGCGTGATTTAGCGATGCTATCGGTGCTGCTAAGGGAACTAAGAGTGCTGGTATAACATCTGAAATCGATGATTAAAAATATCTCACCGCGCTTAATCTTTAGTGGCATCGCCATATTCTCATTGAGCCTACTAGCCTACGCATGGATGCTGCAATACGGCCCGGAACGCCAACAGCCCTGCCCGCTTTGTGTGATGCAACGCTATTTTTATATATTCACTGGCGCGTCGGCGCTAGTCGGCGCGCTGCATTTGCACATAGCCCACGCGATCACCACCGCCACATTTGCGCTGACAGGCGCAGGCTTTGCCCTCTGGCAAGTCCTCAAAGGCAGCGAGATGACTTCATGCCAGCGCGACCCCATCGGCATATTCATCAATAGCCTACCCACCGCTGATTTATTTCCCCAATACTTTTTCGCCAGCGGCGGCTGCGCGGATAAATACCTGACCCTAGGCCTGCCCGTACCGATATGGTCACTCCTGTGTTTTGTATTTATTACATTGGGATGTGGTGTTGCGATGTATAGGCTACGGGCGATAAACAGATAACGACGACAAAGTCGTTATTTGGCGGCGCTCGCAGCAGATAAATACTTGAAACTAGCCGCCAATAGGCGAGTTCTCAATTAACAACATTTGACTCACAACTGATATTGACCAATCAACACCGCACCGTCTCGCCTAGAAAAAGTGAACGAGCCGTGTATATCGGTTTGGTAGGTTGAGTTGAGCAAAGCGAAGCCCAACGTAGCGTTATGCGGCGATTCATTGTTGGGCAAACAAAACTTACCCAACCTACGAGAATCAACACCACCGAGTGGTAGGTTGGGTTGAGAGCTTGTAGGTTGGGTTGAGCGAAGCGAAGCCCAACGTAGCGCTCTGCCGCAACCAATTGTTGGGCAAACAAAACTTGCCCAACTGACGGGAATCGCCATCACCAATCCCCAAGCGCCTTTCGACACTTTTATGCTCCAAAATCCCCGTCAATGCTGGGCCTTCATAAATCCACAACGTCCGTCTTCCCCAGCACCAAGTCGGTCACGGCGAACAACGATGGCATGCCGCCGGTGTGGATGAACAATACGTTCTCGCCTTTTTTATAAACGCCCTGCCGGATGAGTCCGATTAAACCCGCCATGATTTTGCCGGTGTAGGTTGGGTCGAGCGGGATGGCTTCCAGCCGTGCCAACAGTTGTATGGCTTCTATCATGCGTTTGTTGGGCAGCGAATATTTTGGTCGCCAGTAACTGCCGTCAGTCTTGACGAGTTCGCGGGGCACTTCGCCACGCAACCCGAGTAATTTTGCGGTGGCGACTACTTCGCGATAGACCAGTGGCTCTTGGTTTTCTGGGTCACGGCTGACACCGATGCCCATGACGGGAATATTCACATTCATGCCGAATAGCCCTGTCACCATCCCTGCGTGTGTGCCCGAGCTCCCGGAGCCGACCACAATATGGTCAATCGTCAGCGACGCCTCGAATAGTTGCGCCATCGTTTCCTGCACACAGGCCACATAGCCCAACGCACCGATGGGGTTGGAGCCGCCGCCGGGGACGATATAGCCCACTCGGCCGTTGGACGTCAAATCATCAGCTACTTTTTGCATCGCGGCCAGCATGTCAGTGCCCGCTGGTACTACGGTGATGTCTTCCACACCCATTAAACGAAACATAAAATGGTTGCCGTTGGCGTTGTCGTCATAGCTGTTGGCGATGCGCTCTTCAATCACAAAGCGGCATTTGAGCCCTTCTTTAGCGGCGGCGGCGAGCGTGATGCGGCAGTGGTTTGATTGCGGCGCGCCGCAGGTAATGAGGGTATCCGCCCCCTTGGCTAATGCATCCGCAACTAAAAATTCGAGCTTGCGCGTTTTGTTGCCGCCGGGAAAAAGCCCCAGCATGTCATCACGCTTGATATAAATAGTAGGGCCAGCCAACTCGCGCGTGAGGTTGGGTAAAAATTCAATGGGTGTAGCGAATGGAGTGTAGCGGCGGCGCGGGAAGCGGGATAGGTCCATGGGTGTCCTTGGTATTGTGTTGTGTTGTGTTGTGTTGTGTTGTTTTATTTTGTTTATGTCGCGTGCTTTTTATCGCATTTTTCCTGCCAAGTTACCATACAATGCTCGCCACTCTGCACCGTTGTTCCATAAAGCCCGTGCCCAAATAATGAATCAAATCGCCAGTCAGCCTTCACCAACAAATGCCACATTTTCGTCCCGCGCCGTGGCTGAGATCCGCCCGCTTGTTTCACTTGCCACGCCGCTGGTGGTGGGCTTGACCATCGCCACTAGCATGATGCTGGTTGACACCGCCATGTTAGGCCCGCTCGGTGAATTGCCGTTGGCGGCGGTCTCGCTGACCACCAGCGTTCTCATTATTTTTTTCGCGGGGCTGTACGGGTTTGCTGGCCCGGTTGGTTTGTTGGCGGGGCGCGCATTTGGGGCAAATCTGCCAGCCGATGTGGGCCGGGTTGCGCGTCATGCGGCGGTGCTGTGCGTGGGCGCTAGCGTGGCGGGCGCAGGTCTGATGGCATCTGTACTCTGGTTATTGCCTTACCTAAATCAGCCGCCAGAAGTGTTGGCGATCATCACACCGTATTGGCTTTGTATATCGGTCACGTTAATCCCCTACACGTTATCGATGGTCGCGAAAAGTTTGTTGGATGCAGTGGATCGGCCGTGGCTGGGTGTGGCATTAGTGACGATCCCGGTGCTGCTAAATATTTTCTTTAACTACTTACTCATTTATGGCAACTGGGGATTTCCCGCATTGGGATTAGTCGGCGCTGGTGTTGCAACGCTATCCGCGCAGTTAATTGGGATGACTGTTATGTGGCTTTTTATTCGGCTGCACCCGCAATTTCACGCATGGTGGCAAAGCCCGGGGCTCGCCATCGAAGATGCGCGGCGTCACTGGCACGAGGGCTTGCCGATGTCTATCCAATATTTACTCGAAGGCGGCGCGGTGGCACTCGCCGGCCTCATGATCGGTCAATTTGGCGCAACCGCATTGGCGGGCAATCAGATTGCCCTTTCCGTTGGCGCCACGATGTATATGTTTCCGCTCGGCATGGCGGCGGCGGTATCCATCCGCATATCGCAAACCATCGGCGCCGCCGATACCTCACGCGTCGCCCCGATTGGCGTGGCGGGCTTAGGCGTGGTGACGGGCTGGATGCTAATGCTCGCCATCACGTTTTTATTCGGCGGCGCGGCAATTGCGCGATTGTTTGTTGACGATGCAGCGGTCATCAGCGCGGCGGCCAGCATATTTTTTGTTTTCGGCGTTATGCAGCTAATGGATGGCGTGCAATCGGTAAGCCTAGGTGCGCTGCGCGGCATGTTAGATAACGTATGGCCGACGCGGGTTTCGCTTATCGCCTATTGGCTGTTAGCGCTACCGCTGGCGTGGTTGATTGGGTTTCAATTTAACGTGGGTGCAGCGGGCGTATGGGCGGGTTTTGCCGCGGGCTTGGCGGTGGCGGCCGTGGCGTTGTCGCGACGGTTTTATGTGTTGTCGATGAAGCTTACGTAATGGCTCGCCAATTTATATTTTTTTCACAGCAAGGTGTCTTGCTTCGGCAAATACGTCTTCTGTGGGGCCGCCCGTGTCAG
>Ga0105049_10000208_pt1 | contig 60619 bp, 51 predicted proteins | sample MAT06_FD_78087 | JGI IMG/M metagenome (GOLD analysis project Ga0105049, IMG submission 78087) | Freshwater microbial communities from Lake Fryxell liftoff mats and glacier meltwater in Antarctica - MAT-06 | ecosystem: Environmental > Aquatic > Freshwater > Ice > Liftoff microbial mat | place...
CGACTTGCTCAATCACGCCATCGCGCAGCACGACGATTTTGTCGGCGAGCGTCATCGCTTCCACCTGATCGTGCGTCACATAAATCATGGTTTTACCCAGACGTTTGTGAAGTGCGGCAATTTCGATTCGCGTTTTAAGCCGCAGCTCGGCATCCAAATTCGATAGCGGCTCATCGAACAAAAAAACATCCGGTTCTTGCACCAGCGCGCGCCCGATTGCCACGCGCTGACATTGCCCGCCAGAGAGCGCACCCGGCTTTCGATCCAGATACGGCTGCAAACGCAGCATCTCAACGGCCATGTTGACCTTCTCGGCAATGATGTCTTTGGCCACCCCGCGCATGCGCATACCAAAGGTGAGATTCTCTAGCACCGTCATATGCGGGTAAAGCGCATAGGATTGAAATACCATTGCCACTTTACGGGTGCTTGGTGACGCGCGGGTCACGTCAATGCCCTTGATGGTTACGCACCCTTCTGTAACGTCTTCTAGGCCAGCAATCATGCGTAGTAAGGTCGATTTGCCGCAGCCAGATGGGCCAACAAACACCACGAATTCGCCCTCCTCTATATCAAGGTCGATAGCATGAATGGTGTCGGTATTACCGAAGCGTTTTTTGATATTTCTGAGTGTGAGTGCGGGTGAGGCCATCGTTTTCCTTTTATCATCAAGCGGTTCTGGCGAAGAATTTCAAACCGTAATTGACAGTGCTATTGCATTACGTATTACTGTCAGGTCAAGTCATTACAAAGTGCTGCCATTGCGACGGGTTTGCGAGCAATCTTACCCGCCGGTTTGATGGCGTAAAACGATGTTGCTAGCAACACCGTGGGTAAGATTTCTCACGAAGACCCTGTTCGGAATGACAGGTTGAACTATTGCACCTTGAATAACTGTCATTTCGAACGCTTTTGTGAGGAGTCTTACCCGCTTAATCAACACCTCAAATCTGAGTTGCAGATAACGAGACTACACCCTACGAATTAGTTGCATTTAATTTTGCCATCAGCGCCGCATTCCAATGAATCGGTATGCCCGCGACACCGAGTGCTAATTGGAATTGTGCAATATGATTTTCGTCGCTTGCCATATCAACGAGCTTTACATTATTAGCAATTGCATACGTCGCCAACCGCCCCGCCACTTCGCCGATCAACCACTCTATCGGATGCACACGGGTGGCGGCATTGACCAAATGCGTGACGCTAATATTTTTACAAGCAGGAATTAAATTATCGCAATCGCGCGGCACAAATACGCCGAGCGGTAGCGTAAACGGTTTGACCTTGGCATTCACGCCGTGACCCGATACGCACGTCGGGTGAATATCCATGTTGTACCACGCCACACCGACGCTATGCGGATGATTAAAAGGCGCTGATAACGCTAATGGCTGATCGATATTACCGCGATCAGCAAGGTCTGATTGCGTGAGCGTTGCCACCCCAATGATGCGTCGCGATTCGCGCACATACACTTGCTGGGCGAAGCCATCTGCCGTGCCTAGCGCATCGGTATCGAGCGTTAATTGCGGATAACCTTTGTCAACACCATTCGGGTGCGGCGCATCATGTTGCAGCCAGTACAGCAGGCATGCCGATAACTGTTTCGCACACTCAACAACTTCAGCCTCACTAATTTGACCATCCAGCAGCGGCGCAATCGCATAATCGTTTTGCGCCCAGTTAATGAGCGAGACATCAGCCTTCTCAGTCAGCCAATTGCGATGCGACACGATGCGCCGATAGCGCCACCAATCGAGGGTTTGTCCTTTGCCGAATAGCGGTAGCGAAACGACGTTACGCTTTCCCTCCCCTTCGCCTTCGCCCGGCATGGATAAACTAAATTGTTTAACCCCGTAGTGCGGCACGACGTAATCACGCCACTTTTCATAATCAGGCGGCGGTGCATTTTTCGGAAAGGCTGCGGTTGATTTTTTTACTGCCATTACAAACGTCACAGGCTGTTGATCCAGCGTGTTAGCGGCCAATGGCGCATCGGGCTCATTGAATTCATGGCGCGACTCTTTACCCAGCCGATAAGGCAAGGCCGCGTGTTTGAGCAATTCACCAGTATCGGTAGCATCGCAAAAAAAGCGTGCGGTGATTGTTGTTTGTGTGACTTGATAGTTACTCACCAGCACATTTGCGATGACGCGTTCATCGCGCGTGGCGGCGATTATTTTGTGATGACGCAAAATTTGTAGCTGCCCAGTCACCACAAAGGGCGCGAGCAGATTTTCAAAATAGGTAGCCGCTAATTTAGGCTCAAAACATAATCGACTCACCCATCCGTCACCCGGGTTTAGCCCTTCGGTTAACTCGGTGTTGTCGATAAAATTTTTGTCTGCTGAATAGCGCTCGCGAATGGCTTGGCGAAAGTCTAAGTAGCTGGCAGTTGCACCGCCCGATTCTATAAAGCGATGCTCATCCGGTGGCACGCCTTGAGATGTCATCTGCCCACCGAGCCAGTCATATTCGGCGACCAAGGCCACGCGCAAGTCAGTTGCTTGACAAGCACGCCACGCCGCCAGCACACCGCCTAAGCTGGCACCAATGACAGCAATATCTACATTGAGTTTATTCATAAATGGTTCACACGTATTCCGTCATTGCTGCACGCTCTGTCATTCCCGCTCACTCCGCCATTGCTGCACACTCTGTCATTTCCGCTCACTCCATTATTCGCGCTCACGCCGTCATTCCCGCGTAGGCGGGAATCCAAGTGTTGACCAACGTTAGCTACATGCAGACGAACATAAAGCGTTTCGTATTCAACGGACTTGGATTCCCGCCTACGCGGGAATGACGGGCGGTTAATGAGGGTTAGTTTCATTCACTTACGCTGTCTGAAACCAAGTTAATCCCAATTTCAAACGTCCGCCCCCAGGGCAAATAAATAGAGGCGACGCGGAAATCAAACTGATGTTGACGCAGCCATTGATTGGCGGATGGAATAAAACTTTCGCTGACTTTTGCGGTTAGCTCATCTGCGGTCATGCGGGCTTCGTCAATTTCATCGCGTATTTGCTGGCGCATCACGGCCTGATATAAATAGTCCTCCAACAAGCGCAGGCACACTGCCTCTTTGTTAGCATTCGCATCATCCTCAGCATTTGCCAGAACACATTGCGCGAGCAAGCTGCCCGCACTATTGCTGGCGGTATTCCACGCGGCGTAGCCTGCGAGGGAGTTCAGGGGTATTACTTCACTCAGCGCAGCAATCAGCACCGGATCAGCGCCGTTCGCATAAGCAAGGTCGAGCACGGCAATTTTTTTTGTCCAACCCGCAACAGCTTCCGTTAACCATTGGGCGTTAACCGTTGAAGGCGATGGCAACGCTAAGCGCATCGCCCAATCCCCTTGTGTGGTCCCCGCGGTATGCACTAGCAGCAATACATCCGATGACATCGCAGCATTAACCACAACACCACCGACCGCCGCAATTTGTGCATGAATCGATTCCAATACCGCTCTATCCTCATAGCGAGCATGGAGTGCGCCAATGTTTGCCGAGTCAGTCGGCAAGATAAAAAACTTTGTCGCTTGCTGATGGACCAACACACCCACCATGTGCGCACACAAGGTGTGAATCACTTCATCTGCGCCAGGATAAATGAGCACACGTTTGCTTAGGTTTTCGGCAATCACACGTTGCTGCAAAAGTCTGCGCTCCGCGATATTAAATCCATAGCCTGCGGTGTCATCTTGCGGCAGGATTAGCCGATCAATCACGCCATTTTTAACCAGCGACAAAGCGTGCAATGCAACGCCAAAATTACGTTTGCGCGTGGCTAAATAATCTTCACAGATGTGGGCTGGTATCGCTCGCTTGGCATCATTCGCAATCGAAAAATCATCGGCGTCATTTAATACCGCATATCTATCTTCGTAAAATGACCAGCGCCAAATCAGCTCACCATATTGATCCCAATAGGTTTTTTCTTCCTCATTAATATTGTTATTTGATAGCCGCATCGTGGCAAGAAACGCATACAAATGTCTATGCGGGTAGCGCTGTTTGAGCAATATTATGCTGGAAAGCCTCGCCAATAGGGCACCTTCGATTTCAGCAATGAACCGAGATGGCACCAAGCCGCCGTAGATAAGCATATCCAGCGACAACACAAAACCATCGGCGTCCACCGCGTTGGTGAGCAGCCAGTCGGCGAGCGCGTCACGATCAGCCGGCGCGCGAAAATGTCCGAGTTGATCGACATCGGGCATCACCAAATCCCATCGCGCAATGCTGACCAATTGACGAACCTGCTCGCGCACCACCGGGCGGCCATCGACCGGAAGAGCTACAATTTTTTTATTTGTTTGGAGATTCATCAGCGTACGTCAATACGTGCGGGCTTGTGTTGAATTGTCTGAGCGAGCATAAGTGTGCATCGGCGGTTCCAAAAAAATCCGCAAGCAATAAACCATTTAATCCTCATCCGCCGATGACTTTGCGCAACGTAACAATTTCATGCGCTTCAGCAATATGCGCTGGCGCAGTACACGCGCTGCCATTAGCCATCACGCGTCGCCATGAACCACTACTCAATGAAAATTGTTGCGTGGTGTGATGCGGATTCCACAGCCGGATTTCGATCTCATCCACCGTTTCATTTTTGATGCGGCGCAAACTGCTTAACTGTAGTTCGGCGTTATCAATCACTATCGCATCTCGCCATTTATCCGTATGCCCGCGCAACATCAGCGGCGGATGCCGAAATTTGGCGGCATGTTTTAACGCCTCAAATTCTGCATTCGTTTCCGTTTCGGCGAAACCGATTTGAAATGAAAATTTTTCTTCGCCAAGACATTGTGCTTCAGGCGTCGCCATATCCGGCCCCGCGCCCACGCCACGCGTAACTAAATCACGGCGTGACATCCAGCCTACGCTACGGATAAGCGTGACGCCTAGATAGCGCGCGCCATCAACTTCAACAACTTCATACTCTTGCATCGCGCGATGGATAAACATGAGCTTGCCCGCTTGAATGGCGGAATAACTCGGGTTCACCACTGGCGACATTTCTTGCCGCGAAAGCGTCACGGGATAGTTCGCCAATTTCACCGGGCGCTCCACCCAATCAAACGCGACATCACTCATGGTGTGCGCGATGTTTGAAGCGATTGGCATGAGTAGTCGCGTGCGCTGATCACACGCGCTATTCATCCAATAAAGCGTCGCGTCCAGCATCGGGCTGCCGGGCACCAGACGCAAGGTTAACTCGCCGCAATTAGTGACTTGCCCCAGGTAAGGACCAAGCGCATCGCGGCTTTTTCTATCACGGCTCAAACCGCTCGGTACGGTCGTTTCTACCACCAGCCTAATTTCTGATTGCATCGCCGACACACGTGAATACGAATAGGCGAATTTAGTTTGTCTAACGTGATGCTGATTGGGCGGCGGTGAAAAATTATAAGTATCACCCGCATCTAACTCGCTCAACAGACTAAAAAATGGCACGGTTACCTTCCCGGTCTGCAAATTCGTAATTACGATTTCGCCAGCCTCCGTTAACGTGACACGCAGATATTCATTCTCGATGGTGTGATGCTCACTGTCATCCGCTTCAGCGGGCTTTGTTTCTGCAGGTGCAATGTGCAGCGCTAATGCGCTTAATGCGGCAATTTCACAATCAATCATCAGCTGATATTCATGGCCGGCAATCCGTTCTGGAAAATCATCCTGCGGCGAACGAAACATTGCGGATTCGCGCGTGGCTAATAGTTGACCCGCCACTAAAACACCAGCATGCGTTTTGATTTCGAGCGCATGATGCATTTCACCGCTCAAAAAAATCTCCACAATATGTTTGCCCCGAAAATTGGAGAGCGTGGGGTTTAATAGGGTGATGGCGCTATCGTCTGCAAAAATATTCGTAGCCTCATCATGCTTGCGCGTAGTGATCAGTCCGGCGGCCTCAGTCGCCATTGCTGTTAATGCGTCAAGACGCTGATTGATTTGCACATAACGTTCCACCATTTCGCGGTGTACTTCGTCCACACTGCAGCCGCAGATCGAATCGTGTGCTTGTTGTTGAATCACTTGTCGCCAAGTGTTTTCTAAATAACGCGTTGGCAGCGCATCAATATTGAGCATCGCAAACAGCGGCTCAATGGCGTACAGCAAACGATCCTCAGCTGCTTGGTTAAGCCGCTTTAAATAACGGCGCGTCGAGAGCACATCGGGCAACACAAAGGCTTCAGCGTTATTGCGTAGCTCGCCGCGAATGGTGGAACGTTTAGTCTCACTAGCCGCCATTGCGCTTGATGTGTGCTCAGCAAGGGTCGATTGAAAAAGTCGATAGTCGTTTTGCTCCGCGTTGAACGCTTCCATACGCGCCGCAATATCCTCCACCGATTGCAAATGATCGCCACCTTGGGTCAACAATAATTCTGGCGCAATGGATCGCGCGGCAATCAGATTTAAGTAGTTCTTGAGTGCAGTGCGCCAGTCAGCTACGTTGAGCGGATGCTGATAGTAACCTTGCGTGAGAAACACGCTACCTACCGTGTCGCCATTCGGCGCTTGCCAGTTAAATTCGGCGTAGGGTGAATCAACACCGCGCCATATGACTGCATTAGCAATTGCGAAATTTTTTAATAGCTGTGGCATTTGCCCGATATGCCCGAAGGTATCGGGAAGGTAACCAACATACTGGCAATGCCCGGCAGCGGTTGCATCCACAATACCAATTTCTAGATTACGGATCAGCGATTCACCCGCCACCAGAAATTCATCGGCCATGATGTACCAAGGCCCTAAGATGATGCGCTTTGCGGTGACCAGCTTTTTAACCCGCGCACATAAATCAGCCTCGCCGTTGGCAAGCAAATCTTCATACGCTGCGGTTTGCCCATCGAATAAAAAATGGGTGAGCTTGCCCGACTCAAGCTGCTCAACCACGCGCGTCATCACGCTTAATAGCCGCGCGATAAAGGTTTGGTGCGGGTAATACCACTCGCGATCCCAATGGGTTTGCACGACAACCGCAACGGGTCGGGAAGAATTTAATACCTGTTCTTTCATTCTGACATTGACCTAATTTATTTATATCAACAAATTTTGAGACTGTGGGCAAGGCTCACCCAACGTCAACCAACCTCGATTGGCCCCTCCCTTAGAAAAAGGGAGGGGCAGTGTATCTAGTTGCATCGCGATGCAACATTTACCCCTTCACCGCGCCCTTCATTGCACCTTCGATGAAAAAGCGTTGCGTGAAGGTGAAGAAAATTAGTATCGGAATAATCGAGAAGATGGCACCTGCCGCGACCAGTCGCCAATCAAGCGAGAAGGTGCTTGAGAGCCGATTAACACCCAGCGGCAGCGTAAATAAATGGGGTTGATCAATGATGATCAGTGGCCATAAAAAATCCCCCCACACGGCGATAAAACTAAACACCGCGAGCGTGGCAAGTGAGGGTTTGACTAGCGGCAATAGCACATACCACCAAATTTTTATTCTGCTCACCCCATCCATGATGGCCGCCTCTTCAATGGCAGAGGGAATGGATAAAAATGCTTGGCGCATGAAGAAAATTCCGAATGCCGTGCACGCATGTGGTAGCACTAAACCAAGATAACTATTTTGTAAGCCCAGTGTAATCGCTAGTTCATATACCGGAATCATGAGCAGCTGAAACGGAATCATCATTGAGGCCAATAGCACGCCAAAGATAAAATTCCGCCCTTTAAACTGCATGCGCGCGAGCGGATAAGCGGCGAGGGAAGCAAAAAATAGATTGAGCGTGACCGATAATGCCGCGACGATTAAGCTGTTTTTTAAGTAGGTAAAAAATGGCTGCGAATCAAACACACGAAAAAAATTATCTAGCGTCGGCTGGGCTGGAATAAATACCGGTGGGTAAGCGAAAATATTTTCCGTTGGTGATTTCAGCGCGGTGGCGAGCAGCCATAAAAATGGCCCTACCGTAAAACACAGCACCAGCAGAATCGCCACGTACCGCAATACAAGTGGGGCGATTCTTGAAAACTGAATATTATTTTTCATGTTTTCTTTTCACCTAAAAACTTCAAGTTAATCAGTGAAAAAATCAGCGTCAGCAGAAATAAGATCACGCCAATTGCAGAAGCATAGCCCATTTCAAACTCGGTAAATGCCGACTCATAAATTGCATAGACCAGCGTCTTGGTGGAATCCATCGGCCCGCCTTGGGTCATGATGTACACCTCTTCAAATACTTTCATCGCCGCGATCGATGACATCACCGTCACCACCGCAATTGACGGACGCAGTAGCGGAATAGTGATGTAGAGCATTTGCTTAAATTTGCTCACACCCTCCACCTCCGCCACTTCATACAGATGGCGCGGGATGGATTGCAGACCGGCTAAATAAATCACCATGTAATAACCCATGCCGCTCCAGATAGTGACCGCCATGACACTAAAGAGCGCATTCGCGGGATCAGTTAAAAATGCGACGGGTGTATCGGTGATGCCAGTGGCGATTAAGAAAAAATTTAAGATACCTTTCTCTTCATAAACCCATTTCCAAATCAAGCCACTGATGACCAGCGAGGTAATGACCGGCAGATAAATCGCGGCACGAAATAGCGCAATACCGGGGATTTGTTTATTGACGAGCGCTGCTAAAAAAATGGGGGCGATGACCAGCACTGGCACAACAATCAACATGTACAGCAAGGTATTTTTTAGTGCCGCCCAAAAAAATGGGTCGCGCCAGACATTGATGTAATTGGCAAAGCCGACAAAACCCGCTTCCGAGATCATATTGAAATTGGTGAAGCTCAAATAAATGGCTTTGAGCGCGGGATACAAGACGAATGTGGAGACGACAATCGCGGCGGGAATGATGAATAGGTAAGGTATTAATGGATTAGTTGCTGACGTGGTTTTCATGCGGCCATGCCTACCTGATCAAAAACCATCTTTGCCGCACCTGAAATGCCAGCATCGTTACCCAAGCGGGCTTGTTTGATGGGAGACGCCACTTTTTTAGCGTTCAATTTTGCCAGCAATTGCGGCCACCAACGTGCCTGCGAATCGATTACACCGCCGCCGATAATGATCAAGTGTGGGTCGAGCATCCAATATAAATTGTGTAATTGCAGCACCAAATGATCGAGCCACGCATCAAGTGCTGCAATAGCAAGAGGATCGTTTGCGCTAACTAATTCGATCACCGCTTCGCCGGCCGTCTTAGGATGCCCCGGATGGCGCTGCTGATAGACATTACCCAGCCCCGTACCCGAAACTAAGTATTCAACGCTCACGTTGGTGGCACTATAGGCGTCCCACATCTGGCACAAACCAAAATGTCCAGTGACATGATTTACGCCGGTGATAAGGCGACCATTGAGCATCACTGCACCGCCTAAGCCCGTGCCCAAGGTCAGCATCACCACATTTGCATTTGGTGGCAACAGGTGTTGCCCTAACCATGCTTCACCGACTAACGCGCAATTCGCATCGTTGTCGGCGAAGGTGGACAAACGCAATTTAGCGGCAAATAATTCACCGAGTGGCGTGCCTTTCCAACCCGGAATTTGATCTGCCGCATTCACCACGCGACCGGTAGCGGGCTCAATCACGCCTGCTGAAGATAGCCCTAGGCCGATGATGCGATGTAGGTTTGGGTCTAGTTCTCTTTGTAATGTGTCGAGGCTTGACGTAATTACCTCCAACACATGAGCCGCACCATGTTGGGCATCGGTGGGCATACGGGTGGAAGCAATCAATTTACCCATGCTGTCAATCGCTGCGGCGCGAATTTTAGTGCCGCCAATATCAACGGCTAGTGCAATATCGTTTGCGGTGGTCATTTTTTTCTGCCTTCACTTAACCTGACGGCAGCTCAATAACTCGCGCCACGTGTTATCCATATCGCGCAATGCCGCGTCAACCGATTTACGATTGAGCATTACCGCTTGCAAATTGCGGGCGTAGTCACTTTTAAATTTAGAGTACTTACGAATGGGCGGCACCAGCACTTTGCCGGTCAATATTTGTTGCACCGATAAATCACGCGCTTCGTTAAGCAATACGTCGTCAGATTTTTTCGTAAAAAATGGGTCGCGATAGCTTGCCACGCTTGAAGGCAATATCGGCACGCGCTTGGCGAATTCAGTTTGATTTTCAGCGTTGGTTAAATATTGGGCGAAGCGAAATGCCGCTTGTGGGTGCGCAGATTTTTGCAGCACGGCAACATTCATCGCGGCAATGTTAGGCGCTGTTGGCAAAAGCGTTTTATCGTCCGCACGAAGCTGCGGTGCGACGCCGATTTTTTCGTAAAAGCCGGGGTTTGAATTTTTGATAAATTGCATAAATTGCATACCGGTAGTGACCATCGCAATCTGACCGGATAAAAACATTTCTACCGATTTACGATGTCCCTCAGTCACCACATTTTTAGGAACTAACTCATCTTGATAAAGGGAACGATAAAAATTCAGCACGCGCGCACCGTTGGCATCAATAAACCCGGCACGGCAACCATCCGCAGTCACCATGGCAGCACCCATAGATACCAATGTTTCAAGCGGTGTAGAGCCGTCGATAGCAGGAAAGTAAGCATAGCTGCCGGTAGCGGCACGTATCTTTTTGGCCGTGGTAATCATCGCTTCATGGGTGGCGGGCACACTCACTTTGGCGCGCGCTAAGATTTCCTTGTTGTACAAAATCACGTTGGTGGTCAAATACCATGGCAGCGCAAACGCCTTACCGTCGAGCTTGTTGGCATTCCACGCGGCAGGAACAAATGCGGCGATTTCCGCTTGCGATAAATATTTTTCTGGATCAGCAAGCGCGCTAAATTCCGCGAGCTTTGACGCAAATTGTGGATTCAAATTAACCACATCGGGCGGCGGTTTTTTAGCGGTGGCGGCCGCAACCGAAGTCAAGGTTTTTTTCTCCATCTCTGACCATGGCACATCTACCCACTTCACCCGAATAGTTGGATTATCTCGCTCAAAATTTGCAATCACACCTTTGATGTAGGCATCATGAAAGGGGGACAATTGCATGGTCCAAAATTCAATGTTGATAAGGTTAGATGCGCCTACACTCATGGAAACCAAAGTCGCAACAATGCCGACGGTCAATCGAAATAATGTTGCGGCCTCGGTTAATAATGTCGTTATTGCCTGCATATGCGTCTCAAAAAATTAAATAAAAACCCTTTTATCCACGGCTACTTTGAGCCAATAATGCCTGGAACTACCCGCCTCTATTGCACTTTTGATGAAAATAATATGAATCGTTCAACCCTTGCCGAAATCGACGCCTTACTCAAACACCGCTTAATCGTCTCCTGCCAGCCGGTTGATGCCGGTCCAATGGATGACGATTTAATTGTATGCGCTTTAGCGCGGGCGGCGATTGCGGGTGGCGCGGCTGGGGTGCGCATCGAAGGTGCTGGGCGACTGGCAGTGGTGCGAAATAAAATAACTGCACCCATCATCGGCATTGTGAAACGCGTCCTTGCTAACTCACCAGTTCGCATCACGCCATTTTTTGAGGATGTTGCGGCTTTGGCCGCCGCCGAGGCTGACATCATCGCGGTCGATGGCACTAAACGAATTCGTCCTGCAGCCCTTGCTGATTTACTCGCTGCCATCAAACAGCACGGCGCTCTTTCAATGGCAGATTGCAGCAATGTGGATGATGCGTGCACCGCAGCGGAAATGGGATTTGACATTGTGGGCACGACACTTTCTGGTTATACCGCGGACCTAATACCGATTGAGCCTGACTACGATTTATTAACAACGCTATCAACTACATTACCCAACATACGCATCATGGCCGAAGGCCGATTTAATCGCCCCGACCAAGTTGCCCGTGCACTGAATTGTGGCGCTTGGGCAGTGACGGTTGGTACCGCGATCACGCGGACTGAAGTTATCACTGAGTGGTTTGTTGATGCAATGAATATCCATAACGCCTAACGACACGCCTAGCTACGCGCTTAACAACGCGTTGAACAACAAACACAACAATTCGCCTAACCACAATCTGACAACAAGGACGCTAGTGCGTCTTCGTCACCTTCGCTAAATACATGGGCCGGTCAGGGTCAAAGCCGCGCGCGCGCGACAATGCTTCAACCATCGGATAAAAACTCTGCACTACCGCAATCGGGTCAAGGTCTTCATGGGTTGTTGTGGCGAGCGGCAAATTAGCGCTTTTTATGTCAATTGGTGCCGCGAGCAATACTTTTGCGCCACGCTGACGCATCTCATCCGCCAGCGCCACCAAGCCGGCTTGGGCGGGACCGCGCGGCGCAAAGACTAACAACGGGTAGCCTTCTTTGATAAGCGCCATCGGCCCGTGCTTGACCTCGGCGCCAGAAAAAGCCTCAGCTTGAATCGCGCAGGTTTCTTTAAATTTCAACGCCGCCTCCATCGCCACTGCTAAGCCGGGGCCGCGACTAACGACGAATAACCGGCTTGCATCTTTCAGCACATCAACCGCCGCAGACCAATCAAGCGCGGCGGCTGTTTCGAGCGCGCCGGGTAAATCATTGAGCGCGACCTGCAACGCCGCATTTTTTTGCCATGCAGCGGCCACCCGCGCTCCGGCGACCATCTGGGCGATAAAACTTTTCGTTGCCGCTACACTTCTTTCCTCTCCTGCATGGAGCGGGAACACCCATTTAGCGGCTCGGGCTAAAGGCGAGGCAGCATCGTTGACAAAGGCGGCGGTCATTGCCCCCCCCTCACTAAAATAGCGGGTAGGCGCAATTAAATCCGGGCTTTGTCCTGATTGCGAAAAGGCCATCGACAATAAGCCCCTGCATTCGATTTGCGATTGATACAAAGTGACGAGAGACATCGGTAATGAGGTCACTAATTTACCCATGCGCGCCATGATGAGATAGGCCATAAAGTGCGCCGCATGGTCAGAGCTACCGCGCGCAATAGTCAGCGCAGCGGTCGGCGAAAATTCGCCAAGGGCGTTGGCAAAATCGCGGTACTCATTTTGACTCTCTGCTAATTGCCGCGCAATCGCTGTCGGCGCTTCGCGGGCCTCGGCGAGCATCATCGTTGATGTTGGTTTTATATTGCCAAGGTTGTTCACGTCTTTGACGTCAACAGCGTTCAATTCATCGTTCAATTTCATTTCCTTCAACATAGACATTTGTTAACTTCAGATCGCCGTTGAGCACCACCACATCCGCCCAGGCGCCAACCGCAATGCGTCCGCGATCCGCTAATCGTAAATAATCCGCCGCGTTGGTTGACACCCGCCGCGATGCATCGGTAAGGGTTAGCCCGAGCAGATTTACTAGGTTAGCCAGTGCCTGATCCATGGTGAGGCTTGACCCAGCAAGCGTGCCGTCGGCTAGCCGCACCCCACCCATGCATTTAGTCACCGTATGACGGCCTAGGCGATACTCTCCATCAGGCATACCGGCGGCGGCGGTAGAGTCAGTGACACAGAATAATTTCGGAATGGCACGTAGCGCCACATGAATTGCACCGGGATGCACATGCAATAAATCGGGAATGATTTCCGCATACTCTGCATGCGCTAACGCCGCGCCTACCATGCCAGGTTTGCGATGATGCATCCCCGTCATGGCGTTAAATAAATGAGTGAAGCCGCGTGCGCCATTAGCGATTGCGGCAGCGCCTTCTTCATACGTGCCCGTGGTGTGCCCCAGCTGTACGATGAAACCTGCCGCGACTAATCCAGGAATTAGCTGAAGATTACCCGGCACTTCGGGCGCCAAGCTAATGACGCGAATAGGTACCAAGCTATTAAGATGCCGTATCTCGGCCATGTCGAGTGGCCGTGCAAATGCCGGCTGCGCGCCCAGCATTGCGGCGTTAATAAATGGGCCTTCAAGGTGCACGCCTAATATCCGCGCGCCGCCGGTTTTATCTCCACCAATCGGCGCGCGGCATATTTCAGCCATCGCTTGAAAGGCGACTAATAAATCCTCTACTGGTGCCGTCATGGTGGTGGCGAGTAGCGAAGTGGTGCCGTGGCGCGCGTGAATTGCCGCGATATGCCGTGCAGCTTCACCGCCCTCCATAATGTCGTGACCCGCACCGCCATGCACATGCAAATCAATAAAGCCTGGCAAGATGATGCTGCGCGTGCTGTCACGCACGTCTCGTTCGGCCGTCGGCTCGCCGCGAATCGCGGTAATTTTGCCGCTCACAATATTGACGTCACCATTAATAAAACCGGCGGGCGTAAGTATGTGGCCGCTGATCACCAGACTATTCACGACGCATCTCGGCAATAAAATCGTAGTAGTCGTTCCGACAATACGAGATGGTTAATTCGACCGGCTGGCCTGACTCGACATAGCCTAGGCGCGTAATAAATAACACGGCTTGGCCTTCCGGTATGCCGAGCCGCTCGGCTAATTTGCCATGCGCATTGAGCGCACGTATATGCTGCACAGCACGCACCGGCACCTGCGAAAACTCTTCTAAATATTGATAAAGGGAGCCTTCAATATCAGTGGGCCGATTGACAATTGAGATTGGCAATACGCTGACTTCATACGCCATCACCACATCGTCAGCCAGACGCAGACGTTCAAGCCTAGCAACCTTCGCATTTATATTCAAATTTAGACTTAGCTGCTCTTCCGGTGAGGCCGCCGTAATTGCGCGCTTCAGCCATTGTGACGACGGCCGGTAGCCACGCCGCGATAGCTCTTCAGAAAAACTTGATAACCGCGTGAGTGCTTGCTCAAATCGCGGCGCGATGTAATTGCCTGAACCTTGTCGCCTAACAATCAAGCCCTGATCCACCAATTGGTCAATTGCCTTCCGTGCGGTGACGCGTGAAACACCAAGTGATTCTGACAACAATCGTTCCGAGGGTAGCGCTTCGTTGACCAAATACTGACCATCGCGCACCGCCTGACCTAGCTTACGTGCAAGCTGCACATAAAGCGGTGAATTATCTCGTGGATCAAATTTGAACGGCTTTTGTGTCGTTTTTGAAGCGGGCTTTGGGGTTGGTGATGGCATTCGGCCTCACTGGCAAATTTGAAAAATATAGAGTGCTGAAAAAGCACGTGCAATGATGACATAAGACACGCTATCATTGCAGAAATAATACCAATTTAATACCAACTTAATACCAACTTTGGACGTTAATTTTGATGCCTCGCGCAATTTAATAGCGAATAGCATTCAAACGAAGATACACTTTCATCAAATACTTAACCCCATACCAATAGAGGACAGATATGATTAGTCGCCAAACCATCGCCTTACTCTTAGTTGTCGCGATACTTTCCATCTCAACCACCAGCGCAGCAAAAACGTTTCGCTGGTCATCAAAAGGGGACTCCACCACACAAGATCCACATGGGCAGGATGAGAGCTTTACGAAATCAATCAATGCGCTGGTCTATGAACGATTGCTGCAGCCAGGACGCGATATGAAACCACAAGCTTGGTTAGCAACGTCTTGGAAGGTTATGAGCCCAACTAAGCGCGTGATCACGCTTCGTAAGGGCGTGAAATTTCACGATGGCTCGATCATGACGGCAGACGACGTTGTGTTTTCATTTGAGCGTGCGGCGAAATCAAAACAATTCAAGACATTCACCTCTATTGCGGGTAAGCCACGCAAAATTGACGATTTAACGGTTGAGTTCACCACTGATGCACCGAACCCATCTGCGATGGCGTCAATTGCCGAGGTTCCCATCATGAATAAAAAATGGGCAGAGGCCAATAACGTGGTGAACCCACAAGATTTCACCGCGAAAGAAACGACTTTTGCCGCGCGCAACGCGATGGGAACGGGGCCATTTCGGCTAATTTCATATGACGTGGGCGTCAAAACCGTCCACAAAAAATTTGCTGACTGGTGGGGCATAAAAGAAGGGCGCTTTGATAGCAATATCGATGCAATCGAGTATCGCCCAATCACAAGTGACGTGACACGTATGGCGGCACTGAAATCGGGTGAGCTTGATTTCGTACTCGATCCCTCGCCGCAAGACATTGCGCGGCTCAAAGCCGATCGCGACCTAAAAGTCTGGGAAGGTGATGAGGCACGGGTAATTTCAATTGCGCTTGACCAAGCACGCGATGAATTATTATTTGCAGACGTGAAAGGCAAAAATCCCTTCAAAGATCGTCGAGTGCGCCAAGCGATGTATCAAGCCATCGACATTAATGCCATTCGCACCCAGATCATGCGTGGCCTCTCTACGCCAACGGGCTTGGTCATGCCGAGCCCTAAAACGGAAGGCATAAACCCCGCTCTCGAAAAACGCCTGCCCTACGATGTGGCCGCCGCCGTCAAACTGCTCACCGAAGCAGGATATTCAAAGGGCTTTGGCTTCACACTGCATTGCCCAAATGATCGCTATGTGAACGATGAAAAAATCTGCGTAGCACTTGCCAGCATGTGGGCGCGTATTGGGCTCAATGTGAAGGTTGATGCCATGCCAAAAGCACAATATTTCGCCCGCACACCGAAAAAAGAGTTTTCTGTTTGTATGCAGGGTTGGAGCAGTATTACTGGCGATGCGATGTTCACCTTGAAGCCGCTCTATCACAGCCAAAATGACAAGGGTGCTGGCGATAGCAATTACGGCAACTTCAAAAACGTCGAACTCGATGCGCTCATTGCTCAAGCTGATACCGAGATGGACGCGACCAAACGTCTTGTGCTCATCAATAAAGCGGTCGAATTAATTCAACGCGAAGTGCTCGTCATCCCGCTACATCGTCAAGTCATTCCATGGGTGACACGTTCCAATGTGACGCTGCTACATCGCACCGATAATAAATTTGCACCGTTGTGGATTCGGTTGAAATAGCTCTTTTGCAGTTTTTGAACCGTTGATGAATGCTGATGAAAGCTGATAAGGTCAAGAACAAAAAATATCCTCGCAGCGTTCAAAACCCTGTCATTCCGAACGCAGTTGCGAGGAATTCTACCCGCTTGGTTCATGCTGCAAATCTGTGTTGTGAAGGCCAACGCCGGTAAAATTCTTCACGAAAAACTGTTCGGAATGACGGGTTCAAAAAGGTGGCGGGCTGCACACAATGGCTCTGGTGGACACGACTAAATTAGCTTGGGAACCATTAAGCCAATGATCAACAAATCAAATAATCAGACTGGTACAACAACATGGCATTGACTTATTTGTGGGCGGGGTTTTTTATTGTTGGTTTTATTGCCGCCCTCGCACAGTGGATTTTTTTGGGCGACACTGACGTTTTCAAAAAAATTGTTGACGGCACGTTCGAGTCTGCACGAATCGGCGTGATGGAAATCGCATTACCGCTGGCAGGGGTGATGACGCTGTGGTTAGGCATCTTGAATATCGCAGAGAAGGCAGGTTTCATCGCGGTGATTGCACGCGTTATCTCACCATTTTTCTCGCGCATTTTTCCATCCGTACCCAAAGATCATCCTGCTACGGGTCACATGGTGATGAATTTTTCAGCGAATTTTTTAGGGCTCGATAATGCCGCCACGCCATTTGGCTTAAAAGCGATGGAGAGTTTGCAGAGCATAAACCCAAAAAAAGATGAGGCCAGCGACGCGCAGATAATGTTTCTCGTCTTGCAGACGGCGGGCTTAACACTGATACCACTAACTGTAATGGCACAACGCGCAATACTGGGCGCCCAAGACCCGTCAGACATTTTTATTCCCACCCTAATCGCCACCTATGCGGGCACATTTGTGGCGTTCATGGCGTTGGCGATCAAGCAGCGTATCAAAATTTTTGATGTAGTTATTTTGTCTTGGCTGGGCGGCATGACGGCATTTGTTTTAGGCTTGGTATTTTTCTTTAGCAATTTTTTAACACGTGCGGAAATACAAGTTGTCTCTAAAGTCGCGAGCAACTTTATTTTGCTTGGCATCATCGTATTATTTTTAGTCGGTGGTCTACGCAAAAAGGTAAATGTGTACGAGGCTTTTATCGAGGGCGCCAAAGGTGGCATTCATACCTCCCTCATGATCATCCCGTACTTAGTCGGCATGTTGGTCGCCATTAGCGTATTAAGAAATTCAGGCGTATTAGGATTCATTGTCGCCGGCTTTACGTGGGTCTTTACCCAACTGGGCTTCAATACTGATTTCACGCCAGGACTTCCAACGGCGCTAATGAAATCGGTAAGCGGCAGCGGCGCACGCGCGATGATGATCGACGCGATGAAAACCTACGGTGTTGACTCATTTGTCGGACGCTTGGTGAGCATCATGCAAGGCTCCTCCGACACTACGCTGTATATCATCGCGCTGTACTTCGGCTCTGTCGGCATCAACAAAACACGCTATGCGCTTGGCTACGGGTTGTTAGCTGATTTGGCCGGGGTGATTGCGGCGATTTGGGTTGCGTATTTGTTTTTTCATTAGGCTACCTGGCAGCAATTTTTTGGGACCGCCGATGGCCACTGATGACCGCCGATGGCAGCCGAAAAGGGCAACAACAATATAAGCAATTCTCAAAATATTGTCATTCCGACCTAGCCGCCTTTAGCGACGAGGAATCTTTTTGGAACCGCCATTGCACGCCGATTCACACCGATAAGATGAAAGCTTTTTTTTGGCGTACGAATCAAGGTGTCGCCAAATACTCGCTAACGCCGCTGAATATTTTTTTATAGCTGGTGATTTTATCGGAGGCCATCGGCGACTATCGGCGGTTCCAAATTGTTTTTTGCAACCCGCCAAATGCTAGACCCAATACGTCGTTGATGTCATGACCTTTGATGTCGCCAGCATCGCGGCTTTTATCGGCGCTGGCAGCGTAACAGCACCGTGTGCTTCGCCGCTATTGCCGTGGGAAATTTCGTCCTCCCGCATTTGCGCGATGATCGCACGGCTCTTGCCGTCGTTAATTGGTAACTTATCAAGATGCGTATCGAGATGTGCTTCGACTTGTCGTTCGGTTTCGACTAAAAACCCCATGCTCCATTTATCGCCTGCCAACCCTGAAGCTGCGCCCAGCGCCCAAGCGCCAGCGTAAAAAATCGGGCTGAGCACGCTAGTTTTCCCGCCCAACTCAGTGATACGGCCTTGACACCATGCCAGATGATCGCGCTCCTCCTTGGCGGCGTGTTCGAGTAGTTCACGTGTTTTGTCGTCGCGCACAAATAGTAGCTGCCCCTGATAAAGCGCCTGTGCACAAACTTCACCTACATGATTCACCCGCATTAAACGCACGCTTTCAACAGCCTCTGCTGCCGCCAATACATTGCTGTCCGCCAACACTGGAGAGCCTACCGTCGGCATTGCACGTGCGGCGGGTGCAGGGGCGAAAACGGTGCGGAGTCCAGCATCTAACTGGCAAATCAGACTATCAACTAAATTCATTACTCTATCCTTGCTATCCGTATGCTAAAGGCAAAACAGGCGCCCGAAGGCGCCTGTTTTAATAGTTCAGCTGTATTAACCGCAACGAACTAAATTTATCAACTTTGAAATTTAGAATGTGTGACGGAAGCCCACTGCGAAGCCACGCGGATCTTGATCAGGTGCAAGCACCTGCGCGTTACCGTTGGTGCCATTCAGTGGGTTCTCACCAAGATTACCCAATCCACCTGCATTGTTCTTTACCTGCGTATAAGCCGCAATGAACGATGTACGACGTGAGAAATTGTAGTAATAGCCTAGTGAATTAACTTTGGTGTCTGGCTGTGCAACCGTTGGGGTAGTGACCAAACGCGTACGGCCATCTTTAGAGCGCTGATGCTGCAGACCAATCTGGTGCTTACCCGCAGTGTACATAATGTTAATCATTGATGCTTTTTGGTCTGGTGTTGTAGTATTGCCGCCGAGGGACGCTACAAATACGTTTGATTTGGTGAAACGCTGCATGATACCGCCAACTTTGATGGCACCGAACGTTACAGAGCCGCCCAATGTATGGCCTCTTTCGACTGCACCAGAAGTAGCGACTGCTGAATTGTTGGCGGTGTATAACGCCATCAGGTCTTTATGCTTTTCATAACCATAGGCTAAAGAGACTGGGCCTTTGTCGTAGGTTGCGTTAAACGATGTGACGACTGGATTCACTGTTCCGGTCTTACCTTCGTTCGCTGTGTAGCTTACTCGGCCTTGGAAACCTGAGAAATTCGGTGACCAATACTGCACTACATTTTGATCGCGTCGATTGAAATTACCGCGATCACTCATTGCTGACCGATAACCAGCGATGGTGGTATCGCCAAACATGTCATATCGTGCCGCAGCTAATTTGAACGGAGTATCCCAACGGCCAAGCAATACTGAGCCGAAATTACCTTGCAAGCCAACACCGCTATTACGGTTGCCGAAGGTGGTGTCGCTTTGGTCAGGACGGAATTCTGTTTCGAGTTGGAAGAAAGCTTTTAAGCCGCCGCCCAAATCTTCAGTACCACGAACGCCAAGTAGCGACGCGCCGTTGTTGCTAACACGATTGCGGCTGCTGATAGCAGGTGCCGCGCCGCCGTCGGCCTTCACGTTTTCAAACATGACATACACACGACCATACAACGTTACTGGGTTAGCGGTTTGTGCCATTGCTACTGGTGCCAATGTGGCCGCAGCGACTGCAAGGGCGATCATTTTTTTGTTCATCACAAATCTCCTAAGGATTAAAACGGTGAAGCATTAAGTTGTTACGAATATTCAAACTCTGAGGCAAGAGACGTCGCCATAAGCCAAAAACTACACTCACGAAATCTAACCAGCGGATTTTAGGCTAAGACGCGACTTCTCTGCAAATAATCTGAGAAGCTTCCCGTAGTTTAGCCAAAAACATGACTAAGCCTCAAGACAATCACGGCAAAAAGTCTGCGGGGCGTAGGCCATGTTGCGCTTCTACAACATGGCGGTACTGGTGTCTTCAATTGGTAACACTACGATGGGCTTGCATATGCATGGTGGCAAAAACAAATGTTGCAAACTCTTAACAGGCAAATAGTGCTGAAAGCACGCGCCCTGGGTCTTCCGCCTTCATCAGTGCGCCACCCACTAAGAATGTTGAAATCCCATTTTTCTGCATTAAATCAATTGCTTGTAGGCTCTCTATGCCGCTTTCGGTGACCACGATACGGCTGCTGTCAGCGATGGGCGCCAAGGCTAAGGTCGTCGCTAAGTTAGTCTCAAAGCGGGTCAAGTCACGGTTATTGATGCCAATCAAGGGCGTCTTTAATGTCAACGCCTGTTTAATTTGCGCCTCTGTGTGTGACTCGACTAATACGGCAAGCCCTAGCGAGCTCGCTAATGATTCCCAAGCTTGGAACGCCTCAATAGGTGCCGCATCGATAATAAATAACACCGCATCGGCGCCCATCGCCCGCGCTTCAATAATTTGGTAGGGATCAATGATGAAATCTTTGCGAATAATCGGCAGGTTACAGGCGGCGCGCGCCAAGCGGACATCATTGGCACAGCCGCCAAAGTATTTTGTGTCAGTAAGCACTGACAAGCATGCAGCCCCATTATCAGCATAGCTTTTCGCAAATCTGGCAGGATCAAAATCACCGTCTGCACGAAACTGCCCGGCTGACGGGCTCTGCTTTTTTATTTCCGCGATGACAGCGGGTTGTTTCGCGCGATGCTTGGCACGAATGGCGTCAATGAAATCTTTTGTGGGCGGTAAGCAACTGATTTCAGCGTAAAGCGCGGCCTCACTAACCTGCGCTTTGGCATCAAGCACCTCAATACGCTTGGCGGCTAAGATTTCCTCTAGGATATTGAGCATTATTTTTTAATAGCTGATGTAATGCTCGGTGTGAAGTTGACCAATTGGTCGAGCTTTTGGCGCGCCTGTCCGGTGACAATCATCTCGCGGGCACGCGTGACACCAGCCCATAAATCACTCGTTACCCCGGCCACGTAAATTGCCGCGCCCGCATTCAACGCCACAATATCCTGCGCCACACCGGGTACACCGTTGAGTACATCGAGCAATATCGCTTTCGACGTCTCTTTATCAGTCGCTTTAACCGATTCAAGCGAGGTTACATCGATACCGAACTGTTTCGGCTCGATACTAAACTCGGTCACGAAGCCATGTTTTAACTCGGCGATATGCGATTTACCGGTGACGGTGATCTCATCAAGCCCATCGTCGCCATGCACCACCATCACGTGTTTTGCCCCTAGCTGTTTTAGTACACGCGCTTGAATGCCAACTAAATCACGGTGAAATACACCCATCACTTGGTTCGGCGCGCCCGCAGGGTTGGTGAGAGGGCCTAAGATATTCAATATTGTTCTCATGCCTAATTCTTTACGCACAGGGGCGGCGTATTTCATCGCTGGATGATGATTCGGCGCAAACATAAAACCTACCCCGATGGTGTTGATCGCTTCAGCCACCTGTTCTGGTGTGAGTTGCAAATTAACGCCCAACGCTTCCAGCACGTCCGCACTGCCAGACGATGACGAGACAGATCTGCCACCATGCTTGGCGACTTTTGCGCCTGCTGCGGCGGCGACAAATGCGGCAGCGGTGGAGATATTGAAGGTGTGCGATTTATCGCCACCTGTGCCACAGGTGTCCACCAAGTGCGTGGTGTCTGCTACCGGCACTTTGGTTGAAAACTCGCGCATTACTTGTGCGGCAGCGGCGATCTCGGAAACACTTTCGGTTTTAACATGCAACCCCATCAAAATCGCGGACAATTGCACGGGCGTGACGCTACCCTCCATCACTTGACGAAATAACTCCACCATTTCATCGAAGAAAATTTCGCGTTTATCAGAGAGTCGGTTAATTGCTTCCTGTGGGGTAAACATAGTGAGTGCTCAATAGGAAATTAAGAAATTTTTTAGCAGCTGATGGCCGTGCTCCGTCATGATTGATTCAGGGTGGAACTGCACCCCCTCAATCGCAAGCGCTTTATGTTTTACCCCCATGATCTCGCCGTCGTCAGTCCACGCGGTGATCGCCAAACACTCCGGACACGATTCACGCTCAATGACTAATGAGTGATAACGGGTGGCGCGATACGGTGACGGAAGACCTGCAAATACGCCGACCCCATGGTGGCTCACTTGCGATGTTTTGCCGTGCATTAAAGTTTGGGCGTGGACGATACGCCCACCAAACGCCTGTCCAATGCTTTGATGACCGAGGCACACACCAAGTATGGGTATCTTACCCCCAAATTCTCTAATGGTCGCCACTGATATACCCGCCTCGCTGGGTGAGCACGGCCCGGGAGAAATGACAATTCTTTGGGGGGCTAATTTTTGAATATCGGCCAACGTAATTTCATCATTACGCTTGACCAAAACCTCCTCACCCAACTCGCCTAAATACTGCACCAGATTAAAGGTGAATGAATCATAGTTATCGATCATCAGTAGCATGGGGTTCTCCTCTTACCGAACAAATGAAGCAAATGCAGCGATGGTGCGATCAATATCGGCTTTATCAACATCTAGGTGTGTGACCAAGCGAGTGCGCTCACCGACAATTAGCGTAATACCCGCGTTATACATATGCGCCCGCAACGCCTGAATATCCTTTTGCGCAATATCGACAAACAAAATATTGGTGTCGGGGACGGTGACGTTGAACTTGCCAAGTGCGCCTAATCCGGCAGCCAAGCGAGTAGCATTCTCATGGTCTTCGGCTAAACGCGCTACATGATTGTCCAGCGCATAAATGCCCGCTGCCGCCAGAATGCCAACTTGGCGCATACCACCGCCAAGCATCTTGCGAAGGCGCTTTGCCTGCTTGATCACGTCACGCGAGCCGCACAACACCGACCCCATTGGTGCGCCTAAACCTTTTGAGAGGCAAATCGAAACGGAGTCAACATGCGCACAAATTGACTTCACATCCCGCCCGGTCTTCACCGCCGCATTAAAAACACGTGCGCCATCAAGATGGAAGGCTAAATTTTTCTCCATACAAAGCGTCTTCACTTTAGCCATATACGACTCGGCAATCACAGTGCCGCCAATGGTGTTTTCTAACGCAACCAACTTGGTAATAGCAAAATGGCTGTCGTCTGGTTTAATGCTTGCCAAAATTTTTTCAATCGGCAGCGTACCATCCGACGCATTTTCAATGGGCTGCGGTTGAATTGAGCCCAGCACCGCCGCGCCGCCACCTTCGTACTTGTAGGTATGCGCGTGTTGGCCGACGATATATTCGTCGCCGCGGCGGCAATGTGCCATTAACGCGCACAGATTACTTTGCGTGCCTGAGGCCATAAATACTGCCGCCTGCATGCCCACCATATCCGCGAGCTTTTCTTGCAATAAATTAACGGTGGGGTCATCGCCGAATACATCATCGCCTACTTCTGCGGCCAGCATGGCAGCGCGCATCACCGACGTGGGGCGGGTGACGGTGTCACTTCGTAAATCAATTATTTTCATTTTTTTGCACCTAGTTGGTGTCAAGGCCAGTGGCAACCAACTCCGCCGCGCGGAGTAACGCGCGCGCTTTATTTTCAGTTTCCAGCCATTCAAGCTCAGGCACAGAATCTGCCACCACACCAGCGGCAGCTTGTGCGTACAACACGCCGTCTTTAATGACGCCGGTGCGAATCGAGATCGCTAAATCTAGATTACCGTTAAAGCCAAGATAGCCTGCAGCACCCGCATAAATGCCACGTTTTGATGGCTCTAATTCGTCAATGATTTCCATCGCCCGGACTTTTGGCGTACCCGTCACCGTGCCGGCCGGAAAGGTCGCACGCAGTAAGTCGATTGCGCCGACGTCGTCACGGATTACGCCCTCAACGTTGGAGACCAAATGCATCACGTGCGAATACCGCTCCACCACGTATTGCTCAGTGACCTTGACGCTGCCGGTTTTAGCAATACGGCCAATATCGTTCCGGCCAAGGTCAATCAACATTAAATGCTCGGCTAATTCTTTTGGATCGCTGCGTAGCTCATTTTCCATATCCGTATCGACGGCTGGCGTCTCGCCACGTTTACGGGTACCGGCGATGGGGCGGACGGTGACTTTTTCGCCCTCTTGTCTCACCAGTATTTCAGGCGAGGCGCCGACAATATGAAATTCGCCCATATCAAAATAAAACATATAAGGCGATGGATTGATGGAGCGCAACGCACGGTAAAGATTTATCGGCGGCGCATCAAATGGCTGTGAAATGCGTTGCGATATTTGCACCTGCATGATGTCGCCATCCACAATGTATTGCTTACACTTTTTAACCGCGGCTAAAAAATGCTCCCGACCAATTTCAGACACTGGCGTATGCGTAATGCCCGACGGCACATACACCGGCAGCGGTGCATGGCTGCGCAGCTGCATGCGGATCTCGGTTAATCGTCGCTGCGCGTTTTGATACGCATTAAGCAACGCGGGATTTGCATAGACGATGATGGTGAGTTTGCCGGAGAGGTTGTCAACGACGGCCAATTCATCAGACAGCATCAAGACAATATCAGGTGCACCAATGGCGTCTGGCTTATCGACAAACTTGTCATCAAGATGCTTGGCGAGCTTAGGCTCAATGTAGCGCACAGTGTCATAGCCAAAGTAGCCGGCGAGCCCGCCGGCAAAACGTAACGCGCCGGCGATCGGTGCGGCGTTGAAACGAGCGCGGTATTTTTCGATAAACGCTAATGGGTCGGCAACAAATTTATGCTCGATTTTTTCTGCCGCCCCGCCCGTTTTAGCGCGTAACACCGCCACCTCGCAGCCATGAACCTCAAGCCACTCATGTGCGGGCAAACCAATAATAGAATAGCGACCAAAACGCTCGCCGCCAATGACGGACTCTAATAAATAAGAGTGCGGCTTATTGGCAAGCTTTAAATAAATAGAGAGCGGCGTGTCGAGATCGGCGAAGGTCTCAAGCGTTAGCGGGATACGGTTAAAGCCATCAGCAGCGTATTGCTGGAATTGAGATTCAGTCATAGGATGGGTCAAACAAAAAAGCGTTGTAAAGGAGGCGAAAAAAACCGGCGGAGTTAGTCGCGCCAGTTTTGCCATCGCCAAGTCCACACTGTTTTTGGTTGAGCCATCACGATGAAAATTTTTATTGCCCAATAATCATGCTGCTTATTTATGACGGAATTTATGTTGTTGATTTATGATGCTTATTTACGTCGCTATCTTAGCGTACTTTAACGCGCTCGGCAGATCGTCGATAAACGCATCGCAGTCTAGCCCGCGTAATTCTTGGCCTTCATTGTAGCCATAGGGCACGATAAAGACGGGGCATCCCGCCGCGCGGGCGGCAGCCGCGTCGTGCATCGAATCTCCCACCATCACTACTTCTTCCATCTTCACGTCGAAATGTTTCGACGCGTGTTGCAGTGGCAATGGATGCGGCTTTTTTTCCGCCAAGGTATCGCCCGCAATGACCAATTCAAAATAGGGCAATAAGCCGGTTTTAGCCAGCAGTGGCTCCACGAAACGGGTTGATTTGTTGGTGACGCAGCCGAGCTTAAAGCCTTTTTCCTTCAGTATTTCCAGCCCGTCCACCACGCCCGCATACGGTTGCGTGCTATCCGCCATGCAATCGGCGTAATGTTTTTCGAATTGCGCAACGGCGACTTTGCGTGAGTTAGCACCTAATTCGCCCACCGCGTTTTTCATGGCGAGCGACACCAAATTACCAATGCCGCGCCCGATAAAATTGCGAATAACCGCTGGCTCAAGCGGGCCAAATCCAAAGGCGACTCGCATTCGATTGGCGGCGGTCGCAATATCGTTTGCGGTATCAAGCAGCGTGCCGTCCAGATCAAGCAAAAAAACTTTTGCGGGAACCGGCAGCCGATATTTAGGTTTAGCGCGATATTTAATCGGCGCGCGCGGCTTTTTTTCTTCCACCACAGCTGTTGTCACGGCTTCTTCTAAAGTGTCCGACTGGCGGGATTCTTCAAGCACTTCTGCCTCAAGATTCCCGCCGATATTAGGGTTTGAAATATTAACTTGCTGCACAATTTGCCAGCGCTAGTCGCATGTCGGCAATAGTTTTAGCGTAATCGTTTGCGTTAAATATGGCTGAGCCCGCCACAAACGTATCTGCGCCCGCACGCGCAATTTCAGCAATATTGTCGGTCTTCACACCGCCATCCACTTCAAGCATGATGTCACGACCCGATTTAGTAATCCGCGCCCGCGCCTCTGTAAGTTTTTCGAGCGCTGTCGGGATAAATTGTTGCCCGCCGAAACCCGGATTCACGCTCATGATGAGGATAAGATCAACTTTATCCATTACGTAATCTAAATAGCTCAGCGGGCTTGCCGGGTTAAACACTAAGCCCGCCTTGCAACCGCATTCACGAATGAGCGCTAAGGTGCGATCAACATGATCACTGGCTTCTGGATGAAACGAAATAATATCCGCGCCCGCTTTCGCAAAATCGGGAATGATTCGATCCACCGGCTTCACCATTAAATGCACATCGATGGGCACCTTCGAGCCATCTGCGCGTTTTGCATGTGGCCGCACGGCTTGGCATACCATAGGGCCAATTGTCAGATTCGGCACGTAATGATTATCCATCACGTCGAAATGAATGATGTCCGCACCCGCAGCGATGACATCACGAACTTCATTACCCAAGCGGGCAAAGTCGGCAGACAGAATTGAAGGCGCAATTTTGAATTTCATAGGTAAATTTTACGCGAAGATGGTCGTGATAGCATTTCACAATGAGTGAAGAAAATAAATACGCCATCCGCGTTACGGCTAATGCGTTTTTCCTACCCGATCAATCTGATGAGGAAAAGGATCAATTTGTCTTCGCCTACACGATCAAAATCACCAATGTTGGTACGGTAAAAGCAAAATTGATTTCGCGTCATTGGTTCATCACTGATGCCCACTCAAAGATACAAGAAGTGCGCGGCATGGGCGTCATCGGTGAGCAGCCCGTATTAGACCCCGGCGAAAGCTTTGAATACACCTCCGGCTCTTCACTCGAAACCAGCATGGGCACGATGCGCGGCATTTACCATATGCTGGCTGAAGACGGTACAAAGTTTGATGCGTTGATTCCTGAATTTACGCTGTCGGTGCCTAGGGTGTTGCATTAGGGTGGTGGTGGTAGGTGCTCACTAGGAGGCTTAGGCTTGGGCTTTTTCTTTTTTGAAGACGGCAGTGTCCACCAGACCATAACAATCGCTAGCGTAACGGCAAGACATATATTAAAAATTAGCCAACCCATCTGATTCTTTCCTGGTTTCGTGAATGCGTAGCTTCTTGCGTTAATACCCTCAACGCTTAATAGCGCATCAGCTAAGTAACAACCACGTTTATACTTGGTTGACATCACATTACTTCATCATTTTGGCACGATCCTAAATGCATTTATCGATTAGTTCACCGCCTTATTTAATCGGCTTGATTGCTTCTGTCATGCTGAATGTGGCAGGCTGTGCAAATGCGCCATCCCCACCCTTTGCCGCAGTTTGCCCGCCGCCCGCATCCGCATCATCAAGCCTCACGGCAATTGTCTCGCCAGCGACTTGCGCGGCCTGCCCTATTTGCCCGCAGACGGCGCCGCTAGCAGTCGCACCGCCGCCACCCCCACCCTTCACCATCCCGATTGAGCTTGCCGCACCAGCCATTGTGGAAGCGGCACGTGGCAAGCTGGTGAAAGCCGATTGGACCGCTATTACCGACTGGCAAACGGACGACACTAGCGAGGCCTTAAGCGCCTTTGAGCAAGGCTGTAGCGTGCTTAAAAGTCGCGCCGAATGGGCGTCTTCTTGTGCTATCGCCACCACGCTCGTGGGACGCAAGTTCAGCCGGGGTGACGCCAGCACATTTTTTCGCAATAACTTTCAACCATTTCAAGTGCTCAATGCGGACGACTCAAACACCGGCACTGTTACCGGCTACTACGAGCCACTGCTGCGTGGCTCACGTACACCAACGGCTGAATATCGCTATCCGATTTATGCCGCACCTCAGGATATGGTGACCATTGATTTGAGTGACGTTTATCCTGATTTGAAACACCGCCGACTGCGCGGCCGAGTCGTCGGCAATAAAGTCATACCGTACTACGACCGGGCTGGAATTGAGACCGAATCTAATCCGCTCAAAGGCTTAGAGCTTGTTTACGTTGATAACGCGGTGGAATTGTTTTTTTTGCAAATTCAAGGCTCAGGTCAAATTCAGCTTCCTGATGGCAGCCGCATACGGTTAGGCTATGCGGATCAAAACGGTCACCCGTTTCGCAGCCTCGGTGGGCTACTCATCCGTCGTGGTGAAATACGAGCCGAACGCGCGTCGATGCAAGGCATTAAAGCGTGGGCAGCGAAAAATCCGGCGAAGGCGCAATCGTTTATGAATGCCAACCCAAGCTACGTATTTTTCAAAGAAATTTCATCCGACGGCACGGGGCCTATCGGCACCCTCGGTGTGCCGCTCACCAGCGAGCGCTCCATCGCGGTTGACGCACGCGTGATACCGCTTGGCGTGCCGGTATTTTTATCCACCACCTTTCCCGGCACGAAAGAGCCGCTCAATCGGCTGATGGCTGCGCAAGATACTGGGGGCGCGATTGCGGGCGGCGTGAGGGTCGATTTTTACTGGGGCTTTGGCGATGAAGCGGGCGCTAAAGCAGGTCGCATGAAGCAAAAGGGCATAAAGTGGGTGCTGCTGCCGAATAGTTACACGCCATAGATTTTATTAACGAGGAACCACAAATGTCGATTGCTATCTGGTGCATTCTCATCGCGGGGCTACTGCCGTTAGTAGCGGTCGGCGTCGCAAAATTCGATAAAACCTACGACAACAATAATCCACGCGACTGGTTGGCGAAGCGTGACGGCCGTGCTAAACGCGCACATGCCGCACACTTAAATAGCTTTGAAGCATTTCCGTTATTCGCGGCGGGTGTGTTGGTGGCAACAATGCTTAACGTTAAAGGCGCCACCATTGATCTGCTCGCCATTACTTTTGTGGTGGCACGGATTGGCTATATCTGGTGCTACATCAGCAATTACGCGACACCACGTTCGTTGGTATGGTTTGTTGGCATGGGGGCGACGATTGGGCTTTTTGTGGCCGCTGGCATGAAGTAGTGAGTAGTGAGTAGAGGGTAGAGCTGGTTTTCTAATGTCCAACCCCGTTAGCCACCAATGCGCGTTGAATTGCGCAATGGAACTACTGTCATCAACGATACCGCGTAATGCGCTTCGCGCATTACGGGTTATCGTTTGATAGATTCGTTATTTTTTCGCCGCGACTGGGGCCTTAGTCGCCGCACCATCAACTTTAGATTCCGGTCTATCGGCGGCAACCATTTTGGCCTCAATGGTTTCTCTTGGAAGAGCGCCGCCGATGCGTTCGCCATCTTCAAAAAATGTTGCCGGGATGCCGTTAACCCGTAATTGTCGGCCCAATGCCAGTACTTGGTCAGTCGGTGTCTTACAGTTAGCAGGCGCGTCTTGCGGGGGTTTTTCGCGCAGCATCCAATCTTGCCAAGCGCCTAGCTTATCTTTTGAACACCAAACAGCGTTCGCTTTTTTAACCGAGTCTTCTGCCAAGATAGGATATAGAAAAATGTATGCCGTCATGTTGTCGATGGCATTCAAGTCCGCCTCAAATTTTTTGCAGTAGCCACAGTTCGGGTCTTCAAATATCGCAACGCGACGCGAGCCATCTCCACGCACGAGCTTGATAGCATTTTCAAACGGCAAGTCGTCGAATTTAATCGCCGTAAGCGTGCTTAATCTGGCTTGTGTCACGTTGGCACGGGTGGCGGTATCGATAACGTTACCAGACACCACAAAGCTGGCTTTATCGTCGGTGTAGAAAATTTCCGCACCAGTAAAAACCTCGTACATACCGGCGAAATTCGTCTTGGTCACACGCTCAGTTTTTAAGTCGGGAAATTTAATGGCGAGCGCTTTTTTTACTTCATCAGGGCTTGCCTGAACGCCACAAGAAACGGCAAATAATGCCGCCGCAAGAGCCAAAATAACTTTTTTCATAACGTTAACCTTCTGATAAAAATTCGCAGACATATTCAAGCTTGCCGATATGTCAATACGATGGTTTGAAAACAACTCAACTACGGTAAATCCCCTACCAACATTGCGCCCCATTATTGCCTTTAATTTTTTTAGATTTTAACGTCGCCCATTACGCCTGAATCGCGTAACCAGCAGCAATATTTTTGACTATTGGCATACGCTCGAATAGTCTAAAGCCGGTGCCACGTAACCACTTTGCCACACGGTCATCGCGCCCGAATAGCGATTGCAGATAGTCGGTTGCTTCGCCCATAAGAGCGGCAGATTCTGCGCGTCCTCTGGCGTAGCGGATGAGCAAGGCCGCATCACCGATGCGCGAAAGCGGGCTTTTATGACTAAGTGTTTCGGTCAGATGAGCAACGTCACCAAAGCCTAAATTAACCCCTTGTCCGGCGAGTGGATGAATCGCGTGTGCGGCGTCACCCACTAATGCTAAACCTGCTCGCGAAGTCTCGACGGCGCGAATGCGTTTAAGCGCAATGGTGTCCCGCACACTAGTAAGCGATAGTAACCCAAATGAATGCTGACCGACCTTGGCGACTGCCTCTGCAAATGCGGCATCATCAAGGCCACGTAAATAATTCGCTTGCATACGTGAGGTTGACCAAACAATCGATATTTGATTATTCGGCAGCGGTAAATAGGCCAGTACGCCGTCTTTTGAAAACCACTGCTGCGCCACATTACCGTGCGGTTTTTCGATTTGGAAGTTCGCCACCACCGCATCGCTTTGATAATCTTTCTCCACCACATCGATACCCGCAAGGGCTCTTAATGGCGAGGCGCGACCATCCGCGCCAACGACTAGATTTGCATGAATCGTAGCCTCTGATACGAGTGCTAGGATAAATCCGCTCGCCGTTTTTTCGATTGCCTTAAGTCCATCGCCATAAACCAAATTGATGTTGGCCGCATGAAACGCCTGCCGGAGCGCGGCCATCAAGCTACGATGCTCCACGATATGTGCGAGCGCCTCGCCTTGGCGGAAATTAATCGCCGCACCATCGCCATAAACGCGCATCGCGTCAATCGGCGTCACGCGTTGAATTGCTAAGCGTTGCCACACACCCAAGTCGAACAAAAAACGACGCGATTGCGGTGATAGCGCATAGACGCGGTGATCAAATAAAGTGTTGCCAGACGCGGTATCGTCATCCGCTATAGACTTAAACGTGGCGCGTTCAACGACGCTGACATCAACGTTGGCCGCTGACGCATGATTGAGAGCCAGCGCACAGGCTAACCCTACCGGCCCGCCGCCAACGATGACGCATTTTTCGCGCTTAGTTGCGTAACTAGTTGCGTGGTTAGTTGCGTTCTCTGTCATCGCGGTGCGCCGAATAACATACGTTTTGCTAAATGCCGGCGCGCCATCGGCAGCATATCGACCAACGCTAATGCCGCGCCGCGCGGCGTGCGTAATGTGGCCGTGTCGGATAAAAATGCGCTCGCGAGTAGGTCGGTGAAGCCGACACCGCGTGAGACATCGTCTTTACGTAAAGCAGCGTAATGGCGAAGTTGGTCATCTACCTGCTCGGTTGAATTATTGGCTACTAAGCTGGCTAGGGCATCGGCATCACGCAAGCCCAAATTAAACCCCTGACCCGCCACCGGATGCATTGCCTGCGCGGCATTACCGATGATAGCCACGCGGCCTACAGCACGGGCGCTGGCTTGGCGTAGCTTGAGTGGATAAGCGCGGCGATTCGTCAGCGTTAACAATTTGCCCGCGCGTGAGCCAAACGCAGACTGAAATTGCGCGCGTGCATTGTCCTCGGTGTCTGCCATCAGTGCCGCTATTTTGTCCGTTGCCGCCACCCACACTAATGCGTAATCCTTGTCACCACGGTAGGGCAAAAGCGCGAGTGGGCCGGTCGGTGTAAAGCGTTCATAGGCGGTATGTTGATGCGGGCTATCGGCGCTAGTGGTGGCGAGCATTGCCGATTGGCCGTAGTCTTTTTCATTGATCGTAATACCGCCTACCTTGTCGAGATTCGCACCGCCATCGGCCAACACCACCAGCTTGGCGTGCACAATTTTCTCTTCATTATCAAGCATGTACTTGACGTTAACGCCGCCCTCAATATTGTCAATTGCGGTAACACGTGCGCCGAACGTGCACGCCAGTCGGGCGGTTTCAAGCATATTATCGATTGCAGTTTGCAACTTGGCGTAGCTGACCAGATAACCCAAGGCGGGCACATTGGCATCATCACGTGAAAGTTTGACGCGGCCAAAGCCACCTTGTTGCGAGGTGTGTACGGTGTGAATTTCGGACGCGTTTAATTCAGGCGACCATGCACCTGCGCGCAGGAGTAATTGTTGGCTGCCATGCGATAAGGCCAAGCTACGTGTCTCGGTGGATGCGCCTGTCCGCGCATCGATCAGCGACACATTTCTGCCACGCATGTTTGCCAGCAGCGCGAATGTCGCACCCACCGGCCCAGCACCAATGACCAGAATGTCAGTCATCAACAATTTAGCCCGCCGCCAGCATCGTTAACGCCTCAACATCGTCTACCGATTTCGGGCACGTCGCGCTTAAATTTTCATTGCCCTTTTTCGTGACCAAAATATCGTCTTCAATACGGATACCAATATCCCAAAATACTTTCGGCACATTGTCAGCCGGGCGAATATATAAACCTGGCTCAACGGTGACCACCATACCGGGCTGCAGCGTTATCGACTTACCATCAGGTGTTTTGTAATTCCCAGCATCATGCACATCTAACCCCAGCCAATGCCCCGCGCGGTGCATATAAAACTGCTTGTACGATTCGGTTTCAATCACCTTCGACAAACTACCTTTGCAAAGCTTCAAATCAATCAACCCCTGCGCGAGCACATTCGTCGCCACATCATGGTATTTGTTAAACGTATTGCCCGCTTTAACAACCTTTATTGACGCTAACTGTGCGGCTAACACTAGCTCATACACGTCGCGCTGCGCCGCGCCAAATTTACCCGCAACGGGAAAGGTGCGGGTGATGTCGGACGCATAGCTTTCCAGCTCGCAGCCAGCGTCAATCAACATTAAGTCGCCTTTTTTAATCAGTGCAGAATTCTCATGGTAGTGCAGTACGCAGGCGTTAGCACCTGATGCAACAATAGAGCCATACGCGGGATGGCGTGCGCCGTTTTTAATAAATTCGTGAATGAGTTCGGCCTCCACCGCGTATTCACGCATACCCACTTTTGCCACACGCATCGCGCGGGCGTGGGCATTGGATGATATTTCACCGGCGCGGCGCATGATGTTAATTTCGACATCGTCTTTAATGAGCCGCATAGCGTCAATGCTGCGGCGGACATCGTGAATTTCAGCCGGCGCCGTAATGCCTGCGCGTGACTTGGCGCGTACTTGATTTAAACATTTCGTAACATTGGCATCCCACGCGGCGTTTGCGCCGACTGGGGTATGAATGACTGCTTGATTGGCGATGAGATCAGGCAACATTTTATCGAGATCATCAATCGGATATGCCTCGTCAAAACGAAAAACCTCTTTTGCCATTGCGGGACCGAAGCGAAAACCGTCCCAAATTTCTCGTTCAATATTTTTTTCGCGGCAAAACAAAATATGCCTTGGCTTTTTGCCTAGCGTAATGGCCATCACCGCGTCAGGCTCATTAAACCCCGTGAGGTAGTAAAAGCCACTATCCCAACGGTAGGCATAGTGCGCGTCACCATTACGCGCAACTTCCATTGATGTCGGCAATAACATCACGCCTTCTTTTAAAAACGTCGTCAATTGTGTGCGGCGCTTATGATGTGGCTCGATATTTGGCACGATAACGGGGAGTGGCAAATTTTCGCGTTTCATAGACGTCCTTAACTTGTAGATAGTACAATTTTAGCGTTGTGCGGCTGCTGTGGCTGCTGTGGTTGCAATTGCGCCTGCAGTCGTTCGAGGTGTTCAACAGTGCCAATATTTTCCCAACAGCCTAAAAGATAGTTGGCAGTCACGCGCTTACTGGCAACAACGCTATCCGCCCAAGGAAACAATCGTTCGCATTTGACGGGCAAACCATCAAATAGTTGCGGATGCCAGCAACAGATACCCGCGAAATTTAGTTTTGGCGACGCGGGCGTGGCGATGCGCGTCGCAAAACCATCGCGAATGGCAAAGTCACCCTCACGATTAAATAACGGATTGTCCGCCAACAAAAAATGCGCATCAACCACGCCGTCTGCAATGCCAGCTAGTGGCACATGTAATTTCGCGTAATCATAATCGGTAAACACATCACTGCTGATGGTGATGAACGGTGCGTCGCCCAGCATATCAAGTGCCTTCACAATCGCGCCACGCGTCTCTAACGCATCCTCGGCGCGACTGCCCTCTCGCGAATACCGAATCTTGACATTCCAGCGCTCGCCGTCGCTCAATGCCGCTTCAATTTTGTCGCCCAGCCAAGCGGTGTTAATGATGATGTCGCGAAAGCCCGCCCGTGCGAGCGCTTCAATTTGCCAGACGATGAGCGGTTTGCCGCCGAGCATAAGTAATGGCTTTGGCGTGTCATCGGTCAGTGGACGCATGCGCTCACCGCGTCCGGCTGCAAAAATGAGCGCTCTGCTCACATTACGCACAAAAATTGAAACTCATTATCTGGCGGGAATTTCGAGACAATACTGCCTGAAGATTCTCATCAATAGTAGACTTTATAATGCTGGACAATTTGCCATCGCCCCGCTCTTTTTGCGCCCCTCGATACGGCTGTAAAACACCGAATAGCGTCTTTGGTCGCAGCGCAAGCCGAGCTTGCTCGCCACCGACGGTATATCGGTTTTTCGATTTGGCGCCGTTCAAAACGACACGCCCGATACACGTGTTAAGCCATCTTCAATTTTTAGCTCATCAAATAACCGCGCTAGGGGCCGTAGCTCAACATAGCGCTCACAACATTTGCGGACGTAGCGGGCAAAGCGTGGTGTGTCGCTTAAATAACGCGGCTTGCCATCGCGATAATTGATGCGCGCAAAAATGCCCATGACTTTTAGGTGACGCTGCAAGGCCATCCATTCGACATCACGATAAAACGCGCCGAAATCAGCGGGTACCGGTAGCCCGGCCTTACGAGCTTTTTCCCAGTAACGCACAGTGCCGTCGATGATTCGATCCTCTTCCCAGGAGATAAACGCATCGCGCCATAAGCAGGCAATGTCGTAACCAATGGGGCCGTACAAGGCATCTTGAAAATCGAGCACGCCGGGGTTGCGCGTGTCATTTGTCCGCATCAAATTACGCGGCATAAAGTCGCGATGTACATAGACTTTTGCCTGCGCTAGGTTTGACGCAATGACACGTCTGAACACCGTTTCCATGGTCTCTGCCTGCTTGGGCGTAAGACTCACTTGCAGATGTTTAGCCACATACCAATCCGGAAAAAGCGAAATCTCGCGCCGTAGCACGGCCTCATCATAGGGCGGCAATTCACTTGGTTTTGAGGCCAGTTGCCACATAATCAAACTGTCGGTGGCGTCGCGCATGAGTGCATCCACATTGGCTTCATCCAGCACATCTAGGTAGGTTTCTCGTCCCAAGTCGGTCAAGAGTAAGAAGCCGCGCTCAAGGTCTTCGGCAAATATTGTCGGGGTATTGAGACCAGCATCAGCCATCATCTTACCGATACGCACGAATGGTCGGCAATTTTCTTGTGGCGGTGGCGCATCCATGATGATATGCGTGCCAGCCGCGTGGGTTATGCGAAAATAACGACGAAAACTGGCGTCTGCGGTTGCGGGCGCTAACTGCCCTTCACACACGCCCTGCCCCATTTTGCTGACCACACCATCTGAACCTAGCCACGCGGCTAACTCCCGCAAACGCAAATCTTCGGATTCTATTGACTTCATTTTTTCTTATTCCAAAATAGTGCTGAAATTTTATCATTCAGAAACGCCGCGTCACGCTTTACAACATAAGCCGTGTTTGCTGACCGTGGCGGTTCTTTCAACGCTGATTTTCTCTTCCCAGCCGGTACACACGTTCGCCCAACAGCTACCGACGCCCTCACAATCATTACTTGATGATGCAATACGCGAAGGCTTGAAATTCGAAAAAACATTGCCCACACCCGGTGGCATAATCCCGCGTAATCGTGCCGGTGCGCGCGAAATCGAGGCTGCCAACATCAGCGGCGTTGCCGACAAAAAAATCACTGCCGAAGGCAACGTGGTGCTTAAGCAAGATAGCTTAATCGTCACCACCGATAAATTAAGCTATGACAAACCGACCGACACCGCGACAGCAAACGGCAATATACGGCTAGATCGAAATGGCGATATCGTCACTGGCGTGGACATGCTATTAGCCATTGACACCGATATTGGTTTTATCACCCAGCCAACCTATTTTTTTTCTAAAAATCCGACTCGGCCATCACAGCGCTATGAAGCACGCGGTTCAGCCGACAAGCTCTATTTTGAAGGCGAAAATAAAGAGCGTTTATTTAACGCCGAATACACCACCTGCAAGGCGGGCGAGAATGAATGGTCGCTGAAAGTTAAGGAGTTAGCGCTTGACCGCCGCACTAATATCGGTACTGCCGTCAATGGTTATGTGGAATTTAAAGGCGTACCAATTATGTATGCGCCGTATATGACGTTTCCACTTAATAACGAGCGTAAATCAGGCTTTTTGCCGCCGTCATTTGGTTCGTCCTCACGTAGCGGCGCAGAATTAGCGGTGCCCTACTATTGGAACATCGCACCCAATACCGATGCCACCATCACGCCAAAAATATTTACCCGCCGCGGCCTACAGCTTGGCGGCGAGCTGCGTTATTTACGACCCAATGCGGTCGGCCAGCTCGATACGGAATTTTTGCCGAATGATCGGGAAGCAGACCGTAATCGCTATTATTTATCGCTTCGTCACTTCCAAAACTTAGCGCCTTATTTAGGATTTTTAGGGGATTGGCGGCGCGGCTGGAGCGCTTCCATCAACGCGCAAAAAGTCTCCGATGATGACTATTTCCGTGACCTATCGACGCGCATCGCCAACACCACACAGACGAATTTAGCGCGCGATGTCGCGCTCAATTATGCCTCTGATTTTGGCAACTTTAATTTACGTAATTTGCATTTTCAAACGCTGCAAGACCCGCTTGATATCATCGTCACGCCGTATCGATTAGCCCCGCAGCTATCGTTTAATGCGCGACCAGCGCGGTTTCAGGGGCTGGAAGTAAACACCTTTGGCGAATACACCGATTTTCGTCATCCGACGCTGGTTAACGGTCGGCGCTTGATTTTTTATCCATCAATCGCCTACGCCGTTACGCGACCGTATGGATTTATCACGCCCAAAATTGGCTACCATCTCACGCGTTACGACTTAACCGAAAATCGTGGCGCCTTTACGGGCGGCTCACGCGCATTGCCGATTGTGAGTCTAGATAGTGGGCTAGCGTTTGAGCGCGCGGCAACCGTATTTGGTCAATCGATTACCCAGACGCTTGAGCCGCGCTTGTTCTATCTGTATGTGCCGTTTCGCGATCAGGCAAGATTGCCGCAATTTTCAACGTCTGAAACAGACTTCAATTTCGCGCAGATTTTTAACGAAAATTTATTTGTCGGTGGTGATCGCATATCGGATGCGAAACAACTCACCGCCGCTGTTACCACCCGCTTTATTGAAAACGTAAGCGGCGTTGAGCGCCTCCGCGCGGCAATTGGTCAGCGCTATTATTTTCGCCCGCAGCAAGTGGGGCTTTCCAATACTGCGTTAGGTTCATCCTCCTTCAACCGAGGTGACATTAGTCGTTCCGATCTGCTGATGGCCATTGGCGGACAAATATCCAACGATTGGTCGCTCGATTCGAGTTTTCAATATTCGGCCTCCGAGGCCAGATTTCAAAAGTCCAATATTGCGGCGCGATATAACGCGGATGGCGGACGGCTAGTGAATTTTTCCTATCGCTACACCCGCGAGTCGCTCAAGCAAATTGATATTTCTACCCAATGGCCGTTTGGCAAAGCTGCCCCTGGCTGGACATTATTGGCGCGAGCGAATCATTCGCTGCGTGACCGTCGGCTGCTCGAAGGCCTGATAGGGGTCGAGTATAATCAGGGCTGCTGGGAAATTCGCATGGTGGCGCATCGTTTTACGACGGCGACCAACCAATATTCCAACTCAATTCAAATACAACTTGAGTTAAAAGGATTGTCGAAATTAGGCATTAACCCCTTCGACACCATCAGACAAAACATTTCAGGTTATAAGCGGTCAGATGACAGGTAGCGTTGTTTTAATTCAAATTTTTAATCGGATGTTGATATGAAGTTAGCCCCACAAGCTTTATTTTTAGTGACAATAGTGAGCCTCTCGGCGACCGCCCAAATTGCCCAGCCAATCACGGCGCCTAGCAGCATTATTCCAAGCGCGCCGCGTCTAGACACCCGTTTGACGCCGCCTGCGCGTCAGGGCGGCGTGATACCGCTTGATCGCATTGTCGCGGTGGTCAATAACGACGTCATTACCAACGGCGAATTAACAGATCAGCTCAATGTGGTGCAACGTAATTTGCAAAAACAGGGCACCGCACTGCCGCCGCTCGAGGCGCTGCAAAAGCAGCTGCTGGAACGCATGATTAACGATTTGGTGCAGGTCCAAGAGGCGAAGGAAACCGGCGTTAAGGTCGATGACGCGACGCTAGACAAAACCTTGCAGCGCATCGCCGATGAAAACAATGTGTCAATGACCAGCTTTCGCGAGTTGCTCGAAAAAGACGGTATTCAGTGGTCAAAATTTCGCGAAGATATTCGTAATCAAGTGGTGATGTCGCGTCTGCGTGAACGTGAAGTCGAAGGCAATATTGCGGTGACCGAGGCTGAAGTTGATACCCAACTTGCACTTGAAGCGCGCGAGCAGAATACCGATCAAGAATATCGGCTTGCGCATATTTTGGTGTTAGTGCCGGAGCAGGCAACTACTGCCCAAATTGACACCCGCCGCAAGCGCGCGTTGCAAGCGTTATCAGAGTTACGCAAAGGTGCCGAATTTGCACAAATCTCCGCGCAATTTTCGGATGCGCCGGATGCACTACAAGGTGGCAACTTAGGCTGGCGACAAGCGAACCGTATGCCCGCGATATTTTTAGAAGCGATGAACACGTTGAAAACGGGCGAAACCTCAGACATCTTGCGCTCACCCAATGGCTTTCATATTGTGAAGCTGCTTGATAAGCGTGGCAAAAATGCCGCACCGAGTATTCAGCAAAGTAAGGCGCGGCACATTTTGATTCGCAACAAAGAAGGCTTAACCGAGGACGAAGCGCGTACCCGTTTACAACGCTTGCGTGAGCGCATTGTTGGCGGTGCCGATTTTGCCGAGCTTGCCAAGGTGCATTCGGATGATCCCTCATCGGCTAAAGGCGGTGACCTAGGCTGGATTTCACCCGGCGACACCGTGCCTGAATTTGAGCGCGTGATGAATCAACTACGCGATAACGAACTCTCCCAACCATTTCAGTCACCTTTCGGTTGGCATATTCTGCAAGTACAAGAGCGTCGCAATGAAGGGCTATCAGAGGATCGGAAGCGCGCTGCTGCACGTAGTGCAATACGTGGTCGTAAGGCTGACGAAGCCTACACCGACTGGCTGCGTCAGACACGTGATCGCGCCTTTGTCGAGTATCGTTTGGACGACAAGGGCTGATCGTAAAAAAGGGAGCCCTAGGGGATTTTTTCAATGAAAATCGCCATTACCGCAGGTGAACCCGCAGGCATTGGCCCTGATCTTTGTGCGTTATTGTCGGGGGAACCATTTGCAAACCAACTGGTTATCTTGGGTGACAAAGATGTCATTGCCGCCCGTGCACATGCGCACAATATGGACATCTCGCGGTTGGCGATTGAGCATATGCCAGCCGCTCTCCCCGTCATGGCGGGAAGTCTAAATACAGCTAATGCGCGGCACGTACTTAAATTACTTGACCGCGCTGTGGCGGGTTGTCAGTCGGGTGAATTTGCCGCAATGGTGACAGCCCCGGTACAAAAATCGGTCATTAATGATGCAGGTATCGCCTTCACCGGACACACCGAATATTTAGCGGCTAAAACAGGCGCAGCGTTTGTGGTGATGATGTTAGTAGGTGGCAACAACGGCGGCAATACTCCAGTGCTTCGCGTGGCGCTCGTCACCATTCACATGCCTCTCAAAGACGTACCTGCATCCATTACGCGGCATCGTTTGATTGATACCTTGCATGTGCTCAACAATGACCTGCGCGATAAATTTAAGATTGCGCATCCGCGTATCTTGGTGGCAGGCTTAAACCCACATGCGGGTGAATCTGGTCACTTAGGGCGCGAGGAAATTGACATCATCGCGCCCGCCATCCAAGCCCTACAACACGAAGGCATGTTGGTTGAAGGCCCGCTGCCAGCAGATACGTTGTTCACCCCCAAATATCTCAACCGTGCCGATGCCGTGCTTGCGATGTATCACGACCAAGGCTTGCCCGTACTCAAGCACGCTTCATTCGGCGAAGGTGTGAATGTCACGCTGGGCTTACCGATTATTCGCACCTCCGTTGATCACGGCACAGCACTTGATCTGGCGGGCGTTGCGGGTGCAACTGACGTCGGCAGTATGAAGGCGGCAGTGCGGTTGGCGATGTCCCTTGCAACTAAATAATTGATGATACTTGTACACAGATGATCTGCAAGACCCCTCCCTTAGAAAAAGGGAGGTTGGGAGGAATTGCGTTCGGTAGCTTGGAACCAAGGTTATGTCTTCGCTTCAACAAAAATCCCTCCCATCCTCCCTTTGCAAAGGGAGGAGCTACGCAGGTCAAAAGTTTTCAAATTTGAACGCTCATGCATTTGTAATTCAATAAATCTTGCGGTTAAACACTGCATCGTTTAAACCCAACAACAATTGAATCCCATCTCAAAAATCCACCATGCTGCCGCGCGCTAAAAAAAAATTCGGCCAACACTTTTTAACCGACCAACATACGATTGAGCGTATCATCCGCGCCGTTGCACCCAAATCAGACGACACGATGATCGAAATTGGTCCAGGCCCCGGCGCCATCACCGCGCCACTGCTTTTGTTGCTTAAACATCTTCATGCGGTAGAGATTGATCGTGACCTTGCCGCCGCATTACGCACGCGTTTTTCGGCGACGCAATTGACACTACATGAACAAGATGTGCTGTCATTCGATTTTGCGGCGCTCAATGGTGATTTTCGTTGTGTGGGCAATTTGCCCTACAACATCTCCACGCCATTTTTATTTCATTTGGGGGCTTACGCCGACAAACTGATTGATGGCACTTTCATGCTGCAAAAAGAAGTGGTGGATCGAATGGTGGCTTTGCCCGATAGCGCCGCTTACGGCAGGCTCTCGGTAATGCTGCAATATCGCTTTCACATGGAGCACTTGTTTGATGTGCTGCCGGAAGCGTTCACGCCGCCGCCCAAAGTAAACTCGGCTATCGTGCGTGTCACACCACTCGATGAAAATCGCCTTCGCGCGAAGGACGAAAAACGCTTCGCCGCATTAGTCACTGCCGGTTTCGGCCAACGCCGCAAAACGCTCGGCAACACTTTAAAACCATTTTTAAGCGCCGCCAACCTTAGCGCCTGTGGGATTGATCCCGTGCGGCGTGCAGAGACGTTGAGTGTTGCGGAGTTTGTGCGTTTAACGGATTGGCACTGACACGGCAGCGTTCAAACCGCTATACCAGTGTGGCAACGAAGTCTATTCAAACAGCGTAGCGATTTTTGCCAACACGTCTTCCAAAATGTCGGCTGGCAACTCATCTACCTTGCGCGCAAAGCGGGCGGATGGATCAAGTACGCGGGGCTGATCGCAGCGAATAAAACCCGTTGACTTAATACCAGTTATCGCCACCGCGAAGCCTAGACGACTGCCGAAATCCCCGCCGTTGATGATCGGCACTACCACCGGCAATTGGGTGGCCGTGTTGAATTCAACAGGCGACACCACCAGAACCAGCCGTCTCCCGCGCTGCTCACGCCCGGCTGTTGGGTCAAGTGAGACCAGATATATATCGCCCCGCTTCAAATTAACTCTTGTCCTAGCTGATGCGTATCAATCCACTCACGCTCTTCCGCTGACAGCGGCTGTGTGTAATCGGAGGCCGCCAGCAATTCAGCGAGGGTATAGACAGTGCACTCCCCTGCGGCTTAGGCTAAACAACAAGGCGACCTTGATCACCAATGATGCCAACCACAGCACCCGCTTGTAAATGGAGCTGATCCAGAAATGCAGGGGACACAGCCAACATGACCGATCCACCTACTTTGCGTAGATTTGTTGTGTGCATTTTATAAAACCTTTCAAAAAGTTATATATCAATACAACCTTCGCCCTATAAATTTTTCAGTTTGTAAAGCCCTCTATACACGCCAGTTTTCACGCAAAAATGACTGAAATTACCCGTCAATAAAAGACTTTTTATTCTAAAATGCCCGATACGCGTGATCATTCTTGTCCAACTCTTTTTTGAGCTGCTTGTATTCGGGACACATACGATTGACTTCCGCCCAGAACGCCGATGAATGATTCATGTGGCGCAAGTGGGCGAGCTCGTGGCAAACAACGTAATCGATCAACGCCGAAGGGGCTTTAATGAGCCGCCAAGCGAAACGCACTTCGCGCCGCGAGTTGCAGCTGCCCCAACGACTATTGGCGCTCGACAGCATGACGCGCGGCGGGGTGAGCTGGTGCAGCCTTGCAAATAAAAATGCGCGCTGGGCAAAGTGCGGGAGAGCTTGTTTTTTCAGCCAGTTGATAACCGCTTTTTCAACCTCGTCCGCCGCACCCGTTTTGACTTTGACAAATAGGTGGGCCATCGCCCGCTCAACATTGGCTCTCGCGTGGCCGGGCTCAACCATTAGGGTGAGCGGCTCGCCGATGAACGGAATGCTTGCCCCTGTTGCCCACTGTTGCGGCATTACTTTACGGTGCGCCCACTCGCCTAGTTTTTTATTCACCCAATCGGTATGTTGACCGATCATGGTCTCAATAGCCGCGAGTGAGGTGGTGAGTGATGCGGCCACCGTTAAGCCGGTACCGTCAATTTTTAACCCCACCCCACGGCGGCCTCTACGACGGATAAGTTTGTAATCGACACGCTGCCCGGCGAGTGCAATGCTGTGCTCGCTCTCTTCTTTTGCTCCTCGCGGTGGTTTGGTTAACACCTTTGGTGTTAGCAATGCGCCGATGGTGTCGAAGAGGTCAAAATTCATTTGCGAATAGCTATTAGTTGACCGGCGGTAAGCGTAGCATTTCGGCTTCAATCCACGCCTCGACTTCACGCGTGACCGTCACGGCATCTCTGCCCGCAGTAGTGATGACTGGGCCAATTGACATCGTGACATGCCCTGGATATTTTAAGAAGGCATTACGACGCCAACATTCGCCGGCATTGTGCGCGATGGGCAGTATGTTGGCATGCGCATCGGTGGCGAGTATGGCGCCGCCTAGTCCATATTTGCGGCGTTCATTGGGTGCGACGCGTGTGCCTTCCGGAAAAATCACAATCGAATAACCGCGCGCTAGCCTATCTTTGCCTTGCACCAATATTTGATCGCGCGCACTACGGCCATTTTTACGATCAATGGCAATTGACTTTAAGCCCGCCAGCACCCAGCCAATAATGGGTAGCCACACCAGCTCACGCTTAATGATCCATACCCCTCTGGGCAGGTAGGAAAGGATGGCAACCGTCTCCCATGCCGATTGGTGTTTCGCCATGATGATGGTAGGTGAGGCGGGAATATTTTCAATGCCGCGCACGGTGTAGTCAATGCCGCATACATGCTTGGCTAACCACACTACCCGCTTCCCCCAACCACGCGCACATTCATAGCCCATGTCGTGCCAGAGCAGCGATAACGGCACGGTGAAAATACCGTAAACAATGGTGTTAAGAATCCCCAAAATAAAAAACACCACTGAGCGAAAATAAATCATCGTTTTAACTTGAACTCTCAGTCACCAAGTGGCGCACCGTCTCGGCTAGGTCAGCAAATATTTTTGTGCCCTTGGGCAAGTCGTCATCAGCTTTGCTTTTTTTGCCTTTGCCTGTTAAGACTAAATAAGGCTTGCAGCCGACCGCAGCACCCGCTTGTAGATCGCGTAAGGAGTCGCCGATGGTCGGCACGCCATTGAGGCCGATTTTGAAACGCGCCGCAATATCGTCAAACATTCCCGTTTTCGGTTTGCGGCAATGACACTTATCGTCTGCCGTATGTGGGCAAAAAAAGATGGCGTCAATTCGCCCGCCTTGGCGAAATACCATCTCAACCATTTTGTCGTTAATGGCGGCGAGCGTAGACATATCAAATAAGCCACGGCCAATGCCGGATTGGTTGGTCGCTACCACCACGCGATAGCCGGCTTGGTTCAAGCGCGCGATGGCTTCAATGGATCCAGCGATTGGTTTGAACTCAGCTGGCGACTTAATAAAGTGCGCGCTGTCTTCATTGATCACGCCATCGCGATCAAGGATGATGAGTTTTAGCGGATTAGTTGTTGAAATTGGCATGTGTCAACTCGCAAGCTTGGAAAGATCGGCAACGCGGTTCATCAGCAAATGAGCGTCTTCGAGAAGCGCTATTCGGTTGCTTCGTAATTCGATATCATCGACGTTGACCATGACGTCCTTAAAAAAGTGGTCAACTGGTTCTTTCAAAACTGCGAGTGACTGTAACGCCCCAACCAAATCTTGCGATAAGACATGCTGATCATATTTGGAACGAGCAGCAGTGAGTGCCTCAAAAAGTAAACGCTCTGCATCGACAACAAATTTCGCTGGGATTGGCATGCTGGGGAATCCGCCACCTTTGGCCAAAATATTTTCAATGCGCTTATTTGCCGCTGCAAGACTGGCGGCCTCAGGAAGTTGGGCAAAAGCATGCACGGCTTTGAGGCTTTCCAACACCTTAAATACAGGCTCATCCGAGCGAACTGGGGGGGGTTTGACCGTGCTACCTGCCAGTACAGCTTCCACCTCTTGCACGGTATATCCTTGTTCACGCAACATCCCACGCAGTCTGTCTTCAAAGAAATTCAAGAGCAATTCTCTGGGGCCGTCACTGAAGAACGGCTGCGCAAATGCAGAACAAGCTCTTATCAAAGCTTGGTCAAGCGAAAACGGTAACTGACGCTCTATCAAAATCCGAAGCACGCCCAATGCCTGCCGTCTGAGCGCAAACGGATCCTTGTCGCCTGTCGGCACCTGTCCAATACCAAACATACCTACAAGCGTTTCGAGTTTGTCAGCAAGGGCGACGATCATGGCGACATCGTTTCGTGGCAATGTATCACCGGCAAATTTCGGCTTGTAATGGTCTTCAATCGCTTCAGCCACATCACGATCAATACCTTCACTGAGCGCGTAGTATTTGCCCATCGTGCCTTGTAACTCTGGAAATTCACCGACCATATCGGTAACTAGGTCGGCCTTGGCTAGCCGGGCTGTTTCATCTACTTTTGCTTGAAACACCTCGTCCTTATTCAATAGTTGCGCGATTGCTTTCGCGATCTCGCGCACCCGCGTAATGCGTTCACCCTGCGAGCCTAATTTATTGTGATACACCACGCTCGCTAATTTCGGCAAGCGATCTGCCAGCTTGGTTTTTTTATCTGTTTCAAAAAAGAAACGCGCGTCAGCCAGCCGTGGGCGCACCACGCGCTGATTGCCTTCTATCACTTTGCGCGGATCATCCAGCCGCATGTTGGAAACAATCAGAAAGCGCGACGATAACCCGCCCTCTGAGTGGAACATTGGGAAGTATTTTTGATTCAGCTTCATGGTCAGAATCAAACATTCCGCGGGCACTTCCAGAAACTCTTGCTCAAACATGCCGACATACACGGTTGGCTTCTCAACCAACGCGGTGACTTCATCGAGCAGCGCCAGATAGTCTTCGCGCTCGCCCAAGGTGTCACCACATTGCTCGGCGTGCACAAAGAGTAGGCGCTCAATTTCCGCACGACGCTTGTCGAACGACGCAACGACGCCGCCTTCTTGATCAAGTCGTGTTTCGTATTCATCCGCGTGCGTGAGCACGATATTTTTCTCGCCCTGAAAGCGGTGGCCTTGGGTGATGTTGCTTGCCTCCAAGCCAAGCGCTGCTACTGGAACGATGTTCGCGCCGTGCATGGCGACCAACCCGTGGGCGGGGCGCACGAACTGCACCGAGTCCAAGCCATCCGCCAATTGGTAGGTCATGAGCTTGGGGATGGGTAGCTTAGTGATGGCGTCATGAAGCGCCTGTTGAAGTCCAATCGATAACAATGCACCACTAGCTACATCAGTGTGATAAAGCACATCCTTCTCTACTGAAATACGTTCATCCCAAACTGACTTGTCCACGCTGAGGATGTATTGCAAACCGAGAGCTGCTAGCTTCTTTTGCAATGCCGCAGTAGGCTTACCTGCGGAATCCAAGGCAACTGCGCTTGGCATCAGCTTTATCTTTAATGGCCTTTGCGCACCTTGTTCCACAACATTTCGTATCTTGACAGCTAAACGCCTAGGTGTCGCAAAAAACTCTATTGGTGGATATAAGCCAGGCTGTTCAGATTCATCCTCAACCACCAAATCCAAACGTACCAAATGCTCATAAATAGCTAGGCCGAAAGCCTCGCCCAATTTTTTCAGCACCTTGGGTGGCAACTCTTCCGTAAAGAGCTCGATTAGCAATGGTGCTGCGCTCATGCTGCCACCTTCCTCGGCAAGACAAACCGCTCAACCGCCTCACTAGAGGCCATCGGAAACCCAAGCCGCTCACGTGACTCGTAATAACTTTGGGCCACACTCCGCGCAAGATTGCGGATGCGGCCAATGTAGGCGGCTCGCTCGGTAACTGAAATTGCGCCATGGGCATCGAGCATATTGAAGCAGTGCGCCGCTTTTAAGACTTGCTCGTAAGCGGGCAAGGCGAGTGCGGCCTCCATTAAGCGCTTCGCATCAGCTTCGTGATCTGCAAAGTGCTGAAGCAATACAGGCACGTTGGAATATTCAAAATTGTAAGTGGATTGCTCAACTTCATTTTGATGATAGACGTCGCCATACTTAAGCGTTTTGGTCACACCGCTTTCTTGCCAGGTCGTCCACACCAAGTCGTAAACATTTTCGACATTTTGCAAATACATCGCGAGGCGCTCTAAACCATAAGTAATCTCGCCGGTAATTGGTTTGCACTCAATGCCACCGACTTGCTGAAAGTAGGTGAACTGCGTGACTTCCATGCCGTTCAGCCACACCTCCCAGCCTAAGCCCCAAGCGCCGAGCGTCGGGTTTTCCCAATTGTCTTCGACAAAACGCACATCGTTTTTTTGCAAATCTAATCCCAACGCTTCCAGCGAGCCCAAATACAAATCGAGAATATTGGGCGGTGATGGTTTTAGCACCACTTGATACTGATAGTAGTGCTGCAAACGATTCGGGTTTTCACCATAGCGACCATCCTTTGGCCGACGCGATGGCTGCACATAACCCGCGCGCCATGGTTCCGGGCCTAATGCCCGCAGAAAAGTGGCGGTGTGCGAAGTACCCGCACCAACTTCCATATCATATGGCTGAAGAAGCGCACAACCATTGGCATTCCAATAGTGTTGTAAGCGCAATATTACTTCTTGAAAAGTCGGGCCGGTCATGTCAATTCGCTTGATTCGTAAACCGCTATTTTAAGGGTTTCGATGGTGTGAGGCAAAAGCGTTTTTAACCATGAGTTACCTAGGTAAAAGTGGGAGGATTTTGGAACCGCCGATGAACGCCAAACACGCTGATAAAATCTCAAAGATTTTGTCATTCCAAACGGTTTAAAGTGAGGAATCTTATCAGTTGGATCAATAAGCGCTGGTTATTTTTGGGCGGGTAAGATTCCTCTCAAAAAGCCGTTCGGAATGATAGTGCTTGAGGATGTGAAGGTTTTATCGGCGTGTTTGGCGTTCATCGACGGTTAAACCTAGAAACGGCAGTTGACCGCTTGCGATGCTTGCAAGTGCGTGTCTAGCAAGGAGGTTAGTGGTTTACCTCGTTCACCAAAGTGGTGACTTATTTGGCTAACTCGGCTACCGGTGCGATTACTCGTTTTTCAACCTCTCTGGCGGTGTTGCTTCTCCTAGCAGGATAAGGCCTCAGTCGTCCGTGTTTGCCAAATAAGGCCTTGCCAGAGAGTCCGAAAAACTGACACTTATGTCCCCAACGGGGACGCTATCCCTGTGGGACACACCCGTCCAACTGCCGTTTCTAGGTTAAAACGTTTTTGCACTTAGCCGTTTTTCATCTGCGCTTAAAAATCGCGAAGCCCAGCACTGCCAGCAGCCCTAAATATATTGGCCAATCTTTCCAGCGTACATACGGTGTCATGCCTTGCCGTGGCACGGCCGCAACTTCCAGCACGCCGCGCGTAAATTGCGGCAGTGCGGCGACGATTTTGCCCTTTTCGTTTATCGCTGCCGTCACGCCTGTGTTGGTTGATCTGAGCATCCAACGTGATGTTTCGACGGCGCGCAATTGTGAAAATTGCGCGTGTTGGTCGGCGGCGAGCGACTTGCCGTACCAAGCCATGTTGGAGATGTTGACGAGTAACTCGGCCTCTGGCAAGGGGCGGGCAATTTCGCGACCAAAGGTATCTTCATAGCAAATATTAACGGCCAGCAAATGCCCAGAAAGGCTCATGGGCGCTTGTGTTTCAGGGCCTGGCGTGAAGCCAGACATGGGCATATCGAGCCACTGATATACCCAAGAAAAAAATGGCGGAATGAATTCGCCAAAGGCCACCAGATGCTGTTTCGCATAGCGCTGTGACGGGTCTTGTCCCATTGAAATAGCGCCATTATAGAAGGCAAATGCGTTATCTTGGTATGCCACGCCCATCAGCAGATTGCCGCCGTTCGCAATCGCTTTTTTAGCAAATGCTGCCGTGACGTCAACTGGAAGACTACTGAGCCAAAGCGGCAATGCCGTCTCTGGTAGCACAATCAATTTCCCGCGACTTTTCTCAACGAGCTCAAGGTAGTTATCAATCGTCGGCTGTAGCTGATCTTGGCGAAATTTCAAATGCTGTGCGATATTGCCCTGCACCAGTGAGGCCGTGAGGGGCTGACCGGAAGGGGTTGACCAATCAAAGGACATTAGCAGCACGCCGACTATCCATAAGCTGATGGTGGCAACGATGGCGATGCGGCGCTCGATGACGGACACCACTAACCCTGACAACTTTGGCGCAAGATAAACAATGACGGCAGCCGTTAGCGCGATTAACCATGTAATGCCGTACACGCCGATGATGGGTGCGTAGCCTAGTAGCGGCGTGATGTTGTTATCACTTGGGGCTTGCGTGTAGCCTAACACCAGCCACGGAAAACCCGTGACGAACCAGGCGCGAATGATTTCGCCTAAAACAATTGCCGCAGGCATTAAGACAAGTAAATTGATGGTGGCATTGACACGTAAGCGTGCTTGCAACCAACCTGCTACGGCTAAAAAAGTGGCGAGGTACAAACAAAAAATAAATATCGCCGCACCAGCAAGCAGGGCAGGCATATTGCCGTAAACATGTAAGCTCACATAAAGCCACGACACGCCAGCCAAAAAGAGACCAAGACTCCAAGCAAAGCCAATTGCGGCGACGCGCAATGGCGAGCCAGCGCCTTGCCATTGGCTGAACAAAATAACGAGCGAGACTAAGGCTACCGGCCAAGCGTGAAAGGGGGCGAATGCGAGCGTGGTGATGGCACCCGCGATAAATGCCAGCAGCAGCTGACCTGAGAAGGTTGCGAAAAATTTCACGGGCGCATTGTAGCGGTGTCGACGACACGCGCACATCGAGCGTTTTCAAATCCCACCCAGCCTCCCTTTGCTATCAGGAGGGGCTGAATTGTGCATGGTTTTAAGTGCAGCGGTGATTTCTTCACGTTGTTCGAAAAGCCGTTCATTACGGCGTTGCGGCTGGTGTAGCCGTTAGGCCATCAAGAGCGGGCACAATGCGTTCAACCATTACCGAATGTACCTTGCGACTGTCGGCTCTCAGTACAACGAAGCGAAAGCCATCAAAGGTTGTCGTCTCATTACGTTTTGGCACGTGCCCAAAATGGTTCACCACTAAACCGCCAACGGTATCAAAGTCGTCATCTGAAAAATTCGACGCAAAGTGTTCATTAAAGTCAGCAATCTCGGTCACGGCCTTGACACGATAACGTCCAGCTTTATCGGGCAATATATTGTCCTCAGTTTCATCAAAATCATATTCGTCCTCAATATCGCCGACGATTTGTTCGAGCACGTCTTCGATGGTGATGAGTCCCGCAACACCGCCGTATTCATCAACGACGATGGCAATATGATTACGATTGGCTTTGAATTCGCGCAGCAATACATTGAGCCGCTTTGATTCCGGCACAAACACGGCAGGGCGCAACATATCCCGCACATCAAATTCATCCGGCTCGGCGTAGTAACGCAGCAAATCTTTAGCAAGTAAAATGCCGATCACATTGTCTTTGGCATTTTCGTAAACGGGAAAACGCGAGTGCGCAGTTTCAATCACCGATGGGATAAAAATAGCGGGCGCATCTTCCACATCAATCATGTCCATTTGCGAGCGCGGAATCATGACGTCCCTCACCTGCATTTCGGATACCTGCATCACGCCTTCGATCATCGTCAGCGCATCGGCATCAAGCAACTCGTTTTCCATCGCACCGTGCAAGAGCGCGACAAGTTGATCGCGGTCTTCTGGCTCGCGTAGCAACATTGAGGAGAGTCGCTCCATGAGCGATCGTTTCGGGCCATCTTCCATGCGGAGTTCGCGCACATGCAGTTGATGTGCATTGAGCGTTGCTGTTAAGAAGCGACTAGTTTACCTGAGCCGTTGGAATGGCTTGTGACGCAAATAAAGTAACAGGCCTAATCAATATCAATGTAAGGATTCGCAATCCCCAATGACGCCAATATTCTAATTTCTAGCGTTTCCATTTTTTTCGTTTGACGCAGCGTTTCGTGATCCATGCCTGCAAGATGCAGCACGCCGTGAATGGTTAAATGCGCGTAATGGTGCGCACACAATTTTTGCTGCGCTCGCGCTTCTTGCGCTACAACTTGGGCGCACAACACAATATCGCCCAGCAACACTGGCGCGTTTTTTTCGTGATACACGAAGGTGAGCACATTGGTCGCGTAATCTTTGCCTCGGAAAGCTGAGTTGAGATTACGACCCTCCGCATGATTAACAATTCTGAGCGTAATCTGACTTGGCTGATTGATGGCCGCCAAGGCCGCCGCTATCCACTTTCTGAACAGGCGATCTGTTGGGATAGTGGTGAGTTTGCTGACGCGCTGAATGGCTAAACGCATAAATTAAAAGTGCAATACCAGCGGGCGCTTTGAAGCATTTTCTCTTGAAAATGCCCGCCAATAGGTGACTTTACATTTCATTCAGCACATTACCGCTATCGCGCGCGACCACGCGTATGCACGTCATATGCCGACACGATGGACTGCACCAGTGGGTGACGCACCACATCGACCGCTTGGAAAATCGTGAAGCCGATACCACCTACACCATACAACACATTACGTGCGTCCACTAAGCCTGACGGCTGTGCGGATTTCAAATCTACCTGCGTCACATCGCCCGTAATAACCGCTTTTGAGCCAAAGCCAATGCGGGTTAACAGCATTTTCATTTGCTCAGGCGTAGTGTTTTGCGCTTCATCCAAAATGATAAATGAGTGGCTCAAGGTACGACCACGCATAAAGGCTAATGGTGCCACCTCAATCTGATTGCGCTCGAACATTTTGCTGACTTTGTCAACACCCACCAAATCATAGAGCGCATCGTAAAGCGGGCGTAAATAGGGATCAACCTTTTGCGATAAATCGCCAGGCAAAAAACCGAGCCGCTCACCCGCCTCGACTGCTGGGCGCGTGAGCACAATGCGTTTGACCAAATCACGCTCGAAGGCATCAATGGCACACGCCACGGCCAAATAGGTTTTCCCCGTACCCGCAGGGCCTACGCCGAAGGTAATATCGTGCGTAAGTATTTGCTGAATGTATTGCGACTGGCGCTCGGTACGCGCGCGTAAATCGGCGCGCTTGGTATGCAAGGTGACCTCAGCCGATTGTGCGTTCGGTGTTTGAATAGCGTGTGTGGGGCGCAGCTGCTGCACCTCAATAAGCCCTAGCTGAATATCTTCGGCGGATAAATCTTTGCGCGCGCGCGCATAAAATTTATTCAACGCTTTGGCCGCAACTTCGATTTGTTCACGCTCGCCCGCAACGGCGAATTTTTCGCCACGTCGCGAAATAGAGACGGCTAAGGAAGATTCAACTTGTCGGAGATTTTCATCGAGCGCGCCGCACAGCGCATTGAGCCGGTGATTGTCTACTGGGGTGAACGAAAATTCGAGTGTCGGCATTATTGTTTATGCAGGCTCGGCGGCGGCGGTGACATCAACAACAGCCACAGCAACCACAGCAACCACTTCGCCACGCAGCGTGAAATGCATTGCTTGCGTGATCATCACATCAATAAAATGACCAATCAAGCACTTATCTCCGGGGAAATTAACCACACGATTATTGTCGGTGCGCGCCATCAATTCACTGGTGTCCTTACGCGAATGGCCTTCGACCAACACGCGTTGAGTCGTGCCCACCATCGCCAGCGATATTTGCGTCGATTGCGCTTCCAACACCGCTTGCATGTGACGAAGCCGTTTGAGTTTGACCGCCTCAGGTGTCTCATCAATCAAATTCGCGGCGGGTGTGCCAGGCCGACGGGAATAAACAAACGAAAACGCACCGTCAAATTTAATGTCTTCAATGAGCTTCATGGTGCGATTGAAATCATCTTCCGTCTCGCCCGGAAAACCGACAATAAAATCACTCGATATTGAAATGCCTGGACGCTTTTCACGTAAGCGACGAATGATGGATTTGTATTCCATTGCCGTATAGCCGCGCTTCATGGCTGCTAAAACTTTGTCGCTGCCAGCTTGCACGGGCAGATGACATTGTGAAACGAGCTTAGGCAATTTCTGATAGCAATCGATTAAACGCTGCGTGAATTCCAATGGGTGCGAGGTGGTGTAGCGAATACGCTCGATTTGTGGCAGCGCATTCACAGCGGCGAGTAAAAACGCGAAGTCTGCCTCAATAGTTTCACCATCAGCATCGATCATTTTGCCGACATAGGCGTTGACATTTTGTCCTAACAAGGTGACCTCTTTGACGCCTCGCAAAGCGAGATCGCCTATCTCTTTCATCACGTCTGCAAAGGGGCGCGAAATTTCTTCGCCCCGAGTGTAGGGCACTACACAAAAACTGCAATATTTTGAGCAGCCTTCCATGATCGACACAAATGCAGTCGCCCCGTCAATTTTGGCGGGCGGCATGTTGTCGAATTTTTCATTTTCAGGAAATGAAATATCAACCTGCGACTGTTGGGTGCGCTGCTGGCGCGTAATCATGGCAGGAAGACGATGCAAGGTTTGTGGGCCAAACACTAAATCAACATATGGCGCACGTTTAATCAGTGCAGCGCCTTCTTGCGAAGCTACACAGCCACCCACCCCAATCAACACATCCGGTTTTGCGTTCTTAATTTCCCGCAAACGACCTAAATCGGAGAACATTTTCTCGCTCGCTTTTTCGCGCACCGAGCAGGTATTGAGCAAAATTAAATCGGCGTCTTCGGCGGTGTCAGTTTTGACGTAGCCGCTATCGGCTTCGAGGATATCTGCCATTTTGTCGGCGTCATAGACGTTCATCTGGCAACCGAAGGAGCGGATGAACACTTTTTTAGGCAATGTTGGTGCGGTCATGGTGTCTCCTGGGTCTCGGGTGGTAGTCCGGGCAGGCGCTAGCTTGACTGCTAGCTCGATGTATAAAGCATAAATAAACAAAGGCCGCATAAGGGTAAACGTATGCGGCCTGTGCTGGTGTATGGTGGCCAATCCCCGATTCGAACGGGGGACCTGCGGATTATGATTCCGTTGCTCTAACCGGCTGAGCTAATTGGCCATCAGTATTTGCGCTGCGCGAGTATTAGAATGCCGCTACAAAAACGTCTCAAATTATGACCGTTTTCATGGCGCTTTGCAATCTAAAATGTGTGACGATTTACTAACTTAGTTACGCTTCTTATCGTTATTTTTAACGTATTTATCTAGCCAACGATTCGACTCCCACAGTCGATGCAGCACCGATTCGCGACCACGATAACCGTGGTCTTCGAATGGCAACATCACCAGCCGCGCTGTGCCGCCGAGCCCGCGTATGGCTTGATAAAAACGCTCACTCTGCAACGGAAATGTGCCACTATTTGAATCTGCTTCACCATGCAAAATTAAGATGGGCGTTTTGAGTTGCTCGGCAAAATTAAACGGCGACATTTGCGCATACACCTCACGCGCTTTCCAAAAATTACGCTCCTCCGCTTGAAAACCAAACGGCGTTAGGGTGCGATTGTAAGCACCGCTCTCAGCAATGCCAGCGGCAAATAGTTTGGTGTGCGCCAGCAAATTTGCCACCATAAATGCGCCGTAGGAGTGTCCGCCCACAGCTATTTTGTTGCGATCTGCCACGCCACGACGAACGACTTCATCAATCGCGGCTTCCGCGCCTTGAATTAATTGCGGCAGATAAGTATCGTTCTCTTTGCCTGCCTCACCAACGATTGGCATGGCAGGGTTATCCAGTACGGCATAGCCTTGGGTTAAAAAAGGTAAGGCATTAGCGTAGCTTGGCCTGACATACCGATACGGCGAGCCTGAAACTTGACCGGCATTTTCAGCGGAGCGAAATTCACGCGGGTAGGCCCACATCACGAGTGGCAATGGCTCATCGCCGCGCTTAAAGCCTTGCGGCAAATAAAGTGTTGCGGATAAATCCACACCGTCACGACGTTTGTACCTGATGACTTCTTTCGTTACATTGGCAAGCGGATTTTTTGGCGTGGCAAATTTTGTGAGCTGCGTCAGTTTAGTGGTTGCTAATTCACGAATAAAAATATTCGGTGCATCCGTTGCACTCTCGCGCTGCACAAGTAATTTAGTGTTGCCCGAATCAATCATGGCAATTGGCATATCGAAATGAGGCGGCTCGGAACGAAATAGGCGACGCGTTTGTGCGCTATCAATATCCATGCGATCTACAAATGGTCGCTCGCCTTCTGGCGTGGCACCCGCGCCATTCAAGTAAATTGCACGTTCATCAGCTGAAAAATTAAGCACCCGATAACCACGCGCATTGACTTCCGTCATTGGCACGCCAGGGTCGCTGTAGCGGTCCTCGCTGGAGCGATCAGCTAGCTTGATCGGGGCACGGCTAGGCTCACTCGGAAATATCCGCCAGGTAATCGTGCGGCGCGATTTGCGCGAGGCCTCAGTTAGGAGCGCAATATTATTGTTGCCCCAAATGATATTTTGAAAACGCAACTCGGTTTTTTCTAGCAAGATTGGCTCTTCGTTAAACGGCGAGGGCAGCATGAATACAAAGTCGCCAATTGCGGTTTTTTTGTTTTCAGGCGGCAATGTTTGCACCCATACGATGCTGGCGTTGGCATCACTTCGCCACTGATATTGGCGCGGACCTTTGCGAACAGCGTCAGCGTCTACGTCCTCGTCTTCGGCCAGTGGCAAATCTGACAGTACGCGAATCACCTCGCCAATATTGGTCTCCAGCGCATCGCGGATTTCTGTCTTCAACGCAAAACGGCTCAACGGTACACTGTATGAAAACGGACGCCTAAGGGTTTGCACCATCGCGTACTGACCGTCAGGGGAGGGCGCAAAACCGCGCACTAGACCAGTTGCCACTGTCGCCAGTCTGCCATCTAGCCATACACGTGCTAATTCGCTATTGAGATAGTGCTCAAATAACACTTCATCGTGTGGCGACTTTAATAAATCTTGATAGGTACGCGCAGCATTGCGGCGTCCTAAATTTTCTTGAATGTTCGGGCCGGATATGCTCAATGGTGTGCGTGGTGCAGCACCGCGATTTGCCGTTACCAACGGCACGAGTAGTGACTTACCATCACCAAACCACGCAAAAGCGCGGCCGTTTAGCGAATTCAGTGGGCGCTCGGTAATGCGCTTTGCCGCTGCACCGTTGGATAAATCAAATACCATCAGCTCAATAGCTGAATCACGCACCAGTGTATAAGCAACACGTTTACCATCAGGCGACCATTGCGCGTCGCCAATTCTTGCATTGGCGGGTAAGTTAGAGATGGTGCGCTCAAGTTTATCGGCGACTCGTATAAACCGGATATTGATCGCGTGCATAGTGCGTGCAATATCGTTATTACGCGGGTTGATACGCAGCCCTGCAAGACGCAGTTCAGGCTGGGCTAATTCGTTCACGCTTGGCAGTGCGGGACGCTCAAGTAGCATTACCCATTCGTTGGTGGGTGACGGAATATTTTGTGGGATGAGCGGCGAATCGACCATATCAATCATGGCTTGCGGCGGCAGCTGATAACGCGTCGCCTCGTTTGCCGCGAGTATTGCTGATTGAATAGCGAATAAAGGTAGCGCTAAACGCCAAAACGTTGTTGCAGAATTAATTCTCAGCATGAATAAACTTTGAAGGGTAGCTTTGTATTGACTTGGAGCACTTTTGGAGCGTGGAACCGTTGACGCCTGTTAACCAATGATTTTAGCGCTTAATGCAACAATAACTCTTGGCAGAATGGTTGCCCTCGATACAAGGGATGATAGTTTGCAAAACCCAAAAAACAAGAGTAATGTTGCGGCGCAGTATGTGTTTTATCCTGCAACACAATCTATTGAAAACCCCTTCATACACTTTACTGACTGCTCCCTCGCCTTTGACGCCTTCGCACCATCGCTTGCTTATAAAGCGTCGGTTAATCGTTCGGTCACACGCGTAGCCGCCCCGCATGGATTCCACAAATAAAAAATTAAGCGCGCTCACCATTGGCGCCATTGGCGTCGTGTTTGGCGATATTGGTACAAGCCCACTTTACGCACTCAAAGAGTCATTCAATCCGTCACACGGAATTCCGTTAAATCAAACGACGGTTTACGGAATTTTGTCAGTCATGTTCTGGGCGATGACAGCGCTCGTGACGGTTAAGTATTTGGTGTTCATGATGCGCGCTGACAATAAGGGAGAGGGCGGCATATTGGCGTTGACGGCATTGGCTCAACGTTGCTTTCGCAAAGGTACTCGCCGACATTGGTGGGTAGTGGCACTAGGTATGTTTGGTGCGGCAATGTTTTATGGAGATGCAATTATTACGCCCGCAATTTCAGTATTGTCGGCGGTGGAGGGGCTAGGGCTGGTTGCACCCAGCTTAAATAAATTTGTGGTGCCAATTGCAATTGGTATTTTGATCGCACTCTTTTTTGTACAGCGTCAAGGCACAGCGGCGGTTGGCCGCTTTTTTGGTCCAATTATGGTTTTGTGGTTTGTTGTTCTTGCTGTCTTGGGCATTTCACAAATCATCAGTAATCCCAACATTCTCAGCGCACTTAACCCTTGGTACAGCTGGCAGTTTTTTATTGAACACAAAACAGCAGCTTGGATTACGTTAGGCGCGGTTGTGCTTTGCGTTACAGGTGGCGAGGCGCTATATGCAGACATGGGGCATTTCGGACGCAGACCCATTCGGGTCGGTTGGTTTACGCTAGTCTGGCCGGCGCTGCTTCTGAATTACTTCGGGCAAGGCGCGTTGTTGCTTAGCAATCCAGAAACGGTAAAGAACCCCTTTTATTTAATGACCCCTAGCTGGGCTCTCATCCCGATGGTGATATTGGCTACTTGTGCGACGGTGATTGCGTCACAGGCGGTAATTTCTGGCGCATTCAGTTTAACCAAACAGGCGATCCAGTTAGGCTATTTGCCGCGCTTTAGCATTCAATACACTAACGAAAATGAAGCAGGGCAAATTTATATCCCGTTTATAAACTGGGGGTTGCTAGCGGGCATTATTGTGCTGGTGGTGGTATTCAAAAGCTCTAGCAATTTGGCGGCAGCGTATGGCATCGCGGTGATGTTGACAATGACCATTGATACCATTTTGTTGTTAGTCGTGATGCTCTACATCTGGAAGTGGAATCGATTTTTGTCTCTGCTACTGATCGGCGGAATCTTGATTAACGACTTCATGTTTTTATCAGCAACTTTTACCAAGATCGGTGAAGGCGGTTGGTTCCCACTTGTGATCGGCGCAGTCATGTTCACCATCATGAGCACTTGGCGGCGCGGGCGCGAAATCGTCAGACGCAAAGTCAACGATGGCGCGATGCCATTAAAAGGGTTTGTTGAATCTATCTCGATGTCGGATACACCACGCGTTGAGGGCACCGGTGTATTTATGACCACCAATCCAGAAGGCGTGCCCAATGCGCTTCTACACAACCTAAAGCACAACAAGGTTTTACACGGCCGGGTTGTGATTCTGTCAATTGTGATGAAGATATTCCACGTGTACCAAAAGAAGACTACGTCTGGATTGAGAATTTAGGTCACGGGTTTTACGTCATCCGTGCGCATTATGGTTTTAAAGAAACGCCCAACGTGCCTGCGATGCTGAATGATTGCAGGCTGCAATCGATGAGTTTCGACATGATGGACACAAGCTTTTTTGTCAATCGTGAAACGCTTATTGCCACGCCAAGCGGCGGTATGGCACTTTGGCGTGAGCATCTTTTTGTATGGATGTCGCATCTGGCGGCAAAGGCATCCGATTATTTCAGAATACCGTCTAACCGCGTAGTTGAATTAGGCTCACAAGTTGAAATATGAGCGGACGAAAGTACAACACTGACGGTGCTGACCGTATTAAATATGCTGAAACACAGCTAGATTGCTAGTGTTTTGTCTCAACAATTCCACGCTATGGCGGCTTTTGTCATTCCGTGCAACCACTTTGTCAGGCGTGTTTAGTTATCCTAGAAACGGCAGTTGGACGGGCGTGTCCCACAGGGATACCGTCCGCGTTGGGGACATTAGTGTCAGTTTTTCGGACTCTCTGGCAAGGCCTCATTCGGCAAACACGGACGACGGAGGCCGTTTCTAGGTTTATTCTGCTAGGGAAACAATGCGGCCTAACGGCCTGCCAGATAGTTTGAAAAACGGGCAATCGCATCCGTAGCGAGCTAGCAGAATAAGTCGACATTTTGGTGAACGATGTGAACTATTGAACTCCTTACTAAGCGCCGACTTTCAACCTAGAAACGGCAGTTGACCGGTAGAGATGTTTGAAATTCCGTGTCCATTAGGGAGTTTAGTGGTTTACATTACTCACCAGTATGGTGACTACCACTACGCGTGCGATTGCCAGTTTTTCAAACTCTCTGGCGGCGTTGCTTCTTCTAGCAGGATAAGGCCTCAGTCGTCCGTGTTTGCCAAATGAGGCCTTGCCAGAGAGTCTGAAAAACGCACACTCGCTCCCATCCAACTGCCGTTCCTAGGTTCGAGCATCTCAAGAGGTTAACTGCTGTTTCTAGGGTTATTCTTTGTCCAGAAGCCAGCAGCAACAATATTCGACGTACTCGACATTCGTAGTGAGCGGTACGCGGGCAAGGCGTGTGATTAACCAAAAGATTAAAGCGCCCGCCGCAACGTAAAAAGCCCAACACGTTTTAGGTGTTGGGCTTTTACGTTACTGCAATAGGGTCTTGGCGATGACCTACTTTCGCACGGGTAAACCGCACTATCATCGGCGCAAC